>ULPV01027327.1_pt1 | contig 17517 bp, 33 predicted proteins | sample 1953831 | NCBI WGS metagenome assembly ULPV01 (sample SAMEA4835638, study PRJEB28245) | human gut metagenome | biome: gut microbiome; material: fecal sample | place: Denmark | collected 2008 | reverse complement strand
GAAGAAGAAGAAGAAGAAGAAGAGGAAGAACTGACCGGTGAAGAACTTGCCGAAATGGACTTCGAAGAACTTGAGGATGTCTGCGACGACAAAGACCTTGAAACTGACCCAGACGATTACGATGAAGACGACGTCGAAAAACTCCGTAAAGCAATTGCCAAAGAACTCGGTCTCAAATTGCCAGCAAAGAAAGAAACCAAAGGTAAAGGCAAGAAAGGGAAAAAGTAATCTGGTAACTGTATTCAAGATTTAAAAGAAGGTAGGGAAATTTCCCTACCTTTATCAACTATTAATAAACGTAGAAGTTTACTTATAATAACCATTAACTTATAAAACATTAAAAATTATGGCAACAAAGAAATCAGACTCCAAGAAGAAAGGGGATAAGGAAAAAGACCCCGAAAAGGAAGCAAAACGTAAAGCTCGTCAAGAGGCTCTGAAAAACAGACCTGCTGAACAACGTCCTAACAGTAAGCAAATTGACATCATTGCAATCAACGACAAATCCAAGGTAATGAACTTTGGTTATGCCGTAAAGAACAAGGAGGGCTATCAGGGAGTAGTAGTTACTTCAGTTTTGGTTACTGAGGGTAAACCGGTATCTACTTCAGTGGCATTTGTTCCTGGAAATTTGACAGTGAAGTCAAAGAAAGGTCATGGCGTTATCTGTTCTCCGAAAAACAAGAAGGATAAAAACGAAGAGTCTGAAGAGACAGAAGATTAATTTGGCACATCCTAAAAGAACTATCTATCTGCTAAATCAAGTTTAATTTCATAAGACAAGGTAAACAACCCTACACACTTAGGACGTTGTTCATCGTAAAGCTCATTGCCCGTGAGGGTAGTGGGCTTTAATTTTATTACCCATGGATAAAGAGAAATTAGCAATTCGAAAGAATATTCGAATACTTGCATTAGATAATCTAATAAATACTTATACTGATGCACTAGAAGATAAAGAATTAAACCTGGAATCAGATGAAAGGGAACTTGCAATCAATATCATACATGAGGCAAAGGAGATGCTATCAGAAGAAATCCAGGAAGTAGTTAACCCAGTAATACAAAGACCCAAATGGAAGAAATAAGTATAAGAACTCTCTTATCAAGTCTTAAGATGACAGTTAATGATATACAGTTTACTCATTATCAAAAAAGAGTAGCATTTGAAAAGGGTAAGAAAGGAGATTGGCAAAAACATAAGTTAAGGATCAGTTATCTTCAGAGGAAGTTAAAAGGCCTAATGGATAAACTAAATCGAAAACTTAATGGTATTATAATCACTGTCACTTATCAGGTTGGGGATAAAACTTACGAACAAACTTTTACTAATCTTACTCAGCAAGAGGTAGTAGACATATTACAAATAAGGGCTATTATGGAAAATGCAAGTGTAGAAATCCTAGAAATTAAAGAAATCCCAACCCAAATTAGGAAAGTATAACTATGGTATTATGTAAATCGGAAATTCATTATTCACCAAATATAAAGAAAATGGCTAAGAAAGACAAGAAGAGCAAACCGGAATCTAAGACTCCGGAACTCACCAAGGCAAAGAAAGCTTTAGATGCTTACCTTAAAGAGAACAAGTTGGACCCGACTAAGGATTGGACCAAGGACAAGAAACATGGTAAAAAGGTTACCGAACTTGTAAATAAGCTCAACAAAGAACGGGACAAGGTAGCTGCTGCTTACCCAGAAGGTGACAAGGAGAATACCAAGAAATTGGTAAAACTCAGTAAAGAAAAAGGCAAGAAAGAGGAATCTGAAACCAAAGAGAAGAAGGAAAAGAAATCTGCCGGTAAAACTGCTACTAAATACGATTACCCTCTTATTGATGGTAGAGAAATGACTTCTGCCGAAAAGAAGAAATATCGTATGGAGCAAAGAAAGCTTGCCTCAGGTAAGGCTCCCAAGGAACCGAAGGAAACCAAAGAGAAAAAGGAGAAGAAGGTAAAAGAAAAACCAGCTTCGGAAAAGAAAGAAAAGAAGGCCAAAGATAAAAAGAAGAAAAAGGCCGTAAAAGAAGAGGATTAATCCCCTTTATATAAGTATTCGTTCATAATGAAAAAAGGCCTGGCAATATTATTTTGTTCAGGCCTTTTTATTTACTCACAATTAGGTATATGGAACAAGAAGTATATAAACCAAAACTAAGAGTCACTACACTATCAGAGAATGGCACTCCCTTATCTGATAGGCTAGTAGATGCTTATACTGAGATGAACTCGGGTCCAAAGGTACAGCATAAGGGTCCCGTAAGAGTAGAAGTAACTCTCACAAATAAACAAGATATAGATAACTTTAAAGAATACTTAGATAGGCTAACTGGAGTATTACCCGCTAAGGCACCAACTGCTGGTAGAGGAAGACCTGCAGGGACTACAATTAAAAATCTTGAATCACCAAGGGAGGATATTCTTGCAGATGTAGAGAAAATGGTTGAGGAAGGTAAAAGCCAACAGGAGATTATTAAATACCTAAGAGAATTAGGGTTTATATTTATCCTTACAGAGGACTTTCTTTATCACTTTCCCGGATTTGAATTCGATAAAAAGGATGTTGGAGAAGCAACCGACAATAAGCAATATCCCAATTCATTCTCCTGGATGGCAAGATGTATCAAACGAGCCAAAGATCCCAAGGCAGATAAATTTGATCCGATGGTCATCTTCGGTTTCAGCATTCTTGGTGGACCATCGAAAAAGATTATTCCGTACCTTTATAAAGAAAGGAGGAAACCATTAAGGGCTCAAGTGGGTAAGAATGTAATATCTTTCTCTCAAGCAGAATTTACTAAATTGCCCAAATATATGAGGGAAGATGAACGAATCAAGTTCTCTACAGAGCAAAGACAATTACTTCTCAATCCAGAGAAAAAGCCATCTAAATTCTTTATGCGATGGGTAGATGATGCTATATTCCCTGACTCAATCAAGGAAAAGATTGAGGAAATCAAGAACCGCTAACACTTACCTCAGTATTTATTGAAAAGATATTTTATATAAAATAATTTTAGTATATTTGCATAAAGAAAAATTTAATTATGGACAAAGAAACAAAAGACATTGTAAAACTAATCGCTGGTATTCAAATCGAATCACTAAACTCTTTGAAGGAGGATATTTCTAATGGGAATAATATTGCCCAAGACCTAATAAAGAAACTTCTTCAAATTGACAATGACGAGATTATAAGGGCATTAGATGAACATATCGAATTATATACAGAGATTGAGAATACTCCTCAACTGATAAATATGCTAAGCGAATATCAGATGTTAGTATGCTCCCATATATTATTCAGGATGGAGGATGAATGGGTACATAACAATTCTCAAGGAGTACTTGGTACTTGGGCAATATTCCAAAAGGCCAATCTCAAATTTCACCCAGAATTAACACTTTTAAAAATTTAATACAGACATGGAGAAGAACGAATACTTAGAATCAGTAGAAATGAACATCGGGGTTGAAATGATTCCCTGCGAATCCTCTAACATTGAGGGCTTTGGTTACGACTCAAAGAAACAACAACTTTGGGTTGCTTTTAAAAATAACCGAGTATATCGCTATGATAAGGTACCTTATGAAATCTGCAATGGTTTACACCAATCAGAATCAAAAGGTAAATACTTAAACCATAATATCAAGGATAAGTTTAAAACTACCGGATATGAACTCAGAAACTAAATTCATATTGGGCCTGGTAACTCTGGGAGCAGTGGTTTACTTCATAGGTGAGAATAGAACTCATCACATAGAAGTGAGCACTGCTCCTTCTCGTTTTGAAAGTCCAATAATTCGGTTGGATTATCTTTCGGATAGTTTAGGAATTAAACCCAAAGAAGAGAAAGAGAAACAATGGTATAAATATAGGGTAGAAATAGAGACGATTCCAGAAAATCAATTATATAAGATTGAGAAATCTGGATATCAGCAATATGAAATTTCTAGATTAGGTGAATCTTACTCTTATGTAACCTATGAATTTACATCAGATAAGGTAATGACTACCGAAGAAGCTTATGAATTCGTAAAAAGACATCCTGAAAAATGTACTCGTGTACCTAATACTAAAACCGAGAACATTTATGATAGATATAATGACGAATACGAAAACTATATTAATGACCCAGAGGACGAAATAAACTATCCTCCAGAGGTCTTTGACTTCCTAGCCGATTAACCTTAGCAAATATAAAAATTTATTTGATTTATTTTTGTATTAAAAATATTATTCTTATATTTGCATAAAGAAATCAATTTACTAACATTTTAAATATAGACATTATGAAAAAGAATGAAAACAAGGTTACTAACCTTATCAGCAACAAGGTTGCAGAACAACTTGAAGGCATTAAGAATGCAAAGTCCACAACTTCTAAGGCTTCTAAAGAAAAGGCCAAAAAGACTAAAAAGGGATTGGTAGAAAATGCTCAAGAAGCTGCCAAATCTTTTGCCAATGCTAAATTGGTAGAACTTACCCCAAATGCAAAGCCTGCCAAATCTAAAAAAGAACAGGTAGTCAAGGAGGTAAAAAAACAACAGAAATCTTCCATCATCGAACGAGTAATTTCCAATCGGGAAGTTAAATATGTATACCCTGCCGATGTAGTTGATACTCTTGCCCGGAAAAAATGGAGACAACAAACTCGCAATGAACTCCACAGATTGGAACTTGCTATGGCTCGTATCAAGGATTCTAACTCAAAGGAATTCAAGGCTGCGGCTAAGGCATACGAGGACTTTAAGAAAAAGGTTCTCAAACCAGAACAAGTTGCATAACCCTTTATTAACCAAGTGCCTGGGATAAATAACCTGGGCACTTTAATTCATACAAAATGGATTACACTATCTTCTCTGATAAGGAGATGCTTAAACAGGATAAAGAACTTGTCGAATTACATAAACGTTGTTGTAAGTCTTGGCTGGTTCAGCATTCACTTAAGCATTCTAAGATAAAGAAGTTCTTCATAGTTTATGATTGGTATATTAACCCTCATAACGTAAGGAGCTTCTTTTTTAGGCCTATACACATCTTTATTCAAGCATTGCTTTTAGGTCAACTTGATAATATATCCGATTACATAGATAATAACAAAAATGGAAAACGCAAAAAGAAACGAACCAGAAAAGTATAATGTGCTTTACCTCAAAGGTAAGTATCAGTACAAATCAAAATACCCCCAAATAGAACTCAAGCATCATATTATGTATGCAGGACCAGTAGAACCCATGACTCCAATTTGGGATAATATATCAAATATTCTAAGAAGATCTGATAGGATTTGTACTGAATCCAGAAGAGAATTAAAAAAGTTGGAAGAACGTTCACAAAACAACGTTTACTTCAAGAAAAATGGTATCACTCATATAATCATATACAGATGTTTAGAGAAATAGTTAAAGACCTATATATAGGTAAATCGAAATTAACCATTAAATGTAATGGTAGAGAAATACCTCAAACTACCTTACTACAGGATATCATGCAACCAACTTCCTTTATGGGTAGGATGCCCGACTATGGAACCTATGGCAATTTATTAGCCAATGGAGAATTCGAAATAACCCTAAAATTCCCCAGGCACAAGCTTTTTGTAACTGGGGTCCCAAAAGGTGAAGTCCTTGATAATTATAGAATTACAAGAACTTATTGGTCTTCATATTATGAGGATGATATAAGGGGATATCTTTTTCAAATCACAGATATGACTATCCCCAGAATGGTAATTTAAAAAAAATCACAAATATATGGAAGCAATCGATTACGTAAAATTATTTAAGCTCGACCAAGAGAATTATGATTTCAAAAGGGAAGAGTTTATATCCGAATTAGGTAAAGAATTTCTAGATTATTGCCAAACCACTACTCTAGGTATAAATCCAAAGTGCGGGTATATCTATTACTATCGGTTTAAGGAAATAATAAAGAATTTCGAAACCAAATTCTGGGCAATCTCGAAACTTAAGGTAGGGGAACCCTTTACTCAGAAATTATGGAATGCCTTTTTCGCTACACAGGTAGTACCTTTGAGGAAAAAATTATTCCCTGAGGTACAAAAGTTAATCGAAGAACAGAAGGGGATTATCCAAAATGACCCAAGGCCTAATAACCCTTACCGTAGTAAACAAGACAAAAAACCTTCGAACCCTAAAAAGGTAAATTATGGAAAGGGAAATCACAGACCTGCATGGGAATAAATTTAGGGTAGGGGATTATAAACTTTGCCTTAAAATTCCTATAACTGGGAAAGGTAATTTGGTATTCACCAGGGACTTAATCTCTGGTGAACCTTTTAATTTATCAGTGAATAAGAAAAAGTATAGGGGATATTTCTATAACCTATCTTTGAATTTGTATGTAAGATATGATTTAGAGTATAGAGGTTATGATGAAAGTTCCGATATCAGAAAATCCCATTTGTATGTCAGAAAAAGAAAATAAGATTGTAAGATTCCCAAGACCTATGGGGACTACAGCTATGGCATTAGAATATCAAAAGAATCCAGATGATAATCTTTTGATGAAGATACATAATTACATTATCAATCAATGGCTGATGGGTAATGGTGTATTATGTGGTATTACCTATGATATTAATACCTTCTCATACCGTATGGGCATAGATATTAATTACATACGTGTATTTATGAGGGATAGGCTATTAAGCTCTAGAATATGGGATAAAGATAAGGCAGAAGATTTATTGCAAGCTTTAATGGGAGAACAACTAGCATGGGCCTTGGAAGATCGTATGGAGATAGCCCATCAGGTTAATATCTTGAGAGAGTCTCAGGGTGGAAAATATGTACCTTTCATATCTTCTGAATTAGGGAAAGCCCTTAAGTTAAAACTTGAATCTTCTACTTCACTTCAATCAATTGTACGTAATCTTACTGGAGGGAGCACTACTAATATATTTGCTCAATTTAATCAACAGAACAACGTGACTCAGCAAAATGCTATCACAGTTGAAGAGGCCCGTCAAATCGTATTAGAATCTCAAAAGGTAATGGATAAAACCGAAGAGGCTAAATTATTAGAGGCAAGGTATGACTTAAGTAGTTTACCAGAAGTAGTTGCTACTAAACAAGAAGGAGTAGATACTAGTAAAGAGGGTCTTAATTTGAACAAAGCAGAGTTAATGCAAATTACGGATGATTATAAGGGAGCAATGTCTTCATTCTCAAAAGAACATCATGAATTGAGAAGAGAGATAGAAATGAATATAGATCCAGATGAAGAAGATCCAGAACTCTATCCCTACGAAGAAGAATTACCAGAAGAGGAAGACAATAGCTCTTTTGCATCTCAATTTCTTCGGAATAAAAAGCTACCGTAGTTATCTGGGATTATTGCATATTTAAAATAAAAATGATTATATTTGCATATCAATTTTAAAATAGACAAAAATATGGAAGTACAGACCAATTGTTACAAGAAAACCAAGATTAACAAGGTTAATCAGGGTACTTACTTTAAATTAAAGCCAACGGAAACTGCTCCGGTATGGGTAAGAGATCATTATGATAGAAATTCTCAATCTTATGCTTGCCATAAGTATTATGACTCTAATCATGAAAAATTCTTCAAGGGAAATCGAGACATATACATTAACTTTACATTTTAATCACATGAGCTTATTTAAACGAAAAAGATGTTGCCGGGAACTCATTGCTATTAAGGATGGTAACTTGGTATTCAACTTAAACAACAAGTATATTAATACAGTTTATCATACTTTACGAGCAATGATAAGGAAATCTGGTATATTTAATGAAAACTTATATTTTGACCTATATAAGGAATATCAAAAACATTACGTTGTCTATGATGTAGTACCTTCCTTACTACAATATAAGGTACCCCTAATATTCTCGGGTAGATTTCCTGGAATCATCTTTGATAACCAGTTTACATTTGAAAAATTAGTACCTAATGCTTTAGTATATCACCAATTGCCAGATAAGTTCAAGTTACCCGAAAACTTAGAGAAAATCCTTTTGGAAGTAAGAAAAAGGGTATCTACTTATATAGACACAGAGGATATATCGGATAATGATTACAGGAACTTAATTCGAATGAACTTCGTAAAACAGTGGGAAGTATTCAAAAAAGATCCTTCACTTATAGATTGCTATATAGATGCTCAATTGGGCATGCTACATATGTGGGCTAGAGTAGAGAATAAAACTATAGTAAAGAACATAATCGAAAGAACTCAAGATGAACTAGCTCAAGAGTTCTTATCTAAAAATGATACGTATGGAAAATAAAGAAAAATTCGCCTTTAGAAAGGCACCCATGAATCAGGATGTAGAAGTAGAGTTTATCAAACTTCTAACGGAGAATCAAGAAAAGTCAGATGAGAGTTTACTAATGGCTTTTAAGGATAAGATTACTTCGGATAAGGTGACTTGCCATGCTGACATGCTATCAAGAACTTCAAGTCTAATAATCTTTCAAACTTCTAAGTTCAGTAGATTGGCTTTAGAATATAGAGATTATGAGATTTGGGTGTTTAGTAAGGCTAAAACCCTAAACTTGAACAAAGAAGCAAATTGTTTATACGAAACATGGACATTAAATAGATTCCGGATATGATTAAAATGACTATGCTAAATGCCGAAACTATTCAAGATGAATGGTTACATGAGGCCTTAACAAAAGGCTTAAAGGAATGCGTAACTGCTCCAATCCTAACTTTGGACCCAACTAAGCCAGAACCCATAAAAAGAGCCGAAATGATAATCGAGAATTTTTCCAGGGAAGACTGCAAATGTATACCAACTTTAGTAGTACCCGGGAATTTAATTCAAATGCTGCTACCAAAAGATGAAGTACTCATTTCGATTATCTTTCAATACCGAGAAAAGAATACTTACATTCAAGCTGTAATCCAAAAATTACAATATTATGAGCCCGACAACAAAGCGAATATGCAGGATAGCAGTAACACTGAGGCCTAATAAGAAGGTCTATATAATTACTTTGGACCATTGTATAGAGAATCTAGTTCCCCAAAGGTTAACGGGATATCTGATACCTTTAGTCAGATATTATTGGGGATTTGATAGGGATACTAAACTCGAATATGAAGAGTTCGGTGGATTTACCGAAGAGATAATTCATGTGGGGTTTGAGATTTGGAAAGACCTTGGGGATGGAATCCTAGATCTTGATAAGGCTGAATGTTTAACACCCAGTGATGAAGCCCTAAAAGACCTTATCAACCAATTGAGAATCTATTATCAATCTCAAGAGTTATCTCAGAAGATTGGGGAATCTCTTAAAAAGATAATCAAAGAGGAATTAGAAAAGAAAAATCATGATTTGAATCGAGTTGGCTATGCTGCTTTATGCTCTTCTGCTCCATATATCCTTGAGGATGCTTACAATTATGCCAAGAATACCCTGGTTCTCTAAATTTGAAAGGCAGTCTAATCCACTGCCTTTCATAGCGTGTACACATCCTCAGCCACTTTAAAAATAAAAGGGATATATTTTAGTATTAAAATAAAAATAATTATATTTGCATATCAATTTTAAAATAGACAAAAATATGAAAACCAACTCAGTAACTTACAATCAAGACGAACAACTAACTAAGGTAGTTCGCAATTTCTTAGACAAGAAATCTACATTCAACTTGGATTCAGACGAAAAGGGTCATCTCTTAAATCTTCTAATGGGACTCCTCATTCAACTGGAAGAGGATTACAAACTCAATTGCTTGGATATCAACCAAATCCAAATATATGAGACTACCTATTATACATTTACATTCGAATCAGTGATAACTGCAGATACCAATCCCTATAAGGGACAATTAGCGGATGCTGCAATTCGGTTCATGAATGAATTCACCGATAATGATGGGATGTTCATATCATTCAATCAACTCGATAGAAACAACTGGATTTTCCAACTTAATTTCTCAATATCATGACAAAGTATAACGTTAGACCATTAGTTGCCCAGGAGATCGAAATCTCCACGGGCACTATCATTAGTGCTACCTGATGCAGATACTTTATATCAATCACCTTACACCAATGCTATATAGAAGCAACATGGAAAACCCGTCCCAAAAGTAATTTAGACGGGCATAAAGAAACTTTTAACTCTTTACAGGAGTATCTAGATTAGTTTGCTAATCTTAAGAAAACTTACGGAAGGAGAATCTCTCGTAAACGAATGGTATATGCTGCATACGATGAAACAATGCGTACATTTAGTTACAAACCCTACGAGAATTGGGCTACTAGACGTTCAAAGGAGAAACTAAATAAGCCAAATAATGAACCGTTATTGGCCGATTAGTAATACTAATCCCTAACCAGTTAATATATCTCCAGGGAGTTCAGAAACACCAACATCTGGGCTCCCTTAATTATTGCATATTTAAAATATTATTTCTATATTTGCATAAGAGAAAAATAAATATAATTATTAACCGACCTCGAACAGGGTCACAAAACTTATTTCTTATGACAACTATTAACGAAATCTCAAATCACATTATGAGTTCCATCAAAGTAACTCTTGATGCTTTTGGTTACACTGCTCAATCAGTTAACGAAATATCAAATCCGGATGAATCATACATGGGAACTCTCAACCTCCAATTCCGGGATTATCCTATAGACGATGACGAAAAGGCAGAAACCTACTGCAGAGAATCCGATGCTTTTGAACAATACGTGATAGAATTCATTAATTCTCATTGGGATGAACATCACCCATTAAAAGAACTTAACCCTAATTCTCATTACATGTCAAACTCCTATGGAGATACTATCCAGGTACATTTCAATGATGAATCCCTTTTCATTATCATTACCATGACAGGGCAATATTAACAAAACACTCTGGGAGGCATCTAAAACACCTCCCAGAACCTCCCTATTTATAAAAATAAAAGTAGTTATAAAAACAAGTTTAGAAATAATTTTGTATATTTGCAGTGAGAAATATTTCTCAAATAATTTTAATATAGACATATTATGAAAGAATTAAAAAATTTAGAGGCCATCCGGGAACTGCTTGCTTCCCATCCCATTTATACTTATGATTACACCGATGGTCTTCATATTAACAAGGAAGCTACCAATATCCAGGTTTATTCAATTGACTTAGGAGATGATCCCCTTGCTGCTTATATCTCTGGGTATATCATCACTTATACTTCAGAGGAAGCTCTTTTCGAAAATCTAAAGGAAAACATTACTTCCCACATGGATTTAACAAAAGGCGGGGATGACCAATACTATGATTATTCTCCTTCACAGGTAGAAGCTATCTTATTCGGAGTTCCTCAATTAATCCCAGAACATCAGGATTACATAATTACCGGGCTTAAAAAACATCTCCGGGAATTTATCCAAGACGAAGAACAGGATGAGGACATGATATCTCAATACACTGCTACATATAACGCTCTCGAAAAATGGGAATCCGACAAAAGAGAAACCCAACTCTTTGATTCCCTGGCTGCATCAGAACTCATTAGACAACTTAATAAATAATCACTATGGTAAACTTATATAAACTCTTAAACGTATTGGAACAGGGCATGTCCTTGTTTCAGCTCAATAAATGGAAAACCGAAGGCATTTGGTATCCTATTACTCAATACAAAAAGGAATCAGACGAAATTCAGGTAGTAACCAATTTATTTATTCCGGAACAAAAGGAATATCACATTCAACTTTCTGGAAATTATCCCGAAGAATCAGAAGCCTGGGACAAGTTTCTAGAGGAAAACCAATGGAAAATCTACCCATTACTTGCAAACATAATGCAAGTCTTCTTGCCCACAGGGAACTATCAATTATTCTATACTCAATATCCACAAGGATTCATATCCATAATCGCTAAGCCCCATGATAAGTAAAGAACTCAAATCACAATTAAGTATTCTCAAGGAAACTAACCCAGAATATATTCAAACCCTAAAGGATGCCATTACGGCATCCTATAAGGCAGAACTTCAGGCAATCAAACCCAGTTCTACCGAAGAAGAGGAACAACTCAATATCGAACTCAAGGACATAGTATTAAAAATACTATTTGGGCCTTTCTATAACTATTTCGTATCAGAATATGTAGTATCAGATACTATATGGGAAGAACAGGATAAACTAATCGAGGACTTATATTATTACTTCAAATCATGACACCGTATATTCAACAACAACTTAAAAAGCTATGCGATAATCCAAATTGGTATGACGATATGATCATCTCATGGGATAAAAACCCAAGAAATCAAAGGGAAGCTATCTATAACTACCTTTCTCATGTACAACTAAATGGGTTACTAGAAAACACTCAGATAGTTTTTACATTCATAGGTGGCGACATGAAACCAGCTTTCTATTTCGAAATTCCCAGAGATACCAATCGATATCTTATACTGGGAATCCTCGATGAAGCAGGTTATCCTCATTGCTGCCTATTAGTCCAACCAAAACAAAGGTTTAACCCTCAACTCAATTAACATCATGAAACTAACAATAACAACTCTAGTAATCATTGAGGATACTACAGATTTATCTGTACCTGAGATAAGTATATGCTATCATTCATTCTTTGAAGACATAGAGAAGGCTAAAAAGGAAATCATAAATGACGTAAATCAGGTATATGCTCCAGGTGTAAAGTTCGAAACTATTGAACAAATCCAAGAATACTTCGATTATGTTCATCTCGAATCCCAAGAGATAAATCTTATTAGTACAACCACTGCTATAAAACAAATCTAATATGGAACCAATCATAACAGTAAACGATTATCCAATCGGATGGGAATGGCTAGCCAATGTACCTCTAGAAGACTTTAACTGGCTCATAGACATATTTGCTACGATGACCGATAATACAGATACTTATGACTTTGTATTTTATGAAGATTCAGAAACCTTACCAGGACATCTGAAGAGGGTATGCTCAGTAGACAAGATATCCTTAGCTAACTTCCTAAACGAGGACCAAGGCTATGAATCAGGTAAATTCTTAGTATCATTCGAAGTACCAGGCCCACTACCTGGTACTACCGAAGGCTTCTGCGAAGAAATGAACGTAGTGTACAGAACCGAGGAACTTAATACATACCTCCGCTACCCCAAACAAGAAATAAACCCAGGGCATAAACATAGTACCTACATAAGGCTAAAGCTAAGAGAAATCCTCGAAGTAAACCTAACAGATATAACCATAATCGATATAATATCACTACCATGAACATCCTCTATCACATAATCCGAATAATCCTATCCGTAGTCACCATCCTAACCCTCATACGAAATGAGAAAATATACCAAGCCCACAAGCATACCCACCCAACAAACAAAATAAGGTATATAATCTCACAGCTAATAATACTAACCTTATACACCTCATCACTAATCCTGGTATCCTATACATATAGGATTATATCAAGGTACATACAATAATACTAAAAAATTATGAAATCACTAATCCTACTCATCGTAACGATCTGGCTCCTAATCCTAAATGAAGAAGCCTACCTAACAAAGAAATTCATCTACAGAATGAATCTAATCGTAATCCTTTTAGTATATGCCTTCATACAGGTATACCTAATCGAATAAATACCCACAAGGTACCTGGAATAAATACCGGGTACCTCCCACACCACCCAAAAACAAAACAAAATCATACTAACGCTAACTATGTTACATAATACCTAACTAAGGTACATAATATAATACCTATCCCCTCTATAACTAATATACCATCTATTAATATAATAATACCTAATACATATATCAAGGTACCTCGCCGGGGGTTTTGGGGATTTAGGCAAACAAGGCTAGGCAAACTTACCTTACTATACAAAGCCACTCAACTACACTACTATATAGCTCTCTAGCTCTACTACCCCACACTTTAAAGGCAATCACAAAAAGGCCTAAAAGGTACACAAAATCCGACCATTAGGGGCCCCTAAATCCCCTACCCCTAAGAGCCATTTATATTAGTATATATTATATAATAAGTACTGGGATTAGGCAATAGGATTTGTGATTAGGCAATTAAAATTATTAGGTTTCAAGGCTAAAAGGTTTATAGGATTTAAGGCCTTTATAGGTAATATTTAGGCAATATTCCTAGTAACTCTGTAAGTAATTTGCTTAGTATTTATATTAGCATTAATTTTTATATTCTAGGACAATTTTGTGATTTAGGGGTACCTTGATTGCCTAGAGCCATTAGTTATTATATATTAGTTATAGGTAGGGAAAGGTTCAAGGTAATAGGCAATCTCCATTCATGGCCCCCGGGGATTTAGAGGGATAAAGGCAAATTAACTTTCAAGGCTATTAAGGACCTCACAAGGCAATTGAGGTTATTGCATATATAATATATTATATTTATATTTGCATTGTAATAATAACTAATTAAATAATAGACGTATGAAAACAAGTATTTTAAACACTGAATTTAATTTTGCAAAGAGTATTAATTTATCATTAATTGCAGCCCCTAAGGCTTATCCTTCCTATCCCCAAGGCATCAGGGAATTCATTACTCCCTACCTAGAGGAACTCCAAAACAAAACTATTATCCCTGACTACCTTACTCTAGTATCCCTCCAAACTATCGATAACGATGATGCTGGAGTACACATATTAACTTTCACTATCAATGATCCCGAAGCTTTCGATGACACTGCGGAAATCACTTGCCTTGAATGCTTACGGGATATCTTTCCCTATGACCCAGAAGCATGCTTCGGTCAAGCTCCATTAATAAAGCGAATCACTACGGTATTCATGGTAACGGTTCCTTTCACTTGCTAAATCATTAAGGGGTATCCATAACATGGTACCCCTTTAATACATTAAATATAAACATATGAAAGCTCTTAATCAAATTTCAAATCTCATCATTCTTACCTTAGTAAATTACGCTAGGGATTATCCATGGGCATCTTACATTGCCAATTCACTTTCACAATTCGATTTGATATTGCCAGAACTAATGCAATCGAAAGCTAAGGAAATATCTATCTACCTTAACACAGATGATTGCCTTATGGAATTCTCATCCGAAATCCCTGACCCAGAGGAAATTGAACCCGATTTTACCTTCAACATCAAGTATATAACCTTTCAGGCATACTTCGATTAATACCTTAACCCAGGCCTAACTTAGGTACCTGGGTTTTTACTTACGCTAACTTAGGTAAGCCATTATAGGCTAATCTATGAAACACTTTTCCCATAGGCTTACCATAGTCCATATATGGCCTTATAGAATTAGGACCTAATAGGTTTATAGAGGTATAGCTAATGGGCCTTAATTCTTTATCACATTAGTCAATTAATGGCCTTCAATATACAGGTATATAATACACTTCCTAGAGGACAGGCATAGGCCATATAGGAATATCCATATACATATCATATATGCCCACTACAAGGCGTGCGAAGATTCCCTTGTGAACCCCAAAATTAAGTGCAAAAATTAAGTCCTTTTTAGGGTGCAATAAATTTTTTGAATTTATAGATTTTTCACAAAAATAATTTTGAAAATAAAATTATTCATTTTCTCAAAAATTTTTCTTGAAAATGTTTGTAGATTAAAATAAAGTTCGTATCTTTGCAATGTGAGAAAAACAAAGCGATATTTGAATGAATTTTTAATTAAAACTTTTTAAGAAATTATTTCTTTAAAAATTTTGCTAATTAAAAAATAGTTCTTATCTTTGCAATACAGAAATGAAACAAAGCGATATTTGAATGAATTTTTAATTAAAACTTTTTAAGAAATTATTTCTTTAAAAATTTTGCTAATTAAAAAATAGTTCTTATCTTTGCAATACAGAAATGAAACAAACCTTATTAGATAGTTTAATAAGTCTTGAATATCTATCAAAAAGGTTATAAAATAATAATAATAAAATATTCAAGCGTTTTTATTATGACAACAAAAGTAAATAAAGTGAGTGTAGAAAAAGCAGTAGCAAATAGTTTAATTGCTTTAGACGTTTTAAAGTCTGTAAAAGAAAAAAATCAAGGACTTTTTAAAACAGCTTTAGGAACAAAAACAGAAATCTATAAAAAAGAACTGTTTTTGGGAGCAAACGAAAAGCAAATCAAGTCTTTGCGAAAAAAGTTTAGAAATGTAACTTTTAACTTTCTTGCTACGATTGCAAACAATGCAGATAAAAAACTAATTGAGGGCTTTATAGACTTTTATAAACAAGTCTATGTTTTAAATGATTTTTCATTTAATTCGATTGCAAGCGAAAACACAAAAGAAGAAAAGAAAGAAATTTTAATAAAAGGTCTCGAAATAGTAAAAAAATCTTTGAAGTAAAACAAAATTAAAGTAGGGGAAATATTTCCCCTATTAACTAAAATAAATCATTTATAAAGATATGGCAGTATTTACACAATATTTAATTATTAATATAGCATTGTTTGTAATTATAGCTTATTTAGTTATTCAATGCTATAAGGATATAAAAGAAATTTTAAAAAAAGACGATAACGAAACTTTTGAGGACTAAAAGAAAGCAAAGGGATAAATAAAAATATTTGTCCCTTACTTTTTATTTACAAATGTTAAATTTAACGTAACCGTACTCCCCTTTTAGTACCACAACTTTCGAAGCTTTCGCATTAAGGGGTACCTTGAAGGCAAATTACATATTTTACTACCCCACAAAAATCACTCCTCGTATTAAGGGCATACCTAGATATCCCACATGCCCACAACCACACATGTTCACACAAAAAAGCCAGAGACCAAATATCCCTGGCAACCCTCCTACAAAATACTCCTTAATAAATCCTTAGTCCTATCCCTACCAAGGACTCCCCGAGTCTTACCACCTTTCTTCTCATAAAAGAAAACATACCAAATCTGAAGATCCCTTATCCACCATCTCTTAACTTCACTACAATCATCAAAGTATCTTTCAATACAATTCATATCCATTTGGGTAATCCAAATCTGATACCAAATACGATTACCCTCAGAACACTTTAGGATTCTAGTAAATCCTTCATCCTTTAATACTTGTACCTTAATAGTACCTGCCATATACCTCTTTTTCATATACTAATCCTTTCTAAATTATATAATATCATAGACTTAGGATTATCCCTTTGGTAATGGCGATATCAAAGTTCTTTCTATAAACCAAACTTAAAAGAATATGGAAAATAATAAACTTTTTAAAGCAGTGGAGAGATCCACCCAAGATATACCTATTATCATCGATAGGGGTAACTCTGAGAGATGGACTATCCAATCCCAGAAAACTAAATATATAAATGGTAAAATGTCCGGAGTTATTGAGGTTGGATATACTGCTAGCATCAATAATACCTCGGATTATCTTCTGGAAGAAGACAAGAGTAACAATCAGATTCAGATTACTGCACAAATGGCCGGTACTTCTGGAACTTGTGTACTTACTCAAAACGAATCTGGTAATAAAATAAATCTACATCTTACTACTCCCGAAGAAAA
>ULPV01035733.1_pt1 | contig 17630 bp, 9 predicted proteins | sample 1953831 | NCBI WGS metagenome assembly ULPV01 (sample SAMEA4835638, study PRJEB28245) | human gut metagenome | biome: gut microbiome; material: fecal sample | place: Denmark | collected 2008 | reverse complement strand
GGCATTGGTCCATCAGCTGCAGAAACAACTAATATTGCACCATCCATTTGTGCAGCACCTGTGATCATGTTCTTTACATAGTCAGCATGTCCTGGGCAGTCAACGTGAGCATAGTGTCTTGTATCTGTTTCATATTCAACGTGAGCTGTATTAATTGTGATTCCTCTTGCTTTTTCTTCTGGTGCTCCATCAATTTGATCATAAGCTTCGAATTTAGCTTGACCTTTTAATGATAAATATTTTGTAATAGCAGCTGTTGTTGTTGTTTTTCCATGGTCTACGTGTCCGATAGTACCGATGTTAACGTGTGGCTTTGTTCTTTCAAATTTTGCTTTTGCCATTTTTTATTCCTCCTTATTTTTTTGAGATTTCTCTCTATATTTTAAATTTAATAACGTATTTTATTTTGCACTTGCATTTTATAACATTTCAGCCTAAAATGCAAGCGTTTTTACAAAATTCACATATTTCTTTATTTTAGTGTATTAGTTTTCTTTCTTAGCTCTTGAAGCTACGATTGCTTCTAATACTGATTTTGGAACTTCTTCATAATGAGATGGTTCCATAGAGTATGTTCCTCTACCTTGTGTTTTTGAACGTAAGTCTGTAGCATAACCAAACATTTCTGATAATGGTATGAATGCTTTTATTTCTTGCATTCCATCATTTGCTTCCATTCCTTCCATTCTACCACGTCTTGAGTTTACATCTCCAATAACATCTCCCATGTATTCTTCTGGAACTGTTATTTCTACTTTCATTATTGGCTCTAATAGAACTGACTTAGCTTGTTTACATCCTTCTTTGAATGCCATTGATGCAGCTATTTTGAATGCCATTTCTGAAGAGTCAACTTCATGGTATGATCCATCTACTAATGATGCTTTGAAATCGATTACTGGATATCCAGCTAAAATTCCTGTTTCAGCAGCTTCTCTTAAACCTTGTTCAATTGGTTTAATATATTCTTTTGGAACTGCTCCACCAACAATTTTACTTTCGAATTCAACACCTTTACCTGGCTCTAATGGTTCCATTTCAAACCATACGTCTCCGTATTGTCCTTTACCACCAGATTGACGGATAAATTTACCTTGAACTTTAACTTTATTTCTTATTGTTTCTTTGTAAGCAACTTGTGGTTTACCTACATTACATTCCACTTTGAATTCTCTCTTTAATCTATCAACAATGATATCTAGGTGTAATTCACCCATACCAGCAATGATTGTTTGACCTGTTTCTTGATTTGTATAAGCTTTGAATGTTGGGTCTTCTTCAGCTAATTTTGCTAAAGCTATTCCCATTTTTTCTTGAGCAGCTTTATCTTTTGGTTCAATAGCTATATCAATAACTGGTTCTGGGAATTCCATTGATTCTAGAATTATTGGATGTTCAGGATCACATAATGTATTTCCCGTTGTAACATCTTTTAATCCAACTGCAGCAGCAATATCACCAGCATATACTTTTTCAATATCTTCTCTGTGATTTGAGTGCATTTGTAGAATTCTTCCAACTCTTTCTTTTTTGTCTTTGCTTGAATTTAAAACTGTAGATCCTGTTTCTAATGTTCCTGAATATACTCTAAAGAAACATAATTTTCCTACGAATGGATCTGTTGCAATTTTAAATGCTAATGCAGCAAATGGTTCTGAATCAGATGTTTTAGCTTCTGTTTCAACACCATCTAATGTTGTTCCTTTGATATGAGGTATATCTAATGGTGATGGCATATAGTCAACTATTGCATTTAATAATTCTTGTACACCTTTGTTTTTATATGAAGAACCACATGTTACTGGAACGATTTGATTTGCTATTGTTCCTTTTCTTAATGCTTTTTTGATTTCTTCTTCAGATGGTTCTTTTCCATCTAAATAATTCATCATTAATTCTTCATCTTGTTCACATGCAGCTTCAATCATTGTAGTTCTCCATTTTTTAGCTTCTTCTAACATATCTTCTGGAATATCTGTTTCTTCAATTTCTTTTCCTAAATCATCTTTATGGATGAATGCTCTCATTTTAATTAAATCAACAATTCCTCTAAAGTGATCTTCTGCTCCGATTGGTAATTGAACTGGTACTGGATTTGCATGTAATCTATTTTTTAATTGGTCAACGCAAAGCATAAAGTTTGCTCCAACGATGTCCATTTTATTTACATATACCATTCTTGGAACTTGGTATTTATCAGCTTGTCTCCAAACTGTTTCTGTTTGTGGTTGAACTCCACCTTTTGCTGCTAATACTGTAACCGCACCATCAAGTACTCTTAGAGATCTTTGTACTTCTACTGTAAAGTCAACGTGACCTGGAGTATCAATTATATTGATTCTGTTATTTTTCCAGAAACATGTTGTTGCAGCAGATGTTATTGTTATACCTCTTTCTTGTTCTTGTTCCATCCAGTCCATTGTTGCAGCACCCTCGTGAACTTCTCCTATTTTATGTGTTTTCCCTGTATAGAATAATATTCTCTCTGTTGTTGTTGTTTTACCAGCATCAATATGAGCCATTATTCCTATATTTCTAGTTCTTTCTAGTGGGTATGCTCTTCCTGCCATGTAATTATTCCCTCCTTTTTTTCATTTTATGATTGAAATAATTGTTACACTTTTTTTCTCAATCTAAATTTTACCATTTATAATGTGCAAATGCTTTATTAGCTTCTGCCATTCTATGTGTATCTTCTTTCTTCTTAAATGCTCCACCGTTTCCATTAACAGCGTCCATGATTTCACCAGCTAATTTCTCAGCCATTGTTTTTTCATGTCTTGTTCTAGCATATGTTACTAACCATCTTAAACCTAATGTTTGTCTTCTTTCAGGTCTAATTTCTAATGGTACTTGGTATGTTGCTCCACCAACTCTTCTTGCTTTTACTTCAAGAACTGGCATGATGTTTTCTAATGCTGCTTCAAATACTTCTAATGGATTTTTTCCTTCTTTTTCTTTTATTATATCAAAAGCATCATAAACTATTCCTTGAGCAACTGATTTTTTACCATCTAACATTATGTTGTTAATTAATTTTGTAACAACTTTGCTATTGTATATTGGATCTGGTAATACATCTCTTTTTGCTATAAATCCTCTTCTTGGCACTATTCTTCACTCCTTTTCTTTCTGAGATTTGCTCTCTTATTGATGATATCTATAAGATATCTAAGTTACTCTGAAAATCTATTGATTTTCCGTTTAGTGCTACATTATCTATTCTAAATTTAAGTACCTTAATTTAGTAAGATGTGCATGCACTATAAAATAAATCCTTTATCGATTTATTTTTTTGGGCGTTTTGCTCCATATTTTGAACGTCCTTGCATTCTGTCTTTTACACCTGCAGTATCTAATGTTCCTCTGATAATATGGTATCTAACACCTGGAAGGTCTTTTACTCTTCCTCCTCTGATTAGAACAACACTATGTTCTTGTAAGTTATGTCCTATTCCTGGGATATATGATGTTACTTCATAACCATTTGAAAGTCTAACTCTGGCAACTTTTCTTAAAGCTGAGTTTGGCTTCTTTGGTGTTACTGTTTTTACAACTGTACATACACCTCTTTTTTGTGGTGCTTTATTGTTTGTTAATGTTTTGTTTTTTGAATTCCATCCATGTTGTAAAGCTGGTGCTGTTGATTTTGCCTTTGTTGATTTTCTTCCTTTTCTTACTAATTGATTAATTGTTGGCACTTAAATTTCACCTCTTTCCCTAATTTTACTTAATTTTAAAAATTAAATTAACCGCAAACAAATTATTAAAAATAATTCGTATTGCGGTTAATATTTTATCATTTTTTTCCTATTATGTCAATGTTTTTTATATTAAATTTATTAATTATTCTTTATTTCCTTCTGGTAATATATTTGCACTACTTATATTAAATATTTTCTTCATAAAACATTTTATTTTTTCTGATAGTGTTACATTTCCAATTATATCTACTAATGCATTTTGTGTTGAATTTTTTACTATTTTTTGTAAAATTTTTATTTCTTTTTTACTTATTTTTGCTTCATTTATATATGATAAATTATATGTTATAGCTGGTAATATATCTGAATCGTAATCATCTATTGATGAAAATGACATTACATAGTTATATACTAAATTTTGAGAATCCATATCATATTGTACTGCATATCTATCTAAAATTTCACAAACAATTGGATCCATTTTCTTTATTGCTATATTTCTTAAGTTTCTATAGTTCTTTGCTGAATATTCTATTAACTCTCTTTTCCATGTTTTTCTTTCAAATTTTTCTTTTTCTAATATTTTTTCTTTAATAGGATATATTTTTATTGTTGTTTCATTACTTAATTCTGCTTTATATATTAATTCACCATTTTCTACTTTTACAACAATATTCTTTATCGTTGTTGGTTCTTCTGTATTTGTATTAACTAATTGATTTTCTTCAGTTTCTTCTAAAGTAATTATTTCTTTTTCTAAATTTTTAGTTATTTCATTTATATTATTATAATAATCTGTTAATACTGGATCAATAGCAATTTCTTCAATAGGTTTTAGCTCTTCATTTATTAATTGAACTTGTTCGTTTTCTTCTTTATTTTCAATTTCTTGTTTTTCTATTATTTCATTTATTTGTTCAGATTGTTCTTGGCTTTCTTCTATTTCTGTAGTTGAAAATAAATTAATTACATCAACAATTTGATTATGTTTGATCAATCTTTTTGCAAACATAATTCTAGCCATACTTTGTCCTATTTCATTTATGTTATCTGTTAATTCATAAATTTCTTCTGGATCAAGATTGTCTCTATTTTCTTCTATTTGTTCACTAATAATTCTACTTTTTCTTACACTTTCAGCAATCAAATTATCTATTTCTATAAATGCTTGTTCTCTAACTCTTAAAAGTTTAGAATTTATTTGATTTTGAAACCATTGGCTTTGGTTTCCTAAATCTGATATTTGTTTTCCTAAGCAATTTACTTCTGACCAAACATCTTCATCATTATTTATTTTATTTTGTGCTTTTTTTGTATTTCTTTCTTTTGCTAATTCATTTCTTTTGCTTTCTATATCTCTTATCTGAGCACTTAAAACTGCTTTTTCATTAACAAATATATCTAATTCATTAATTAATTCTTCCATCTTTTTTTAACCTGTTATATTAAGTTGATTGCTTCTTAATACATTCCTTTCTTTTGTTATTTCCGAATTTTATTCATTTGTTATTCTATCATATGACTTTATTTCTTGCAAGAGTTTTTTGTCAATTTTTTTAATATTTTATCATTTTTTGGTTAATCAATTTTTAAGTTCTCAATAGCCCTATCTGCTAACATTCCATACTTTATTTTTTTGTCTTTTATTCTCTTTGGAAGTTCTGGAACAATTCCAAAATTTGCATTCATTGGTTGAAATTTGTCATTTGCTGTTGAAATATATTTTGCTAATGCTCCTATCATTGATAAATTTGAAAATTCAATTTTGCTTTCATTTTTTATTTGTGAAACAGCATTTAATGCTGACACCATTCCTGATGAAATTGATTCAACATAACCTTCAACACCTGTAATTTGTCCGGCAAAATAAATATTTTTATTATCTTTGAAGTTATATGTGTTATCTAATAATTTCGTTGAATTTATATATGTGTTTCTATGCATAACTCCATATTTTACAAATTCAGCATTTTGTAATCCAGGAATCATTCCAAATACTCTTTTCTGTTCTCCATATTTTAAATTTGTTTGAAATCCAACTATATTATAAATTGTTCCTAATTCATTATCTTGCCTCAATTGAATTACTGCATATGGTCTTTTTCCTGTTCTTGGATCATCAAATCCAACTGGTTTTAATGGTCCATATCTTAATGTATCTTTTCCCCTTTTTGCCATTACTTCTACCGGCATACAACCTTCAAATATCTCTCTTTTTTCAAATTCATGTAATGTTATAACTTCAGCATTTATTAATTCTTCTACAAATTTTTCATATTCATCTTTATTCATTGGTAAATTTATATAACTTGCTTCTTGTTTGTGTAATCTTTCTTTCCAATCATCTATTGTTTCATCTTTTCCTTTTTCTTGTTCATATCTATTACCAAAAAAAGCAATATTAAAATCGATGCTTTCTTTTGTAACAATTGGTGCAGCTGCATCATAAAAATGTAATTTATCTTCTCCAGTTATTTTAGAGATTTCTTTTGATAATCCTTCTGATGTTAATGGTCCTGTTGCAATTATTACAATTCCTTTTTCTGCAATTTTTTCTATTTCTGTTACTTCTTGATGAATTATTTCTATTAATGGATTTTTTTCTAATTCTTCTGTTACTTTTTGTGAAAACAATTCTCTATCTACTGCTAATGCTTGTCCTGCTGGTATTTGTGTTTCATCTGCTATTCTTATTAGCAATGAGTCTAGTTTTCTTAATTCTTCTTTTAACAAACCACATGCATTTGTATGTAAATTAGATTTGAACGAGTTACTACATACTATCTCAGCCAAATTTTTATTACTATGTGCTTCTGTAAATTTATCAGGCTTCATCTCATACAATTTTACCTTTATTCCTCTTTTTGCTATTTGATATGCAGCTTCACTTCCAGCTAATCCTCCACCTATTATTGTTATATAATCTACCATTTTATTTTCCTTCCTTTTTTCATTAAAAATTCTCTGCAAAAATGCAGAGAACTTTTAATTATTCAACATTAAATTTTAATTCATTATTTTTTATGTCAACATTAATAGTTTGCCCATCATGGACATCACCTTTTAAAATCATTTCAGAAATTTCATCTTCAACATATCTTTGAATAGCCCTTCTCAAAGGTCTTGCACCATATTTCAAATTAGTTCCTTTTTCTAATATAAAATCTTTTGCATTTTCTGAAACATTTAAAGAAATATTTTTGTCTGCTAAAGCTTTTACTGTATCTTTTAACATTAATTCCACAATTTGTAATAATTCAGGTTTTGTTAATGAATCAAATACTATAATTTCATCTATTCTATTTAAAAATTCAGGTCTAAAAACTTGTTTTAGATTTTCTTCTATTTTATTATTATCAACTGTTTTTTTATCAAAACCAATTGAATTTGTATTAACATTTGAACCTGCATTCGATGTCATAATTATAATTGTATTTTGGAAACTAACAACATTTCCTTGTGAATCTGTAAGTTTTCCGTCATCTAATACTTGTAATAAAATGTTAAATACATCAGGGTGTGCTTTTTCAATTTCATCAAATAATATAATAGAATATGGTTTTCTTTTTACTTTTTCAGTAAGTTGACCTGCATCATCATATCCAACATATCCTGGAGGTGCACCAATAAGTTTTGCTGTTGAGTGGCTTTCCATATATTCAGACATATCTACTCTTATTATTGAGTCTTCCGATCCAAACATTTCATATGCTAAGCTTTTTGCAAGTTCTGTTTTTCCAACACCTGTTGGTCCAACAAATATGAATGATGGTGGACGTTTTGTACTTTGAAGTCCTGCACGATTTCTTCTTATTGCTCTAGAAACTGCACTTACTGCTTTATCTTGACCAATAACTCTTTTATGAAGATTTGTTTCAAGATTTAATAATTTTTGTGTTTCTGCTTCTGTAATTTTTTTAACTGGAATCTTAGTCCAATTTTCAATAACTTGTGCTATATCTTGAACTGTTAAAGATTTTAATTTTATTGTACTATTTAAATGGTCAATTTCTTCAATTAATCTACATTCTTTAGTTTTTAAATCTGCTGCTTTTTGATAATCTTCTGTTGAATCTGCTTGTGCAGCATCTTCTTTTTGTGCTTGAACATCAGCAAGTTCTTGTTTTAACATTTCAAGTTTAAACAATTCTTTATTTTCAAGATTAATTCTAGAACAAGCCTCATCTAAAATATCAATTGCTTTATCTGGCAAAAATCTATCATGAATGTATTTTTCAGACATTATAACTGCTTGTTTTATAACATCATTTGAAATTTTTACTTTGTGATATTCTTCATAATATTTCTTTATTCCTGTTAAAATTGAAATTGTATCATCGATATTAGGTTCTTCAACTAAAACTTGTTGAAATCTTCTTTCCAATGCAGTATCTTTTTCTATATATTTTCTATATTCTCTTAAAGTAGTAGTACCTATTAATTGAATTTCTCCATTTGCAAGTGATGGTTTTAAAATATTAGCAGCATTCATAGAATGTTCTCCATCTCCTGCTCCAATTATATTGTGAATTTCATCTATTACAAGAATAATATTCTTGAATTCTTTACATTCATCAATAATACCTTTCATACGGGCTTCAAATTGTCCTCTAAATTGAGTACCAGCTATAACAGATGTCATATCTAATAAATAAACTTCTTTATTTAAAAGTTTTGCTGGAACATTATTATTAGCAATTTTTATAGCCAAACCTTGAGCAATTGCTGTTTTACCAACACCTGGTTCACCAATCAAACAAGGATTATTTTTAGTACGTCTATTTAAGATTTGTATAACTCTTTGAATTTCCTTATCACGACCAATAACCATATCAAGTTCATTATTTTTAGCTTTTTGAGTTAGATTTGTTCCAAAAGTATCAAGATATTTTTTCTTTTTCTTAGCTTTCTTTGATTCAACTTTAACCTTTTGTCTACCACCATTAGTTTCTTCCTCATCTTTTTGTTTTTTAGGAACAAAATTAGCAAAGATAGATCCAATAGGAATTCCCATAGAAATACCCTCTGGAGCATTTTCATCATCAACATCTTCATCACCATCAGATTCAAAATTTTCAAAATCCATATTTTCAAGATTTTCCAATTTTAAATTAGAAGATAAATCCTTAAACAAAGACTCTAACTGTTTTGACATATTATTCATATCTATATTATTATTCGTTTGATTAGAAGTAGACTGATTTGTATTAGTCTCAGGAACATCTAATCCACGTTTTTTTGCACACTCTTTACATAAGCCTTCCATTGAAGAAACGCCATTTTCAATTTTGTTTATAAATACAACTGCAGTGCGTTTTTTACATTGTGAACATATCATATACTATAATTCCTCTTTTCTTTTATTAAAATATTATATATTCTACATTAAATTTTCCAAATAGTCAAGAGAAAATACATTATAGTACTAGACAAAAAAATAAAAATATGATATATTAAGAAAGTCTAAAAAACAAAAAACAATAAGCCGATGTGGCGGAATTGGCAGACGCACCAGACTCAAAATCTGGCGGGAAACCATGTGGGTTCGAGTCCCACCATCGGTACCAAAAAATAGTAGTATTTGAAAAATATTCAAATACTATTTTTTTACATCAAATTTAACTCAAATAAACATATTGAAAATTATATTACAACATGATATAATCTCTCAAAATAGTCAAGCACTATCTCATAACTATTTCATCAACAATCATAGATGAAAAAACTTAATCTCCAATTCATCCATAAACAATTCAAAAATATTAAGGAGGCAATTTCAAATGACAACAAAAGAAAAAAATCTCAAAAAAGGAGCAAAAGCATTTGATTTACTTCAGCAAATCAAAAAATATGCTAATGCTTGTTTTGAACAAGGAACTCCTGAATATGAAGCTGTTATACATAGTGTTTCTATTCTTGAAAAAAATTTTGAACCTTATTCAATTCAATTCAAAAAAATTCGAGATGAAAAGCAACAAAAAGAGCTTGTAGCCAAGGAAACCTGTACACGAGAAGGACATACTGGAGAATGGCATGAACATGAATATACCGTTTGGGCAATTTGTGGAGATAGAGGTTTCGAACGTTACTGTCCAATTACCAAAAAAAATTGGACTAGAATTTGTACAAGATGTAGAGAACAAGAAACAGTAGATGTAGAACCTATTGAAGTTACAAGACTTCATAAATTACAAGAAATCAATGATATGGAAGAAAAATTAAAACAAATGAAGTCTGAATAATTCATTTTCAAAGAAACCTCTATTAGAGGTTTCTTTCTTTATATAAATAGAAAAACACAGATAGACTTTTATATCTATCCGTGTGTTTTCAATTTTATTCAGCATCTGATTGTATTTCAACTTGTTTATTTGCATCAATTTCTTCTGCAACTGTCTTTTCATCTTCGCCTTCAACCTTAATAGTAACATCTTGATATCTCTTCATACCAGTTCCAGCTGGGATTAACTTACCAATGATAACATTTTCTTTTAATCCTATTAAATCATCTTCCTTACCTTTAATTGCAGCTTCTGTTAATACTCTTGTTGTCTCTTGGAATGATGCAGCTGATAAGAAACTATCTGTTGCAAGTGAAGCTTTAGTAATACCAAGTAATGCTCTCTTTCCTGTTGCTGGACGTTTACCTTGTTCAACAGCTTCTTTATTTTTATCTTCAAATTCATACATATCAACTAATGATCCTGGGAACATATCTGTATCTCCACCATCATCAACTCTAACCTTACGAAGCATTTGTCTTGCAATTACTTCAACGTGTTTATCATTGATATCAACACCTTGGTTTCTATATGCTTTTTGAATTTCAGATATTACATATTCATAAACACCTTCTGGTCCTTTTATTGCTAAAATTTCAGCTGGATTTATAGAACCTTCTATTAATGGATCTGCAGCTTTTACTTCATCTCCATCTTTTACTTTTAGTTTTGATCCAAATGGAATTGTGTATGTTCTTGAATCATCTTTTGATGTAACAATTACTTCTAATTTCTTCTTATTATCAGAAATTTTAACTGTACCATCAATTTCTGTTATTACAGCAACTCCCTTAGGTTTTCTAGCTTCAAAGATTTCCTCTACTCTTGGAAGACCTTGTGTGATATCTGCAACACCAGCAACACCACCAGAGTGAATTGTTCTCATGGTTAACTGTGTACCAGGTTCACCAATTGATTGTGCAGCTATAATACCAACTGATTCACCAATTGATACTAAATCTCTTCTTGCTAATCCCATACCATAACATTTTTGACATACGCCATGTTTTCCTCTACATGCAATTACTGAACGTACAACAACTTTTGTAATTCCAGCATCCACAATACGTTTTGCTATGTCTTTATTAATCATTGTATTTGTATCTACAATAACTTCATTTGTTTGTGGATCTAATATATCATTTAATGGATATCTTCCTTCTAGTCTTTCAGCTAATCCTTCAACTATTTGATTTCCATCTTTAATATCTTCAATTGTTAATCCATCAACAGTTCCACAATCATGTTCTCTAACAATTATATCTTGTGAAACATCAACTAGTCTTCTTGTTAAGTATCCAGAGTCAGCTGTTCTTAAAGCTGTATCTGAAAGTCCTTTACGAGCACCATGTGATGATATGAAATATTCCAATGCATCTAGACCTTCACGGAAACATGATTTGATTGGTATTTCAACTGCTTTACCAGTTGTACTAGCCATAAGTCCACGCATACCTGCGATTTGTCTTAATTGGTTCATGTTACCACGGGCTCCAGATTTAACCATCATATATATTGGGTTTAAATCATCAAAGTTTTCTTCCATTGCCTTACTTACATCATTTGTTGCCTTTTCCCAAATATTAACAACTGATTGATATCTTTCATCATCTGTTATCAAACCTCTTCTATATTGATTTCTTACTTTTTCAACTTGTTTATCTGCATCTGCTAAAATGTCTTTCTTAGAATCTGGTACTTTTACATCTGCTACTGAGAATGTAATACCTGCTAATGTTGAATATTTGAAACCTAATGCTTTGATATAATCTATAACTTCTGCTGATTCGATTAAACCATGTTTGTCAATTGTTCTTTCAATTATTGTTCCCATTGATTTTTTCATAACTGGGAAATTGATTTCATATTGGAATGGATCCTCTTTTCTGTCTATAAATCCTAAATCTTGTGGAATTCCTTGGTTAAATATAATTCTACCAACACTTGTTTCAACTTTCTTTGATTTCATTTCTCCATCAATTTCTTTTGTAATTCTTACAAAGATTTTCGCATGGATTGATACTGCATTATTTTGTAATGCCATTATTGCTTCATCAGGATCTTTGAAATATTTTCCTTCTCCTAATTCTCCATCTAATGTCATTGTTAAATAATAACTTCCTAAAATCATGTCTAGTCTTGGTACTGCTACTGGTTTACCATCTTGTGGTTTTAATAAGTTGTTTGTAGCTAGCATTAAATATCTTGATTCTGCTTGTGCTTCTGGTGTTAATGGTAAATGTATAGCCATCTGGTCACCATCAAAGTCTGCATTGAATGCTTCACATACTAATGCATGTAATTTTATTGCTCTACCTTCTACTAATACTGGTTCAAATGATTGAATACCTAATCTGTGTAGTGTTGGAGCTCTGTTTAGCATTACTGGGTGATCTTTTATAACTTCTTCTAGAATTCCCCATACTTCAGGGCTTAATCTTTCTACCATTCTTTTTGCACTTTTTATATTATGTGCTAAATGTCTTTCAACTAATTCTTTCATTACAAATGGTTTGAATAATTCAATTGCCATTTCTTTTGGTAGACCACATTGATATATTTTTAATTCTGGTCCTACTACGATTACTGAACGTCCTGAATAGTCAACACGTTTTCCTAATAAGTTTTGACGGAATCTACCTTGTTTTCCTTTTAATAAATCTGATAAAGATTTTAATGGTCTGTTTCCAGCACCTGTAACAGGTCTTCCTCTTCTTGAGTTATCAATTAAAGCATCTACTGATTCTTGTAACATTCTCTTTTCATTTCTTACAATGATTTCAGGTGCTCCAAGTTCTAATAATCTCTTTAATCTGTTATTTCTGTTTATAACTCTTCTATATAAATCATTTAAGTCTGATGTTGCAAATCTACCACCATCTAATTGAACCATAGGTCTTAGATCTGGTGGAATTACTGGTACAACATTCATTACCATCCATTCAGGTCTGTTTCCTGATTGTAAAAATGCTTCAACTGTGTCTAATCTTTTTATTAATTTTGCTTTTCTTTGTTCACTAGCATTTTCAATTTCTTTTTCTATTTGAGCTGTTAATTTTGCTAAATCAATTTCTTCTAATAATTTTCTTATTGCTTCAGCACCCATTTCAGCTTTGAATGATTTTCTACCATATTTTTCTTCTGCTTCATGGTATTCTTTTTCAGTTAATATTTGGCATTTTTCTAGTCCAGATGTTCCTTTATCTGTTACTATATATGATGCAAAATAAATTACTTTTTCAAGATTTCTTGGTGAGATATCTAGCATTAATGCAATTCTACTTGGAATTCCTTTGAAATACCAAATATGCGCAACTGGTGCTGCAAGTTCTATGTGTCCCATTCTTTCACGTCTTACTTTTGATTTTGTAACTTCTACACCACACTTATCACAAACAATCCCTTTATATCTTACTCTTTTATATTTACCACAATGACATTCCCAGTCTTTTGTTGGTCCAAATATTTTTTCACAAAATAGACCATCTTTTTCTGGTTTTAAAGTTCTATAATTTATAGTCTCTGGTTTTTTTACTTCACCTTTTGACCATTCTCTTATTTTTTCGTCTGATGCAATTCCTATTTTAATTTTATTGAATATCTCTAATTCGTCTTCTTCCATCTCTATTAGATGTCCCCCTTCTCAAATTATTTGGGCATTTTAAAACAGCTCAAGAGGCTATCCCCCGCTCTTGCAAACTCTTCCGTCGCCTCTTTTGCTTTTCAAAATATTATTTAATTGTAGTTTTATTATTCATTATCAAATCCGTCATTATCATAAATGCTGTCATCATCATCTAAATTATCATCATCAAATAGTTCATCACTATCTTCTTCATCTTCATTATCTACCATTTCTTCTTCTTCATATCCGTTTTCTAAATCTTCATGTATTAATACATCATCTTCAGTTAAAGCTCTATCTTTTTCTACATCTTCATAATCAATTCCATCTTCGATGTGTTCTTTTAATTCTAATTCTTTATTATCTTCAGAGAATAGTCTTACATCTAATCCTAATGCTTGTAATTCTTTTACAAGTACTTTAAAGCTTTCTGGAACTCCTGGTTCAGGAATATTTTCACCTTTAACAATTGCTTCATATGCTTTAACACGTCCTACAACATCATCTGATTTTATTGTTAAGATTTCTTGTAATGTGTATGCTGCACCATAAGCTTCTAGTGCCCAAACTTCCATCTCTCCAAAACGTTGTCCACCAAATTGAGCTTTACCTCCTAAAGGTTGTTGTGTTACTAATGAGTATGGTCCTGTTGAACGAGCATGTATTTTATCATCAACTAAGTGATGTAATTTTAACATGTACATTACACCAACTGTAATTGGACTTGCAAATGGCTCTCCAGTTCTTCCATCATATAATGTTTGTTTTCCATCTGGTGATAATCCAGCTTCTTGTAATAATTCTTCAATTTCTTTATCAGATGCACCATCAAATACTGGTGTTGATACTTTCCATCCTAATGCTCTTGCTGCTGCTCCTAAGTGAACTTCAAGGATTTGTCCTAAGTTCATACGAGATGGTATACCTAATGGGTTTAATAAAATGTCTATTGGTGTTCCATCTGGTAAGAATGGCATATCTTCTTTTGGTAATATTCTTGAAATAACACCTTTGTTACCATGACGTCCAGCCATTTTATCTCCAACTGATATTTTTCTCTTTGTAGCAATATAACATCTAATTACTTGATTTACTCCAGGTCCTAATTCTTCTGAATTGTCTCTTGTAAATATTTTTACATCAACAATTGTTCCAGCTTCACCATGTGGTACACGAAGTGATGTATCTCTTACTTCTCTAGCTTTTTCTCCAAATATTGCACGAAGTAATCTTTCTTCTGCTGTTAAGTCTGTTTCTCCTTTTGGAGTAACTTTACCAACTAATATATCTCCAGGTCTTACTTCTGCACCTATTCTAATAATACCATTTTCATCAAGATCTTTTAATGCGTCATCTCCAACATTTGGTATATCTCTTGTTATTTCTTCTGGACCTAATTTTGTATCACGACATTCACAATCATATTCTTCAATATGTATTGATGTAAATATGTCTTCTTGTACTAGTCTTTCATTTAAAAGAATAGCATCCTCATAGTTGTAACCTTCCCATGTTGAGAATGCTACTAACATATTTTTACCTAATGCCATTTCTCCATCTTTTGTTGCTGGTCCATCTGCTAACGCATCACCTTTTTTAACTATTTCACCTTTTCTAACTATTGGTCTTTGATTGATACATGTTCCACCATTTGTTCTTTTGAATTTACGTAGTTTATGTACAACTGTTTTACCATTGTTATATTTCATTGTGATACTGTCACCAGTAACTTTTTCTACAACACCATCATCTTCAGCTAATATTAATATTCCTGAATCTTTTGCTGCTCTATATTCAATACCTGTTGCTATAATTGGTGCTTCTGATGTCATTAATGGAACTGCTTGACGTTGCATGTTTGATCCCATTAAAGATCTTTTAGCATCATCATTTTCCAAGAATGGAATCATTGCAGCTGCAATTGATACTAATTGTTTTGGTGATACATCAACATATTGTACTAATTCTTTATCAACTTCTATAATTTCATTTCTATGTCTTACACGAACACGCTTATTTATAAATTCATTATTTTCATTCATTGGTTCAGATGCTTGTGCTATCATGTAATTATCTTCAACATCTGCACTCATATATTCAACAATATCTGTTACTCTATGTGTTTCTGGATCTACTTTTCTATATGGTGTTTCAATAAATCCATACTCATTTATATTAGCAAATGATGATAATGCTGAAATTAATCCAATGTTTGGTCCTTCTGGAGATTCAATTGGACATAATCTACCATAATGTGTGTAATGAATATCACGAACTTCGAATCCTGCTCTTTCTCTTGACAAACCACCAGGTCCTAATGCTGAAATTCTTCTTTTATGTGTTAATTCTGATAATGGGTTTGTTTGGTCCATAAATTGTGATAATTGTGAACTTCCAAAGAATTCTCTTATTGATGATGTTATTGGTTTTGTGTTTATTAATGATTGTGGTGTTATAACATCTAAGTCTTGAATTGTCATTCTTTCACGAACAACTCTTTCAAGTCTTGCTAAACCAATTCTGAATTGATTTTGTAATAATTCTCCAACACATCTTATTCTACGATTTGCTAAGTGATCTATATCGTCAGCTTTTCCATATCCATGATACATGTTTAATAAATAGTTTATTGATGCTATCATGTCTTCTGTTGTTATATATTTTGGAATTAGTTCTTCTTCTCTTTGTTTTAATGTTTTAACTAATTCTTCTTCTGAAGTATTTTCCATTATATTTTTTAATACTTCATAATTTACATATTCTTTTATATGTAAGCTACTTAAGTCTACATTTGGTAATACTGAATGAATATTTACTATTCCATTACCAATTATTCTTAATTTTTTATCTCCAAACTTAATATCTACTACATTTATACCTGCATTTTGAATTGCTTCTGCTGCTTCTGCTGAAATTACTTCTCCTGCTGCAACAAAAACTTCTCCTGTTTCTTTATCCATAATGTCTTCAAATGCAACTTGATTTTTTATTCTGTTTGCGATACTTAATTTTTGGTTAAATTTATATCTTCCTACTTTTGCTAAATCATATCTTCTATTATCAAAGAATAATCCATTAAATAAGCTTTTTGCAGCTTCTACTGTTGGTAATTCTCCAGGTCTTAATTTTTTGTAAATTTCGATTAATGCTTCTTCACCTGTTTTTATTGGATCTTTTTGTATTGTTGTTTCTAGTAATGTTTCATCTCCAAATAATGCTCTTATTTGATCATCTGATACTAATCCAATTGCTCTTAATAATGTTGTAATTGGAATTTTTCTTGTTCTATCAACACGTACCCAGAATATATCATTTCCATCTGTTTCATATTCTAACCATGCACCTCTTAATGGCATAATTGTTGATGTATATGTTTTCTTTCCTGTTTTTGTATCAAATATTTCATCATAGTAACATCCTGGTGAACGTACTAACTGGCTAACTACAACTCTTTCTGCACCATTTATTATAAATGTTCCACTTTCTGTCATTAGTGGAAAATCACCTAAATAAATTTCTTGTTCTTTGATTTCACCTGATTCACGGTTTATTAATCTTACTTTTACATGTAATCTTGTAGAATATGTTGCATCTCTTTCTTTTGCTTCTTCTTCTGTGTATTTTGTTTTTTCTTCCATGTAGTAGTCAAAAAATTCTAATACTAGATTTCCTGAATAATCTATGATTGGTGAAATGTCTTTTAATACTTCTCCTAATCCTTCTTCAATAAACCAGTCATAAGAATCCTTTTGAACTTTAATTAAGTTTGGCATTTCTATAAAATCGCCAACTTTTGAGAAATCTTTACGGGTTGTTCTTCCGAATTTAACATCTTTGATTTCCAAAAAAATCACTCCTTATAAAATATTAAGCAGCTTTTGTTTCGCTCGAAATCTGCCAATCTAAGAATAAATAAGAAATTATTGTTTTTATATAAGACTAAATCTATTTCTTATTACAGAACAAATCTTAAAAAATCATAAATTTTTAAGTAAATTTTCTGTGCAATGTATTTTTTTA
>ULPV01036192.1_pt1 | contig 17685 bp, 15 predicted proteins | sample 1953831 | NCBI WGS metagenome assembly ULPV01 (sample SAMEA4835638, study PRJEB28245) | human gut metagenome | biome: gut microbiome; material: fecal sample | place: Denmark | collected 2008 | reverse complement strand
TATCTGATGGCGGGCGGCACGCTGGCATGGTTTGTACTGATGCCGCTAATTGTGCTGTTTGGCGGAAATATGATCCTTTATCCTGCGGACATTTCGGTCGGGCAGCTTTTCTTGGAACAGGGAACCTGGGGCATCTGGAGAACCTATATCCGTTATATCGGTGCGGGTGCGGTTGCGGCAGGAGGGATCATCAGTCTTTTGAAAACATTTCCTCTTATTATAAGAACATTTGGTGAGGCAGTCCGGATGTACGGAAAACGTGAAAAAGAAGAAGAGCAGAATGAAGATCTTCCCATGGCAGTCGTGTTTGGCGGGATCCTTGTTGTGGTCATTTTCATGTGGGTGATCCCGGTGATCCCGGTGACACTTCCGGGAGCGCTTCTCATTGTTGTGTTCGGTTTCTTTTTTGCGACCGTGTCTTCGCGTATGGTGGGGCTGGTTGGAAGTTCCAATAATCCGGTTTCGGGAATGGCGATCGCGACCCTGCTTTTTTCTACGATGCTTTTGAAATTTTTCGGGAAAACCGGTATGGCAGGTATGACGGCGGCGATCACGATCGGGTCGGTGATCTGTATCATTGCAGCCCTTGCGGGTGACACTTCCCAGGATCTAAAGACCGGATTTCTGGTTGGCGCAACGCCGAAAAAACAGCAGATCGGAGAGATGTTCGGGATCCTTGCGGCAGCACTCGCAACGGGCGGCGTGCTCTATCTGCTGAATGCGGCGTGGGGCTACGGCTCTGCGGAACTTCCGGCGCCACAGGCAACGCTGATGAAAATGGTTGTAGAAGGGGTGATGGAAGGAAATCTTCCGTGGACGCTGGTGTTTTGCGGTGTGTTCCTTGCGATCGTCGTGGAGATCTTACAGATCCCGGTACTGCCGTTTGCGGTTGGGCTGTATCTTCCGGTACATCTGAGTACACCGATGATGGCAGGAGGTCTGATCCGCTGGTACTGTGAGCGGAAAAAGCGGGATACCGGAAGGGGCATTCTTTATGCATCCGGTCTGATCGCGGGAGAAGGGCTGATCGGGATCCTGCTTGCGGTGCTCGCCATTATCCCGGCGGGAGGGGGAAGTGTCGCGGATACCATCGATCTGTCCGGGACGATAACACTCGGAAACTGGGGCGCGCTTCTTGTGTTCGCGCTGTTTTCCGTTACACTCTGGCGCGTGACTGCCGGAAAAAAGAAAGAAAAAAAATAACTGGACAAATGCAGATATGGGTGCTATACTGAATGCATAGTATGTTACTGGTCAGCAGGCATTAACTATACATAAATAATTTAGGTGTTTATGTATGTTAGTGCCTTTTTTGTTATATAGAATGAACGAAAAATGCACACACTAGAAGCAAGGGCATACATAAAATGCCGAGAAGGAGTGTGTATAGAACTATGAAAGACAAAATTTTTGGAGTGCTTCAAAGAGTCGGAAGATCATTTATGCTTCCGATCGCAATTCTGCCGGTAGCAGGTCTGCTGCTTGGCATTGGTGGATCGTTTACAAATGAAACGATGCTCCAGACTTACGGACTTTTAAATGCAATGGGTCCGGGAACTATCCCGTACATGATCTTTACGGTCATGAACGACGCGGGAAATATCGTGTTTGCCAACCTGCCGATCCTGTTTGCGATGGGTGTCGCGATCGGTATGGCAAAAAAGGAAAAAGAAGTTGCGGCATTATCCGCGGTGATCGCATTTTTCATCATGCATGCGTCGATCAGTGCCATGATCACGATCAATGGCGGAACTGAGAGCATGTTAAGCGGTGCGACAGCGGATGTCTGCGGGATCACATCCTTACAGATGGGTGTATTCGGTGGTATCATTGTAGGACTTGGTGTTGCAGCACTGCACAACCGGTTTTATAAGATCGAACTGCCGCAGGTGCTTTCGTTCTTCGGTGGAACCAGATTTGTGCCGATCATCTCAGCACTGACTTATACAGTAGTTGGTATTTTGATGTTCTTCGCATGGCCGCCGATCCAGAAAGGTATTTACAGTGTTGGTAATCTGGTACTGGAATCCGGATACGCCGGAACCTGGGTATACGGTTTCATGGAAAGAGCACTGATCCCGTTTGGACTTCATCATGTATTTTATCTTCCGTTCTGGCAGACCGGTGTCGGCGGAACAATGGAAGTTGGCGGAAAGCTGATCGAAGGTGCGCAGAACATCTTCTTTGCACAGCTTGCTGATCCGAGTGTAGAGCATTTTGCAGTTTCAGCAACCAGATTCATGTCCGGTAAATTCCCGCTCATGATCTTCGGACTTCCGGGAGCAGCACTTGCGATGTACCGCACCGCAAAACCGGAAAAGAGAAAAGCAGTCGCAGGTCTGTTGCTTTCTGCGGCACTTACTTCCATGCTCACCGGTATCACAGAGCCGATCGAGTTTACGTTCTTATTTGTAGCTCCGGTATTATACATCATCCACTGTGTATTTGCAGGTCTTGCATATATGCTGATGCATGTATTTAATGTTGGTGTCGGAATGACATTCTCAGGCGGTCTGATCGATATGTTCCTGTTTGGTATCCTTCAGGGAAACAAAAAAACCAGCTGGATATGGATTGTGATTGTCGGAATCGGTTATTTTGTGGTATACTATTTCCTGTTTTCCTTCCTGATCAAGAAATTCAATTTCAAGACACCGGGACGTGAGGATAACGACGACGAAGTAAAATTATATACAAGAAAAGACGTAGAAGCAAAGAAAAACGGTGGAAAAGCTGCGGATGGCGCACATGTGGAGGGTGAACTTTCCGCACAGATCTGCGCAGGACTTGGCGGAAAGAAAAATATTTCCGATGTGGACTGCTGCGCGACCCGTCTGCGCTGTACCGTATTTGAGGCGGCAAAGGTAAATGATGCATTGTTAAAAGCGACCGGAGCAAGCGGTGTGATCCATAAGGGACAGGGTGTCCAGATCATTTACGGACCGAAGGTTACCGTGATCAAATCGAACCTTGAGGATTATCTGGAACATGCGCCGGAAGAAGAAGTCACATTTGACGTGTCCGATGTGGAAGAACCACAGCAGGAAAACACAGTAGAAAACAGAAAAAAGAAGGCATCTTATGTGATCGCAAGCCCGTTTGACGGTATCGCGGGTGACATCACGACCGCACCGGATGAAGGATTTGCAGGAAAAATGATGGGTGACGGGGCAGCAGTGGAACCGACCGATCCGGTAGTCAAAGCACCGGCAGACGGCGAGATCAGCTTTATTTTCCCGACACATCACGCGATCGGATTTGTGACAGCAGACGGTATGGAGATGCTTTTACACATCGGTATCGACACCGTGAAATTAAACGGAGAGGGCTTTGAGATACTGGTAGAAGAAGGCGCGAAGGTGAAAAAGGGCGATGCGCTCATGAAGATCGATCTGGACTATGTGAAATCGCATGCGCCATCACTGGTTTCTCCGATCCTTTGCACCGATTTAAAGGAAAATGAAAAAGTAAGATTATTAAAAACAGGGGCGGTAAAAGCAGGAGAGGATCTTTTTGCGGTAGATATCTACGAATAAAGAAAAGCCGTCTGGAGGGGGAAGAATATGTACCGAGTGACCAAAGCACTCAATCATAACGCAGTGCTGGCGATTATGGACAAGAGCAGCAGGGAATACCTGCTGCTCGGAAAAGGGATCGGATTCGGCAGAAAGGTAAGCGAATATATCGAGCCGACGGAGGACTGCCGGATTTATTCGCTGAGCAGTGATTCCGAGCGTGGAAGCGCAAGGGAACTGCTTCGAGAGATAGATCCGAAATATCTGGAGATCGCTGATGCGATTTTAGACAGTGCGAAACAGGAATTTGGAAAGGTTGACCGGGGCATATTATTCCCACTTGCGGATCATATTGCGTTCGCGGCAAGAAGGATCCGGAACGGAGAGCAGATCAGCAATCCGTTAAATCAGGATATCCAGGTGTTGTTTTATAAAGAGTATAAAGTTGCCACTCTGGCAAGAAAACTGTTGGAGGAGGCAGACGGGATTCTGCTGGATGAAGATGAGATCGGCTATATCGCGCTTCATGTACATTCGTCCATCTGTGATGAGAAAGTGTCCGGTGCGATGCAGATTGCGGCGGCGGTGCGGGAATGTATTTCCCTGATCGAGGCAGATGTCGGAAAAAATATTGATGTGCAGACCATCTCCTATAACCGTATGATGAACCATATCAAATATATGGCGGCGCGGGCGATGACGGGAGAAGTCTTAAAGCTGGATCTGAATGAGTATATGGAGCAGAAATTTCCTGCGTCATTTCAGATCGCGACAACCGTATGCAGACATCTGGAACAGCATTTAAATATCAAACTGGCGGATATCGAGATCGGCTATCTTGCCATGCATATCGAGCGCGTTTACGCGGATGAAAAATAAAAAAAGAACTGCAGCGTTACGGCATTTTGCCGTGAAGCTGCAGTTCTTTTATGCTTCTAAAAATCCTATGATATCTTCGATCAGATCGTCTGCGTCCAAACCGTGTACATCTGCTGCCTGCTCGATCGTCTCTCTCTGGGAAGACGGACATCCGATGCAGTGCATGCCGATTCCGGTTAAAACATTAGCGATATCAGGATCAAGCTGTAATAATTCACCGATCGTGGTGTTTTTTGTTACCCGTTTCATATCTGTTGCCTCCTGTCTATGCTTGGTAGTATACAACAATTTTAGGAGGAGTGCAACGCGGTTACCGTCTTTTTAAATAGAATTTTTCGATGCCGCCGATCGCACCGTACAGAGCGGTTGCGATCACGCAGAGGATCAAAATGGAGAGGATCACCCAGTCGAGTTTGAAAACCTGGCTTCCGTATATGATCAGGTAGCCGAGCCCGCATTTTGCTGCAATAAATTCACCGATGATGACGCCGACCAGACACAGACCGATGTTGACCTTTAAAATGCCAAGAAGTCCGGGTATGTTATACGGGAGCACTACTTTAAACAGGATGTGTGCCCGGTTTCCGCCAAGTGTGCGCACCAGCTTGATCTTTTCCGGGTCGGTGTGGACAAAGCCGGTATACAGGCTTAATACGGAGCCAAAGATCGCGACAGACATTCCGGTTAAAATGATCGTTTTGTAATTGGCACCGAGCCATACGATCAAAAGCGGTGCGAGCGCGGATTTCGGCAGGCTGTTTAGGACGACCAGATAGGGCTCTAAGATCTTTGCGGCATTTTTGCTCCGCCACAGCAAGATGGTGATGAGCAGCGTGAAAAAGATCACAAGCAGAAAACTAAGCAGTGTTTCAAATAATGTGATGCCGATATGAAAAAGCAGATCCTGCTGTTTTAACATGGAAAAAAAGCACTGGATCAGCCGGTGTGGACTGCTGAAAATAAATGAGTCGATCAGTCCGGTATCAGCCGAGAGCTCCCAGAAGGCGAAAAAGAGGATCAAAATCAGGATCCGGCTTACGAAAATCCGTACATTTTTTCGCTTTTCCCGGTTGATGTATGCGATTTGTGCTGCGGAAAGTTCATGCATGTTCATTTAACTCCTTCCAGATCAGATTAAAATAAGTTTTAAATTCCGGTGTGTTCCGGCGTTCCAGCGGAGTGAGACCGGACGGAAACTGAACCGGGATGACGCGTTTTACCATGGCGGGACGTCTGGTCAGGACAACGACCTGGCTGCCAAGGCTGACCGCTTCGGAAATGTCGTGTGTGACCAGGATCGCCGTCTTATGCTCTTTTTTTATGATGTTTCCGATATCATTTGCGGTATTTAAACGTGTCTGATAGTCCAGCGCGGAGAACGGTTCGTCTAAGAGCAGAAGCTCCGGTTTTAAGACCAGGGTACGGATCAGTGCCGCACGCTGGCGCATGCCGCCGGAAAGCTCGGAGGGCTTGGCATTCCGGAAATCGGAAAGACCATAGGTCTTTAACAGTGTCTGTGCGTATGCAAGGCTTTCCGGATTTTGTTTTTTCTGGATCTCAAGCCCGAGCAGAATATTTTTTTCGATCGTGCGCCACTCAAACAGCTGATCTTTTTGCAGCATGTAGCCGATGGACGTAAGGTCCTTTTCGGAGAGCGGAATCCCATCTATCTTGATCGCCCCGTACTCCGGCCGGATCAGGCCGCAGAGCATGGAAAGAAGCGTGGATTTGCCACAGCCGCTTGGACCGACGATCGCAACAAAATCATTTCGGTTCACTGAAAAATTTATATGATGCAGAGCAGGCGTTTCTCCGCTTACGGTATGATAGGAAAAAGATACATCCTGAAATTCAATGAAAGTATTCATAGCCATTCCTCATTTACAAAAGAAAATAGTATCGGGTTATATTTTTATCTTATGCGAAAGAACAGAGATTGCTATTTTTTTTTAGATAAGGTAGAATATAAAGAATCGTATGTTATACAAAAAAGGTGAATTATGAATCAGAGAAATTATCAAAGGGAAATGGAGGGCGTGCTTCGGGAAAATCAGGAGCAAAACCGGATTCCCACGCTGCTTTTGCACAGTTGCTGCGCACCCTGTTCGAGTTATGTGCTCGAGTATCTTTCTGAATATTTTTTCATTACGGTCTATTACTACAATCCGAATATCTATCCGGATGAGGAGTACCGGAAACGTGTGGCGGAACAGCAGGAATTTATCCGGCGTTTCCCGATGAAACACGAAGTGAAATTTGTGGAGGGAAGATTCGACAAAGAGCGCTTTTATGAGATGGCGAAGGGCTTTGAGCAGGACAAAGAGGGCGGCGCACGCTGCATGGAGTGCTACAAGCTTAGGCTTGAGAGCACGGCAAAGCTTGCGAAGGAAAAGAAATTTGATTATTTTACCACGACGCTTTCCATCAGTCCTTTAAAAAATTCCGTAAAATTAAATGAGATCGGCGAGAGACTGGGCGCGGAGTATGGCATTCCGTATCTGGTGTCGGATTTCAAAAAAAAGAACGGCTATAAGCGTTCCGTAGAGATTTCAAAAGAATATGACATGTACCGCCAGTATTACTGCGGCTGTGTGTTTTCAAAAAAACAGCGCGATGAGGAGATCGTAGAAAAAAGAAAAGAAAGCGAGGAAAATTAGTATGGCACAGTTATGGGGAGGACGTTTCACAAAGGAGACCGATCAGCTGGTCTACAATTTCAATGCGTCCATTACATTTGATCAGAAATTTTACAGACAGGATATCGAGGGAAGCATGGCACATGTCTGCATGCTGGAAAAGCAGGGGATACTGACTGCGCAGGAGAAAGCAGACATTTTAAAGACGTTAAAGGAGATCCTCTCGGAGGTCGAGAGCGGAAAGCTTGAGATCTCCACAAAGTATGAGGACATTCACAGCTTTGTTGAGGCAAACCTGATCGACCGCCTTGGCGATACCGGAAAGAAGCTGCACACCGGACGCAGCAGAAACGACCAGGTTGCATTGGACATGCGCCTTTACACCAGAAAAGAGCTGTTAGAGACCGATGAACTCTTAAAAGAACTTTTAGAGACGATCTTAAAGATCATGGAAGAAAATCTGGATACGATTATGCCGGGTTTTACCCATTTGCAGAAGGCACAGCCGATCACGCTGGCACATCATATGGCGGCTTATTTTGAAATGTTTGGGCGCGACAGACAGCGCATGCATGACATCTATGAGCGTATGAATTACTGTCCGCTCGGAAGCGGTGCGCTTGCGGGAACGACATATCCGTTGGACCGTGAATATACAGCGGAGCTGCTCGGCTTTTACGGACCAACGTTAAACAGTATGGACGGTGTTTCAGACCGTGATTATCTGATCGAGTTTTTATCAGCGCTTTCCACGATCATGATGCATTTAAGCCGTTTTTCCGAGGAGATCATCATCTGGAATTCCAACGAATACCAGTTTGTGGAGATCGATGATGCGTACAGCACCGGAAGCAGTATCATGCCGCAGAAAAAGAACCCGGATATCGCTGAGCTTGTCAGGGGAAAGACCGGCCGTGTCTATGGCGCACTGGTTTCTTTGCTTACCACGATGAAGGGAATCCCGCTTGCGTACAATAAGGACATGCAGGAAGACAAGGAGCTTTCTTTTGACGCGATGGATACGGCAAAGGGCTGTCTCGCGCTGTTCCGCGGCATGCTTGCCACAATGAAATTTAACAAAGACAGAATGCGTGAGAGCGCGAACCATGGATTTACGAACGCGACCGATGCGGCAGATTATCTGGTAAAACACGGAGTTCCGTTCCGCGATGCACATGGGATTGTCGGACGTATCGTTTTATACTGTCTGGACAAAAAAATCCCGATCGACGCGATGAGCCTTTCGGAATTAAAAGCGATCAGTCCGGTATTTGAGGAAGATATCTATGATGCGATCTCCATGGAGACCTGTGTCAACACCAGACTGACAATCGGTGCGCCCGGCGTGGATGCGATGAAGCAGACGATCGAAAAAGAAAAGGCATTTCTGGCAGATGACTGGCAGGATACCGTGAAAAAGGATTGGGAAGACAGGCTGCTTGCCAGATAAAATCCGAATTATTATGCAGAATTGACAAAGATTTGTATATTAAACATACAAATTTTGACTTGTTTTTTTCTCTGATATGTATTAGTATTACTTTAACGCAGACAAGTGTCCGTAACGCAAAGACACTTAGAACGAAATACAGGAAAGAAAAATAGAGGAGATTAGTAGTAATGAGCGAGAAGTTAAAGGTAGGCATCCTTGGTGGAACTGGTATGGTCGGACAGAGATTTATTTCTCTTTTGGAGAATCATCCGTGGTTTGAGGTGACAACGATCGCAGCCAGCCCGAGAAGTGCAGGAAAGACATATGAAGAAGCAGTCGGCGGAAGATGGAAAATGGATACTCCGATGCCGGAAGCGGTAAAGAACATCGTTGTCATGAATGTAAACGAGGTAGAGAAGGTTGCTTCACAGGTTGACTTCGTATTCTCCGCTGTTGATATGACAAAAGAAGAGATCAAAAAGATCGAGGAAGATTATGCGAAGACTGAGACACCGGTCGTTTCCAACAACAGCGCGCACAGATGGACACCGGATGTGCCGATGGTGGTACCGGAAATCAACCCGGAGCATATGGATGTCATCAAATATCAGAGAGAAAGACTTGGCACAAAGCGCGGTTTCGTTGCAGTAAAGCCAAACTGCTCCATTCAGAGTTACGCGCCGGTTCTTACCGCATGGAAAGAATTCGAGCCGTATGAAGTGGTAGCGACTACTTATCAGGCGATCTCAGGAGCCGGTAAGACATTTAAAGACTGGCCGGAAATGCTTGGAAACATCATCCCGTACATCGGTGGTGAGGAAGAGAAATCAGAAAAAGAGCCGCTTCGTATCTGGGGTCACATCGATCCTGAGAAAAAAGCGATCGTTCCGGCAGAATCACCGGTCATCACCTGCCAGTGTATCCGTGTTCCGGTATTAAACGGACATACCGCAGCGGTATTCGTAAAATTCAAAAAGAACCCGACAAAAGAACAGCTGATCGCAGCACTGGAAAATTACAGTGGTGTTCCGCAGAAACTCGGACTTCCGAGCGCACCGAAGCAGTTCATCCGTTATATGGAAGAGGATAACCGTCCACAGGTAACCCTCGATGTTGACTACGAAAACGGTATGGGAATCAACGTTGGACGTCTGAGAGAGGATACCGTATATGACTGGAAATTCATCGGACTTTCCCATAATACAGTCCGTGGAGCAGCAGGTGGAGCGGTACTTTGTGCAGAGCTCTTAAAAGCACAGGGTTACATTACAAAGAAATAGGTCTTGCGCAATCAGTAACTGCTCCATGGCGGGCAGTTCCCGATTACTTTATATCAATAAAAGAGATGCTCTCTTTCGGGCATACAGGTCAAAAATGACTTGTGTGTCGGAAAGAGGGCATCTCTTTTTGTGATGGTGACGGGAAAATGGATCTTATTTTTGTGCCGGAAACAGGGAAAAATGCGGCTGACATCGTTTTCATATATGCAAAAAAACAGGAAAGAAAAGTGAGGGCTTTGACTGGAAATTACAGGAAAAAAGGTAAGATTTGAAGCAGGCACTGCAATCGGTTTCACGTTTTTGCGTTGTAAATGACCGCCCATAATTTTATAGTTTAGAAAAATCAAACAACAAAACAAAAAGGAGCAAAAGTTATGGGAAAATTATTTACATCAGAATCAGTAACAGAAGGACATCCGGATAAGATCGCAGACCAGGTTTCCGATGCGATCTTGGACGCATTATTAAAAGAAGATCCGGATGCGCGTGTGGCAGCGGAGACGACGGTGGCAACCGGGCTTGCCCTGGTGGTCGGAGAGATCTCAACCAGAGCGTATGTGGATATTTCAAAAGTGGTGCGGGATACCATACGGGAGATCGGCTATGACCGTTCAGCGGGCGGATTTGATGCCGACTCGATCGCGGTATTGACCTCGATCGATGAACAGTCCGCGGATATCGCGCTTGGTGTGGATCAGGCATATGAATCCAGACAGGAGGGCGCAACCGAAGACTTCGGAACCGGAGCGGGAGATCAGGGCATTATCTTTGGATACGCGACCAATGAGACACCGGAATATCTGCCGCCTGCGATCTCTTTTGCGCACCGGTTGACGAGACAGCTCGCAAAGGTCAGAAAAGACGGAATCTTACCATATTTAAGACCGGACGCTTCGTGATCGGCGTTCCGCAGCTTATGCGGCGCGCTGGGTGGCAAAAAATCTGGTCGCGGCAGGAGCGGCGGATCAGATCGAGATCGAACTTGCGTATGCCATCGGAGTAGCAAAGCCGGTATCCATTGCGGTCGATACGTTTGGAACCGGAAAATACACCGAGGAAAAGATCACGGAGGTCATTGAAAAAGTCTTCGATTTAAGACCAAAAGCGATCATAAGCGAACTCGATCTGAAACGTCCGATCTACCGGCAGACGGCGGCATATGGACATTTCGGAAGAACAGATATCAATCTTCCGTGGGAACGTCTGGATAAAGTGGATCCGGCGATACATCAGACCGACCCGTATGGGGAACGTCTGGCCCCGGCATCGCTGCTTTTGCGGAGACGATTTACAAGTGGGTATGCCCGGGGAAAGCGGTGCACATTTCATTTGATGAGTGGAAGCACCGGTTATACAAAGCGGTTGAGATATTTGGAAAAGGACAGGTGAATACCGGGATCGTGAGCGGTGTGGAACTTGCGAAACTGAATGGCTTTGCGACGGAGGAAGAGGCATTAAAGGCAGATTTTGAATTTGCGGAAGAACTGGCTTCCCATGGTGTGGGGTTAAAGCATGATGTGTGGAACGTGGTGCCGAATTCCATCTTTTTTAAGCAGACCACGTCTTCTCTGGATTATTATGTGAAACTGACCAAAGGCTTTTATGAGATCATGTAAAAGTACGGTATCAGTACGGAAATGGATAATTACAGAAAGTGCAGCATGCACGCGAGCATCAATCTGGACAGAATATAGGAGGTTTGGTCATGGCATTACAGAAGGATATAGAAAAAATAGAAAAGCTGCTCGAAGAGAAAGAAACCATTTCTGTGATCAGCGCGGTTGGGAAAAATGGGAATCCAATTTCACAGGTGGGCAGAAAACTTACCATGTGGGGAAAAGGAAGGATTGCTTATTATGAATTTCTCGAGAGCTCACAGATGCAGAAAAATCTTGTATACAGTATCTGGTTTGAAAAAGAAGTTTCGCTCAGCCTGCTCGGGAAAAACGGTGAGATTTACCGAGTGAGCGCGAAACCGTATCAGGCGCTGATCGCTGGACACCGGTTCGAGGAGGCGTATATCAATGCGCAGGAGGAATTTGGCGAAGAAACGGATCTCTCAACGGTCTGGCTGTTAGATGTGACAGCGGTGGAGGATGATACCTATGAAGCGGCGAGAGAAAAAGAGCATCCGTATCTGATGCATATGGATCATATTTACCGGAAGGAGACGGCGTATGAATAAAAAACAAAAAAAGCTGATATCGATATTCCTGATCGGAGCTGCCGTGCTTTCCATGCTGGCGGGCTGCGGGAAAAAGGCGGAAAATGAGCCGGAGCAGATCCGGGTCATGACACTGGGAAATTATCTTCCGATCATTATTGCGGATAAAAAGGGCTTTTTTAAAGAAGCCTTCGGGGAGAACGTAAATGTGGAAGTTACGGCTGCCGATTCCGGTTCGGCGATCATGGAAACAATGACGTCCGGCGGCGTGGAGTTTGCCGCGCTTGGAGATATGCCGGTTGTTCAGGCAAAAGCGAACGGACTGGACGTAAAAGTGATCTCAAGTCTGTTCCGTTCCACGAGCGGTTATCAGCTGATCGCAGCAAAAGATTCCGGAATAAAGAATATTTCGGATATCAGGGGAAAACGGGTCGCGGTGATGTCGGGAAGCACCAATCATAAACTGCTTTTAAAATATCTCGGTGCCGGGCATCTGACCGAAGATGATATCGATATTGTTTTCTTAAAGAACAAGGATCAGCTCGCGGCATTTGTCGGAAATACGGTGGATGCAGCAGTGACACAGGTGCCGACGAGTACGGCGATCGAGGCGGAGACCGGGGCATATGAGGTGGCGGATGCGGAAGGTTATGATGATATCCTTACGGTCATTGTCGGGGATGATGCCTATATGAAAGAACATCCGGAGCATGCAAGACAATTTTTACAGGCAGTTCTTGCAGCGACAGACTGGATCAAAGACAATGAGGAGGAAGCGTTTTCTGTTGTGGCAGAGGAAATGGGGGACACCAGTGAGAATATAGCGCTTTATTATAATACGAGAATATTTGAATATGAACTGGATGTCGGTGTATCAGACGCGCTTGACGATACCATATCCTATCTCTATGAGCAGGGAACCATAAAAAACAGACCGGATGTGGCTGATCTTACCGATGCGACGTACCTTGACGCGGTCAGAAAGGAACAGCCATGAAAAAACAGAAGAAAACAGACACCGTGATATTCTTTTTCGTACCGATTGCAATACTTCTCCTGTGGCAGATTCTGGGGGATGGCGGCGCGATCAGCGGTGCGGTCATGCCTGTCCCGACAAGGATCGCGGCAGAGATGCTTGCGGCTACCAAAGGCGTTGGCTATATGATCGAATACGCAAGGGAACTGTCGCAGCCCGAAAAACTATTTGTGGGCTTACTGTCCATAGGCGTGATCGGGCTGGTTACCGACGCGGTCATTCTGGCAGTGCAGAAGCGCTTGATCGTCTGGAATTAGAAATAAATCATACAGGGAAAAGGACAACAGGCCTATGAAAGAGAGCGAAAATTTAGAGATTGAACATGTAAAGAAAATATTTCAGATCAAAGATGTTTCGTTTGAGGTGCTTACGGATATCGATCTGAAAATCCGCGCAGGAGAATTCATCAGTATCGTTGGGGCGAGCGGATGTGGAAAGAGTACGCTTGCGCGCATGATCGCCGGACTGGAAAAACCGACAGATGGTGAGATAAAAATCGGCGGAAAGCGGGTCGAGAAGCCGTCTGTCCATATCGGGATGGTATTTCAGGAAGCCAGGCTGTTTCCATGGCTTACCGTGGAAAAAAATATCGCGTTTGGAATCCATGAGAAACTTCCGGCGGAGGAAAAGAAAAAACTGGTCGCGGAACATATCAAAATGGTCGGACTGGAAAATTTTGAGAAGGCATTGCCCGGGCAGTTGTCCGGGGGCATGCAGCAGCGGGTCAGTATCGCAAGAGCACTGATCAATCATCCGGCGGTACTTTTTCTGGATGAGCCGTTCGGGGCTTTAGATGCGCTTACAAGGATCCATATGCAAAACGGCATACTGAAAATATGGGAGCAGGAAAAGACGACCATGATACTCATTACCCATGATATTGATGAAGCGATCTTTTTGAGTGACCGGATCTTCGTCATGGGCAAAAATCCGGGAGAGATCAAAAAGGAGATCCGGGTGGATCTGGCAAGACCGCGGGGAAGAAACAGCTATGATTTCGTGAATATCCGAAGAGCGATCTATCAGGAATTCTTTGAAAATTCAGAGGTTGAAATTGAATATTATCTGTAAACAAAAAGAACGGGAGTGCAGGAAAAAAGGCAAAAAGCCTGCCATACCTGTTCTTTTTTCGCTTTGTGGGATCCGGTGAAAAGATTTGCGGGAAAAATGGAATTGTGTTATGATTTCGTTATTGAATTTTTGGAAGAACTAAGGGAGAATTATGGGTAAAAAACTGATCATAACCGAGAAACCGTCCGTGGCACAGGATTTTGCGCGTGTGCTCGGTGTATCCGGAAGAAATAACGGCTATATTGAAAATCATGAGTTTGTCATTACCTGGTGTGTGGGTCATCTGGTGGAGATGGTCTATCCGGAGGAATATGACGAAAAATATAAAAAATGGAAGCTGGAGGATCTGCCGTTTCTGCCGCGTGAGTACAAATACGGTGTCATTGCGAATGTCAAAAAGCAATATGAGATCGTAAACAATATGCTGCACCGCGAGGATATTGAAACGGTTTACTGGGCAGGCGACTCGGGAAAAGAAGGACAGACCATTGAGGAGAATATCAGAAATTACGGCGGCGTGCGCGAGGGAATGACGGAGCTGCGCGTCTGGATCGATTCCCAGACCGATGAGGAGATAAAGCGCGGGATCACGGAAGCAAAGAGCATGGATGCTTACAAGAATCTCGGAAAGTCCGGGATCATGCGTTCCATTGAGGATTACGCGATGGGCATAAATTTTTCCCGTGCGATGTCCGTCAAATACGGAAAGCTTTTAAATGATGCGGTCGGAACCGGACATTATGTGCCGATCGCGGTCGGCCGTGTGATGACCTGTGTGCTTGGCATGGTCGTGATCCGCGAGCGCGAGATCCGCAATTTTAAGGAGACACCGTTTTACCGTGTGATCGGAAACTTTACCGAAAAAGAGATCGAGGCGGAGTGGAAAAGTATTGCCGGTTCCCGGTATTTTGAAAATCCGCTTTTATATAAGGAAAACGGATTTAAAAAAGAGGAGGACGCCAAAAAACTGATCGGGGAGCTGGAAGGAAAAGAAGCGGTGGTAAAGACGATCGAATCGACGGTCAGCCGGAAAAGGGCACCGCTCTTATTTAATCTGGCGGAGCTTCAGGCGGAGTGCGCCAAGCTTTTTAAGATCAGCCCGGATGAGACATTAAAGGCGGCGCAGGAACTTTACGAGAAGAAGCTTACCACTTATCCGAGAACCGATGCGAGGGTGCTTACGACGGCGGTGGCAAAAGAGATCACCAAAAATCTGAATCGTCTGAAGTCGTATGAGCCGACCAAAGCGTACACCGAGCGTATTTTAAGCGAGGGGATGTACCGGAATCTGGCAAAGAGCCAGTATACAAATGACAGCAAGGTAACGGATCACTACGCGATCATTCCGACCGGACAGACCGGAAATCTCTCCTCGGTGACAGAACTGCAAAAAAGCGTATACGATCTGATTGTCCGCAGATTTTTGTCGGTATTTTATCCGCCGGCGGAATATCAGAATGTCAAGCTCGAAGTCGCAGTCGATACGGAGACGCTGTTTGCCTCAGCAAAGACTTTAAAATCCGCAGGGTATTTAGAGATCGCCGGGCGTAAAAAAGAGGATGAGGAAAACAAAGGACTGATCGAGCTTTCTGCTTCCCTGCAAAAAGGAGATGTGCTTCCGGTAAACGGTTATTCCATCAAAGAGGGAAAGACTTCCCCGCCGAAACGCTATACCTCGGGTTCCATGGTGCTTGCCATGGAAAATGCCGGTCAGCTGATCGAGGACGAGGAGCTGCGTGAGCAGATCAAGGGCTCCGGGATCGGAACTTCCGCGACACGCGCGGAGATCATAAAAAAACTGGTACATATCGGGTATCTGAATCTGAATAAAAAGACACAGGTTCTGACACCGGAGCGCTTCGGAGAGATGGTGTTTGAAGTCGTGAGCCTTACCGTTCCAGCACTTTTAAACCCAAAGATGACGGCCTCCTGGGAGAAAGGACTCGACGGGATCACGAACGGAACCGTGGCAGTGGAAGATTACCGGGAAAAGCTGGAAGAATTTATCCGCAAAGAGACCGTTGCGATCATAGACCGGGATCTGCTTTCCCAGATCGCCGGACGGATCAGCTCGTTTGCGGGCAAAAACGGCAGAGGGATCGGAGCGCGGAAGAAGCTGGGCGTGTCCTGCCCGGTCTGCGGTGGCGAGATCGAGACGACACCGTTTGGCTATGGATGCAGCAACTACAAAAAAGACGGAAGCGGCTGTAAATTTGCGATCGGTCAGATCGCCGGACGCGACTTATCGGAGGAAGAGGTAAAGGATCTTCTGGAAAAGGAACATACGGAGGTACTTTCCGGTTTCCAGTCCCAGAAGAAAAAGAAATTTTCCGCAGCGCTTGTTTTAAAGAAAGAGGACGATGGAAAAACAGCCATTCAGTTTGATTTTTCCAAGAATGAGCCGACGGTTGTGGAGGGCGTTAAATGTCCGGTATGTGGCGGAGCCATCCTGGAGCGCGGCTATGGTTTTTCCTGTGAGCATTATGGAAAAGACGGGGAAAACGGATGCAGCTTTTCGGTGGGACAGATCGCCGGGAAAGATCTGAACAAAGCGCAGCTTACTGAGCTTCTCACCGAGGGGATGACAAAGACGATCCGTGGCTTTAAATCAAAAAGCGGGAAGAAATTCGATGCCTGCTTAAAGCTTGAAAAGGATGAAAACGGAGTGACGCAGGTCAGATTTGATTTTGACCATGTGGAGGCAAAAAAAATAAAGGATGTGGTCTGTCCGCTCTGCGGGGGTGAGATCGTAAAGACACCGTTTGGATACGGCTGTGCCAATTATTCTTCCGCGGACGAGAACAGCTGTCGGTTCTCGATCGGAAAAATGGCGGGAAAAAATCTGACGGAAACGCAGGTGCGCGAGCTGTTAAAAGACGGACGTACATCGACGATCCGCGGATTTAAGTCGAAGACCGGCAACAGTTTTGACGCCCGCGTTACTTTCGCAAAAGAGGAAGACGGAAAGATCACGGGGCTTAAATTTGACTTTCAGGATGTGGAGCCAAAAAAAGTAGAAGGCGTGTTCTGTCCGCTCTGCGGCGGAGATATTGTGCATACGAAATTCGGGTTTGGCTGCGCAAATTACAGTAAGGCGGACGGAACCGGATGCAGATTCGCGATCGGGCAGATCGCGGGCGTGAAATTAAACGAAAGTCAGGTAAAAGAACTGCTTTTGCGCAAAAAAACAGGCGTGATCGAGGGCTTTATCGCAAAGACCGGTATGAAATTTGATGCGCCGTTAAAGCTTACAGAGGATGGAAGAGTCGCGTTTGATTTCCCGGAGAAACCACAGCCGGTTGAAACGGAAGTGGACTGTCCGAAGTGTGGAAAGCACCTGAAGCGTTCGCAGTGGTATTACGAATGTGACTGCGGGTTTAGGCTTCCATACCATGTGGCGCAGGTGGAACTTCCCGAGGAGACCATAAAAGAGCTGCTTACAACCGGAAAGACGAAAGCAAAAGTGAATGGATTTGTATCCAAAAGCGGAAATACCTTTGATACCTGTCTGAAATATGCGGACGAAAGGATCCGGTTTGATTTTGAAAATCCGGGCGAACCGCCACTTGTAAAAGAACCGGCGGCGGAGTAGAATGGAAACGAAAAGAATGAATTGATATCAATAGTACGAGGTGGAATATGGAAAGAGCAAAAATTACCAGTTTATATGAT
>ULPV01009343.1_pt1 | contig 18060 bp, 16 predicted proteins | sample 1953831 | NCBI WGS metagenome assembly ULPV01 (sample SAMEA4835638, study PRJEB28245) | human gut metagenome | biome: gut microbiome; material: fecal sample | place: Denmark | collected 2008 | reverse complement strand
TAATCCATTACCCTCAAAAGAGGATAATTGGATTATACGTGAAAGAGTGATTGAGTCAGCAGCAAATGCAAAATTTAAGCGCATCCAGAAACTGATGAAGCAGGCAAGAGCAAGAAAAAAAGAAGGTGTCTTTGTCGTAGAGGGATGGAAAATGGTGCGTGAGGCATTGCAGAGAGATTTGGTACAGGAATTGTACTGTGATGAAAAAGAAGAACAAGCATTAGCCAAAGAACTGGCAAAACTGCAAAAACGTCCGGCGATTGAGGTGGTTAAGACAGCGTTATTTAAGCAGATGTCAGACACCGTAAATCCACAGGGAGTTTTGGCGGTTATCACAATGCCGTCTTATGACAGGGAACAAATGATTTCCTCGGATGAATGTAAGCTTCTCTGCCTCGAAAACATACAAGATCCCGGTAATCTGGGAACAATGTTTCGGACAGCAGAAGGGGCCGGTATGTCGGGTGTTGTTTTGTCGTCCGGCTGTGTAGATTTGTTTAATCCAAAAGTTGTGCGCTCGACGATGGGAGCAATGTTTCGTGTCCCATTTTATATCTGCGAGTCAATGAGCGAGGAGATGAAACAGCTGCAAAATCAGTCATTTCACTTTTATGCCGCTCATTTACAGGGCAAGAAAAACTTCCGCGAGGAAACGTATGATGGACGCATCGGCATCTTAATCGGCAACGAGGCAAATGGACTGAGTGATGAAGTCACCGCCCTCGCCGATAAAAAAGTAATCATTCCGATGGAGGGCGAACTGGAGTCGTTAAATGCAGCAGTGTCGGCTGCGTTGTTGATGTATGAGGTGCAGCGGAATAAGTAGCTATAGTTTCCGTAATTTAGTACAAAAAGTTTGTTCCTCATGGGCCGCTCTCGCTCGTTGAGTTGCGTAGCGGTATGGACACTGAAATGGAAATAAATTTCGCTGTAATTAGAGTAAACAGAAAAAGAGAGCGTAAGATTCTCATTCGGGACCGCTTGCGCTTAGGTGAACACACGTAACGGTGCATGAGGGCGGAATACGCCCTCTACGCACCGACGGTGTTCAAAGTCCCTCATGATGAATCTTCGCTCTCTTTTTCTGTTTAAAATTACAGCGAGAGTTATTTCGCTTTTGATTGCTTATACTATTGGTAGTTGCCAACTTATTTGGGGTTCCGGTGATTTATGAAGAAAAGATTTGCGTAAAGAGGTAGTTGCCAACTTATTTAGGATTCCAGTAATTTATTCGAAAAGATTTGTATGGCGTGGGTACAAATGCGCAAGTATGAGACATGCGTAGTTTGCATGTCGATACTTCTGCGTATTTGTCTAGCGGGAGCGCCCACGCCATGCAAACTTTTCGAATAAAATACGGAAACTAAAAAAATTGAAACCCCCACGAGACAAACAAAATGTGTTAAAATTTTGACAAAAACCTAATTTTTTAGTATGATAAGGAGAAACAGTGAATAAAATGAAAGGAAGGATTCGAGACGATGTTGACGATTTTTTGGCTTGTACTGGTAGCCATTATGTTGGTAATTGAGATTTTTACACTGGGTCTTACGACAATTTGGTTTAGTCTTGGTGGTGTAGCAGCGGCAATTGCAGCAGGACTTAACAGCCCTTTGTGGTTACAGATTGTTTTGTTTGCCGGCGTGTCGGTTGTGGTTATGATTTTAGTTCGTCCGTTTGCTGTAAAAGTGCTTGATAAAAGTCGTGCCAAGACCAATATTGATGAACTGCCGGGGCAGAAAGCGGAAGTCATCGAAACAATTGATAATGCAAAGGGAAGTGGCACGGTACGTCTTCGTGGTGTCGAATGGATGGCACGCAGTGTAGATGACACGGTGATTGAAGAGGGAAAGGTGGTAACGATTCAATCGGTTTCCGGTGTCAAGTTACTGGTAAAAGAGTGATAAAAACAGCGCAAAAGCGCGGAATGGAGGCATGTTATGGGAAATGAAATGGAGATTAGCCTGGTACCAATTATTATTATTGCGATTGTAGTAATTATTCTTTGTGTACTGGCATCTTGTATTAAAATTGTGCCACAGGCACATGCGTTTATTGTTGAAAGACTGGGCGGCTATCAGTGTACATGGTCGGTTGGACTGCATTTTAAGGTTCCGATTATTGACAAGGTGGCAAGAAAAGTTCTGTTAAAAGAGCAGGTGATGGATTTCCCGCCACAGCCGGTAATTACAAAGGATAATGTAACGATGCAGATTGACACCGTTGTATTTTTCCAGATTACGGATCCGAAGCTTTTCACGTACGGGGTGGAAAGTCCGATTATGGCAATTGAAAATCTGACGGCGACTACACTTAGAAATATCATTGGTGATTTGGAATTAGACCAGACACTTACGTCACGTGAGACAATCAATACGCATATGCGTTCCAATCTGGATATTGCGACTGACCCGTGGGGAATCAAAGTAAACCGTGTGGAATTGAAAAACATCATTCCACCGAGAGAAATTCAGGACTCCATGGAGAAGCAGATGAAGGCGGAGCGTGAGAGACGTGAATCTATTCTTCGTGCGGAAGGTGAGAAAAAATCGACAGTTCTTGTAGCAGAAGGTAAAAAGGAGTCTGCGATTTTGGAAGCGGAAGCAGAAAAAGAAGCAGCAATCCTTCGTGCAGAAGCAAAGAAAGAAGCAATGATTCGCGAGGCAGAAGGTAAGGCTCAGGCGATTGCAGAAGTCCAGAAAGCGACAGCAGAAGGTCTGAAATACTTAAATGAAGCTGCACCGACGGAATCAGTTCTGACCTTGAAGAGTTTAGAAGCATTTGAAAAAGCAAGTGACGGCCAGGCAACCAAAATTATCATTCCATCGGAAATTCAGGGGATTGCAGGACTGGCAAAATCCGTGATTGAAACATGTAAAGAAAAATAAAACAGAGAAAAGAGTGAAAAAATGAATTTACAAGGAAGAAACTTTTTGACACTAAAGGATTTTACACCGGAAGAGATTCGCTATTTTCTGGATACAGCAAAAGAGTTGAAGGAAAAGAAGAAAAATCATGTTCCGATGAAAGAATTTGAGGGACGAAATATTGCCCTGATTTTTGAAAAAACAAGTACGAGAACACGCTGCTCGTTTGAAGTCGCAGCACATGATTTGGGAATGGGTGTGACATACTTAGATCCAAGTGGTTCCCAGATTGGCAAGAAAGAAAGTATTGCGGATACGGCACGCGTGCTTGGACGTATGTTTGACGGTATTGAGTACCGTGGCTTTGGACAGGAAATTGTTGAAGAACTGGCAGAGTATGCCGGTGTGCCGGTTTGGAACGGATTGACGAATGAATATCATCCGACCCAGATGCTTGCTGATCTTCTTACCATTGAGGAGCAGTTTGGACATTTGGAAGGAATCCGTCTGACTTATATGGGAGATGCCCGTTATAACATGGGAAATTCTCTGATGATTGCGTGCAGCAAGATGGGAATGCATTTTACTGCCTGTGCACCAAAAGAATATTTTCCAAATAAAGAGCTGGTCGCTTTGTGTGAGAAATATGCAAAAGAAAGCGGTGGCAGCATTACTCTCACAGAAGATGTAAAAGCGGGCACAAAAGATGCAGATGTTCTTTATACCGACGTATGGGTTTCTATGGGGGAGCCGGATGAAGTCTGGAAAGAGAGAATTGAGGCATTAAGCCCTTATCAGATTAACAAAGCGGCAATGGATAATGCAAAGGACACCGCAGTGTTTATGCATTGTCTGCCGGCATTCCATGATTTGAAAACGAAGATTGGAAAAGAAATCTATGAAAAATATGGATTGACGGAAATGGAAGTAACAGATGAAGTGTTTGAAAAATATGCTGACGTGGTATTTCGCGAGGCAGAAAACCGCATGCACACAATTAAAGCGGTTATGTATGTGACACTTCCGAGGTAAAGCAACGAAAGGAGCCAATATGAGCAATAACTTAAACGCCAGATATCGAAATGAGTGGTTACATAAGATGGCATCGGTGTGTGAAGCGAGCAGCACCATTGACTCTACTCTTTATGAAAAATATGAAGTAAAGCGCGGACTCCGTGATTTGAATGGACGTGGTGTATTGACTGGCCTCACAGAAATTTCAGAGATTCAATCAACAAAAATTTCCGATGGGGTACAAGTTCCCTGCGATGGTAAATTATTTTATCAAGGCATTGATATTGAGGAAATCGTGGATGGGTTTCTATCTGAAAAACGGTTTGGATATGAGGAAGTTGTGTATCTTCTGATTTTTGGAAAACTGCCGAATGAATCTGAACTGGAAGAACTCAAGGACATGTTAGCCAATTATCGTCAAAGCCTGCCAACCAGCTTTGTACGTGATATTATTATGAAAGCACCAAGTGTTGACCTTATGAATACACTTGGACGAAGCGTTCTTACGTTATATTCCTATGACGACAGAGCAGATGATATTACTACGGAAAACGTGCTGCGCCAGTGTTTGCAGTTAGTAGCACTGTTTCCGATGTTTGCGGTATATGGTTATCAGGCGGCATGCTATTTCCATGAAGGAACGAGTTTTTTCCTGCACCCGCCAAAAGCGGAGTATTCCACCGCAGAAAATATTCTGCATATGCTTCGTCCAAATAGTAAATTTTCACCGTTAGAGGCAAAGATTTTGGATATTGCCCTTGTGCTTCATGCGGAGCATGGCGGTGGTAATAACTCGACATTTACTGACCATGTAGTAACTTCATCCGGAACCGATACCTATGCGGCTATTTCGGCAGCACTCGGTTCGTTGAAAGGACCAAGACATGGTGGAGCAAATAAAAAAGTATCGCAGATGTTTGACGATATGAAAAAGAAAGTAAAAAACTGGGAAGATGAGGACGAAGTAGAATCGTATCTGATTGCCCTTCTAAATCAGCAGGCATTTGACCGTGCCGGTTTGATATACGGTATGGGACACGCGGTGTACTCAATTTCTGACCCACGTGCGAGAACGTTCCGCAAATTTGTCCAGAAACTTGCCGATGAAAAAGGGCTTCAGAAAGAATTTGCCCTTTACAATCTGGTCGAAAAACTGGCACCAAAAGTGATTGCGAATGAGCGTCATATTTATAAAGGTGTTAGTGCCAATATCGATTTTTACAGCGGGCTTGTATATAGCATGCTGGGGATTCCGCATGAACTCTATACGCCGATTTTCGCAATTGGACGTATCGCCGGCTGGAGCGCACACCGTTTAGAGGAACTTGTCAATGCCGGGAAAATCATTCGTCCGGCTTATAAAGCGGTGGCAAAACACAAACCATATACACCGTTAAGTGAACGGGATTAGGAGGTTTTCCATGCAGGAAGAACAGATTTTGTGCGCATGCAGTGCCTATGAGCAGAAATATTATTTAAATCCGCGTTATGCATCGCTTCCATCTGCAATTCAGGATGAACTGCAGATTATGGCGGTGACGATGACGGAAGATGTCGGCGGTGTATTTACCATGGAATTTGATGAAGATGGCTCCCTTTATATGTCTACGACGGCAAAGGAAAATGATTTCTTCTATGATGAAATCGGAAGCCATTTGAAAATCAAACAATACCGTGTAAAATACGCAGAACTTTTAGAAAATTTAGAGACTTACTATAAAACATTTTTTATTGACGGAGTGAACGAATGAAATCATTTACTCTGAATGGGGGCTATTATGTTACTGGCGATTGATATCGGAAATACAAATTTGACATTTGGACTTTTTCAAGGAGAAAAAATTCTGCATAAGTTTCGGCTGACAACCAGTCTGCCGAGAACTTCCGATGAGTTTGGTGTCCAGATCGTGGAGCAGTTATCCCACAAAGATGTGTCTGCGGATGACGTTGAGGATGTCATTATCTGCTCCGTTGTGCCAAAGATTATGTATTCTCTGACAAGTGGTGTAAAGAAATATCTTGACTGTGATCCGATGATTGTGGGTAATGGCACAAAATCGGGTATCCGCATTGCAACGACGAATCCGATGGAAATCGGAGCAGACCGTGTGGTCGATGCGGTCGGTGCTTACTTTTTGTATGGCGGACCTGTGTTTGTCATTGATTACGGCACGGCTACGACATATGATTTGGTGACGGAAGACGGTGCGTTTGTCGCAGGTGTGACAGCACCCGGTATAAGAATCAGTGCGAAAGCACTTTGGAGCAATGCGGCGAAACTTCCGGAAATTGAAATTATAAAACCGGAGTCGATTATGGCGAAAACCACGATTACAAGTATGCAGGCAGGACTTGTGTACGGAACGATTGGACAGGCGGAATATATCATTGACAAGTTCCGTGAAGAATCGGGTTATCAGAATATGAAAGTTGTGGCAACCGGCGGGCTCGGACGCATTATTTCAGAGGGCACCGATAAGATTGATATTTATGATTCAGAGCTGACCTTACAGGGCATGCGTCTGATTTATGAGAGGACGAAAAAGAGTGAAGATGGGAAGTAACAAACTGAAAATCGGCAATGTAAGCTTAGATGGCAATATTGTGTTAGCACCAATGGCAGGGTTTACGGACCTGCCATTTCGTCTGCTTTGCAAAGAGCAGGGAGCGGATTTAATCTGCACGGAAATGGTGAGTGCAAAAGGCATTTTTTATAATAATAAAAATACCGAGGATTTGCTTCGGATTGATGACAGGGAACGTCCGGTATCGCTGCAGTTATTTGGCTCGGACCCGGATATTATCAGTGAGATGGCAAAAAAAATTGAGCATCGGAATTTTGACATCTTAGATATCAATATGGGGTGTCCTGTGCCAAAGGTTGTAAATAATGGCGAGGGTTCTGCCCTCCTAAAAAACATTCCGCTTGCGGCAAAAATTATTGAGAAAACGGTAAAAGCGATTGACAAACCGGTGACGGTAAAGTTTCGCAAAGGATTTGGTGCGGACGAAGTGCAGGCAATCGAGATGGCAAAGGCGGCGGAAGCAGCAGGCGCAGCGGCTGTGGCAGTACATGGCAGAACGAGGGAACAGTATTACAGCGGAAAGGCTGACTGGGAAATAATTGCCAAAGTGAAAGATACGGTGTCAATTCCGGTCATTGGAAATGGAGATATTTTTACGCCGGAGGATGCGAAAAATATGATGGAGCAGACAAATTGTGACGGTGTGATGATTGGCCGCGGGGCGCAGGGAAATCCGTGGATTTTTCATCAGATTAAGACATATTTAGAAACCGGAATGGTACCGGAAAAACCACCTTTTTCCGAAGTGTGCCGGATGATTCTGCGCCATGCCAAAATGCAGATTGAGTGGAAAGGCGAAAAACGCGGTATGCGGGAAATGCGGAGCCATGCGGCGTGGTACACCGCAGGTTACCCACATTCGGCTTCTCTGCGTCGTGCGATGAACACGGTGGAGACGTATGAGCAGTTAGAGGAACTATTTTCCATTTAACAGAAAAATCACAACTTTATGTCCGAATTATTAAAGTATGAACACAGGCTGTTCATACTTTTTCCTTAGATTAAAGGTAGAAAATGTAAAGAATACGATGAGCAGTATGACAAGTTCCATGAACGACATGATTGATACCGTTTCCATTGCGATTGCGTTTATCGCCGGTATTTCTCTTTTAGTTGGAGGAATCGGTGTTATGAATATTATGCTTGTTTCAATTACCGAGCGTACCAGAGAAATCGGTACGCGCAAGGCGCTTGGCGCAAAGAACAGCTCCATCCGCCTGCAATTTATTATAGAAGCGGTTATCCTCTGCTTGCTGGGAGGCGTCTTTGGGATTATCTTAGGATTTATTCTCGGAGCCGTCGCCGCTTCCCTCCTAGGCTATGCGGCATCTGCTCCGGTGGCTGCCATCATTGGTTCCGTTGTATTTTCCATGATTATCGGCGTGTTCTTCGGTTACTATCCGGCGAACAAAGCGGCGAGACTTGACCCGATTGAAGCACTTCGGTATGAGTAGAAAATAGGAAATCATAAAAAAGAAAGTCATATTTACCTGTACCCGCAGGTAGATGTGGCTTTTTTTGAAGTAAAAACCGACCAAATGTGGTATTCTTTTATCTAATAGTTGTAGTACTTAATTTCAAGGCCTTGGAAGAAAGGAACATACCATGGACAAAAAACTTGTGTTACAAGCGAAAAAGCACGACAAAGAAGCCTTTGTGAAACTGGTGGAGAATTATCAGGTGAGTATGTATAAGACCGCAATTGCTATTTTGCAAAATGACGAGGATGCGGCAGATGCCATACAGGAAACGATTCTTATCTGCTGGGAAAAAATAGGTTCTTTGCGAAATGCTAAATTTTTTAAAACGTGGATGACGCGGATTTTAATTCACCGGTGTTATGCGATTTATAATGAAAATAAGCGGACGGTTACGGCAGACAATTTTCCGGATGTCATGGACTGCTCGGATAAATACGGAGAAATCGAGTGGCAGGAAATGCTTGGTTTTCTAAATGAAAAGCAGCGGATTGTTGTGGAGCTTTATTACGGGCAGCAGTTTAAAGTCCGGGAAATTGCAGGAGCACTGCAAATTGGGCAAAGTGCGGTAAAAAGCAGGCTGCAGTCAGCGAGAAAGACTTTGGAGCAATTTTATGAGCTTGGGAAAGAAGCATCACCTGACAGCGACGGACGCTTATGAATTGGAGGGATTTATTATGGATAGATTTACAAAATGGCTTGGCAATATTCGGAGAACGGATGAGGTGCCGGATGCGGTAAAACAGACGATTTGTGATACATTGCAGAATCTGCCGGATGCACCGGAGAGAAAAATTGAAGAACGCACGTGGAAACGTCTGGCGGTGGCAGCTTGTGTTGTTATTTTGATATGCGGCAGCGTGCTTGCGGTAAATCCGTCACTTGCGGCAAATCTTCCGATTCTTGGAACCATTTTCCAAAAGGTAGAGAAGGGAGTTATTTACTCCGGTGAGTATAAGGATGCGAAAAAGATTACACAGGAAAAGGAAAACCATTTAAGTGTACAAAGCCAAGGAATCAAACTGACGGCGTCGGAAGTTTACTGCGATGGATTTTCTGTGTATGTTACGATGAAAATGCAGGCAGAGCAGATGGATTTTTCAAAGGAAGGAAATCGAATCTGTGTGAAAACGCAGTATAGTTTTGGAAAACAGATGTCAAAAGAAGATTCCGACATTTTGATGGATGGAAAATGTGTTGACAAGCATACGTTTATCGGAATGATGAAATTTGATAAAGAGGATGTCATTAAGAAAGACGGAACTCTTCGGATTCGGATTTTGACGGTTTATCTTCAGGATAAAGAGCAGTCTATCTGCGGTTCATGGAATTTTGAAATCCCGTATACGGTTTATAAAAAAGGGAGTAGAGAGATTGCAGTCAATAAAAAGCTAAACAGTCATTTGGCAGTAAAAAGTGTGTTTGTTTCCCCTTATCAGATTGTTGTGTTTACAAAGGAGAGCGGAGGCGTGCACAGCCAGATTGCATTGTTTGATCAGAACGGTGAGAAGATTTCTTTTGAAGAAATTGGTGAGAAAAAAGGTTCATGGGAGCAGAAAATTTATGCAAGGAGAGGGCGTGTGATAACGAAATTGTATGGTTATGTCACAACGGCAGATAACCTCAAATTGTATCGCGCAAAAACAAGGAAAGAAGCAAAAAACCTTTCCAAGTATCAGTTTTGTGTGGATATTTTGTAGGGGAAATTAAGAAGTAAACTTGATAGAAAGTGAGGTAGCGAATGAAGAAAATAGGTATAGCAGTCATGATACTGGCGGTAATGGGAGTGGCGGTTACCGCAGGTGTTTTTGTCACAAGGCATCCAGAGACGACAAAAGTAGAACAGAAACACGAAAAGATAAAAAAGGAAGGAAAAGCGTATGCCGGCAAATACCGGATGAACATATCGCTTGACACCAACAACAAGGTTCTTTCCGGAACGGTCCGTGCGACACTAAAAAATGCGACCGATGATGATTTGAAGAGTATTTGCGTGCGCAACTGGGCAGCCGCTATTTTGCAGGAGAAAACGAACCAGAAAAAGAAAGCGTGCAAAACCGAGATAATCTCGGCAAGAATCGGAGGACATACTTTGCAGATTGATAAAAAAGAAGATGCATCAGTTCTTTATTTATCTGATAAGAACCGGGTTTTAGCACCGGCCCGCGAGTGTGTAACTGTTGAATTTTCATTCCGCACCGAGATTCCAAAACAGAAAAACCGATTTGGCTATATCTCTTATGACGGGCATGAAATGTATCAGCTTTCGTTTTGTTTTCCCTGTATCTCTCGCTATCAAAAAGGGGCGTGGAACGAAAATCCTTATGTGGGTGACAACGATGAGACGTATGTGTATGAGGCAGCAGATTATGAAGTTACATTCCGACATCCGAAAAAATATACAATCGCAGCGACCGGCACGCAGCACTCTGTGCAGGATGGAACAACGATTACCGGCAAAAAGTTAAGAGAGTTTGCAGCGGTTTTGTCGGATGATTTTTGCCGGATGGATGCGAAGACCGGCAGCACAACGATTTCAATTTTGGGACCAAATTATGAGAAAAATCAGAGCTATTACAAATATTCCATGCAGCTTGCGAAAGAGGCAGTCCGCATTTTTTCGGAAAAGATAGGTTCGTATCCGTTTTCACAGTTAAAAATCGTGCACTGCTTTATGAACAGCGCGATGGAATATCCGGGACTTTGTATGATTGGCATGCCGGATGTGAAGGACTTTCGCAAAATTGACAAGGATTCCTATGGGGAACTGGAAGCGCATGTTCCGCATGAAATCGCCCATCAGTGGTTTTACGCTGCAATCGGTAATGACTCGTACAAGGAGCCGTGGCTTGACGAAGGTTTTTGCGAGTTCTGTGAAGACGTGTTATTCCCTTATTATGCAAATAAAAAATTACAGAAAAAACTGTGGAGCGACAAGTATTCCACCCGCAAAGACATGGACCGATGGTTCCGAAAAATCGTCATCCCCCAGTCCTCCCGCACCAAAGCAATCAACCGAAGCGTAAGCGATTATCAGGACAAGCCGGACGAATACTCAAACTCTGTTTACGAGGGCGGCAAACTATTCCTGTATGAACTGTGGAAAACAATGGGCGATAAAACATTCTTTCAAATGCTGCATAAATATTATCAGACATATCAATTTCAAATCGTAACAACAGACGACTTTTTGAAAATTGTGCGGTCGTATGGAACGGATAAGAAAGTTGAAAGAATAATAGGGAGATACATAGAAGAAAAGTAAATATGGAAAAGGTATTTGTTGAAAATCTTTTCAGTATTCCAGTAATTTAATAAAACAGCTTTGTGAACCCGTGGGTTTTGAGTACGTCGGTATGAGGCACTGGTAGTTTCAGTGTCCATACCGCTACGTACTCAACGAACGAAAGTGCCCTCGGGACATAAAGCTGTTTTATTCAATTACGGAAACTGAAAAATTTCAACAAACCCTTTCTGCGCTAAAGTTGATTTTTTCCTCCAAAATGAGTATACTTACGTTATAAACTTGAGAAACCATATCTCAAACCAAGGAGGATGCCAAATGAAAATCAAGAGGATTGCGCACCGCGGTTTCAGTTCGGAGGCGCCGGAAAACACGCAGGCGTCATTTGCAATGGCGGTAGAGGGGGATTTTTATGGCGTGGAATGTGATATTTGGAAATCAAAAGATGGCGTTTACGTTGTCAGCCACGATGGCCATTTGCGCAGGATGTGCGGAATTGACCGCTGGATTCCCCAGATGACTTTTGAGGAAATAATCAGCTATCCGGTGACGGCGGGGAAAAAGAGAGATGAGCATCCCCTGCAGCATTTGATTTCTTTTTCACAGTATTTGTCCATTATGGCGCGGAGCGAAACAATTCACCCAATTGTGGAACTGAAGATGGATTATACAACTGTAGAACTAAGAGAAATCGTTGATTTAGTGAAACAAAAAGGACTTCTTGAACGAACGGTTTTTATTAGTATGCACCTTTTGGCACTGTTGCGTTTGAAAGATATCGGAATCCCGGGATCAAGGCTTCAGTACGTTTATGGGGCGGTTGGCGGCAACAAGTGGACGAAAGTTTCGGATGAGCTGATTGCATGGCTTGCAAAAAATGAGATTTCACTCGATTCGCGTTACACGCTCGTTTCCAAAGAGGATGTGGAAAAACTTCACAAGGCGGGGCTTTTTGTCAATGTCTGGACGGTAAATAAAGAGGAAGAAATGAAGCGTCTCTTGGATGAAGTTGGTGTGGATATGGTAACGACAGAATACTATTTTGAATGATTGGAGGGTGATTATGAGTTTATTAAAACAGTTGAAATGGAATTTGATTTTGCTCGCAGTAATTTTTATTGCACTTGGTATTGTTTTGATTCTCTGGCCGGGGGCAACGATGAAAACGATTTGCTATCTGTTGGCGGCGATGCTTTTGGCAATAGGAGTGGTTTCTCTTATTAATTATCTTCGGAAAGACATCAGTGGAATTATTTACCGCTATGACCTTGTCGTGGGATTGTGTGCAATCCTTGGTGGAATTCTCGTGATTGTGAAAGTGGACAAACTGACGGATTTGATTCCGGCGGTTCTTGGTTTTCTCGTAACGATGAGCGGTATTATGAAAATGCAGAATTCGGTTGATATGCTTCGCCTCGGACATGGTACGTGGCACGTGGCGTTTGCGATGGCAATTGTAAATATTGTTGCCGGGATTGTGCTTTTGATGAATCCATTTGAGGCAGCGCAGATTTTGATTATGTGTCTCGGAATTGCACTGGTCTACAGCGGTATCACGGACTTGTATGTGACGATTTCGATATCCAGACGATTGAGCCGGTTAAAGACGGAAATCGTTGTGGCGGAGGATGATTCGGAAGAATAAAGAAATGAAAAATGGAGGGAATTATGGCGCAGTATCATTCATTATCGAAGGAATTGCAGGAGCGGATTTTAGAGGACAGGGAGAAACATAAGAAAAATCCGTATGCATTTCCGGATGAGAAAATCGTGAGACGACGCATGGACCACGATAAGGCGAATTTGTGGCGTCCGGCGTTTGTGCGGGATGTGGAGAAAATTATGCATGTGCCGTATTACAACCGTTACTCGGATAAGACGCAGGTATTTTCCTTTTACCAGAATGATGACATTTCAAGGCGTGCTCTGCACGTTCAGCTCGTGTCGCGCATCGCAAGAAATATCGGCAGTGTGTTGGGACTCAATGAAAGTTTGATTGAAGCCATTTCTTTGGGACATGATATCGGTCATACGCCGTTTGGCCATGCCGGCGAGCGGATTCTGAGCAGTCTGTATCAGGAGCATACCGGCCGTTATTTTAATCATAATGTACATAGCGTCCGCGTGCTGGACGATATGGTGAACTGGAATATCAGTTTGCAGACTTTAGATGGAATCCTTTGCCACAATGGCGAATTGGAATTAAAAGAGTACCGTCCATGCGATATGTCTACCTTTGTAGAATACGATAAAAAGGTGGAAGCATGCTATGTCGATGAGAAGGCAATCGGCGAGTTGATTCCGTGCACGTTAGAGGGCTGTGTGATGCGTATCTGCGATATTATTGCCTATCTTGGCAAAGACAGACAGGACGCAATGCGCCTGAATTTGTTAAAAGAATCACCATTTACCGCCGGGGCGATTGGCACCAGCAACGGTGAAATTATCAATAATTTCAGTGTCAATATCATCGAAAATAGTTATGGCAAAGATTATTTGAAAATGGATGAGGAATATTTTGACGCTTTGCGCCAGGCGAAAAAAGAAAATTATGAAATGATTTATAACAATAAGTCGCTCAACGATTTATATGAAAATGAAATCCGCCCAATGTTTGGTGAATTGTATGAGGAACTTTTGCGTCAGGCAGAAAGCGGAGACAAATCTTCTGTTTTTTACCGCCATCACATGGCATACATGGAGAAAAATAATTTTTATGTCAAATCACACGTCAGAAAGCCGTATGCCGAGCAGGAGAAAAATCAGCTTGTCGTCGATTATCTTGCCAGCATGACGGATGATTATTTTATCGCACTTTACCATTATTTGTTCCCAAAAGGAAAGCATGATGTTAAATTTGTCGGGTATTTTGATTTGTAGGAGTTTTCATTGACCCCATAGGATGTTTCGTGATAAAATGTGTTAGATGCTAGGGGTAAAAGGTACAAAAGGCGTTCGTGCCCGCACGAAAAGGCTTTTACACAATATTATTAGAATCAAATGAAGAAGGAGGAAACTAATTTTGAATAAGGAATTAGTCATCGTATTGGACTTTGGCGGTCAGTACAACCAGTTAGTTGCGCGCAGAGTCCGAGAATGCAATGTATATTGTGAAATTTATTCGTATAAAACGGATTTAGCAAAAATAAAGGAAATGAATCCAAAGGGCATTATTTTGACCGGCGGACCAAACAGCTGCTATGAGGATGGTGCTCCTTCTTATGATAAAGCATTATTTGAAATGGGTATTCCGGTACTCGGCCTTTGCTACGGTGCTCAGTTGATGATGCACGTGCTTGGCGGAACGGTGGAGAAAGCACCGGTTCGTGAGTACGGAAAAACCGATGTTCATGTAAATACCAATTCGGCATTGTTTACAGATGTCAGCGAAGACACTGTATGCTGGATGAGCCATTTTGATTATATTTCCAAGGTGGCACCGGGATTTGATATCTGTGCACATACGGCAGATTGTCCGGTGGCAGCCGCTGAAAATCCATCGGAAAAATTGTACGCCATTCAGTTCCATCCGGAAGTGCTTCACACCAAAGAGGGAACGAAAATGCTTTCCAACTTTGTTTACAATGTATGTCATTGTTCCGGTGACTGGCGCATGGATTCGTTTGTTGAGCATCAGATTAAGGCAATCCGTGAGAAAGTCGGCAATGGCCGCGTGCTCTGCGCTCTTTCCGGCGGTGTTGACAGTTCGGTTGCAGCCGTGCTTCTTTCCAGAGCTATCGGCGACCAGCTCACCTGCGTCTTTGTAGATCAGGGACTTCTCCGTAAAAATGAAGGCGATGAAGTAGAAGCGGTATTCGGCCCGGACGGCGACTATGATTTGAACTTCATCCGCGTCAATGCGCAGGAGCGTTTTTATGAAAAATTAGCCAGTGTCGAAGAACCGGAGAAAAAGAGAAAAATTATCGGCGAAGAATTTATTCGCGTTTTCGAACAGGAAGCAAAAAAAGTAGGCGCTGTTGATTTCCTCGTACAGGGAACCATTTACCCGGATGTTGTTGAAAGCGGCTTAGGCGGTGAATCCGCTGTCATCAAGAGCCACCACAACGTCGGAGGTCTCCCGGATTACGTTGATTTCAAAGAAATCATCGAGCCTCTCCGTGACCTTTTTAAAGATGAGGTCCGCAAGGTCGGTCTCGAACTCGGCATTCCGGAATACCTTGTATTCCGTCAGCCATTCCCAGGCCCGGGTCTCGGAATCCGTATCATCGGCGAAGTAACCGCTGAAAAAGTCCGCATCGTGCAGGACGCAGACGCAATTTACCGTGAAGAAATTGCCAAAGCCGGTCTCGACCGCGACATCAACCAGTATTTTGCCGCGCTCACAAACATGCGCAGTGTCGGTGTTATGGGCGATGAGAGAACGTACGATTATGCCGTTGCGCTTCGTGCCGTGAAGACCATTGATTTCATGACCGCAGAAAGCGCAGATATTCCGTTTGAGGTGCTGCAGACCGTAATGACGAGAATCATAAATGAGGTTAAGGGAGTCAACCGAGTATTCTATGATTTGACTAGTAAGCCGCCTGGAACGATTGAGTTTGAATAGTGTGAAAATGCATAATTTATTTTATAGGATAGAGACTTTGTGAGAGTTTCTGCTGTATTTTAAGTGATGAGATTTTATAGATGTTTTGGAATTATTTTGTTGCAAAAAGATGGAAATTTTTAATTCTGTTTTATTTAATATGAAGAGGTGAGTAATATGGCATTAAAGAGTAGTTATGCGGTGTGGAATAATAAAGGTGGAGTAGGCAAGAGTACTATAACTTTTCATTTATCCATGCGATATGCTGAGAAGAATCCGGAGACAAAAGTATTGGTTATAGATTTATGCCCACAATCAAATTCAAGTATGATGTTACTAGGAGGAGGTACTAAAGGAGACGATCAAGTACTGGAATTTTGCAGTTTTGACTTACCTAAATCGGTTGTTGGATATACAAGTACTGTAATCACTAATGGTCGAGGGGCAAAGTTACCTAATCCATATGATTTTGTTTTACATGTGAAGGATTTTAATGAGAATGTGCCTGATAATTTATTTTTATTATGTGGAGATGGAAATATGGAACCGATGGCACCTGCGATAAACGAGGCAGCTAATGCTAAGCCGTTAACGCCATCTGCCCAACCATGGAAATGGGTACTAGAAATATTTAGGCGATTTATTAATGATATCACATCGGGTGAAGATGATTGGGTAGTATTTGTTGATACAAATCCAAGTTTTAGTATATATACTCAAATGGCAGTATCGGCAGTTGATAAACTTTTGACACCAATTAATGCAGATGATTCGTCTAAAACTGCAGCCTCTGCCATGATGGCTTTACTTCATGGAACAAATCCGCCACATCCGATATATGGCTCGTGGACATTTGCAGAAATGGCAAAGCAACAACATCTTTCTGTACCTAGAATTCATTTGCTGATTGGCAATAGACTTACACAGTTTGAAGGACCAGCAATGGCGTTTGAAGCCCTATCAGATGCAACTGCAGCCGCATTATATAATATTTATTGCAATAATCCAGAGTATTTTGCAACAGCCTCTAAATCAATTGATTCTATTGAAGAATTTCGTGATTATTACTCAGTGCCATTGCGTGATTTTAATACTGCGGGTGTGGTTTGTGGACATTTAGGAAGATTGTTGTCATCTATGAAGCAAGGATATTATAATGTCTATAGTGCTAGAGTTAAGGTTAACGCAGAAAAAATTTCGGAATGTCTTAAAGCTATTGATGAAATAATTGATAGATTATAATGTTAAGTATTACAATATAATGGTAACATTGTGGCAACAGAAAATTAGAGAACTAAAATAAAAGATGCATTATACAGACAATTTTACAACAAAACTTAAACAAAATAATTTAAGGGATGAGAATGCAGTGAAGCGAAATTTGAATGGGCATTGCAAGGAACTATAAAATAATAGAAAGTCTTGGAGATAAGTGTTTATTGGCTTTATTCAATTGTGGATAAAATAATGACGCAAAAGAGGGATCCATAGGAGGAGACCGGCAGTTTATATACAGGCTGCGTAAGAAAAACAAGTAACTATAGTGGAGGCTGTCGTGTGGGCAGCCACTGAATCAAGCAGACTGTAACAGATAACGTCCACTGAACACAGTGCTGGAATAGAAAACGGGTCAGTAATCATAAAAACAAAGAATGAGCCAGTAGTCGGCAGAAATATTTTTCATGGAGCATGACCCCGTATAGGAGCATAGCTGACACCCTGGTTATGGGCAGGCAGGACGAAGGAAGTTAGGACCTTTGGAGACAGAGATGATCCTGGTGGATATAGGAGGTTAGTTGCCATAGAGGGATGGGTATACACAAGGCCAGCAAAGCAGAAATCAATGACGTTTTATTTCGTATACATAAAAACCACTATTTCAGTACCCGATACATTGAAATGCTCATAGCTGAGGCTAATTTTCTGAGATAAAAAAGGTTGAAAAACCTTGAATTTACAATAAAAAATACTTGATTATATGAGGAGGGATATAGATGAATATTACTTTTATGATAGGTAATGGATTTGATTTGAATATTGGATTGAAAACACGTTATAAAGATTTTATTTTAGAATATCTTAAAATTGATACTAAGGATGATATGTTGAAAAAATTTAAACAAGATATTGATAGAAATGCTGATTTGTGGTCAAGTGCGGAATTAGCATTTGGTCAATATACAAATGAATTTTCCTATGAAAAAAATGAGGTCGAAACATTTGCAAATTGCCATGAAAATTTTTGTGTAAATTTAGCGGAATACTTGAAAAAACAAGAAAAGAGAATAAATTATGGTGTATTAAAGGCTAATTTGGCAACGGATTT
>ULPV01053773.1_pt1 | contig 18185 bp, 19 predicted proteins | sample 1953831 | NCBI WGS metagenome assembly ULPV01 (sample SAMEA4835638, study PRJEB28245) | human gut metagenome | biome: gut microbiome; material: fecal sample | place: Denmark | collected 2008 | reverse complement strand
TTTTTGTTATATTGAAAAAGGAGTACTCGATATGAAAAAGTCCAATACCAAAAAGCTGGCTCTGGCCGGTGTTCTGTGTGCCGTTGCTGTTGTTGGCAGCATGTTTTCTTTCCCTGTATTTGGCAGCAAGTGCGCGCCGGTGCAGCACATGGTCAATGTGCTGTGCGCCGTTCTGCTGGGGCCCTGGTACGGCGTTGGTGCCGCATTTGTGGCCAGCCTGCTGCGCAACCTGCTGGGCCTTGGCAGCCTGATGGCGTTCCCCGGCAGCATGTGCGGCGCTTTGCTGTGCGGCATTGTCTACCACAAAACCCACAAGCTGCTGCCCACTTTGATCGGTGAGGTGTTCGGCACCGGCATCATCGGCGGTTTGCTGGCATGGCCGGTCGCTATCCTGTTTATGGGCAAAGCCGCCGGCGATATTGCGTTCTATGCCTACATTGTGCCGTTCCTGATTTCCACCGTGGGTGGTTCCATCATTGCCGGCATCATCCTGTTTGCGCTGGAAAAGAACGGTACCCTGAAATCCATGCAGAACGCCCTGAACAAGTAACACGAGGTTTGTATTTATGTCCGTATCCGCACCGCTGGCTGCCATCCGGGCGCAGCACCCGCTTCTGCACTGCATTTCCAACATTGTTTCTGCCAACGACTGCGCCAACCTGGCGCTGGCCATCGGGGCAAGCCCCATCATGGCCCAGGCCCCGCAGGAAATGGCCGATATTGCCGCTTTGGCCGACGCCGTTGTGCTGAACACCGGCACCCCGGACGAAGCCAAGTTCGCCGCTGCCCGCACCGCCGGTGCCACGGCAAACCGCCGCAGCATCCCTGTTGTGCTGGACCCGGTGGGTGTGGGCGCAAGCCCCTGGCGGCTGGCAAACATCCAGAGCCTTTTGCAGCAGGTGCAGCCCGCCATTGTGCGGGTGAACGCCGGGGAGGCCGCAGCCCTGCTGGGCCTTGGCGGCAGCGAGCACGGGGTAGACAGTCTGACCGCCCCAAAAGCGCCCGCCGGGCTGGCCGCAGCGTTGGCGCAAAAGCTGGGGTGTGTGGTGCTGCTTTCCGGCACCGAGGATCTGATTGCCGATGGGCAGCAGCTCTGCACCGTGCGCGGCGGCAGCGACCGGATGCGCACCGTGACGGGGGCGGGGTGTATGCTTTCCGTTTTGTGCGGGGCGTTTGCCGCCGTGCAGCCGGGGGATGCCTTTACCGCTGCCGTGCAGGCCGCACGGTTCTGGAAAGCCTGTGCCGAGCAGGCTGAGGACCATGCCGCCGGAGCGGGCAGCTTCCGCGTGGCGCTGTTTGACGCGGCGGGCAATATGACAGATGAAGTATTTGCCGGGGAATAATTTTTATGGTGGCAACTTAGTTGTACAAGTGCGTTTTCCACTCCCGTACCCTGCTAGTGACTGATAAAACCATTGCCTTCTTTGTAGGGCGGGGTCACTGACCCCGCTGCTCTCCTGTCCTAACACTAACAAAAATCAGCAAGGCCCGATACCGGGGTGAATCTCACCGCACGGTATCGGGCCTTGCGCTATATTTTATCCGTTTGCCTGTTTTACCCAATCAGGCCGCTGTTCTTGACAGCCTGGACGGCTTCGGTGATTTTTTCCACCGGCAGGGTCAGGGCAAAACGAACGTAGCCTTCACCGGACGGGCCAAAGCTGGAGCCGGGGGTGCAGATCACGCCGGCTTTTTCAATCATTTCCATGCAGAACTCCATGCTGGTGCCGTGCCCCTGCGGGACCGGTGCCCAGACGAACATGGAGCCGTGGCTGTCCGGCACATCCCAGCCGATGGAGCGGAAGCCCCCGCACAGGGCGTCGCGGCGGCGCTGGTATTCGGCACACTGGGCCTTGATGGGCTCCAGCGGGCCTGTCATAGCGGCAATGGCGGCTTTCTGCTCCGGGATGAACTTGCCGAAATCGATCTGGGTGCGCAGCTTCTTGCATGCGGCAATCACATCGCGGCGACCCACCAAAAAGCTGATGCGCGCGCCGGTCACGTTGAAGCTCTTGCTCAGGGAGAAGAACTCGACTGCGCAGGTCTCGGCGCCGGGAATGTTGAAGATGCTGTGGCCCACGGCACCATCAAAGATGATATCGCTGTAGGCGTTATCATGGATGAGCAGAATCTTATGTGCATTGCAGAAATCCACGATCTCCTGGTACAGCTCCGGGCTGCCCACGCTGCCCACCGGGTTGGCCGGCAGGGATATGATCATCATCTTGGCCTTATCGGCCACATCGTCGGGGATCTCCTTCACATTGGGCAGGAAGTTATGCTCTTTGGTCAGGTGGTAGTAGTACGGCACGCCGCCGCCCAGCTTGACACCGGTAATGAACACCGGGTAGCAGGGGTCCGGCAGCAGCACCACATCGCCGTCGTTCAGCAGGGCAAGGCCCATGTGGCCCATGCCGTCCTGGCTGCCGTTAAAGCTCATGATCTGGTCCGGGGTAATGCCGTCCACATCAAAGCGGCGCTTGTAATAAGCGCACACGGTATCCAGCAGTTCCGGCAGGTCTCGCAGGGAATACTTCCAGTTTTCGCTCACCATGGCGGCATCGCACAATGCCTGCTTGATGTGCGGCATCGGCTCAAAGTCCGGGGTACCGACCGAAAGATTGTACAGCTTTTTGCCCTGTGCTTCCAGGGCCACCTTTTTATCATTCAGGGCAGCAAAAATTTCCGCGCCGAACAGGTCCAGCCGTTTTGAAAATTCCACTTCAAATGCCATGATTTTCTATCTCCTCTCCCAAGCCTGGGGTTATCCTCTATCCGGCAATACCAAATCATTCTAAACGCCGATACAGCGGGATTCATCTGGTATTGCTCTATCTCACTTTGCACGCTGAGCGCACAAATAGGCATCAATATCAAAGTCCAGCAGCTGCGTATCCTTTTTTAAGTACAGCGGGTGGTGCGGCTGGCCGGATTTTAACAGCGGGCCTGCCGTGTACCACTTTGCGCCTGCCGCTTTGCCGTCGGCGGCAAAATCCCGCATACAGTCCATCAGGTAATCCCGTTTCAGGATGATGTTCCCCCACGCCGCCCATACGGCAGGCTGGTCCGATAAAGACAGCAGATACCGGAACGCCTTGCGGTTTTCCGCGTGCAGGGCGGGGTTCAGCGCATGCTCCATATCATCGGGGCGGGTGGCGCGCTGGGCGTACACGTTGAACATCAAAAAACTGTCATACCCGTTAGCCAGGGCAATGCGCTGGGCGCTCTGCAAGGTGGGGTCCAGGGCATCCGGGGCCGCGGTGGATGGGTTGATACCTACGCAGATCAGCGGCTTTTTACCGCGGGTGCCCAAAATATAACGGTACTCGGAGTAGGTATTGGGCACATACAGCCAGCGGGCCGCATCATAATCCGGGGAAGGCTGCAGCGCCGCCTGCAAAGCGGGTTCAAACAGCGCCAGTTCCAGCCCGGCGGTGGGGCCTTTTGGGATATGCATACAAGAAACCTCCTGAGGTACAGTTAAGGCAACACCGCACAATTCCCGCCTTGCGGCTTAAGCACCGCTCCGGCAGCTGCGGCACGGCATCTGCGTTGCCAAAATGCTCGATAAGACATCCAGTATTATCTGCGCTTTTGGCTTGGCATCTGCCGCACCTCGCTCGCCGTATCGGCACTTAGAATTATGCGGTATGCCTTAAAAAGCTGCGTTTTGGACTGCATAGTAATTACTATACCACCGCCGCACACCTTGCGCAAGAGGGAACCGCGTGATATAATACCCTTTAACCTTTCAAAGTTTTATGCAACAGACTTTTTTCAAAAAGGACGTGTTAAGATGGAAAAGCGCCACAATTATGCGGCTGCCGGATTCCTGCTGCTGGGGATTGGCGCAGCGGGGCGGGCGTTCCTGGGTGTGCCGGAAGGCGTTACCATGGCGGAACTGAGCCTGACCGTGCTGCTGGTGATCGGCGCCCTGCTGCTGACACGGCAGGGGCTGGCTGCGCTTGTGTGCGGGTTGGCGGCCACGGCACTGGAGCTTGTTTTGTGCGGTTCCTGGGTTCAGGCCGGCGCGGCTTTGGCCGCTGCTGCGCCGTTTTTGCGGCTGGCTGACCTGTGGCTGCTGCTGGGCCTTGTGTGGGGCAGCCTGCCTGCGGCCCGCCGCGCTGTGGACGACCTGAAATACACCCGCTCCACCCGCATGATGCTGGTTGCCTGCGGGGTGCTGCTGGCTGCCCACACGGTGTTGCGCATTGCCAGCCTTGCTGCGCCTGCCAGCGTGCCGCTGGGCAAGGCTTCTTCCGGCAGCTTTGTGGTATTTTCGGTACTGCTGCTGTGGTACACCGTGCTGATGGTCAAAGCCTACAACGTTCAGCGCACCAAACATTGAGCATACGGCCGTTCTGCGCCCTTTGGGGCGCGGGATGGCCGTATTTTTATTCTATTATTTTGCGCGGAATCTCTTTACATCTTTAATGCATAAAAGTATAATAAATTCATCTATTCCCGCGTAAGTTGGTGGGTTGTGGATGAAGAGGAATGGAAGAGGTTCGGAAGAGATTAAAAGAGGAGAGTATATTCATGCAACTTGATCTTTCCCGGTTTTCACCGGCTGAGCGCAGCACTTTGCAGCTGCGTGTATTATACGAGGGTGCAGGCTACCGCAAATTTCGCTGCTCCCATTTTGAGGAATATTCGCTTTATCAGCAGAATGAGCGCTTTCTTTCGGATTCCCAGGTCATTACCTTTACCGACCTGGACGGCAAGCTGCGCGCCATCAAGCCGGACGTAACGCTTTCGATCGCCAAGAACGCCCAGCCCACCGCCGGGGAATGCAAAAAGTATTATTATACAGAGCAGATCTGCCGCCCCAGCCGGGAAAGCCACACCTTCTCGGAGATCAGCCAGATGGGCCTGGAGTGTATCGGTGCGGTTGGCGCTGCCGAACAGGCCGAGGTTGTGCGCCTTGCGCTGGAAAGCCTGGCCAGTCTGGAAGTTCCCACCGTGCTGGAAGTCAGCCATATGGGCTTTGTGACCGCCCTGCTGGACACCCTGCATGTGGATGCCGCCGCCCGCCCGCGCCTGTTGGAGCTGCTGCGCGATAAAAACGCCCACGAGCTGCATGCCGCCGCGCTGCAAAGCGGGCTGGATGAAGCCGCCGCCAACGCGCTGACCGCTATTTTAAGCCTGCACGGCCCCTTTGGCACCACGCTGGCCGCCGCCCGCAGCCAGTGCCAGTGCGAAGCCCAGCAGGACGCCCTGCTGGAACTGCAGAGCCTGCAGAATGAACTGGGCGATGCCGGACGCGGCATGCAGCTGGATCTGAGCCTTGCCGGTGATATGGAATATTACAACGGCCTGGTGTTCAGCGGTTATGTGGCCGGGGTGCCCCGTGCCGTGCTGAAAGGCGGCCGGTATGACCTGCTGGCTCAGCGCTTTACCCCCGGTGCCTGCGCCCTGGGCTTTGCCCTTTACCTGGACGAGCTGGAACGCCTGAGCGCTCCCCTGCCGCCGGTACAGCAGCAGGGCACCGAGCGCCAGTGGCTGAACATCGCCCTGCCCAAAGGCCGCCTGGGCGATAAAGCCTATGGCCTGCTGGCCGCCGCCGGGTATGAAGCCAACGAAAACTACAACGAGACCCGCAAGCTGGTGGTGGAGAACCCCGAAGCCGGGGTGCGGTACTTCCTGGTCAAGCCCAGCGACGTTGCCATTTATGTGGAGCACGGCGCTGCTGACATTGGCATTGTGGGCAAGGATATCCTGACCGAATCCGGTGCCGATGTGTACGAACTGCTGGATACCGGCATGGGCAAGTGCCGCATGTGCGTGGCAGGCCCCAGGAACTTTGTGGACGATGAAAGCCGCGCCCTGCGCGTTGCCACCAAGTTTGTGAACATTGCCCGCGCCCATTACGAGAGCATTGGCCGCGATATTGACATTATAAAGCTGAACGGCTCCATTGAGCTGGCTCCCATCCTGGGGCTTTCGGATGTGATCGTGGATATTGTGGAGACCGGCACCACCCTGAAAGAAAACAATCTGACCGTACTGGAAGAGTTCATGCCCATTTCGGCACGGTTCATTGCCAACAAAGCCAGCTACAAATTCAAGTACGCGCAGCTGACCGAACTGCTGAACAAGATGAAGGAGGCGCTTGCCAAATGATCCGCATTTTTGAGTTTGACGCTTTGAAGCCTGAAGAAATCCTGAACCGTGATATCCGCGCGGAAGCCAGCGTGGAAGCAACCGTGGATACCATTATCGCCGATGTGCGCGCCCGCGGTGATGCCGCCCTGAAAGATTACGCTCTGAAATTTGACCACGCCCAGCTGGACGAGCTGCGGGTGAGCCAGGCGGAAATTGACGAAGCCTTTGAAGCCGCCGGTGAGGATTTTGTGACTACCCTGAAGATGGCCGCCGCCAACATCCGCGCCTTCCATGAGCACCAGGTCCACAAGAACTTTGTGATGAACGATACCCCCGGCATTGTGCTGGGCCAGAAATATACCCCGATTGAAAAAGCCGGTGTGTATGTGCCGGGCGGTACCGCCGCTTACCCCAGCACCGTACTGATGGATGTGATCCCCGCCAAGGTGGCCGGTGTGAAGGAGATCGTGATGACCACCCCCGCCGGGCCGGATGGCAAGGTGAATCCCTCCATCCTGGCTGCTGCGGTGATTGCCGGTATTGACAAGATCTTCAAGACCGGCGGCGCCCAGGCCGTGGCCGCGCTGGCTTACGGCACCGAGAGCATTCCCGCGGTGGATAAGATCGTCGGCCCCGGCAATATTTACGTTGCCACCGCCAAGCGCAAAGTGTTCGGCAAGGTTGGCATTGATATGATCGCCGGGCCTTCGGAGATTCTGGTGCTGGCGGATGGCAGCTGCAACCCCGCCTGGGTGGCAGCTGACCTGCTGAGCCAGGCCGAGCATGACAAGCTGGCCAGCCCCGTGCTGGTAACGGACAGCGCCGAGCTGGCCAAGGCCGTACAAGCCGAGCTGGAAGTGCAGATCCCACAGCTGCCCCGCGCTGCCATTGCCCGCGCCAGCGTAGACACCAACGGCAAGATCATTGTGACGGACGATATGAACAAGGCCATTGACGCCGTGAACATCATTGCCCCGGAGCATTTGGAAATTTGTGTGGACGACCCGTTCGCCGTTTTGAACAGCGTAAAGAACGCGGGCAGCATTTTCCTGGGCAAGAATGTGCCGGAAGCACTGGGCGATTATTTTGCCGGCCCCAACCACACCCTGCCCACCAGCGGCACGGCACGTTTTTCCAGCCCGCTGGGCGTGGACGATTTTGTGAAAAAGTCCAGTTTCATTTATTACACCCGCGATGCCCTGGGCAAAGTTCAATCTCGCATTGCCGATTTTGCCGAGCATGAGGGCCTGCACGCCCACGCCAAGAGCGTTACCATCCGTTTTGAAGACCAGTGAAGGATGGGGTACCGGAACGGAAGGCCAACCGTTTAGCAACATATAATTACAGCCAATCCGGTGTGTATTTCATTACGATTTGTTCCAAAAACAAGCGTTGTACCTTTGGAACGATTGTAGGGGGCGGCGTCCCCGACGCCCCGCGAACCCGATTGTCACCAACCGGTAAAATTGTTGCACGGCAGTTGGGGAATATGATTGCATTTTATCCCCATGTGCGGATTGAAAAATATGTTGTAATGCCCAATCACATCCATTTATTGATTGCCATTCAGCAAGGCCCATCCGGGGCGTCGAGGACGCTGCCCCCTACATCCGCCCGCGCAAGCCAGGTCATCCCGATGTTTATCTCCACTTTGAAACGGCTGACCAACAAAACTGCCGGGCATGCACTCTGGCAGCGCGGATATTACGACCACATCATCCGTTCTCCCGATGATTACAACACCAATCTGGCACTACATCGACACCAACCCCGCCAAATGGACGCAGGATACACGTTATGTCACGGACTTTCCTGATCCGGTGCGGCGGCCCGGCTGCTGCACCAACAAAGAGGTGACCCAAATGAGCCGTTATTTTACCAAAACGCTGGCTGCGCTGGAGCCTTATACCCCCGGCGAGCAGCTGAAACTGCCTGACCTTGTCAAGCTGAACGCCAACGAAAACCCCTACCCGCCTGCCCCCGGCGTGGCGGCGGCGGTGGCCGGAGCAGTGCCGGGGCTGCGGCTGTATTCCGATTTGACCGAAGCCGCGCTCTGCGCCGCCATTGCCCGCCACTGCGGCGTGCAGCCGGAAAATATTTTGTGCGGCAACGGCAGCGATGAAAACCTGCTGCTGGCGCTGCGCGCTTTCTGCGATGAAACCCACCCGCTGGCATTTGCCGATATCACCTACAGCTTTTACCCGGTTTTGTGCGATTTGTTGCACATTCCGCAGCATGTGATCCTGGTGGAGGAAGATTTCTCGCTGGATTTGAGCAAGTACCACGGCCTGAATGAGACCATCGTGATTGCCAACCCCAACGCCCCCACCACCCTGCTGCAGCCGGTGGCCGCCATTGAGGAAGTGGTGCGCACCAACCCCGACAGCATTGTGATTGTGGACGAGGCGTACATTGATTTCGCCGGGCCAAACGCCAGCTGCGTTCCGCTGACCAAGAAATATGACAATGTGATTGTGGTGCAGACCTTCTCCAAATCCCACAATCTGGCCGGTGCCCGCGTGGGCTTCTGCGTGGCAAACCCGGAGCTGATTGCCGATATGAACCGCATCAAGTTCAGCTACAGCCCATACAACGTCAATTCCCTCTCCCAGGCTGCCGCCGTGGCCGCCATGGAGGATGAGAATTACTTCCGTGATACGGTGGGCAAGATCTGCGCCACCCGCGCCGACACAATGACCAAGCTGCGGGAGCGCGGTTTTACCGGGCCGGATTCCGCCACCAACTTTTTGTTCGTTACCACCAGCCGCATGCCCTGCAAACAGATTTTTGAGCGCCTGCGGCAAAAAGGCGTGCTGATCCGCTATTTCAGCGCCCCGCGCCTTTCCGATTATCTGCGCATCACCATCGGTACCCCGGAACAGATGCAGCGATTCTTTGAGGAGCTGGATTTGATTTTGGGCAATACCGCATAATTCTAAGTGCCGATACGGCGAGCGAGGTGCGGCAGATGCTAAGCCAAAAGCGCAGATAATACTGGATGCTGCAAAGGTGAGCGCCGCCAGTGGCGGAAACAGCGAACCGAAGCAGGGGCAGCGGTCGCAGAGTGCGAGGGGCTTTTGCCCCCGAAGCACGATGCGGGTACCGCAACCCGACATTATCGAGCATTTTGGCAACGCAGATGCCGTGCCGCAGTCGCCGGAGCGGTGCTTAAGCCGTAAGGCGGGAATTGTGCGGTGTTGCCTTTGGGGTAAAGTGGCATGGGGACGGAATTACCAGACCGCAAAGGGAACCGGTTAAAGGGGTATGATTACGGTGCCCGCGGCGTGTATTTTGTTACCATATGCACCCAAAACCGTGTATGTAACCTTGGTTCAGTTGTAGGGGCCGATGCTCGCATCGGCCCGCATGATGGGCTCAACCCTGATGTGCATATTGAATTATCACCGCTGGGCCGCATTGCTGAACAGGCATTATTGCAAATGGATGGTTTGCTGCATTATGTATTATGCCAAACCATATTCATTTTTGGTGGGCATCCAACCCAAAGCGGACGGGACGATGCAAGCATCGTCCCCTACAAATATTTCCCAGGTTGTCCGCATTTTCAAAGGGCGCGTTGCTCACAGGGCCGGGCATTCCGTATTCCAACGCTCTTTCTACGACCACATCATCCGTACTGAAACCGATTACTGGGCCATTGTGCAATAAAACCCGCTCAAATGGGTTTTGGACCCACTGTATCAGGAGGGAACACCATGAACCTGTATGACAGAATTAAACCCGGCAAACGGCGGCGTGGCTGGGGCGGGGCGGTGTTCCTGGCGGCGGCCTGTGTGGTTCTGGTAATCTGCATTGTCACCATTGGCTGGGCGGCGCGTTACCACCAGCGCTACCGCAGGTTTTCCACCGATTTTGCCGCCAGTGTGGAAAACGCGGGCAAGATCGGCGCTGCGCTGACCCGCAACGGCGAAACCTCCTCCCTAGACCCGGATGCCAGCAGCCGGTTATGCCGGTTGATCTGCGCCGCCGGGGCGGGCAAAGTGCAGCTAAGCTGCCCGCAGGGGGAGCCGCTCAGCGTCCGCTACCACAGCGGCGCGGTGCTGGACTTGTGGGAAGTGGAAATACCCGAAGAGACCGCCAAAAAAACCACCGGCGTTTTTGTGCGTTATACCTTTGCCGATGGAACGGTTTACCAATATGACACGGACCAGATCCAAATGAACGAGGTCCGGCTGGCCCTGGGGCTACATTAACCCCAGGTATTAAGAGGGGCGCTGCAACAGCAGCATACAAAAAGGGGGAACGTATATGATCGCCATTATTGATTACGGCGTGGGCAACTTGTTCAGTCTGGCTTCCAGCCTGAAAAGCCTGGGGCTGGAAACCAAAGTGACCCGCGACGCTGCCGCCATCCGCGCGGCGGACCACATCATTCTGCCCGGCGTAGGCGCGTTTGCCGATGCCATGGCCAAGCTGGAAGCCACCGGCCTGGTGCCCGTTATCAAGCAGGAAGTGGAGCACAAACCGCTTTTGGGCATCTGCCTGGGCATGCAGCTGCTGTTTGAAAAAAGCTATGAGTACGGCGAACACACCGGCCTTGGCCTGATTCCCGGCGAAGTGTGCCCGCTGGCAGACGATTTGAAAGACCCCAGCCTGAAAGTGCCGCACATCGGCTGGAACCGGCTGGACATTGTGCCGGGGCGGGAAAACGACCCGCTGTTCAAGTACACCAAGCCCGGTGAGTATGTGTATTATGTGCACAGCTTTTACGCCAAAAACTGTGCCGCCAACACGCTGGCTGCCAGTGAGTACAGCATCCCGGTAACGGGCGCTGTGAAAAACGGCCTGGTATACGGCACGCAGTTCCACCCCGAAAAATCCGGCGATACCGGCCTGCGCATGCTGCGGGCCTTTGCAGAATTGTGAGGTGCAGCCATGAAGTTATATCCTGCCATTGATCTGCGCGGCGGGCAGGCCGTGCGCCTGTACCAGGGCGATTACGACCAGATGACCGTTTACAATGCAGACCCCGCCGCCCAGGCACGGGAGTTTATTGCCGCCGGGGCCAAGTACCTGCATGTGGTGGACTTGGACGGCGCCAAGGATGACACCACCGCCAACATGACCACCATTGCCGCCATTGCTAAGCAGGGCGGGCTGTTTATCGAGGTCGGCGGCGGCATCCGTGACGAAGCCCGCATTGAACAGTATCTTTCCCTCGGCGTGGGGCGCTGCATCCTGGGCACCATTGCCGTAAAGGATTTTGATTTTACCGCCCGCATGGCGCAGAAATACGGCCCCAAAATTGCCGTTGGCGTGGACATGCGCGATGGCCTTGTGGCTGTGAACGGCTGGAAAGAAGTCACCCCCGAACCGGGCGTTGCTTTCTGCCGCCGCTGTGCCGAAGCTGGCGTGCAGGCGATCATCGCCACCGATATTTCCCGCGACGGCACAATGCAGGGCACCAACATGGACCTGTACCGTGAGCTGTTGCAGATTTCCGGCCTGGAGATCACGGCATCCGGCGGCATTGCCCGCATGGAAGAGCTGGCGGAGCTGCAGGCCATGGGCTGCCACGCCGCAATTTTGGGCAAATCCATCTACACCGGCGCCATCGACCTCAAACAGGCTGTGGCACTGTATCAGGAATAAGGGGGCTGGGCGCATGATTACCAAACGCATTATCCCGTGCTTGGATGTAAAAGACGGCCGTGTGGTCAAGGGTGTCAACTTTGCCGGATTACAGGATATGGCCGACCCGGTCGAGATGGCCCGCTATTACAACGCGGCCGGGGCTGATGAGCTGGTGTTTTATGATATCACCGCCAGCGTGGAGGGCCGCACGATTTTTACCGATATTCTGCGCCGCGTTGCCAGCGAAATTTTTATCCCGCTGACGGTCGGCGGCGGCATCGGCAGCCTGGAAGATTTTGACCGGGTGCTGAAATGCGGTGCCGACAAGGTAAGTGTCAACTCCGGTGCCATCAAGAACCCGGCCATTATTTCTGCCGCTGCCCAGCGTTACGGCAATCAGTGCGTGGTGCTTTCGGCGGACATCAAGCGGGTGGATGGCAAGTTCAAGCTGTTCACCAAAGGCGGGCGCGAAAACACCGGCATTGACGCGCTGAACTGGCTGGAGCATGGCGTGAAAAACGGCGCGGGCGAGCTGGTTGTCAACTCGATTGACACGGACGGCGTAAAGAACGGCTTTGACCTGGAGCTGCTGGACGCCGTGGCCCAGCGCTGTGCTGTGCCCATCATCGCTTCCGGCGGTGCTGGCAAGATGGATGACTTCAAGGAGCTGTTCTTGAACCACCCCCGCGTGGACGCCGGGCTGGCAGCCTCCATCTTCCACACGAAGCAGGTGGACATCCGCGATTTGAAGCTTTACCTGCGTGAAAACGGCGTGGAGATGCGGGTATAACAGGCAAAAGCAGCCCATATAATTGGGGCTTGCCAAACAACGCAAAACACGCTAAACTATACTTATAATTTTTTACTGAGGATGGGGAATCTTTTGGGAATCCGGCTGTGCGGTTCGCATGAATCTGCGGCCCGGCAGAGTGTACCCAGCCTTTCGCCGTTTTAGATAAGGAGTTCGCCATGGAAATCACCGAAAATTCCAAAACTCTGAAATTTGATGCCAACGGCCTGATTCCGGCCATTGTGCAGGATCACTACACCAAAGAGGTTCTGACCCTGGCTTATATGAACGCCGAAACCCTGGCTTTGACGATTGCCGAGGGCCGCACGGTGTTCTGGTCCCGCAGCCGCCAGGAGATCTGGCGCAAGGGCGAAACCAGCGGCAATGTGCAGCGCGTGGTTTCCATCACCGCAGACTGCGATAAGGACGCTTTGGTCGTGGATGTCATCAAGAGCGGCCCCGCCTGCCACACCGGCGCGGAAAGCTGCTTCTTTAACCCGGTCTATGTTTCCGATGAGCTGAAGCAGTTCACCTGGCAGGGGCTGTATGAGCTGATCGAAGGCCGCAAGACCAACCCCAAAGAGGGCAGCTACACCACCTACCTGTTTGACAAGGGTCTGGAAAAGATTCTGAAAAAGGTCGGCGAGGAATCCACCGAAGTGATCATTGCAGGCAGCAAGCGCGACAAAGAGGAAACCGTTTACGAGATCAGCGACCTTGCCTACCATGTGATGGTTTTGATGATTGAACTTGGCATTTCCGTAGAAGACATCACCAAAGAGCTGGAAAAGCGCCATGTTATTGACCATAAAGTGAAACAGGAGAGGATGCAGTAATGGCTAAGGAATATCTGCTCAGTTCGGTCCATGTTCACACCAAGCTGTGTGACGGCAAAAACACCCCGGAGGAGCTTGCCCTGAGCGCCTGGAAAGCCGGGCTGAAAACGCTGGGCTTCTCTGGCCACAGCCACACCCCGCACGACATTGAGTATTGCATGACCAATGCACGCACCCAGCTGTACCGCGCCCAGGCAGCCAAGCTGAAAGAGCGCTATGCCGGCAAGCTGGACATTTTGTGCGGCCTGGAATGGGATCTGTACAGCGATGACGACCCGGCTGCCTATGATTACTGGATCGGCAGCGCCCATTATGTCAAGGGCCCCAAGACCGGCAAATATTACGAGATTGACTGGCGCGAAGCGGACCTGGCTGCCTGCATCCAGGACGACTTTGACGGCGACGGCCTTGCTGTGGTGGAAACGTATTTTGCCAACGTAGCCGCAGTTGCCGCCAAAAAGCCCACCATCCTGGGTCATTTTGACCTGATCAAAAAGGTGAACGGCAGCGGCAAGTTTTTTGATGAATCCGACCCGCGCTACACCGCCGCTGCCCACAAGGCACTGGAAGCCGCTGCACAGGCTGGCTGCGTGCTGGAAGTGAATACCAGCTCGGTTTATCGCGGCTTCCGCGAGGATTACTTTCCCTCCCCGGCCATCCTGAAAGAATGGCTGACCATGGGCGGCAATGTGACCATTACCGCCGATGCCCACGAAGCCAAGGCCCTGACCTTTGGCTTTGAGGAAGCCGCCGCACAGCTGAAGGAACTGGGCTATACCCGTGTTCTGGTGCTGGGCAAGGACGGTTTTGCCCCCTGTGAGCTGTAAAACGCAAAACACACCGCATTTTGCCGGGTGCGCACTTGCCGCACCCGGCTTTTGCTGTTATAATGGGAAAAAGCGTTTTTCGGGAAAGTCGGAAAGCCATATAAGACGTTAGATCCATTGAAATGTGCGGTATAATTATTGCCCATTCGGGGCGTCGGGGACGCCGCCCCTACAAGTAATTTGTGGATTCGTCACATATTTTCAATGTTCAATCCGACCTAAGTTCCGGCGGGGGCACTGACCCCGCCCTACATATAATTTATCATTCATTTCAATTTCTAATTTCTCATTCCTAATTAACTCCTCCCTCCTAACCCCTAACTAACACGAAAGGTGTACACTAATTTATGAACTTCACTGAACTTTCTTCCTCCGTGCGGCCGGAGATCATCCGGGCAACACAGGCAATGGGATATACCGAGATGACCGAAATCCAGCAGAAGGCCATTCCCCTGATGCTGGCCGGGCATGATATGATTGCCAAGGCCCCCACTGGCACCGGCAAAACCGTTGCGTTCGGCATTCCCATTCTGCAAAAGGCCGCTGGTTTCCCGGCAGGTGCGCCCAAGGCCGTTGTGCTCAGCCCCACGCGTGAGCTGGCACAGCAGATTGCACAGGATCTGACTAACCTGGCGCAGTTCCTGCCGGAGATCCGCGTGGTGTGCGTGTACGGCGGTGCCGGGCTGGAAAAGCAGCAGAAACAGCTGAAAGCCGGCTGCCAGATCGTGGTTGCCACCCCCGGCCGCCTAATGGACCACTACCGCCACCATGCGCTGGATCTTTCGCAGGTGACGACCATTGTGCTGGACGAAGCCGACGAAATGCTGAACATGGGCTTTTACAAGGATGTGCGCGGCATCATTGACCTGCTGAAAAGCAGAGAGTCCCTATCCATGTTCAGCGCTACCATCAGCCGCGAGGTACTGGATATCGGCTGGCTGTACCAGCACAACGCCGCCGAAGTAGACGTTCAGCCGGTGCAGGAATCCAGCCCCAAAATTGCCCAGTACAAGCTGCTGACCACCGGCCGCGACAAGCTGGCTGACCTGGCCCAGATCATCATCAGCAAGGATTACAAGCGCGTAATGGTGTTTTGCAACACCAAGTACAACACCGGCATGCTGGCAAACCAGCTGGCCCGGCTGCATTTTAATGTAGACTGCCTGCATGGCGATTTGAGCCAGGCGGAACGCAACCGCATCATGCAGCGCTTTAAGGCCGGCGAGATCAATGTGCTGGTTGCCACCGATGTGGCCGCCCGCGGCATCGATGTTTCGGATGTGGACGCCGTCATCAACTATGATGTGCCCGAAGAGAACGAGCATTACACCCACCGCATCGGCCGCACCGGCCGCGCCAAGCGCGAAGGCGCCAGCTACCTGTTCTATACCAAGGACGAGCAGAAGCGCGTGGACACCCTGCTGCGCCTGACCCGCAATACGGATGACTGCCGCAGCGTGCATTTTGACTTCAACCATGAAAAACTGGTGGTGGAAGAAAAGCAGAACGTGGATAAGTTCAACATCAAGTGCTATTTCTGATCTTATTTCTGCCAATATAAAATAACGTGGGGCGGTGCTTGTGCATCGTCCCACGTTTTGTACCTTTTTGTCGGCCAGCCCCGTGCGCGCTTTCTATCCGGCGCTGGGGCAGCCGCTGCAAAGGCGAAGCACACCGGAACACACCACGCTCTTGCACAAGATAGGCCATAAACAAAGGACCAAAGCCGCACGCTTTTCAGCTAATGGCTTTGGTCCTTTTCAATTCTATTGTCGCCGGGTATCCGATTCCGGGGTTGGGGCTGTTACTCGGTTTTGCCTGCAGGCAGGGTAAAGGTGAAGCGGCACCATTTGCCCATCTCGCTTTCGGCCTTGATCTGGCCGCCGGACAGGGTGATCAGCACCTTGCAGATATGCAACCCCAGGCCACTGCCGCGGGTGTTCAGGCCGCGGGAGCGGTCCTCCTTATAAAAGCGCTCAAACACAAAGGGCAGGGCATCCGGCGCAATGCCGTCGCCGGTGTTCTCGATGGTCACCCGCACCATGTCGTTTTCCTGCTGGATATCAAACTTGATGACGCCATCCGGCGGGGTAAACTTGATGGCGTTATCCACAATGTTGTAGACCACTTGATGGATAAAGTCCGGGTCGGCATACACCATGGTGCCCGTGGGGCCAAGGCCCTGGATATCGATCTTGCCATCCTCAATGCGGCGCTCATCCGAAAGCACCACGTCCGTAACGGTGGACCAGATATCGTAATTTTTGGGAGTTCCTTTCACCTCGCCGGATTCCAGTTTGGTGATATCCAGCATGTTCTGCACCAGCCGGGCCAAGCGGCCGGTTTCCTGCGATACCACGCCAAGATAATGCTTGTACTCGCTTTCCGGGATGGTGCCGTCCAGCATGCCGTCAATAAAGCCCTTGATGCTGGTCATGGGGGTGCGCAGTTCATGGGCAATGTTGCCCATGAACTGCCCGCGGGAGTTATCAATGTTTTGCAGGCGGCCCGCCATGTTGTTAAAGGTCGTGGCAAAATCCGCCAGCTCCTGACAGCCAGTTACGGGGGCGCGTGCGGTGAAATCGCCGCCGCCCAGCCGTTTGGCGGCCTGGCTGATCTGTTCGATCGGCCAGGTAATGCGCCGCGCCAGCACCATGCACAAAATGCCGCAGACAATCAGGATGACCGCCGAGGACAGCAAGAACATCGTCAGGATGGAGCGGATATAGACCGCCAGCGCATGTACCGGTGTTGCAGCAAACAAATAACCCTCGCTGCCGCCCAGATTCACGCGGCGGCCCGCAATATAATACTTATCGTGCAGGGTATCGTCCATGGTACCCATAAGAAAGATATCCTTGCCGCTGTCCATCTCTTCCTGCAAGTTCTGCGGGATCTTTGCACTTTCGGCTACATCTTTGCCGGTGTGCATCAGGATGTTGCCATCCCGGTCTGCCACAAACACAAGTGCGTCCGATGATGTATTGAACAGTTCAAAGCCGGTCTTGGCTCGCTCCACCAACTCATTGTCCCCGCCGGGCAGGGTCACAATGTTTCCTTCCGAAGCATAGGTCTCCGCCATGGCAGTAGCACCGTCCAGCACGGCAGTCAGGGCACTTTTGCGCTCCTGGGCAAAGTACGCGCAGGAGAGCCCCGTTTGCAGCATGCACATCAACACCAGCGCCACCAGCAGCAGCGAGGCAAAGGTTGCAAACACTTCCCCGCTTACGCTGCGCAGCGGGGCTGCCCCGTTATTCTCTTCTTTTTTGGCGCGGCACATTATTCTTTAACCTCAAACTTGTAACCAACGCCCCACACGGTTTTCAGGTTCCACTGTTCCGAGGCTCCCTCCAGCTTTTCGCGCAGGCGCTTAACATGGACATCGATGGTGCGGGAGTCGCCATAATATTCAAAGCCCCACACTTCGTCCAGCAGCTGGTCACGCGTATAGACCCGGTTGGGGTGCCCAGCCAGGCAGGCCAGCAGTTCCAACTCTTTGGGCGGCGCATCCACCACTTTACCCTTCACTTTCAGCTCATAGCGGTTCATATCCAGGTGCAGATTGTCAAAGTCATAAACGCCTTTGTTTTCTTCGTCCTTGCTGCCGCAGCGGCGCAGAACAGCCTTGATACGGGCCGTCACTTCCTTGGTTTCAAAAGGCTTTACGATGTAATCATCCGCACCCAGTTCCAGGCCCAGAACCTTATCATAGGTTTCGCCCTTTGCCGTCAGCATAATGATGGGGGTCTGGTTGTTCTGGCGGATCTTGCGGCAGACTTCCCACCCATCAATGCCGGGCATCATCACATCCAACAACACAAGGTCCGGATGCAGCTTATCAAATTCCTGCAGTGCAGCAGTGCCATCATTGGCAATGGTCACACCGTATCCCTCTTTGACCAGGTACAGGCGCAGCAGTTCACAGATGTTTTTATCATCATCCACAACCAGAATTTTCTCGTTTGACATGGGTTTTATGCCCTCCTACTCTATGGCAACACCGCACAATTCCCGCCTGACGGCTTAAGCACC
>ULPV01012290.1_pt1 | contig 18748 bp, 17 predicted proteins | sample 1953831 | NCBI WGS metagenome assembly ULPV01 (sample SAMEA4835638, study PRJEB28245) | human gut metagenome | biome: gut microbiome; material: fecal sample | place: Denmark | collected 2008 | reverse complement strand
ATCAGAGTGTGGCGGACGGCTATTCGCCCGCCGACGACGGCATCGTAGACGAGGCCAAAGAGCGTATCCGAAAACTGAACTGACGATGAAGAAGATCATCCTTGCCGCCCTGCTGCTGGCGGCGCTGCCGTGGGGTGCCGCGGCCCAGGTCGAGAAACAGGTCGAGGTCACGAAGGCCTACGTCCCGAGTGTCGGGAGTGCCGAGAAGCTGCGCATCGAACCCGACATGACCGATACGGTGAAGCTGCGTCCCGAGATCGACTATACGGTCACGCCGCTGTCGCTGCGCACGACCCTCGCCACGCGGCCCTTCCGCCCGGCGACGGTGACCTACTGGGAGTTCAACCGTCCGCTGCCCTGTTACCTGAAGGTCGGGGCAGGCTATCCGCTCAACTCGGTGGTAGACTTCTACGCCTCGTCGCAGAACCCCTCGACGGGCTATGTCATGGGCTATCTGAACCACGAGGGGCGCTATGCCGACGTGCGCAACGACTTCGGCGTAAGCAACGATTCGTGGTGGATGACCAACCGCATCGGTGCGGCCGCGGGCAAGTACCTGGGCCGGCACATGCTTGAGGGCGACCTCTTCTACGACCACCGGATATACCACCGTTACGGACTGTATGCCGATCCGGCGCTCGTCCCGGCCCTCAAGCCCGGGGCGCGGGTGATGTATGGCGATGCGGCCGTCAACCTCCGCTTCGGCGACGACTTCGAGGACTTGAGCCGCCTGAACTTCGAGATCGCTCTGCACGGCGACCTCTACTCCGGGGCGCCCGACATGTATGAGGTCGGGTTCGAGCAGACGGCCGACGGCTTCGAGGCCGCCTACCGCAGCGTCGAGAAGTCGATGCGGCAGACGTCGCTCGGGGGATCGCTGCGCCTGGCCCGCGCCTTCGGACGTCACCGCATCGAGCTGGGCGGCGGGTACGACTATCTCGCCGGGCAGAAGCTCCTTCGGGACCTGCGGCAGCAGCAGCTGCGCGTCGGGCTCCGCTACGGGCTGCGCGGCGGGGCGGTGCGCCTCGACGTCGGGGCGGACTACTACCACGACCGGGTGCAGACGGACGCCACCGAGACGGGCGACTACGTGATTCCCTACCTCAGACTCGATTTCAACCTCGGGACGGCGGGTCTCAAGCCCTTTGTGGAGCTCGACGGCGATGTCCGTGCCAACGACTTCCGTTCACTTTCGCAGCAGAACCCCTACCTGGCCGACGCCCTGTGGCTCGGCCGCAGCGCGGTCGACTACAACGGCCGCTTCGGCATCGGCGGCAGCCTGTGGCGCAACCGCTTCGCCTACCGGCTCTATGCCGCGGTGTCGGTGCGCGACAACCATCCCTACTGGTATTCGCTGACCGAGGTGTGGGGCACGGCCGAAGAGCCGAAGGCCGGCGGCGGTCCCTTCATGGCCGCACTGGCGCGCCAGACCGTCACGTCGCTCAACTTTGAGGCGGAGTACCGCCCCGTCAGCCAGTTGAGCCTGCGTGCGGGTGTGCATGCCCGGGCCTACAACAATGAGTCGCAGGGCGCCTGCGTCTTCTCGCCCGACCCCCGGATGAAGCTCGAGAACGGCGACCCCCGCTTCGAGGGGAACATCGGTTTCCGCTACGAGGGGCGCAAGGTCTCGTTCGGCATCGAGGCGCTGATGCAGAGCGAGCGCAGCTGGACCAGTGTGGTGATCTGCCGCGCCCCCTTTCCCGCAGCGGGCGGGGAGGAGACCTTCACTTCGGTCGTCTCGAGCTTCACGGCCCCCTTTGCCGTCGACCTGCGCGTGACCTTCGACTGGAAAATCTCGCACCGCGTCACCCTCTTTGCCGAGGGGCGCAACCTCATCAATCAGTCGCTCTACCGCTTCGCGTGGTATCCCGAATACGGGGCCAACTGCACGGCGGGCGTGAAGATCAACTTCTGACCGCCGCCGGGGCGGGGGCGAATGCCGATCCGGTGCCGGGAGGGCCGATCCGGACGAATGCCGATCCGGTGCGGGGCGTCTGATGCCGGGGGGGGCAGATGCCGCCGCACGGCCGCTCGATCCCCGTCGGGCGTCCGGAGCCGTGTACCCCGGGGGAATGAAAAAACGCCGGGAGACTCTTGCGGGTCTCCCGGCGTTGTAACAAAAAAGGGTGAGCTATTTATATCGCACCGCTACGACCACATACCCTTGCTCGATTCCTCGCCTGGGGGATTCTGTGGGAGCTGGTCGTATAAGACTCACCCGGAGTGCAAAAGTAGGAAAATTTTGTATCTTTGCAAAAAAAATTGCCGCAATGCGTAAAAAAACATGGATTTGGCTGCTGCTGACGGCCGTGGCGGTTGTGCTCGTGCTGGGCGTTACGGGCTTCGTGCAGTTCAAGGGGCGCGCCGTGACCGAGCAGGCGGAGCTCTTCGTCGGCTCGCACGCCACCTATGAGGAGGTGGTTGATTCGCTCATGCCCCGCATGCGGCACCGTGCCGCCTTCCACCGCTATGCCCGGCGGATCAATCTGCCCGAGACCTTCAAGGCGGGCCATTATCTCCTCAAGCCCGGCATGAACGTCATCGAGGTGGCCCGCATGCTCAAGCTGGGGTTGCAGACCCCCGTGCGGGTGACGATCAACAACGTGCGCACGCCCGCACAGCTGGCCGGAAAGCTCGCGCGGCAGCTCGATGCCGATTCGGCGGCGCTGCTGCGCGTGGTGACCTCGGAGCGTGTGGCCCGCGAGCTGGGCTTCGACAGCGTGACGCTCTTCTCGATGTTCATCCCCGATACCTACGAACTGTGGTGGACGACGACGCCCGAGGAGCTCGTGCGGCGCATGAAGCAGGAGTACGACCGTTTCTGGACCCCCGTGCGGGACGCCAAGCGCAAGCGCAGCGGGTTGAGCCGCCTGGAGGTGATGACCCTCGCGTCGATCGTTTACGAGGAGACGCGCAAGACGGACGAGATGCCCCGCATCGCCGGGGTCTACATCAACCGCCTGCGCCGCGGCATCCCCCTGCAGGCCGATCCCACGGTCAAGTATGCGCTGCAGGACTTCATGCTGCGCCGCATCCTGCACCGCCACCTGAAGACGCAGTCGCCCTACAACACCTATATCCATCGCGGACTGCCGCCCTCGCCGATCTGCATGCCCGGCAAGAACGCCATCGACGCGGTGCTCGACTTCGAGCAGCACGACTACATCTTCTTCTGCGCGCGGCCGACATTCGACGGCTACCACAACTTCGCGCGGACGCTGCGCGAGCACAACGCCAACGCCCGGGCCTACGCCGCGGAGCTCAATCGCCGCAAAATCCGGTAGGCGGGCGGCGGCTCTTCGGCGGCTCCCCGGCGGCTTCCCGTGCCACGTTCTCCCGCGCCGCGCCTTTCCTGCGCTCTCCCGCACCGCATCGGCGTCCTGTTCGGCCGGCATGCATCGGGCGCCCGATGAGCCGAATGATGTTCCGGACGGCCGAATAGGGGCGGAAAGGTGGTGAAGTCATCCATTTTTTTGTATCTTTGTCCTCATGCTGACGAAAATCTATGAGCAGAACCCTTCGGAGAAGGAGTTGCAGCGCGTGGTCGACGTGCTGGAGCGCGACGGCGTCGTGATCTATCCCACCGACAGCGTCTACGCCTTCGGCTGCTCGATCCGCTCGCCGAAGGCCATCGAACGCCTGCGCCGCATGCGGGGCAAGCAGCCCGGCCAGCTGGCCGTGGTCTTTGCCGATCTGGCACAGGTCGCCGAGTACTGCCGCGTGGACAATGCGGCGTTCCGCATCCTGAAACGCAACCTCCCCGGGCCGTTCACCTTCGTGCTGACGGCCTCGTCGCGCGTGCCCGACAAGGCGCTCGAGAAGCGGCGGACGATCGGTGTGCGCATCCCGGCCAACGGCGTGGCGCGGGCGATCGTCGAGCGGCTCGGCGCACCGCTCATCACCGCATCGGTCAAGGACGACGACGAGGTGGTCGAGTATACGACCGACCCCGAGCTGATTCACGAGCGCTACGGGCGCGAGGTCGATCTGGTGATCGACGGCGGCACGGGCGACAACGTCCCGACGACGGTCGTGGACCTCACGCAGGACGAGGCGGAGGTGCTGCGCGAAGGCAAGGGCGAGCTCCAGTGATCCGCACGGGCGGAAAACGAACGAACAACGAACGAAAACGATATGGAAACAAACAGCTTTTGGAACAGTGCGGCCCGGCAGGGTGCGGTCCTCGGGGCCGTGCTTGCGGCATCGTCCGTGCTGGAGAATCTCATCATGATCTCGGGGCGCATCGGGCTCTACATGCTGCTGACCGTCGAGATGATTGCCGTCGTCGTACTGCACTACTACCTGTTGCACCGCTACACGCGGCAGCGCGCGGCGCTCTACACGGCCGGGGAGGGCTTCACCTTCGGACAGGGATACGGCTATCTGCTCGCCGTGTCGGGCTTTGCCGGCGTGATTGTCGGCATCGTGCAGTACATCTACCTGCACCTGATCGTGGGCTATGCCAACTACGTCGACCATGTGGTGGCGTCGGTGACGGAGACACTCGCCGCCAGCGGCGGCATGTCGGCCTCGATGGAGCCGCTGCTCAACCAGATGATCGCCCAGATGCAGTCGGCACCCGAACCGACGGTGCTGGCCACGGTCTGGAGCGGGATCTTCTCGAGCCTGCTGTTCGGCGCCTTCTTCGGACTGATTATCGCCGGGGTGCAGGCCCGCGCTCCGCGGCCGTTCGACGACGGACAAAACGAGGCATAAGGGATGGCACAGCTGGATATTTCGGTCGTCGTGCCTCTCTACAACGAGGAGGAGTCGCTGCCCGAGCTGGTGGCGTGGATCGACCGCGTGGCGCGCACCCACAATCTCACGTATGAGGTGATTCTGGTCGACGACGGTTCATCGGACGGCTCGTGGGGCGTGATCGAACGTCTCAAGGGCGAGTTTGCGGCCGTGCGGGGCATCTCGTTCCTGCGCAACTACGGCAAGTCGGCGGCCCTCTACTGCGGCTTCGCAGCCGCCGAGGGCGAGGTGGTCTTCACGATGGACGCCGACCTGCAGGATTCGCCCGACGAAATTCCCGCCATGCGGCGCATGATCCTCGAAGAGGGCTACGACCTCGTCTCGGGGTGGAAGAAGAAACGGTATGACCCTGTTGGCAAGCGGTGGCCCAGCAAGTTCTTCAACTGGACGGCCCGCTGCGCCTCGGGCATCCGGCTCCACGACTTCAACTGCGGCCTGAAGGCCTACCGGAAGAAGGTCGTCAAGTCGATTGAGGTCTACGGCGAGATGCACCGCTTCATCCCGATCCTGGCGCGGCAGGCCGGATTTCACCGCATCGGCGAGAAGGTCGTCGAGCACCATGCCCGCAAGTACGGCCACTCGAAATTCGGCATCGAGCGCATGGTCAAGGGGTACCTGGACCTCATCACGGTGCTCTTCATGTCGCACTTCGGACGCTCGCCCATGTACTTCTTCGGCAGCCTCGGCACGCTGATGTTCCTCTTCGGCGGCGGCACGACCGTCTGGGTCATCGCCGACAAGCTCTGGAAGCAGGCCCACAACCTGCCGCTGCGCCCCGTGACCGAGCAGCCGCTCTTCTATCTGGCGATCCTGGCCGTCATCCTCGGCGTGCAGCTCTTCCTGGCGGGCTTCCTCGGCGAACTTATCAACCGCGGCTCGTCCGACCGCAACAACTACCGCATCGACAAAACATTGTAACGAATCATGATACAGCGAATCCAAACCCTCTACCTGTTGATCGTCGCCATCCTGATGGCGCTGACGCTCTTTTTGCCCCTGGCGTGGTTCGCCAGCGACGCCGGGGAGTTCACCCTGCGCGCCTTCGGCCTCGAGACCGCCGCGGGCGAGGTCGCGCAGCCGACCTCCTACCTGGGCATTCTCCTCGTGTTGGCCTGCCTGCTGCCGCTGGTGGTGATCTTCCTCTACAAACGGCGTCTGCTGCAGATCCGTCTCTGCGTGGCCGAGGCCGTTCTGCTGGTGGGTGCCGTCGTCATGGAGGGCATCTACTACTTCCTCGGGTGGCGCGTCTTCTCCGACCTTGCGTTCCATACGCAGGGATTCAAACCGGCCATTGCGCTGCCGCTGGTCTGCCTGCTCTTCGTTTATCTGGCCGCGCGGGCGATCTTCCACGACGAGCTGATGGTCCGTGCTGCGGACCGCATCCGCTGACCGGGTGCCAGCTCCGCCTGTTCTCCGCTGACAGTAGAAACCTGACAGTGGAAACTTAACCGCCTAAACAACTGACGGGCGCATCCTGCAAGGGTGTGTCCGTTTTTTTGTGCGGCGGCCGCCCGGGCGTGCGGTGACGGTGGCGTGTTGTGGAGAGAGCGTGCGGTGGCGTGCTGTGGTAAGGGCGTGTGCTGACGATGGGGGCGTGGAGAACCGACGGGCGACTGCGTAATCCGCATCGTTACCGTATGCCTCCCTCCGGCTGTCTTTTTCCGGCAGCCCGCTCCAGCTGCCCCTTCCCGACGGCCTGTCCTGCAAGGCCCGTTTCACCCGGTTGCCGCGGCGGATGTCCGGGGCGTTTTTCCCGGGGCGTTTGTCTGTCGAAGCGGCTCTCTCCGCAGCGATGCGTTGTTGCCGGTGGCGGCAGTCTGCGTATGGGCCGACAGGCGGCGTGAAAGGCAGGGCAGGGCGTGTCGGGCCGGGCCTTTTCCGAAACGGCATCCGCACGAAAAAGGGGCAGCCGGCGATCGGCTGCCCCTTGTCAGACAGTGGTGGGGTGCGGCGGATTACTTCGTCTCCTCCTTTTCGGGACGCATGACGACCTTCACCTCGTTGCCGTCCTCAAGCACCTTCTTGGCCATGGCCTGCACGTCGGCGTTGGTCAGCGTCTGGAGCGTCTGCTCGTAGTCCTTCACGTAGTCGAGCCCCGAGCCGTACTTCGCACCGATGTAGTTGACCCAGCCGGCGTTCTGCTCGAGGCTGTTCTTCCACTCCTTGAGCATGTATTCGCGCGTCTTTTCGACATCCTCGCTCTTCGGGCCGTTGGCGGCGATCTCTTCGATCTCCTTCATGATGATCTCGCAGAGCTCGTCGGCCATCTCCTCGTTCGTGTCGAAGGCGATCTCCATCGTGTAGGTCTCCTTCGGGAGGTACTCCGTCGAGCCCCATACCTGCACGCCGTAGGTGCCGCCCTTCTCTTCGCGGATCGAGACGAGGTAGCGCGAGAAGAGCGCCTGCGTCAGGAAGGTCAGCGAAGCCTTGTTCTTGAACGTGTAGGGCATCTCACCCGAGAAGAGGTAGTGCACCGAAACCTTCGGCTGCTGCATCGGCGTGGTAAAGTCCTTCACGACACCGCCCTTTGCAGGGTAGCAGTTGTCCTCGACAACCTCCATGCCCTTCTTCGAGACGGGCAGCGAGCCGATGTACTTCTCGACCAGCGGACGCAGCGTCTCGAGGTCCACGTTGCCCACGATCGTGAAGAGGAAGCTGTTGGCATCGGGGTAGAGCTTGCGGTAGATGCCCGGCAGGGCCTCGAAGCTGAACTGGTCGAGGTGCTCGAGCGAGATCATCTGACGGCGCGGGTTGTGGCCGTAGGCCTCGTCGGTGAAGACCTCCATCATCGTGTAGTCGGGGTTCGACTTGGCATTCTCCAGCTGCGTGCGGAGCATGTTCATCAGCGTGTTGTAGTCGTTCTCATCGAAACGCGGCTGCGTGAAGTTGAGCCACAGCAGCTGGAACATCGTCTCGAGGTCCTTGGGCGAGCAGACGCCGTTCATGACGCTGGCGTAGTTCTCGACCGAGGGCTGTACCGATGCCGACTTGCCCGAGAGCTGCTTCTTGAGCTCCGTGGCGGAGAATTTGCCGACACCCGACATCGAGTTGACGGCCGGCATCATTTCACCCATGTAGAACTCCCCGTCCGGGAGGATCGACAGACCGCCCTTGGCCAGCGCACGCAGGCGCACCTCGTCGGCCTTGTAGGTCGTGGGCTTCACAACCACCTTCACGCCGTTCTTGAGCGTCCACTCCGTCGTGCCGAGCACGGCGTCCTCGACCGTCTTCTTCACGGGCGAGCCCTTCAGCTCGGTGCCCTCCGGGATGAGCGGCTCCTTGACCACGTTGTCCTCGTAGGCCTCGACCTCCGATGACATCACCTTCTCGCGGATGGCCAGCAGTTCGGCCTCCGTCGGAGCGGCGAGCCCCTCCTTCTCGGGTGCCGTGACGACGATCACCTGGTTCGTCGGCGTGAGCTGTTGCTGTGCGAAGGCGTTGACCGTCTCGACGTCGAGCGAGCGGATCAGCAGGCTGTCCATCTGCCACTCGGTCTGCGCGTTGGGAATCGGGCTGTTCTTGCGGTAGTTGTTCAGGTAAAGTTGCACGTATTCGTTGTTGCGGCGGTCGTTGCGGTTGGCATACTGGCGCTCAATCTGACGCATCAGGTTCTCCTGTGCGCGCTCGAACTCGCCCTGCGTGTAGCCGTAGCGGCGCACCTTCTCCATCTCGGTGTAGAGGGCCTCGAAACCGCGGTTCAGCTCGCCGTCCTTGGTCATGGCGGCGTAGGAGGTCATTTCCAGCGTCGGGATCACGCCGAAGACGTCGCCCGTACCCATGCCGGCGCCGAGGAACGGGGCGTCGGGCTGCATGGCGATCTCCTGGAGGCGGGCGTTCTCCATCGTCATGACGTAGCTCTGGAGGATGTTGATCAGCTCACCGTAGAGCAGGTTGTTGTACTGCTCGGGCGTGGCCGGGCGCTTGATGAAGAGCTGCACGCGCGTGCCCTGCATCTCGGGGTCGGTGTAGATGCTGACGATCGGCTCCTCGTTGTCGGGCACCGTGTAGTCCTCCTTCTGCGGAGCGTCGGCGGCCGGCGCGGGAATGTCGCTCATCAGCGTCTTGATCTTCGACTCCACGGCGTCGACATCCACGTCACCCACGACGATGACGGCCTGGTAGTCGGGACGGTACCAGCGGTGGTAGAAGTCCACGAGTTCCTGGTGCTTGAAGTTCTTCAGCCCGTCGAGGTAACCGATCAGGTTGCGGTGCTCGTACTTCGAGCCCTTGCCGACGGCCTGGAGCATCTTCATCGTCGAACGCCACGAGGCGCCGTCGCGCGTGCGCAGCTCCTCCATGATGACGCCGCGCTCGGAGTCGATCTCATCGGGCTCCAGGGCGATGAAGTGCGACCAGTCGTGCAGGATCAGCAGCGCCGAGTCGATGATGCCTTCGCGCGAGGTCGGCACGTCGCAGATGTTGTAGACCGTCTGGTCCCAGCTCGTGCCGGCGTTGAGGTTGGCGCCGAACTTCACGCCGACCGTCTCCAGATACTCGGTCAGCATCTTGCCCGGGAGGTTCTTCGTGCCGTTGAAGGCCATGTGCTCGAGGAAGTGGGCCAGGCCCTGCTGCGTGTCGTCCTCCTGGATGGCACCGACGTCGTGCAGGATGTAGAAGTCGGCCTGCCCCTTGGGCTTTTCGTTGTGGCGGATGTAGTAGGTCATTCCGTTCTCCAGCTTGCCCGTGCGGACCTGGTCGTCCACCGGGATCGGAGACATCGGATTGAGCTGCGCCATGGCGCTGCCCGCGGCGAAGAGCACCGCCAGCAGCATCGTTACTTTTTTCATAGGCTTTTTCATTATTAAACAGGTTTGTCTATTGTTCCTTTTTCTCTTCCGGGCGGTATTCGATGATGTCGCCCGGCTGGCAGTCGAGTTCGCGGCAGATCGCCTCGAGTGTCGAGAAGCGGATTGCCTTGGCCTTGCCGTTCTTGAGGATCGAGAGGTTCGCGGGCGTGATGTCGACGCGCTCGGCCAGTTCGCCGAGCGACATCTTGCGCTTGGCCATCATGACGTCGATGTTGATGATTATTGCCATCTCTTCCCCCCCCCTTTTATTGTTAAGTATCTCATGTTGCGGTGATTTGTCAGATGGTGAGCCGCTGCTCCTCGCTCAGGTTGCGTCCGATGGCGAAGACCTCGGCGGCAAAGAGGATCAGGATGCCCATGATGATGTTCGTGTAGGAGACATGGAACATCGTGTCGACTGCGTAGTCGCTGCCCGACAGCAGCTCGGCGGCGCGGTGCGCCATGCGCCAGTTGACGATATCCTGGAACAGCTCGGCGAGGATCGTCAGGGCGCCGATCGTGCGCAGCAGCCAGACGTTGCGCTGCTCGAGCGTGCGCTCCTCGCGGATCGAGCGGCGCAGCGAGTGGATGATGAGGAACATCAGCACGACGATCGCGATGAACGACAGTCCGCTCAGCATGAGCAGCGCATACATCCACGGATGCCCGCCCACCGAACTGAAGGCCAGCCGCATGACCGAATCCGTCGGCGCCTCCTCGACGACGAACAGCTGCAGATGCTCCGCGTGCACCTCGGCCGAGAGCACCTCCGGCAGGGCGGGGGCGACCGTCTGCGAGGGGCGGTCGCGCAGCGGGATGTTGTTCAGCACGTAGAACAGGCGGGGTGTGCCCGATTCCCAGCTGTTGACGATCTCGCTGCCCATCTGCGACCCGGCCGTGAAGCCCCGGAAGAAGTCGGGCAGGAGATTGTGTGCGATGCTGATCACGAGCACGATGAAGAAGGTGACGTAGAGGACCAGCAGCCGCTGCAAAAGCGATTTTTTGTTTTGCATTGTCGTGTCTTTGGTTGTTTCCTGATGCAAAGATATAATTTAATTTCCGAAAAACAAATAATATTTATCGTTTTTCGATAAAAAATATTCCTGGGACAAAAAAGTCTTTCCGGGTGGTGCGCTCGGGGAGCGGCAAGGGGAGCTACCGCACGTTGTCGCGCAGCTGTTTCCAGACGGCGGCGCAGAGCGACGTGTGGATCCACAGCACGAGGACGACGAAGGCGAAGAGGACGATCGACGAGACGAGGCTGATGCCGATGGCCCGGCAGACCGTGTGCAGGGCCAGCCCCGCGACGGTGGCACAGAGTGTGAAGGCGAAGAAGAGGGCGAAGAGCCGCCACTTGCTGCCGCGGGTGGCGGCTTCCGCTGCGCGGATCGCCTCGAGGGGGCTCTTGTCGTGTTCGGCGAGGCACCAGTAGGCGGGTTTCCACGCGAGGGCGAGGACAACGCCCGGAATGACGAGCAGCGCCGTGCCCAGCGTGAGGGCCGCCAGTTTCAGGGCGGCCGTGAGCAGGAAGTCGCCCATGCGGCGGCGGTACTCGCTGCGGAAGATGCTCAACGCTTCGATCCGCTCGTCGCGGGCCAGGCGCACGGGCAGCAGCGTCAGGGCGATGAGCGTCCCGAGGTTGACGTAGGGGACCCAGAGGGTCAGCAGGAAGAGGATGACCGCCGCGATGATCGACGGGGCGTGTCGCGTGGCGATGGCGAAGGTATCGGCCGCCGCAGCGGCGATGTCGACTCTTTTCGGTTCCATGGCGGGCGTGTTTGCGTGTGGTGTGCAAACAAATATACGAAAAAAATCGGATTTTTCCGCGCCGCCGTCCCTTTCCGGCGCGGCGGTTGTGCGGCGGAGCGAAAAAAAAGCCCCGTCCTTTGCGGGACGGGGCTGCGATAGTGTCTGAAGCCGGTTACTCCCAGTTGAGAATCTTGTGGAAGTCGTACTTCTCGGGGTTGGGCACATAAGCCTTGGCGGCCTCGTAGTCGGCCGGCGTAATGGCGTTGAGGATGTTCTCCACCACCGAAGTGAACTTGTCCGAGTGGATGTTGACCAGACGCGGCGGAATCTTGCCCGTCGTCGGATCCTGCAGGTCCTTCAGGTAGAGCGGCGAGACGTTGCCCTCCGAGTCGACGTAGACCATGCAGCCGGTCTTGCCCTCGGTGAAGAGCTTGTAGACGCCGATGCCCAGCTCCGAGCAGTAGGTCAGGTCGTAGGCGATCGGGGTCTGGCAGCGGATCTCGTAGCCCAGCTCCACCGGACGGCTCTTGACCTTCAGACCGAGCTTCTTGAGCTCCTTCTCGATCATCTCGTTGAAGATGTGGGCCTTCGATACCTTGCCCAGCTCGGGGTGTCCGTGCTCGTCGTAGGTGAAGTGCACGCCGCTCTTGCGGATCTCCTCGTCCGAAAGCGAGTGGAAGACGCCCTCCGAGATGATGGCGGCGCCGTAGTCCATGCCCATGATCTTGCGCTTGATGATCGACGAGATCACCAGGTTGACGATCTTCTCGACGGTGATCTCCGTCTTGTCGAACATCTCCGGGATGACGATCATCGGGTAGTGGCACGCCTCACCGATACCGAATGCGAGGTGGCCGGCCGAACGGCCCATGGCTGCCAGCACGAACCAGTTGCCGCTCGTGCGTGCGTCGACATAGACGGCGCGGCCGATGATGGCACCCTTGTCCTTGGCCGACTCGTAACCGAACGTCGGCGTGCCCTTGGGCAGGGGCAGGTCGTTGTCGATCGTCTTCGGCACGTGGATGTTGGCAATGGGGTATTTCTTGGCCTCGAGGAACTTGGCGATGCGGTTTGCGGTCGATGCCGTATCGTCGCCGCCCACCGTGACAAGCAGCTTGATGTTGTTGTCGGTGAAGAGCTTGAGGTTGAAGTTGTTCTCGAAATCCGCATCCGTGGGCTTGAAACGGCTCATCTGGAGGAACGAACCGCCCTGGTTGAAGATGCCGTCGGCCATGGGGTAGTCGATGTCCACGGTACGGGGCGTGGGGTTGAAAAGACCCGTGTAGCCCTCGTGGAGGCCGATTACTCGGTAGCCGTTGCGCAGGAATGCCTTGGCGACGCTGCCCACTACGGTGTTCATGCCGGGGGCCGGTCCGCCGCCGGTCAGAATTGCGATTGCTTCTTTCATGGTTTTGATCGGTTTATTTGTGTTTTGAACCTTGTAATGTCGTTTTTTTGACGCCCAAAAGTACGATTATTTTTTCAAACAGGCAAAGAAAAGATGCAAAACCGGGCCGCCTGTCGCTGTCGGGCCTCCGTCCTGAAAGCCGCTGCGGGGCAGCCCGTCGTCGGGTCTCCACCCGAAAAGTGTAGCGGAGTTGCCTGTCGCTGTCGGGCCTCCGTCCGGAAAGCCACTGCGGGCAGCCCGTCGTCGGGTCTCCACCCGAAAAGTGTAGCGGGGCCGCCTGTCGCCGTCGGGCGTTGCCCCCCCCCTCTTTTTGTAAAAAAAGAAGGAACCCCCGCTTGCCGGGAGCTCCTTCTCTGGATCGGTGGAGTATCGTTTATTGCTCGACGACCGTGACGTTGACCGCCTGCTCGCCCTTGGCGCCGTTGGCTACCTCGAACTCGACGGTCTGTCCCTCGTTGAGCGACTTGAAACCTTTCGCGGCGATTCCCGAGAAGTGCACGAAAATTTCCTTGCCGTTCTCGCTCGTAATGAATCCGTAGCCTTTCTTGCTATCGAACCATTTTACCTTACCTTTCATATAAATGCGATTATGTGTATTAATGTTCGGCAAAGTAACGTAAAAATCGTTGGCTTTCAAAACTTTTTGACCATTTTTTTTGACTCCCGCGGAAAATTCCTATCTTTGTTCCTGTGTTGAACGATAAAATTGCGAGGCCTATGTTGAGAAAACTGAAATTTGCCGTAGCGGCCCTTCTGGGATTTTCCGCCGCCTGCTCTTCGGTCCGGAGCGTTCCCCGCGAGACGGCGCCGGCGCCGCAGGATTCGCCCGAGATGAAGTCCGACACGACGCAGGAGCTGCGCGTCAAGGTCATGTACGGCGTACCGGCGCCGCGTCTGACGCCCGAGCAGATCGAGGAGCTGCGCTCCCGGGCGGATTCGCTGCCTCCGGTGCTCGAACAGCCGGCCGACGACATGCCCGACCTCTCCGGTGCGTCGGAGCAAAATCCGCGCTGACGGATGTCCGGTCGCAGGTTGGGCCTGCGCAAACGCCTGGCCCTCGATATTTTTTCGGACCTGTATGCCTCGAAGGTCGCGGCGCACCGTCTCGATACGCTCTTCTGGGAGTGTACGTTGCGCTGCAACCTCGCGTGCCGTCACTGCGGCAGTGACTGCCGCATCGATCCCGGCGTGCCGGACATGCCGCTGGCGGATTTCCTCCGGGTGCTTGACGAGCAGGTCACGCCGCATGTCGACCCGCCCCATGTGCTCATCATCTTTTCGGGCGGCGAGGTGCTCGTGCGCGAGGACCTCGAGCTGGCGGGCCGCGAGGTCATGCGCCGCGGCTATCCGTGGGGCATGGTGACCAACGGCCTGGCGCTGACGCCCGAACGCTTCCGGCGGCTGCGGGAGGCGGGGCTGCGGTCGATGTCCGTAAGCCTCGACGGGTTTGAGGAGCAGCACAACTACATCCGCCGCAACCCGCACAGCTACGAACGGGCGCTCGAGGCCGTGCGCATGGCCGTGTGCGACGAGGGGCTGGCCTTCGACGTGGTGACCTGCGTGACGGGGGCGATGGTGCCGCATCTGGAGGCGTTCCGCGACCTGCTCATCGCCGAGGGGGTGAAGTCGTGGCGTCTGTTCTCGATCTTCCCGATGGGGCGGGCCAAACACGACGAGAGCCTGCGCATGACCGATGCGCAGTTCCGCGAGATGCTGGAGTTCATCCGCCGCACCCGCCGCGAGGGGCGCATCGACGCCAGCTATGCCTGCGAGGGGTTCCTCGGCGGCTACGAGGCCGAGGTCCGCGACCAGTTCTACCAGTGTGCCGCGGGGGTGTCGGTCGCCTCGATCCGTGTCGACGGCTCCATTTCGGGCTGTACGTCGATCCGCGCCAACTTCCATCAGGGCAACATCTACCGCGACGACTTCTGGGATGTGTGGCAAAACCGTTTCGAGCCCTTCCGCAACCGCGAGTGGGCGCGGCGGGGTGCGTGTGCCGACTGCCGGATGTTCCGCTACTGCCTGGGCGGCGGCATGCACCTGCACGGCGATGACGGCGAGTTGCTCTACTGCCACTACAAGCGGCTGTGACGCGCCGCCCGACGCAGCGAGGAGAGGGAAGGCAGAAGTTGAAGGGCGCTGACCGGTGGGGCTCTGACTTGTAGTACGCCCTGACCGGCAGGAAGGAGTGCTTCGGGAGGCCGGATGCGTCCGGTGCGCAGTACGGTGCGTCGTGGTGCGGCTGCCTCCGAGCGGAGGGGAGTTGTCGTTATGCGCGGTGGCGGAGCTGAATCCGTGGGTACGCGGGACGGAGAGGCGGAGAGACGGAGAGACGGAGAGACGGAGAGACAGAGAGACAGAGAGACGGAGGCTGGGCCGGAAAAAGATTTTTTTTGAAAATAATTTTGACTTTTCGGAAATTCGGGTTATCTTTGTGCGCTCTTAAGATGATAAGGGCATTGAAATAGTTCGGGGTGTAGCGCAGTCCGGTTAGCGCGCCAGCTTCGGGAGTTGGAGGTCGCTGGTTCGAATCCAGTCTCCCCGACAAAACGGCAGACTGCCCGAAAGGTAGTCTGCTTTTCTTTTATCATATTTGTATCGATGCCGGTCCGGCCGGCGGATTCGGGGTGTAGCGCAGTCCGGTTAGCGTATCTGCTTTGGGAGCAGAGGGTCGCAGGTTCGAATCCTGTCTCCCCGACGATCCAGCACGAAGCGCCTGTCACGTATGTGGCAGGCGCTTCGCGCTTTTTGCCGTTCGGTCGGCAGGTGGGGGCAGTAAGAGAGGTCTTGTGTGGGTCATTCCGCAGCTGAGCCGGCGGATTCCCTGTCACCGCGGTTGCATGCCCGGCTCTTCCTGCCGGAACGGAACAGATCAGGCACGGTTTGCATGGACAGCCACTTCCGGTATTCGCGGATTTTCTCCGGTGGAATATCCGTGCCGGAGAAATCCACGACCATCGAGAGCTGATAAAGATCGATCCTCATCAGCAGTTCCCGGCTTATGATGCGTTTCGCGTCCATGAAGCAGATGTTTCGTATGAAACGCTTGAGAATATCGCTTTGCAGCAGGTGAAGAGTGATCCTTGCATATTCAATCTGTTGGAATCCGAGCAGATAACAGGTGTCGTCCACCATGACGGGTTTGCCGTCAACAGGGCCTACCAAGGAAAATACCAAATCCGAATAAAGAGCGGAGATCGCCACCTTGTAGGGTGCAAACGAGTAGGCGCCGAGGCCAAAAACGCCGAATCTGGGTTTGTTCCGGTAAATGATGCTTTTTCGCCCGTCAAGATATGAGGCATGTGCCAAAAGATACGAATATGTTTTCGGAGCCCTCTCCTTCAAGACGGAGGTCTCCTCTGAGACACTGGTTTGAGGCAGAATCAGGTATTTTCTCACCCCTTTCATGCCTTTGCCGATATCCGAACTTTTGAGCAACGGAAAGACCGTCGAGGCATCCACGTCTGCCTCCTCCTTCAAGCCGTTGGAATAGCCGGACCCGTTCCATGAAAGTTCCATCACTTTCGAGCAGTCGTGTTTTATCCCTGATCGCCAGACCAGCGGGGACCGGCCATCAAGAAATCTGGTTTGTCCGTAATCTTCCACGTTTGAGACGAAGGCCTCGTCCACCCATCCGAAGGCATGTAGAAACTGCTGCGTGTAAAAGTCATAGGATGAGCATTGTCTCTGGCAATCGGTTCCGATCCGGCATTCGAACAGCGATGCTGCGACAGAGACCCCGAACTCCCGTTTGGCGTCGAACCCGAGCTGCCTGATCTCCTCTATGGGGCGTGGTCGAAGATGCTGCCTGTAGAGCAGGTTTTTAATGACCGCATTTTTCACGAGCAGCGCCATGTGGGTGTTGCGGTGGTGGGAAAATGCGTCGATGAGCAGATTGCAGATGCTCTCTGCAATGTCAAAGTTACCCTTTCCCGTGATCGCTTCTATCCCCCTGATCCGGTCGATGTTGCCTTTTACCGGCAAATTCGTTCCGTCGGTTTTCCCCTGACCGCTGTTTGTCACCCATGGGGGGTTGCCCAATATCAGAATGCTTGCCTGTTGGTTTTCGCGGACGATCTCCCCGAAATCAAAGGTAAACACGTTCGTATTGTACAACTTGTGGCTGACGATGCGGTTGCCGGTTTGATACTTCCGGAGTTTTTGCTCCGTCTGGTCCATGTATCCTTTGGAAATCTCCACTCCATACACTTTCTTTACGGTATCGAACACATCGATGGCGGCAGCGATGAAATTGCCGACACCGCAGGTCGGCTCCACAATGACTTCGGGGGCTACACCTCTGCCTTTCAGATACAGACACACGTTTCTGGCAAATTCGTAACCGGTTTGCCAGTCGCCGTACTCTTCGCGCGAGGTATTCCCTTTTGACAACGGAGATTCGGATGTTTGCCGAAATACATGCATGTCAGTTGCCGTTGCCCGAGTATCGGATGATCTGGGTAATTCCATCGACTGCCTCAGTCAGATTGACGATTCTGCCGTACTGCAGTCTCCATTGCAGGGCGTTGGAGATGGTAAGATATCCGATTTTGGGCGGATTCTTTAGCAGCTCTTCCGCCATGTTCATCAGCGTCACCTCGTCCGAGGGAATCTTGTGGTCCGACAGAAAGGCAAACAGGTCCTCCGCATTCCCGTTATTGGCAATGATGTCCAGAATGCCTGTTGTCATTTGGTAATCCGCAGTTCGGGAGGACTCGATAAAGGAGCAGGAGAGAAAATGCAAACATCCCTGTTGGATTTTCGCGTTATCCTCTTTCTGGTAAACAAACACGATAAGGTTATAGCCAAGCCCGTATATTTTCTGCTTGCTGTCCTTGAAGGGGCAACTGGACTGCGGCTGCCTGATCGACGTGACCTTGATGTCGGTGTTGATGGACGGCAGGTCAAGCCCATTTGCCGAACTGCCTACCGTCAGCTCATATTGTTCTCCCAGGTAATTCTGAAACAGGTGCTCAACAAAAGTTCCAATGGCCTTTCCGTCTGTTACACCGAACAATTCAACACGATAAAGACCATTTTCCCTTTCGCAGAATCTTTTTGCTGCGATTTGAAGTTCCGCTATGTTTAATACTTTTTTTGGCATTTTTTACAAATTGGTTGTTGGGGTCGATGTCAGTCAGCACGTTTTTGCCGACACATCGGTTTCGGTTCGGATTCTGGAGCCGTCAATTTCACCGTGATTCTCCGCGAACGGGATTTCCGGCATTCATCCCGCAGGCACTTTCCCGTCCTTCAGAATGCGGGAACTGTTGCGGGACTCTCCTGCGGGCGGGTTACAGCCGGTCGAGCAGCGGCGTGAAATCCTCGCCCGGGGCGGGCTGGTAGACCTCGAATCCCAGCCGACGGGCCGTGTCGATGTTCTTCGCACCGTCGTCGATGAAGAGCGTCTCCAACGGAAGCATGCCGCTGTCGTCGATCATCTGCCGAAAGATCGTCTCCGAGGGTTTCAGGTCGTGCATCTCGTAGGAGAGGTAGATGCGGTCGAAATACTCCTCCATCGTGTGGCCGTCGGCGCGGAACATGCCCCGGATGAAGAGCATCGAGGCGGGGTTGTTGTTCGAGAGGACGTAGGTGCGGATGCCGCGGCTGCGCAGCCGTTCGACGGCGCGGAGCTTCGCGACGGGCACGTCGACGAGGAACTGCCCGTAGGCCCAGGCGATGCGCTCGTCCGGGATGTCGGGACGTCCGGCCAGGCGGCGCATCTCATCGCAGGCTTCGTGGAATGAGATTTCGCCCCCTTCGAGCCGGCCGATCACCTCGACGGGGTAGTAGGGCTGGACGATTTCGGCCACGGCCTCCATGCCCAGGTCGCGGAAGGCGCGGCGGCAGCGCTCGATGTCGAGCTCCACGAGGACCCCTCCGAGGTCGAAAACGACGTTTTTGATCGTATTCATTCTATATACGGTTATTTCTGAAATTGCATCGTATGGCGGCGCAGCGGCCGGATGAGCCACATCGGCAGCAGCTTGCACAGCGGGATGAAGGCGCGGTTCCACCAGTCGGGCACGACCGTGCGGCGTCCCCG
>ULPV01065178.1_pt1 | contig 18870 bp, 13 predicted proteins | sample 1953831 | NCBI WGS metagenome assembly ULPV01 (sample SAMEA4835638, study PRJEB28245) | human gut metagenome | biome: gut microbiome; material: fecal sample | place: Denmark | collected 2008 | reverse complement strand
GACGAGCATCCGCCCCTACAGAGTTCCCGGAAGGGGGATTCTTATTTATAGTTATCACACAGGCTTACAAATTTTCGCCGTTCGCACCAATGGCCCCGGCATACCATGCGGCGCTGTCCCCGGGGGACGGGCCGGCGTTATTCCGCCATGTCTCCCGCTTTTGCTTCCGGGGTCTCTGCGGCCTTCTGCTCCATGTCCGGGGCAACTTTGCCGCCGGGCATCTTGTAGCCGAAGGACGGCACAAAGAAATACTTGCGGATGATGAAGATCAGCGCGATGGCCCCCACGCTGACCAGGTTCTGCACGGCGTCCTCATGGCCGACGATCATGTGGCGGGCAATGGCGTAGAGCAGCACCTCCAGCACGCTGCCGGGGCTGTGCTTGGCCAGCATCTTGATAAACTCGATGCCGATAACGATGTCCAGGGCACGTTCCAGAAAGGTGCGGATCTCCAGGCTGTCGGCATCGGTCAGCAGACCGGGCATCAGCTCCACCAGCGGGACAATGCTCATGAGCAGGGCCGCCAGCACAATGCCGGAGAGCACGACTTCGAGGATGCCCGCAGCCTCGGCGATCTGGTCGCGGAAGATGCGCTTGAACCATTCCTCCCTGCCGTGCAGGGCGTGATTTGTCAGGCGTTGTTTGGGTGCAATCATACAAAGCTCCTTGTTTATGTATTTTTTCTATTTTATCATATTTTTGTGCCCTGTACCAGCAAAATTTTACAGGCCGTTTTAAAGTATGACAACTGCCCTCCAAGACCCATCAAAAACGACAAAAAGCGACGGTCAAAACCCTTTTGCACCGTTTTTTGGCTGAAATGTCCGCCGGGCGCTTGCATTTTTTTTGCCCAGCGTTTACACTACAAGTACAGGGCACATCTTACTTTTATTAAAGGGGGATCTTCCGTGGCAAACGCAATGCAGCGTATTGGCTTCTTCGCGGGTGTTCTGTACCATCATACCCTTTTTACGTCGACACCACAGCGCAGTGTATCCTGATGCGGAGCACTGCGCTGTTTGCTTTGTAAGGGAGGTTTCAAAACGTATGAAAAAAGTTGCGATCATCATGGGCTCGGACAGTGACTGGCCGGTGGTCAAGGGTGCCTGCACGGTGCTGAAGGATTTCGGCGTGCCGTATGAGGCGCACATTCTTTCGGCCCACCGCACACCGGAGGCCGCCGCCGCGTTCGCCAAGAGCGCCCGTGCCGAGGGCTACGGCGTCATTCTCTGCGCTGCCGGCATGGCCGCACACCTGGCCGGTGCCTTTGCCGCCAACACCACCCTGCCCGTTGTGGGCATCCCGATGAAGGGCGGTGCCATGGACGGTCTGGACGCCCTGCTGGCCACTGTGCAGATGCCCAGCGGCTATCCCGTGGCTACCGTAGCGCTGAACGGCGCGAAGAACGCCGCGTATCTGGCTGTGGCGATTCTGGCCGTGGCCGACGACGAGCTGGCCGCGAAGCTTGACAGCTTCCGCGCCGACACCGCCGCCGCGATTGCCAAGAAGGACGCCGCCATTGCCGCTGAAGCCGCAGCACTGTAAAAGAGCCTTCCCCCAAGGGGGAAGCCAAAGACAGGTACACATACATACTATATTATACTATAAAAAGGAGCGTTTCTCATGAATTACGAAGTTAAAGAGCAGCTGTACGAAGGTAAGGCCAAGCAGGTTTTCGCTACCAACGATCCCGAGATCGTCATGGTCCACTATAAGGATGACGCCACTGCCGGTGACGGTGAGAAGAAGGGCACCATTCGCGACAAGGGCATTGTCAACAACAAGCTGTCCAACGCTCTGATGCAGAAGCTCGAGAAGGAGGGCATCCCCACCCATTACGTGCAGGAGGTCAATGACCGCGACACCTTTGTGAAGAAGGTCGAGATCGTGCCTCTGGAGGTCATCGTCCGCAACGTTGCAGCCGGTCACTTCAGCCTGCGCATGGGCGTGCCCGAGGGCAAGGTCTTTAAGACCCCCATCCTCGAGTACAGCTACAAGAACGACGATCTGCACGACCCGTTCATCAACCACTACTACGCCCTGGCCCTCGACCTGGCTACCCAGGAGGAGCTGGACACCATCGCGAAGTATGCCTTCAAGGTCAACGAGGTGCTGAAGAAGATCATGCTGGACGCCAACATCCGTCTGGTGGACTTTAAGCTCGAGTTTGGCCGCCTGTCCGACGGCACGATCATCCTGGCCGACGAGATCAGCCCCGACACCTGCCGTTTCTGGGACGCCACCACCGGCGCACATCTGGACAAGGATCTGTTCCGCCGCAACATGGGCGGCGAAGCCGACGCTTACCAGGAGGTCATGAAGCGCCTGCTGGGCTGATTGCACCCGCACAATTTACCGTGCGCTTTCCCGTAGGGGCGCATTCCCTATGCGCCCGCAAGAGGCAGCCGACCCACGGGCGGATATAGGATTCGCCCCTACGGCTTTACCATTCCGACAATTGGAGCAAATAAATGAGCGAAATTTCCCAATACACCGAGTCCCTGCACGAGGAGTGCGGCGTGTTCGGTATGTATGACAAGACCGGCGAGACCGATATGGTCAACGCCGTCTACAGTGCGCTATACGCCCTGCAGCACCGCGGCCAGGAGAGCTGCGGCATTGCGCTGAACGTCGACGGCGTGCTGTCCGGCTACCGCGATTTGGGCCTTGTCAGCGAGGTCTTTACCAAGCGCGTGCTGGAGGAGCTGCCCCGCGGCGCAAAGATGGCTACCGGCCATGTCCGCTATGCCACGGCGGGCCAGCGCAGCCGTTCCAACGCGCAGCCGATGGTTCTGCATCACTGCAAGGGCGCTATGGCGGTCTGCCACAACGGCAACCTTGTCAACGCGCCGAAGCTGCGCCGCAAGCTCGAGATGAGCGGCTCGATCTTTCACGGCACGTCGGACACCGAGGTCATTGCCTATCTGCTGACCCAGAACCGTCTGCTGACGCCGAACATTGAGATGGCCGTCAGCCGCACGATGGACGACATCGAGGGCGCATACTCCCTCGTCATTATGACCCACACCAAGCTGATCGCGGCGCGCGACCCCAACGGCTTCCGCCCACTGTGCATCGGCGAGCTGCCCGACGGCAACGGCTATGCCTTTGCCAGCGAGAGCTGTGCGCTGGACGCCGTGGGTGCGAAGTTCGTCCGTGACGTGCGCCCCGGCGAGATCGTTATTGCCGACCGCAACGGCCTGCGCACGATGGAGGACCACTGCGGCGCCGCGCCGCACACGATGTGCGTCTTTGAGTACATCTACTTTGCCCGCCCGGATTCCGTCATCGAGGGCACCTGTGTGCATGAGGCCCGTCTGCAGGCGGGTCGGTTCCTGGCGCAGGAGCATCCCGTGGAGGCCGATGTCGTCATCGGCGCGCCGGACTCCGGTCTGGATGCAGCGCTCGGCTATGCGCAGGAGAGCGGCATCCCCTACGGCGTGGGCTTTATCAAGAACAAATATGTAGGCCGCACCTTCATTCAGGGCAGCCAGGCCCAGCGCGAGAGCAGCGTGCGCATCAAGCTGAACGCCATCTCGTCCACGGTCAAGGGCAAGCGCGTTGTGCTGGTCGATGACTCCATCGTCCGCGGCACGACGAGCGCCCGCACCATCCGCCTGCTGCGCGAGGCCGGTGCTGCCGAGGTACACTACCGGATCAGTGCGCCGCCGTTCGCCCACCCGTGCTACTTCGGCACTGACATTCCCGACGAGAAGGACCTGATCGCCACCGGCCACACCGTCGAGGAGATCAACGAGCTGGTCGGGTCTGACACGCTGGGCTATTTGAGCATTGAGCATGTGCAGCAGCTGGCCATCCACAGCAAGTGCGGCTTCTGCACGGGCTGCTTTACCGGCAAATACCCCGTTGCCCCGCCCACCGAGACGATGGACATTGTCTACGACAAGCCGCTGAGCCAGTCTAAGACGAATAAGAAGCTGTAATCATAACGACGGAAGCGCAGCAGTAGCGCAAACTTCTCTCCCCCACCGCCTGCGGGCGGAGCCCCCTCGCAGAGGGGGCCAAGCCTCCTTGCCTCCCTCTGCGAGGGAGGTGGCGCGCAGCGCCGGAGGGAGAGAGCTTGCCGCTGCCACCCGATTTTCCGAGTAATGTAACACATTTAGGAGTTCAACATGGAAAAAAGCTATTCTGCCAGCTACGCCGCTGCAGGCGTGGATATTACCGCCGGGTATCGCTCTGTTGAGCTGATGAAGCAGTATGTGGCCCGCACGATGACCGAGAACTGCATCGGCGGTCTGGGCGGCTTCGGCGGCCTGTTTGAGCTGGACTGCACCGGCATGGAGCATCCCGTTCTGATTTCCGGCACTGACGGCGTCGGCACCAAGCTGCGCATCGCCATGCTGCTGGACAAGCATGACACCATCGGCATCGACTGCGTGGCCATGTGCGTCAACGACGTCATCTGCGCCGGTGCCAAGCCGCTGGTTTTCCTCGACTACATCGCCTGCGGCAAGAACATTCCGGAGAAGATTGCCGAAATCGTCAAGGGCGTGGCCGAGGGCTGCGTCCAGGCGGGCTGCTCCCTCGTGGGCGGCGAGACCGCCGAGCACCCCGGCATGATGCCCGAGGATGAGTACGACCTGGCCGGCTTCACCGTCGGCGTCGTGGACAAGGCAAAGATTTTGGACAACTCCACCATGCAGCCGGGCGATGTCATCATCGCACTGCCCTCCACGGGCGTACACTCCAACGGTTTCTCGCTGGTGCGTAAAATTTTTGACATTGACAACAACCCCGATGTGTTGAAAAAGACATTCGACGGCATGGACAAACCCCTGGGCGAGGCCCTGCTGGCCCCCACGAAGATCTACGTCAAGCCTGTGCTGGCTGTCATGGACGAGATCACGGTCAAGGGCGTGTCCCACATCACCGGCGGCGGCTTCTATGAGAACATTCCCCGCAGCCTGAAGAAGGGCTGTGCGGCCCGCATTGCCAAGGCCGATGTGCGCACCCCTGCCCTGTTCGACGTCATGCAGCGCGAGGGCGGCATCTCCGAGCACGATATGTTCAACACCTTCAACATGGGCGTCGGCATGGTGCTGACCGTCGCGCCCGAGGATGCGGACAAGGCCATTGCCATTCTGAAGGCCCACGGCGAGGACGCCTACCGTCTGGGCACCATCGTCGAGGGCGACGGGGTCGAGCTGGTATGAAGCGTGTAGCGGTACTGGTATCGGGCGGCGGCACGAACCTGCAGGCCCTGCTGGAAAGCGAGCGCCGCGGCGAGAACCCGAACGGTAAAATCGAGCTGGTCGTTGCCAGCAAGCCCGGCGTCTACGCGCTGGAGCGCGCCGCCAATTTCGGTGTAGAATCTGCTGTTGTCAGCCGCAGGGACTACGCTGACAGCGCTGCGTTTGACGCCGCTCTGCTGGACACCCTGCAGAAGCACAGTATTGACGTGGTCGTGCTGGCAGGCTTTTTGAGCGTGCTGGGCGAAAAGGTCATTGCGGCCTACCGCAATAAAATCATCAATGTTCATCCCAGCCTGATCCCCAGCTTCTGCGGCCCCGGCTTCTACGGACTGCGCGTGCACGAGGCCGCGCTGGCCCGCGGCGTGAAGCTGACCGGCGCTACCGTCCACCTTGTAAACGAGGAATGCGACGGCGGGCCCATTCTGCTGCAAAAGGCCGTGGCCGTGGAGCCCGGCGACACCCCCGAGACGCTGCAGAAGCGCGTCATGGTCGAGGCCGAGTGGCAGCTGCTGCCCAAGGCGCTGGCGATGGTGTGCAGTGACGAGGTGTAAAATCGCAACAATGGCAAAGTTCTCTCCCCCACCGCCTGCGGGCGGAGCCCCCTCGCAGAGGGGGCCAAGGCTTCCAGGCTCCCTCTGCGAGGGAGCTGTCCGCGCAGCGGACTGAGGGAGAGAGCCTTGCCGCCACATCCCGTTTTATGTTTTTGTATACACCAAAACGAGGTCATTATGAAAAAAAACATCTACAAATATCTTGCCGGGAATGACTACCCCGGGCGCGGCATTGTGCTGGGCAAAAGCCCCGACGGGCTGAAGGCGTTCGTCGCCTACTGGATCATGGGCCGCAGCGCCAACAGCCGCAACCGTGTGTTTGAGCCTATCGACGGCGGCATCCGCACGGTGGCCGCTGACCCGGCCAAGCTCGAGGACCCGCACCTCATCATCTACAACGCTGTGCTGACCCTGCGGGAGACCACCGTGGTCACGAACGGCGACCAGACCGACACGATTGCCCGGTTCATGAACGGCAACCTTTTCCCCGGCTACAGCTTTGAGGCTGCGCTGGCGACCCGCACCTATGAGGACGACGCGCCGAACTTTACCCCGCGCATCTCCGGCGTCGTCGATATGCGCCGCGGCGGCTACAAGCTGTCCATCGTCAAGTCCGACGAGGGCAACGCCGAGAGCGTGCAGCGCCAGACCTTTGACTACCCGCAGCCTGTGGCCGGTGAGGGACACTTCATCAGCACTTACGTCAAGAACGGTGCGCCGATCCCCAGCTTTGCGGGTGAGCCGCTGCGCGTCACCATCGACACGAACGACGCGGACAAGTTTGCCGACAAGCTGTGGGCGAGCCTGAACGAGGACAACAAGGTCAGCCTGTTTGTCCGCAGCATCGAGCTGGAAACCGGCGAGTACGAGGACATTATCCTGAATAAATACACCGCTGTGGAGGGTTAATATGAACGAATTTCAGCTGAAATACGGCACGAACCCCAACCAGAAGCCCGCCCGCATCTACATGGCGGACGGCAGTGACCTGCCTGTGCAGATTTTGAACGGACGCCCGGGCTACATCAACTTTCTGGATGCGTTCAACTCCTGGCAGCTCGTGCGCGATTTGAAGAAGGCACTCGGCCAGCCCGCTGCCGCCAGCTTCAAGCACGTCTCCCCCGCCGGTGCGGCCATCGGTCTGCCGCTGGATGAGACCCTGCGCGCCATGTACCACATTGCGCCGGAGACCGAGCTTTCCCCGCTGGCCTGCGCCTACGCCCGTGCCCGCGGTGCGGACCGTATGTCCAGCTTCGGCGACTGGATCGCGCTGTCCGATGTCTGCGACCTGAGCACCGCGAAGCTGATTCAGCACGAGGTCTCCGACGGCATCATTGCGCCCGGCTACGACGCCGACGCGCTGGAGGTGCTGAAATCCAAGAAGAAGGGCGGCTACGCCATCGTCCAGATCGACGCCGACTACGAGCCGAAGCCGCTGGAGACCCGCACGGTCTTTGGCGTGACCTTCGAGCAGGGCCGTCAGGACCTGGACATTTCCAATGAGACGATGCTGCAGAACGTTGTGACCGAGAACAAGGTCATCAGCGACGAGCAGCGCCGCGACCTCATCATCAGCCTGATCGTGCTGAAATACACCCAGTCCAACAGCGTCTGCTACGTGCAGGACGGCCAGACCATCGGCGTCGGTGCGGGCCAGCAGAGCCGCGTGCACTGCACCCGTCTGGCGGGCCAGAAGGCCGACAACTGGCAGCTGCGCCACATGCCGAAGGTGCTGGACCTGCCGTTCCGCGCTGACATTGCCAAGCCGAACCGCGACAACGCGATCGATGTTTACATCGGCGACACGCCGGAGGATGTCATCGGCGACGATGTCTGGGCCGAGACATTCACCGAGCAGCCGGCCCCGCTGACCGCCGAGGAAAAGCGCGCCTGGCTGGATGCCGTGACCGGTGTGAGCCTGGGCAGTGATGCCTTCTTCCCGTTCGGCGATAACATCGAGCGCGCGCGCCGCAGCGGCGTGACCGCCATTGTACAGCCGGGCGGCTCCATCCGCGACGCACAGGTGATCGACACCTGCAACAAGTACGGCATTGCGATGGCGTTCTGCGGCATCCGGCTGTTCCATCATTAAACGCAAAAAACAACTCGCCTGCGGCGATTTTTCGTCGCGGGCTGTTGTGCTGTCAAGGAGGACGCTTATGAAAATTCTGGTTGTCGGCGGCGGCGGGCGTGAGCACGCCATCATCCGCGCGCTGAAAAAAAGCCCCCGCTGCTCCGAGATCTGGTGTGCGCCCGGCAACGGCGGCATCAGCTATGACGCCCACTGTAAGGCCATCCCGGCCACCGACGTGGACGCCATGGTCAAATTTGCCAAGGAAGAAGCCTTTGACTATGTCGTCGTCGCCCAGGACGACCCGCTGGCGCTGGGCATGGTCGATGCGCTGGCCGCTGTCGGCATCCCGGCATTCGGTCCCGACAAGGCCGCGGCCCGCATTGAGGCCAGCAAGGTGTTCAGCAAGGACTTGATGAAGAAATACGGCATCCCTACGGCCAAATATGAGACGTTCGACGACCCCGAGAAGGTCATGGACTACATCAAAGCCGAGGGCAAATACCCCGTCGTCATCAAGGCGGACGGTCTGGCGCTGGGCAAAGGCGTGCTGATCTGCCAGAATGAGCAGGAGGCCGCCGACGGCGTCAAGGAGATCATGCTGGACAAAAAGTTCGGCGCGTCCGGCAACCATGTGGTCGTCGAGGAGTTCCTGACCGGCCCTGAGGTCAGCGTACTGTCCTTCTGCGACGGCAAGACCGTCAAGCCGATGGTCTCGAGCATGGACCACAAGCGTGCTCTCGACCACGACGAGGGCCTGAACACCGGCGGCATGGGCACCGTGGCCCCGAACCCTTACTACACGCCCGCAGTCGCTGATCGCTGCATGCAGGAGATTTTCCTGCCCACGGTTGCGGCCATGCAGGCCGAGGGCTGCCCCTTCAAGGGCTGCCTGTATTTCGGCCTGATGCTGACACCCGACGGCCCGAAGGTCATCGAGTACAACTGCCGCTTCGGCGACCCCGAGACGCAGGTCGTGCTGCCCCTGCTGGAAAGCGACCTGCTGACCGTAATGGAGGCCACAACGAACGGCACGCTGGACAAGACCGATGTCAAATTCAGCGACGGCGCGGCGGCTTGTGTCATCTTAGCCAGCGGCGGCTATCCCCTCGCCTACGAGAAGGGCAAGGAGATCACCGGCTTGACCGCGGGCCAGCTGAACGCCGCCGATGTGACGGTCTACCACGCCGGCACGGCCATCAAGGACGGCAGGCTCGTCACGAACGGCGGGCGCGTGCTGGGCGTGACCGCCACGGCCAACACCCTGCCCGAGGCGCTGAAAAAGGCGTATGCTGCCACGGAGAGCATCCATTTTGACAAGCTGCACAAGCGCAGTGACATTGGGGCAAGAGCGCTGGCAGCGATGCAGTAAAAAGGCTTCCCCATCGGGGGAAGCTGTCACCGAAGGTGACTGATGAGGGCAAACTTCCCGCAGCGATCCGTCAACGGGATACAGCGGTTCACTTTTCCCCCCCCATCCGCCCTCGGACGGGGCCTCGGCCACCTTCCCCCCAGGGGGAAGGCTTTCCGTCCGTCACTTCCTGCAAATTTAACTCTCAGGAGGAAATACAATGGTATATCGCATTTATGTTGAGAAAAAGCCCGGCTTTGACGGCGAGGCACAGGGGCTTCTGCATGAGCTGGTCGATCTGGTCGGCATCCAGAATCTGACCGGTCTGCGCCTTTTGAACCGCTATGACGTCGAGGGCATCGACGCAGTGCTGTTCCAGCAGGCTGTGCCCACCGTGTTCAGTGAGCCGCCTGTTGACGTGACCTACGACAAGCTGCCCGACGCCAAGACCGTTTTTGCCGTCGAGTACCTGCCCGGCCAGTTTGACCAGCGCGCCGACTCTGCCAGCGAGTGCATCCAGCTGCTGAGCCAGGGCGAGCGCCCCGCGGTGCGCTCCGCCCGCGTCTACCTGCTGGACGGCGACCTGACCGACGCCGACCTGGCCGCCATCAAGAAGTACGTCATCAACCCCGTCGAGGCCCGCGAGGCAAGCCTTGACGAGCGCAGCACCCTGAAAATGGAGTTTGCTATCCCGACGGAGGTCGAGACGCTGACCGGCTTCACCGCGCTGGACGACGACGCGCTGGAAGCGTTCCGCAATGAGAAGGGCCTGGCGATGGACCATGCGGACATCGTGTTCTGCCAGAACTACTTCAAATCCGAGCACCGCGACCCGACCATCACCGAGATCCGTCTGATCGACACTTACTGGTCCGACCACTGCCGCCACACGACGTTCGGCACGATCCTGGACGACGTGAAGATCGACGACGAGCTTGTGCAGGCCGCATTTGACCGCTACATGGCACTGCGCGCCGAGACGGGCCGCGACAGGAAAAACCGCACCCTGATGGACTGCGCGACCATCGGTGCCAAGGCGCTGAAGCAGCGCGGCATTCTGAAGAACCTTGACGAGAGCGAGGAGATCAACGCCTGCACCGTCAAGATCAAGTGTGACGTGGACGGTGAGCAGCAGGACTGGCTGTTCCTGTTCAAGAACGAGACCCACAACCACCCCACCGAGATCGAGCCCTTCGGCGGCGCGGCGACCTGCATTGGCGGTGCCATCCGTGACCCGCTGTCCGGACGCAGCTATGTCTATCAGGCCATGCGCGTGACCGGTGCGGCTGACCCGCTGAAGCCTGTTTCCGAGACAATGCCCGGCAAGCTGCCCCAGCGCAAGCTGGTCACGACGGCTGCCGCGGGCTATTCCAGCTACGGCAACCAGATCGGCCTTGCCACCGGTCAGGTCGCAGAGCTGTACCACCCCGGCTACGCCGCCAAGCGCATGGAGATCGGCGCAGTTGTCGGCGCGACGCCTGCCAGCCATGTCCGCCGCGAGGAGCCCGCCCCGGGTGATGTCGTCATCCTGCTGGGCGGACGCACGGGCCGCGACGGTGTCGGCGGTGCCACCGGTTCCTCCAAGGCGCACAAGCTGACAAGCCTTGATACCTGCGGTGCCGAGGTGCAGAAGGGCAACGCGCCCATCGAGCGCAAGCTGCAGCGCCTGTTCCGCCGCGAGGACGCCTGCCGCCTGATCAAGCGCTGCAACGACTTCGGCGCAGGCGGTGTGTCTGTTGCCATCGGTGAGCTGGCCGACGGCCTGCACATCGACCTGAACAAGGTCACCCGCAAGTACGAGGGTCTGGACGGCACCGAGCTGGCCATTTCGGAGAGCCAGGAGCGCATGGCCGTGGCCGTTGCTCCCGAGGACGCCGAAACCTTTATGAAGTACGCCGCCGAGGAAAACCTTGAGGCGACTATCGTTGCCACCGTCACCGAGGAAAAGCGGATGCGCGAGGTCTGGAACGGCAAGACCATCGTTGACCTCTCCCGCGAGTTCCTGAACTCCAACGGTGCCGAGCGCCACGCTGATGCGCACATCCTGCCGGGCCATGTCTGGCAGCCCCAGTTTGCCGGTGCAACGTTTGAGCAGAAGCTGGAATCTATGGTCAGCGACCTGAACGTCTGCAGCCAAAAGGGCCTGGGCGAGCGGTTCGACTCCACCATCGGCGCAGCCACCGTGCTGATGCCCTACGGCGGCAAGTACCAGCTGACCCCGACGATGGCCATGGCCGCCAAGCTGCCCGTGGACGGCGAGACGACGACCTGCTCCGGCATGGCGTGGGGCTTCAACCCCTACCTGACCGAGGCTGACCCCTACCGCGGCGCGTATATGGCCGTGGTCGAGAGCGTGACCAAGCTGGTCTGCGCGGGCTTCCACCACGAGGATATGTACCTGACGTTCCAGGAATATTTTGAACATATGAACGATAAGCCCGAGCGCTGGGGCAAGCCGCTGGCCGCCCTGCTCGGTGCGCTGGATGCCCAGATGGGTCTGGGCATTGCGTCCATCGGCGGCAAGGACTCGATGTCCGGCAGCTTTGAGGGACTGGACGTGCCCCCGACGCTCGTCAGCTTTGCGACGGCCATCGGCAACACCCGCGACGTGCAGAGCCCCGAGTTCAAGAAGGCCAACAGCTCCGTTGTCATCCTGCGCCCCAACTACAAGAACGGTCTGCCCGAGATCGGCAGCCTGATTTCCATTTACAAGACCGTCGAACAGATGATCGACGAGGGCAAGGTGCTGGCTGCCGCCACGCCGGGCTACGGCGGTGTGGCCGAGGCACTGTTCAAGATGTGCGTCGGCAACCATGTGGGTCTGCAGCTGTCCAATGACATCGACCTGAACGATCTGTTCAAGCCCGCCTACGGCGCGGTCATTCTGGAGCTGCTTGATGCCTCCGCCGGTGAGTTCCTCGGCTTCACCACCGTGGACTACACGCTGGAGGCCGAGGGCAAGGCCATTGACCTGGCCCGTCTGCAGGAGCTGTGGGAGCAAAAGCTCGAGCCGGTATTCCCCTACCGCAAGGTCGGTGAGTTTGTCCCCGCGCTGGAGCATGACTGCCCCGCCAACAAGCGCGTGGCTCCCTCTGTGCGCCTGGCGACGCCGCGAGTCGTCATCCCCGTATTCCCCGGCACGAACTGCGAGTACGACACGGCCCGCGCGTTCCGCCGCGCAGGCGGCGACCCGCATGTTCTGGTGCTGAAAAACCTGACCCCCGCCAACGTGGCCGAGAGCTGCGAGGCGCTGGTGAAGGAGCTGGACGAGGCGCAGATCCTGATGCTGCCGGGCGGCTTCTCCGGCGGCGATGAGCCGGACGGCAGCGCCAAGTTCATTGCGGCGTTCTTCCGCAATCCGTCGGTGGCTGACGCAGTCAACCGTCTGCTGAACCAGCGCGACGGTCTGGCTCTGGGCATCTGCAACGGCTTCCAGGCACTCATCAAGCTGGGCCTGGTCCCCTACGGCGAGATCCGTCCCATCACCGAAAGCGACCCGACGCTGACGTTTAATACGATCCACCGCCACCAGTCCATGCTGGTGCGTACCCGCGTGGCCAGCAACAAGAGCCCCTGGCTGAGCAAATGCGACATCAACGACGAGCACCTGATCGCCATCAGCCACGGCGAGGGCCGCTTTGTCTGCAACGAGCAGCTGCTGAACCAGCTCATCGACAACGGCCAGATTGCGACCCAGTACGTTGACCTGCTTTGCCGCCCGACGATGGACATGCGCTACAATCCGAACGGCTCCGTGCTGGCAATCGAGGGCATCACGAGCCCGGATGGCCGTGTCTTTGGCAAGATGGGCCACAGCGAGCGCAGCGGCGAGCAGCTCTATAAGAACGTCACCGGTGACAAATACCAGCCGATCTTTGAGGGCGGCGTGAATTATTTCAAGCTTTGATATTTCGGGAAGTTTCTGCTATACTGGAACTATCAGCTTAAAAGATTGTGAGGATATGACCCAATGGCACAACACGACAAATATATTTCGCCGTTCTCTACGCGCTATGCGTCGGATGAGATGCAGTACATCTTCTCTGACGACAACAAGTTCCGCACTTGGCGCCGGCTGTGGATTGCGCTGGCTAAGGCCGAGCAGAAGCAGGGCTTGGCCATCACCGATGAGCAGATTGCCGAGTTGGAGGCGCACAAGGACGACATCAACTATGAGGACGCCATTGCGCGCGAGAAGCTCGTCCGCCATGACGTGATGAGCCACGTCTACGCCTACGGCCTGCAGTGCCCCAAGGCAAAGGGCATCATCCATCTGGGCGCGACCAGCTGCTATGTCGGTGACAACACCGACGTCATCATCATGCGCGAGGGCCTGCAGCTCGTGCGCAAGAAGGTCATCGGCGTGCTGGCAAATCTGGCCAAGTTCGCCGACGAGTACAAGGATATGCCCTGCCTGGCCTACACCCACTGCCAGCCCGCGCAGCTGACCACCGTCGGCAAGCGCGCCACGCTCTGGATGAACGAGCTGTACATGGATCTGGAGGAGCTTGACCACCAGATCTCCCAGCTGGCGCTGCGCGGCGTTAAGGGCACCACTGGCACCCAGGCCAGCTTTGTGGAGCTGTTCAACGGCGACTCCGCCAAGATCAAGGCCGTCGAGGCCGACGTCTGCGCCCAGATGGGCTTTACCAAGGTCGTGCCGGTCTGCGGCCAGACCTACAGCCGCAAGGTGGACTACAATGTGCTGTCCGCCGTGGCGGGCATCGGCCAGTCCGCCATGAAGATGGCGACGGACATCCGCCTGCTGGCGAACTTCAAGGAGATGGAGGAGCCGTTTGAGAAGAACCAGATCGGTTCCTCCGCTATGCCCTACAAGCGCAACCCCATGCGCTGCGAGCGCATTTGCGCGCTGAGCCGCTACCTGATGGTGGACGTGCTGAACCCCGCCATCACTGCCGGTACCCAGTGGTTTGAGCGCACGCTGGACGACTCCGCCAACAAGCGCATTGCAATGGCCGAGGGCTTCCTGGCTGCTGACGCCATCCTGAACATCCTGCTGAACGTCTCCGACGGGCTGGTCGTCTACCCGAAGGTCGTCCGTGCCCGCGTCATGGCCGAGCTGCCGTTCATGGCAAGCGAGAACATCATGATGAAGGCCGTCAAGAAGGGCGGTGACCGTCAGGAGCTGCACGAGCGTCTGCGTGAGCACGCCGTGGCCGCCGCTGCCGTTGTCAAGCAGGAGGGCAAGCCCAACGACATGATTGCCCGCGTCGAGGCTGACCCTGCGTTCGGCCTGACCCGCGAGGAAATCGAGGCCGAGCTCTCCCCCGAAGCCTTTACGGGCCGCAGCGCCGAGCAGGTCACCGAGTTCCTGCACGATGTCATCCAGCCCGTGCTGGACGCCAACGCCGAGGACGTCGGCCAGCATGTGGAGCTGAACGTCTGATTGATTGCATCGTAAATTGTAGGGGCGAATGTTTGCATCCGCCCGCAGGTCGATGACAAGCATCGACCCCTACAACATAGTAAAAGCTCCGCAGCGTCTTTTGTTGAACAGCACCCCACTTGTTAGATGGTATATCATACTGTCTAACAAATGGGGTGCTGTTCATTTTTTGAATTCTGGCGTATATCGTTTGTTTGGTACTCCTTTTGGCATAGCAAAACACCCCACTTGTTAGATAGTATACCATACTGTCTAACAAATGGGGTGCAGTTCACATCATCAGTGCAACTATTTTTTTAACCTTTTTAAGCATTTTTTTCATCTCCTTGCAGATTGTAAAATAGTGCCTTCACATCATCTATAAGCATTGGATTAACAGTTGCCATACTGTTATAATAAGGTTCACTTCCGTCAATAGAGAAAAGCATCTGATAACTACTTCTCCCTTGGAGAAAATACAAATCCACCCCATCATATTCAGTACCACCACGGTATTTTGCAATGAATCGCATATGTAGCGGATCTGAAACGAGGCTTGCATCCGATGCGTCCGTCACCTGATGTCTATATACAATATAGAGACAGATTGTCTTATCTGACGGCAATTCAATACATTGCCCATAAATATCAGGTCCTATCGTTTTGCATTCATCAATCCACTCATTAATTGCCGAATATTTTTTTAGTTGTATAGCAGGAACAGAATAAAAAGCTTTATGTTGATAATTTTCTCTTAGAACAAACCCACTTGCAAGTATAGCAACTACTGCCAGTATGGCAAGCCCAATAAAGCATATTCCGCCGAGAAGAATCTTCATCGGTGAATCTGTCTTCTTTCCCCTTACTTCCTGCACTACAATAGCAACTAATATTAGGACAACCGATATTGCAGGGATAAAAAACAATGCCACAATTCCAATAGAAAAAAAGCAGAGAAATGCTATCCCAACATATACTGCCCAAAGTTCAATCAACAATCTCTTTGTTAATCTCTTTTTACAAACAGTTCTTGCATTGCCTTCATCTTCGGTAGACGATTTATTCTCCATTTCCTGTAGGCCTAGAATATCTATCAGTCTATGTGCATTTGTAACACTGGGTGTTGAAATTTCTTGTTCCCATTTTGCAATCGTTTGTCTCGATACTCCAAGTTCTGCCGCCAAGGCCTCTTGCGTTAGTCCTTTTCGCTTTCTTGCCTCGGCAATTTGTTTTCCCGACAACATGCACTACACATCTCCTTTCTATTATCTTCTTCTAATACTGATTAAATCAAATTCGTCGCATACTTTCAAGCACTTTTATGACTACTTTATGTTAACTCCTTGATTTTTTGCTTATTATCTTAATATAGTTTCCTGCATTCTCCACAATAGTCTGATAGCATCCGCGCTAATTTTGCTCTGCCCTTTTTGGTTTTCGCTTACTCTCGCCACGATGTACGAACACGACACTGCTGCCATCAACTGCTACAATGCCACCTTGACCACAGACGGCAACTTTGCAACGGGCAGGGCCTCGGCTGGTGCCGACCGATAATGCGCAGAAATATCGCCTGTTTGAATTCATCACAAACGGAGAAAGAATTTGGATGTGTTAGACACATGTGCGTTGCGGATTTTTCTGAATCGGTGAACAACAACAATCCCCAATGTAAGGCGCTGCGGGGTGTTTTTTATACAATTTTTTCTGTCGACTTGTACAAAAAACGCCCCGACGGTTTGTCGGGGCGTTGGGGTTATTCTGTGGGGCTTTCGGGGTCGGTCTCCTCCTCGGGGGACGTGGTCGGCTCCGGGGTGGGTGTCGGTTCGGGGGTATCGGGGGCGAAGTAGGCGCGGATGTCGCCGTCGCTGCGCTGGGTCGAGATGTCGAGCACGCCCTTATCACCGGCGGCCAGACCCTTTTCCGGGTCGGTCAGCGCGGCAGCGGCCAGTCGCAGCTTGTAGGCGAGGTTCGTCTCACTGCCCAGCAGCACCTGAACTCGGTTTTGGTAGGTGAACTCAATATCACTCAGATCCTGGATGTTCAGCGCCGTCGTGCCGTCAAACAGGTTGTTCTCCTGCAGGCCGTCCCGCATTTCGGTCAGCGTTTGCAGTGCGCTGGCCTGCAGGCCCGCTGTCTCCGCTGTGGCCTGCTGGGTCTCGCTAAGGAGTGAGTTATAGCTCTTGGGCTCGATGTTCTGCCCCACCACGGGGGAGAAATCTGTGGGCAGCGACATGGTCAGCAGAATCAGGCCGTCCGGCTGGCTGACGTCGGTGCGCAGAATTTTGAGGGAGTCGCTCAAGACCATCCACCCGCCGGAGTACATACAGGCGAACCGCTCCGTGGCGGGCTCGACCTTGATGATGACCGCGGCGGGCAGTTGGATCTCCACAGCGACACGCTCCAAATACGGGAACTGAAGCGCCAGCTGCTGGGTCTTTTCCGCGGTGGAGAAGGCGAACAGGTTGGAGTTTTTCTCGATGCCCAGCGCCTCGATCAGCTCGTCGGACGTGTAGATGCCGGTATCGACGGGCTGGGAGCGGTCATAGCTCTCTACCCGGAAGATCGTGACCTTGAACAGAAGGTTGATCGACACAAACGCACCCACGGCCAGCACGGCCAGCACGCCGAGCGCCCCCAGCAGACGGCGGCGGCGCTTTGCCCGTATGATCTCCGCCTGTGTGACGCGGCGCGTGCGCCTTGGCGTGCCGGGGCGGTAGCCTGCCTTCTGGGGATTGATCTCCTGCGCAGGGCGCTGCCGCGGGGGCGCATAGGGAGTAGGCGCGGCCTTTTCAGGCGGCGCTTTGGGGCGCGGGGCGTTCCTTTTTTCAAGGCCCAAGCGGCTGCCCATACTGCGGCGGGACTGTTGGGCGTAGGAGCCGTTTGCGGATTTTTGCCTGCGGCTGCGCTGGTTGCGGTCCATAAGCGGCTCCTTTCCGGTGAATTTTGGGGCGGCTGCCCGTGGGTGGATGGTACGTTGGGCGGGCGCATATAGAATGCGCCCCTACGGGGTGTGGCCCGGCGACGCTCGTCACAACGGGCAGGCGAACGATGTTCGCCCCTACAGGGTGTATGCAGCCTTGCTTAGCCGTTGACCAACTTCAGCAGCTTTTCGGTAATCAAATCAAGGCTGTGCGGGTTGCCGAGGGTCTTGGCGTTGGCGCCCATCTCGGCCAGCTTGCCGGGTGTGGTCAGCAGGGTCTCGACAGTTTTGACAAGACCGTCACCGGTCAGGTTCTTTTCCTCGATAACGACTGCTGCACCGGCCTTTTGCAGCTCAAGGGCATTGTAATACTGGTGGTTTTCGGCCACGTTCGGGCTGGGGATCAGCACCGATGCGCGGCCCACGGCCTCAAGCTCGGCCAGCGTCAGTGCGCCGGAGCGGGCAATGACGAGATCTGCCGCGGCCAGCAGCTGGGGCATGTTGTTGATATACTCCGTCACGACGAGGTTCTCGCCGGGGGCAAAGCCCTTTTCCTTTTCCAGCCCTTCAAACAGCTTGACGCCGCGGCTGCCGGTGGCATGCAGGTGAAGCACGTTCCGGTGCGTCTGCTTCTCCCAGGCGCAGAGGTCGGCCACGACCTGATTGATGCGGTCCGCACCGAGGCTGCCGCCGAAGCTCAAAATCACGGTGCGGTTTCCGGCGTTCAGCTTGGCGCGCGCTGCGGCGCGGTCCGCGGTCAGCACCTCGGGGCGGACAGGGTTGCCCACGACGGTGGTTTTTTCCGGCGCGCCGAGCTTTTCAACTGCGTCCGCGCTGGCGGCCAGCACAATGTTGACCTCCTTCGCCAGCAGCTTGTTGGTCACGCCCGGGAAGGCGTTCTGCTCATGGATGGCTGTCTTGATGCCGCGCCGGGCTGCCGCGCGGACGATGGGTCCGCTGACGTAGCCGCCGCAGCCGATGACAAGGTCTGGCTTGACCTCGTTCAGAATCTTCCGGGTGCGCGGGCCGGACAGCGCCAGATGCCAGATGGCTACGATGTTGCGGCCAATGTTTTCCAGGCTCAAATGGCGCTGGAAGCCGTTGATCTCAATGTGATGGAAGGGGTAGCCTGCCTTGGTGACAAGGCCGTACTCCATCCCCTCGCGGCGGCCCGCAAAGTGGATCTCCGCCGTCGGGTCCGCGGCCTTCAGGGCACCGGCAATCGCCAGCGCCGGGTTGATGTGACCGGCTGTACCGCCGGCAGCAATTAAAACGCGCATGATGGACCTCCATGAGAATAAAATATAGGCTGTGCCCGCCGTGCCGCGGGTGCCGGGCGTCCCCCTTACCGCGCGGCTCTGCTGCGGTAGCGGGT
>ULPV01067396.1_pt1 | contig 20764 bp, 6 predicted proteins | sample 1953831 | NCBI WGS metagenome assembly ULPV01 (sample SAMEA4835638, study PRJEB28245) | human gut metagenome | biome: gut microbiome; material: fecal sample | place: Denmark | collected 2008 | reverse complement strand
CGTCTGGCTGCTCCTGGATTACTCATAAAGTTTCTTCTTTTCCCTTTGCCTTTTGTGGCATAGGCTTATCTGTATCTGCTCCTGCAACCTTTGCCTTCATCACTTCCAGCTTCGCCTTCAGAGACACTCTTTCTGCAGGTGCATCTGCATACTGTCTGATGCCCATATCTTGCTCTGTACCCAATGTTTTCTCTGCAAACGGAATATTCTTCGCCGGACTGTCAGCAACCTCTTTTTCACTCTTTGGAGCTTCCGGCTCATCATCCATATCAATCCCATCATTGCCCTTTTCATCCATGTTAAGCAGGGCATTTAATGCCGACAGACGCTCTAACTTCTCCGCAAGCTCCGCTTCCTGTGCAAAAGGCTTGGTTACTTCCACCTTTGCGGTTTCAAGCTGATGCTCCACCGTTTCAAGTTTTGTCTGTGCTTCCATGAGTTGCTTTGGCATGGACTCCAGTGCATGGTTGATACGGGAGATATTGCCGAGTGGGTCTGAACCGACTTCCAGATTGTGTGAAAGCTGACCTTTCAGGTTCATCACAAATTTGTGGTTGAATGCATCAAAGGATACTGCCATCTTAAAACCTGCATATTCGCCAATGACCGCAGGGGCATTGACTGTTTTTATTTCTTTACACATCTCCACAAGGGCTGTTCCGGCTTCTTTCTTATCTGTATAGAGCTTGTCCCCCACTTTCATGGAAAACTGCTCTTTATCCACCGGAAGATTTGCTTTTGCAGTCTGAATGTCCGCCTGCATCCCGCTGATACGCTCCTTTAAAATCGTGATCTGCTGAGGATAATGCTTTGCGATGTTGTCCTCCAGTCGGTATTTCTGACTGGTATGGTTTGCTTTCATAAGTTTCAGTTTTGAAACCTGAATATCAAGGTCCATCTTCTCCTTGATGTAAGGATTTCCTGTTGCCAGAGCCTTGACCTCCGCATAAGTAAGCGCTGCTTCATCCACATCCTCACAGGAACGTACCGGAGATTTACTTGTCATGATTTGTCCGATGAATTTCTGCTTGTTCTCAATGAGCTGCCACGAATAACTGTCAAAGGTTCCTTCCGTCACATAGCGGAAAATCTTGACCTTGGGATTAAGATTACCCTGTCGTAAAATACGCCCTTCCTGCTGTTCAATGTCAGAAGGACGCCAAGGCACATCAAGGTGGTGCAGTGCGATAAGTCTGTCCTGCACATTGGTTCCGGCTCCCATCTTCTGTGTGGAACCAAGTAAAAAACGGACCTGTCCGCTTCTTACTTTCCCGAACAGCTCCGCTTTCCTAAGCTCCGTATTTGCTTCATGTATAAATGCGATTTCTTCCGGTGGGACACCCTTTTCGATCAGCTTGTTGCGGATGTCCTCATAAACATTAAATGTACCATCTCCTTTCGGTGTTGACAGGTCACAGAAAATAAGCTGCGTTGATTTCTGCTCCTTTGTCTGCTCCCATATTTCAAATGCCTTTTCCACACAGATGCTTGCCTTTGAATTTTCATCATCTGGCAACATATCGTTGATAAGTCTCTGGTCTAATGCCAGCTTTCTACCGTCATTGGTAATTTTTAGCATATTGTCCTCATAAGGCTGTACCTGTCTGTCACGCACGGCTTCTGCCCTTCCTGCCAAAGATGCCACCATGTCCTTCTGATATTCACTTGGCTTTAACACCACATTTTCATACTCTGCTTCCGGCACGGGGAGATTGAGCATATCCGGTGTCTGAATATCTGCACTCTCCTTAAAAAGTGCAATCAGTTCCGGGAGATTAAAAAACTTTGCAAACCTTGTCTTTGCCCGGTATCCGGTTCCCTCCGGTGCAAGCTCAATGGCTGTCTGCGTTTCTCCAAAAGAGGATGCCCAACTGTCAAAATGTCCAAGCCCCAGCTTCTGAAGAGTACCATACTGAAGGTAACGCATATTGGTGTAAAGCTCCGTCATACTGTTTGAAATTGGTGTACCCGTCGCAAAAGTCACACCCTTACCGCCTGTCAACTCGTCTAAATACTGACACTTTGCAAACATATCCGAGGACTTCTGTGCCTCTGATTGTGCAATTCCTGCCACATTCCGCATCTTGGTATAAAGAAACAGATTTTTGTAATTATGGCTCTCATCCACGAAAAGCCTGTCCACACCAAGCTGCTCAAAGGTCACTACATTATCTTTCCTTGATGCATCATTCAGCTTTTCAAGCCTTGTAAGAAGTGATTTTCTTGATTTCTCCATCTGCTTAATAGTGTAACGTTCCCCGTTGTCGGCTTTTGCCTGTGCAATGGCAAGCTCTATCTCATCAATCTGCCTTTCAATAATGGCTACCTGTCTTTCCTGTGAAAGCGGAATTTTCTCAAACTGACTATGCCCGATAATAACCGCATCATAATCTCCCGTGGCTATTCTGGAACAGAATTTCTTACGGTTGGCAGGCTCAAAGTCTTTCTTTGTTGCAGCAAGGATATTGGCTCCGGGATATAACCGTAAAAAATCACTTGCCCACTGCTCCGTCAAATGGTTCGGAACCACAAACAGGCTCTTTTGACATAATCCCAGACGCTTGCTCTCCATGGCTGCCGCTGTCATTTCAAAAGTCTTTCCAGCTCCCACACAATGGGCAAGCAGGGTATTATCTCCATAAAGTACATGAGCCACTGCATTTTTCTGGTGGGGCTTTAACTCAATATCCGGTGTCATGCCGGGGAATTTCAGATGTGAACCGTCATATTCCCTTGGTCTTGTGGAATTGAAAAGCTGGTTGTATTTTGCCACAAGTACCTGTCTGCGTTCCGGATCACGGAACACCCAGTCCTTAAATGCTTCCCTTATGGCTTCCTGCTTCTGTGATGCAATGGTGGTTTCTTTCTTATTCAGGACTCTCTTTTCCTTGCCGTCCTCCTCTATGGTATCGTAAACACGGCTGTCCTTTAAATTAAGGGAATCCTCCAGAATGGTATAGGCATTTCTCCGGCTTGTACCGTAGGTCATATTTACAAGGGAATTTCCATAGTCCGCATTTTTGCCCTTTATGTTCCACTGTCCTGTCACATCGGAATACTGGACTCCTACGACATTCCTGTCTAACAAATGCTGCGGCGTTTCAAAGGTCTCCCTCATAAAATCCTCAATATACTTCGGGTCAATCCATGTGGCACCGATACGCACCTCAATCTCGCTTGCATCCAGTTCCTTCGGCTGTACCTGTGTAAGTGCCTGCACATTCACGGCATATTCCAGGTGGCTCTCTACATAGACCTTTGCTGTTTCCAGCTTGTCACGGACATTTCCACTTAAATACTCATCTGCTGTTTCCCACTGATCCGTCAATGGATTCTGGAATATAATTCCTGTCAGCTCCTCCTTGACCGTATCCACATCTTTTCCAGTCAGCTCTGCCATATAATCGAGGTCAACTCTTGCTTTTTCCGATAAGGACACTGCCAGTGCTTCACTTGCCGTATCCACACTTGTGACAACCTCTGCCTTTTTAATGGTACGCTTCGTGAACATATCCGCTTTGCCTTTGAAATTGCCTTCATCGTCCAATTTTTCAAGAGAACATAACAGACAATAGCTGCTGTCCTGATTAAATGCTCTTTTGTTGGTCTGCGAGTTAATTAGACCGTGTTTCTTGGAAAAAGCATCATATAAACTTTTTAACTCCGCCTGCTTTTCCTTGATTACTGTATCCGGATATTCCTCTAATTGCAGATTGATAAGCTCCTGCGTACAGTTTCGGATACCCACCATGCCCTTGATACGTTCCTGCATGGAAGCTGACATATCCACAGGCTTCATAATGGAATTTTCACGGTAATACACCCTATCGTCCACAAGAGTGTAGCTGTAATTCTTGACATCCGGGTCCGCTGGAATGGTGGCATCCGCAAGCTCATCTGCCAGCTCATCCAGTTCCACCGCTTCTATCTCTCCATCAATATAGCTGACCGCTTCCTGTAGCTGCTGTGCAAATGGTCTTGTGGTATCGAGCATACAGGTACTTTCCATACCATACGGTCCGCTGACCATTTCCATTTTTCCCACGATCATCTCTGGGTGTTCGGCAAAATAGCTGTTCATGGCAATGCCGTTCTCATCCTCTGACAGATGCACCCAGTCCGGCTCCAAATCCATCACACGGTCACGCTTCTTTAAGAACAAAATATCAGAAGTGACCTCTGTTCCAGCATTCTCCTTAAATGCCGTGTTGGGCAGTCTGACCGCACCAAGAAGCTCTGCTCTCTGGGCAAGGTATTTTCTGACCTCCGGACTTTTCTTGTCCATTGTTCCCTTACTGGTAACAAAGGCAACCACACCGCCGGGGCGAACCTTATCCAAGGTCTTTGCAAAGAAATAATCATGAATTAAAAAATTCTGTTTGTCATACTGCTTGTCTGCCACCTTGTACTGTCCAAATGGCACATTTCCGATTGCCACATCAAAGAAATCGTTCGGATAATCTGTCTTTTCAAAGCCTGTGATTTTAATGTCAGCATTTGGATATAGCTGCTTTGCAATCCTTCCCGTGATACCGTCAAGCTCCACACCGTATAGTCTGCTCTCCTGCATCTTCTCCGGAAGCATACCGAAGAAGTTTCCGATACCCATTGCCGGCTCCAGAACATTTCCTTTTTCAAATCCCATTTTATCTAATGCTTCATATATACTGCGAATAATGGCAGGGCTTGTGTAATGGGCATTTAAGGTACTCTCCCTTGCTGAAGTATACTCCTGTTCCGATAACAGTCCCTTTAATTCCTGATATCCATTTGCCCAGGCACTCTTGCTTTCATCAAAGGCATCCGCAAGCCCACCCCAGCCAACATACTGAGATAAAATCTCCTGTTCCTCCGGTGTTGCGCTACGGTTCTCGCTTTCTATTTTCTCTAGCGTGCGTATGGCTTCCACATTTCTGCGGAATTTTTCCTTTGCAGTACCAATTCCTAAAGCATCATCCGTGATACGGAAATTGACAGCTCCGGTCTTATCAATCTGCGGTTCTGCCTGCTTCACGGGTACTTCGATATCCAGCTCTAATGGTGTATCTGACACTTCCTCCGGCTTTTGGACATCCTGTCCGGAAGTTTCCCTATTTTCTCCAGACAGCTCATTTTCTTTCTGGCTAAATTCTTTCCATACCTTATCTGAAACTGCCGAAAAATAAGGAGACTCATCTTCCATAATACTGAACTGAATCTCCTCCATATCCTCTATGCTCTTTGCCCCTGCTATTTTATCATGGTATTTAAAATACAAGGCTTCACGGCTGATAATACCCTCAAGACGCTCAAGTTCCGGCTCAGACATCCGTTCCCAAATATCATCCTTTTGCGTATGAATGGTAAAACCTTCCCCATCATCGTGATGATCTAAGGTATATTGCAATGTGTCATGTTCCCCACGAATATCACATTCAAAATCATAAACCGTGGTTCTGGTTCCTGCAGAATACTCCCTGTTAATCAGAACCAGATTTTGCACATCCTCTGCCGTTAATGGTGGTTCCTCAACACCTTTAGGATAATCTTCACTTCCTTCAATCTGTGTAAACACCTCTGTTTCGTGACGGTCTATATCCCTTTCCGCCATCTCGTTGAGATAATCTTCCTCGACTTCTCCCCGCTGTGGCTGATAATCGTACTCAAAGGCAACACCATTTACCTCTGCATAAAAGAATTGATTATCTGTTACGGAATTTCCAAGCACATAGGTTTCTTCCTCAGTCCCCCATTCATCGACTTTGATGCACTCCTGTCCATCAATCGTGATTTTCTCAGCCGCCTGTGCTGCAAGCTCTTTCTCCTGCTCGATATACCGTCTTGTCTGGTTGATAAAGCCATTTAATACGGCAGGGTGGGAATCCACAACCATATCCTCATTTTTCACCATGGCATAAGGCTCAATGGCTTTTGCCCACTCCTTATTCTCCGGAGAAAACCGTCCGTCCTGCCTTTTGTGCATGACAGAATTGGCAAGCACATAGCTTACCCGTTCAGAGCCATATTCCTGAATGACTGCTTCCGCTGTATCCTTTGGCAGACGATACCCGTCAAACTTTTCAGCGATTGCTTTTTCAATGGCATTCTTGCAGGCTACTTTAGTTTCATGCTCCATCTTTGCCTGTGCCTGCTCCAAAGCCTTCTGCTCCTGCTCCACTCTGTACTGTGCATAGGCTTCTTTTCCTTCCGTAGATAAATACTTATCTTCTTCAATGAGCTTACGGATACGCTTTTCCACAACCTTCCAAGGCAACAGCACTTCTGCGTATGGTTTTCCGATATTTCCCTTTTTCAGCTTTATTCCTTTGGCATCATGATCCTCATAGCTATGGTCAGCTCCTGCAAGCGCATGGCTACTACCGCCTGTTCCATATTCATTCTTTAAGAAATTAGCTGCTTCTTTGCTGTCATGCCCTTCCTTAAAATAATCATAAATACGGAAAGACCCATTTGAAAAACCACTTCCCCTGCCAAGCCTGTAGTCAATCTCATCCTGCGTGATAAAATCCTCGTGTTTAATTTCCACATGCTCAGCAGCTAGAAATGTCAGCCTGTCTACCAGAAGGTTGTCGAGTTCGGCACGAAGCTCCTCTTTTGGCATAACAGAACGGAAACGCAGGCTTTTTTCTCCGGTTTCCAACTGATGCAGAGCATGATCCATGTGGGCAACTATCCTCTCCACCTCTTCCGGTGTAGAAAGAAGTTCCACCAGTCTTGCATGGGCATCCGGGTAATTACCCGCCTTTAATTCCAATTCTTCCGGCATTTCTCCCATACCATCACGGAAAAAGAAAAATAAATGGTTTGCAATCCTGCCACGCTCTACCTCATCCACAAGATAAGCTTCATTTGCACCCATATATGTGCCATTCTCTACCTGCCTTCGGATATTCTGCTCAATATCTTTCCATTCCATCGTAAGTATGGGTTGCTCCGTTGCTGATGTACCATATCCAACACGCATGCCACCTTCATCAAACCATACGGCTATCTGCTTTCCGTCAAACTCAAAGCCTTTTCCGGTGGTTCCATACTCTTTTTTCAGAAAGGCTGTCATTTCTTCCGGTGTCTTTCTCTGCTGGTACTTGGCATAAATACGTTTGCGGCTGTCATCCATGCCCCCGCCGCTTCTTAAAATATCATCAATCTGTTTCTCCGGCAGTACAAAACCTGCCGGAATAACACTTTTTTCTTCTGCCTGCTTCATGGCAATGTTGCCGACCTGCTCCGAAAACATGGTAAAAAGGTCAAGCTGTTTGAACATACCGTCTGTATCAATCTGCTCTGCCACTTCCCCCGGAAGTAAATAGACACCATCCTCGATATAAGAATTGACCCAGTATCTTGCATATTCCCATGACAACCTGCTCTCTGCTTCACGGGTCAGATAATTGCCTTTCCACATGGTAAGCCCATCCTCATCAGCTCGATACCCGGCTCTTACATCCCCAATATACAGCTCTGTAAATTCCTCCATACGGAAAGAATTTTTCAGATACTCCGTCTGTAAAACCGCATCCTGCTCTGACTGGAAATATCCCGCAATCTCCGGTCTTTTATGGATAAGGTGATTATCAAAACATAAGATTCCCTTTTGAAGCTCTGTGAAATCTTCGGTTTTATCCGAAAAGGAACCGGATAATGAATTGTTGTCACTATCCGGCTCCTGCATGGTGCTATGAAATTGTTCCTCACTGCTTAAATGTAAATCAGTTCTGTCAGCACGATTTCCTCCGCTGAGTGTCTGACGTTGTTCATCTTCGCTACCCAGCCCATCTGATCGGCTGCTTTCAGTTCCTCGTTCACTCCTTCCGACTTCGCCATCTGTCCGGTCAGAAGTTCCATTCTCTGCTCTGCCTGCTCCTGTACCTGCAGACAATGTGCTTTCAGCTCCCCTGTCAGAATCATTCCCTGATAAATCCCTCTCCTGTGCTCCTTCAGAAAGTTCTTCCTCATCAGTCCGTACTTGGTCAGTGCCTGTTCCGGCTCCTCGTTCGCTGTCAGGTTCGGAATCAGATAATCCCCGTTCTTTTCGTATGTCAGTTTCATTGGCAATACCCTCCATTTCTGTATGATTTTCAGTTTCCTTTAGTTTTTCTACTGCCGTTTTACTTTCACGCTTTAAAGCATTATAGTCTGCTTCTGGTGCATTTGCAAGTCCTTTTTCAACATTTTCTTCATGGCTTCCAATATGCTCCCCAGCCGCTTTTTCACTTGCCTTATTTGAGGCATTCTGCCTTGCAATCTGACGCTCGTATGCCCCTATTGTCCTTCCAATTTCCATAAGCAGGGGCTTACACATTTCCGTAGTTGCATTTCCAATGACAGCTAATGACTTTGTATTATTAAATTCGTGGATATATTCGAAATTCATGTCATCTTTCCACAAATCCATATCGGCACCGCATCGGGATAGCAGGGTAAAAGAAATACTGGAAGCCAGCGTTTCCCTCAACCTGATTCCAAGATTCAGTTCATCCAGATCATCAAGGAAACTTCCCTCTTTCACATAGTTAAGCTCCGGTAAAAGTTCCTCATAATAATCCTGTGCAATCCTGTCAGCTATCTCCATAATCCTCTCTTCAAAAGGCATATTTACATCGGTTGCACCATAAGTCTTTTCAAGCTGTGCAAGCACAGGAGCCTTATGTTCCTCCTTAAGTTCCCACAGATAAGGATCACGCCCGATTCTTCTTGCCTTATGCACATCAGATACATCAAAGACATATTTTAATCTCGGACGTTCGCTGTCTGTATCAATCAGGGCAATTCCCTTCGCTCCACGATTGACCCAGCAATTCATCTTTTCATTCCACGTTTCCAGCGAAGCACAGGCTGTAGCATCCGGTCTTTGGGCGTATATTAACATCTGCTCATTAAAGGGATATTTATACAACCTTGTAGCCGTGGTCAGATACTTCATCCACTCGTCACGGTTTTTGACTACTTCTGTAGCAGCCTCTTGTGCTAGAGCAGATATAAAATCATATTTTCTCACGCGAAAACCACCTTTCTTTTATTTATATCTTTATAAGCATAAAAATACCTGCAATCCATCTCTGAATTACAGGTATTAAATAATAATTTTGTATGCAACAATATTATTTTGTTCTATGATAGTATTCTTCTGAATATAACTCCCTTATATCTTTCAAATTTAAGTGATGTAAATCAATTAAATTTTGAAGTTTTTCATCTGAAATATCATATAAGTTATATGGTTTTAATTCTTTAATAAACCTTTTTATAGACTCCTTAAAATTTTTCAGCTTTCCTCTCCTAATGATTCTAACTTCATGCGTAAAATCACCATAATACGACAAATCTTTTGTTGGAATCAATAAATATCTATTTACTAATACATTATCACCATATTCTGTCTCAAACCATGCACAATGATTATTCATTTGTCCAGCTTCATGTTTACTTATTTCTTGCCTAGTTTCCTCTACTTCACTTTTGCATTCAAAAAAAGCATATTCATCGTTAGTTCCACACCATAAATTATCTGGTCCTTTACGAATTTCTGTATCTGGACGCTGACTCACAAATCCCAGTAAATCACCAATTTGCTTGAGCGCAGATTCAAATTTATCGGCTTCAATTCCGAATGATAAATTATCCAATATTTCATTAACTGCCAGTATTAATTCATTATAGCTCTTATACCGTTTCAAATATTGAGAAATCCTATTAATTCTATTCTCATTAATAAATGATACCTTGGTATATTCAACTCCTGTTTTAGGTTTCAATAATTGAGGATTTGATTGAAACGCTGCTTTTTGAATTTTAATAGATTCCTCCTTCCTAATCGGATAATAATAACGAGCAAGTTGCTGCAAATACCATCCTTTTTCTAATGGGTCCACTACATATTTATCAATAAATTTTTGCATTGCAGAAGAAGCCTTTTCATACTCTTCTACACTATACATTTTCTCTATAATAGACTCTTCTAATAATTGATCATATATACTAGACTCATTTTCTTCTTCTTCAATCGATTGCATTTCGTCATTATAATACTCTTTCCATCCTTCATCTCTAGACAACATCTGTTTTATCAATGAAATAATTGGCTTCATAGTGGATTCGGTTTGATTCGAATCTTCACTCGCCATTTTAACAATCTCAAGTCCAATATCTATTTGTTTTTGCGTCTGCAATGAGAAATATTTTTTTGTTGTAACACTTCTCATAAATTTTACAAGATCTGAACCAATTATTAAAATAGCACAATAGTCCTTTTCTCCTCTAACCCCTCTGCCCAAACCTTGCTCAATTTTTTGCGCTATTTTTTTGTTAATTATTTCACTATTTGGCCGACACTTCTTTTCATATTTATCAGATAAACTATTAAAATATGGCATAGAATCCATTATCAATACTCTGCAACTTTCATCTGGCAAATCTATTCCATCATATCTATTATTAATAACAACAAGCCTTTTAAATTCTCTCTTTTTGAGGGATTCTATTACATCAAATATATTATTTTTATCCGCACAAATAGCTCCCAAATTACTATACTGTTTCGCTTTTCTAGTGTTAGGAACCAGTGATACCATACCGAATTTTTTATTTTCCATTCTTGCAAAATCCGTTACCACCAAATCTCTATCACAATTCTCATCTATCAATGATGGGATTATTACCATTTTCTCTCCAGACCATTTTTGTTTCTTGAACATCAATGGACATTTTACAGCACTTGTACTAAATGAAAGCCCTTTAACAAAAAAAGCATCATCCTGTGTTGTTGCAGACATCAAAACCCTATGTTTTGCCTTTGAAAATGACCCGAATACATCAACGCTAGCGTTGTAAGGAACTATTTCAATTTCATTTCCGGAAATATAGCAACTGTAATCTGTAATTCTATCTCTCATTAAAGGCCATACAAACTGTATTGATGGTATATCATTTGCTTCTGACAGTATTTTTAGCATCTCTGTTTTTTTATCATACCAACTCCAATACGGAATAGGCATAAATGTATCATAATCACCATTTTTTATATCTAAAAAGCTTCCCTCTCCTTGGTCTACCAAGTCATCTGAAAATAATGATACTATTTTTTGATAGACATAGTCCGAATCACTTTTTTTAATACTGATAGTCTGAGAATCTTTTATTACATCAATACATGCATGTGAATCATCTAATATTACTGTGTCAACATCAATAAAATTATTACCTATTCCAAAAATTGATTTACCATTAAAAACCTTATATGCATGAGTTATAAGAATTTTTTCACCACATACAAATTCATCTGGGATTTGATTATCGTTCCCTATCTCACAATATGGTATACCAAATTTTTCTGCTTCTGCACATACTTGAGCAGTTAAGTATACATTTGGACAAATATATAAACATGGTCCTTTTTTAGAATTAATCATAGATTGTAATAATAACAAACCTATTAATGTTTTACCCTCTCCTGTATGCAATTTTATAACTAAATCTCTATCATCACGATGGTTTGTATACCATTCACTTAAAATATACTCTTGAGCAGGGCGTAACGGACCGGCAACACTTTTTCTATCTAATGTAGAATATAATTCACAAGGCTCTGTTTTTCTTTCTATTTTGGCAGAATTAAGTTTTTTCTTGAAATCAATCATTTTTGCCATCTTCCTTCATATTTTTATGAAGAACATAATATATTCTTCTTACATATTATACCATAATTCCACCAAAATTGAATTGTATGTTCTTCTCTATTTTTCTGAAAATATTAAAGCGAATATAATTCTCATTTTACTTTTTCAGAAATTCCAGCTTGACCTTATACTGTGAGCCTTTGATTTTCTTTCCATCTTTGGTATAGGAATAATCCTCAATTCCTTCCGGGATAAGGTAGGCATCATAGCTTCCTTTCTTTCCCTTTAATCCTTTGACGAAAGTCTTTTTCCCCTCCAACATACTCTTGATCTGCGTATCGGAAAGGACTGTTCCCATAGCTTTACCAACATTCATACCACATTTATTTTTGCAGTAAGCTCCATATTTTCCTTTTACTACATCCCCGCCACATTTCGGGCATTTTCCAAGGGCTTCCTGTCCGTTCTGGTTCCCTCCAAACATGGATTTCTGTTCGTCACTAATGCTGTGATAGGTCTGCACAAGGTCTGTTACCATATCCGCAATGCCATCCATAAACTCTTCCTTGGAATACTCTCCCTTTGCCACAAGGGTAAGGGCATTTTCCCAATCAGCGGTGAGCTTCGGAGACTTTACCACATCAGGAAGCACCGTAATCAGCTTTATTCCGTCCTCTGTCGGTATCATCTGCTTTTTCTCTCGCTTCACGAAACCGTCTTTGACTAACTTCTCAATAATGTCTGCTCTGGTGGCAGGTGTGCCGAGTCCTTTGCGCTCCACATCGTCACTCATATCCTCGTTTCCGGCTCGTTCCATTGCAGACAAAAGGGAATCTTCCGTAAAGTGCTTCGGCGGTGTGGTGTAATGCTCACTGATCTTTGTCTGTACCCCGTCAAAGGTCTGCCCCTCAGAAAGCTCTGGCAGTTTCTTATCCTCCTGCTCTTTCTCTTCCGTTGTCTTAAAAGAACGCTTAAAGGCATCCTCAAAATCTTTCCACCCGTTTTTTAAGACCGACTTGCCGGAAGTGGTAAAGGTGTAACCGCCACAAGAAAGTTCTGCCTTGACCGTTTCATAAAGATGTTTCTCCCCCGTAGCACACAGCAACCTGTTGGCCACAAGGGATAAAATCTTTCGCTCCGTTTCCGGCAGGGCTGCAAGGTCAGCTTTGGCAATCTCCATTGTGGGAATAATCGCATGGTGGTCTGTGACCTTTTTGCTGTTTAACACACGCTTAATATCGGGATTAAACATGATACTTTCCTCAAACAGAATAGAACTGAAAATTGCTTCGATTACGTTTCCGGCTGTCTGCTCCATATCGTCAGACAAATACTGGCTGTCCGTTCTCGGATAAGTACACAGCTTCTTTTCATAAAGGCTCTGGGTGTACTCCAAGGTCTGCTTTGCAGTAAAACCAAATAGGCGGTTTGCATCCCTCTGAAGTGTGGTAAGGTCATAGAGTTTCGGAGGTGCCACCGTCTTTTCTTCCTTTGCCACAGATGTAACAAGAGCCTGTCCGTTCAGACAAGCTCTTGCCACATTTTCTGCTTCTGTTTTATTGTCAATCCTCTCTGTGACTGCATCCACGCCACCGCAGAGGATATGAGCCATAAAATACTGCTCTTTCTTGAAATTCATAATCTTTGCTTCACGCTCTACAAGCATGGCAAGGGTAGGTGTCTGTACCCTGCCCACCTTTAACACCTTGCCGCCATATAAAACGGTAAAAAGCCTTGTACCGTTGATACCCACAAGCCAGTCCGCTTCCTGTCTGCAAAGCGCAGAATGGTATAAGTGATCGTAGTCACTGCCCGGCTTCAAATTCTCAAAGCCTTCCCTTATGGCACTTTTCTCCATGGAAGAAATCCATAAGCGTTTCATCGGTTTGCTGCATCCTGCCTGTTCATACACCAGACGGAAGATAAGCTCTCCTTCCCGCCCTGCATCCGTGGCACATACCACGCTGTCTACTCTTGTATCATGCATCAGCTCCTTTAATACCCTGTACTGTGCAACCGTGTCTTTCTTGACCTCATGCTGCCAATGCTCCGGTATCATAGGCAGGCTGTCGTAGGTCCACTTTTTCCATTCATCAGAATAGGCATCCGGCTGTGCCAACTCAACCAGATGCCCCACGCACCATGAAACGATAGAACCGTTTCCCTCCATGTATCCGTCTTTTCTCTCATCTGCACCAAGCACCTTGGCAATTGACTGTGCCACACTTGGCTTTTCTGCTATCACTAACTGCATTATTCTTCCTCCTGTTCCTCAAAGAAATCATCATCCGAACTGCCCTCTGATTCCTCATCTTCGTTCTCGTATTCTTCGTTATCTTCCTCGTCCTCATCTTCGTCCTCGATGAAGTCCTCTTTCTTTTTGCGTACTACCTTGAAATAATACGCACCTCCGATTACTGCCACTGCAAGACCTCCCATAAGGATATAGGAAATCATAGGATTTGCCTGCTCTTTAACCTCCGTTTCTTCCGGTTCCTCGGTGCTTTCTGTATCTTCTTCGGTTCCCTCTGTATCTTCCGCAGCTTCCTCCTGCTTATTTTCCTGTTCTGCATTATTATTTGGCAATGCACTTTCAGAAGTCGGGATTGCAGACTCTAATGCGGCGGAGTTTTTCGGTAAGGTCTCGCTGTTATCAGATGTGGTATTCAGTAAGTCATTTTCCGTAATCTCTGTCAGAAAGTAGACCATTTCTTCCTCTCCATCCCTGTCGATAATCAGATAAAACACCCTGTCCGACGCTGTCTGAATGGTATAAAATTCCTTGCCCTGCTCGGACTGCTTACTCTCCTTATCCTCATTTTCTGTTTTCTCCGAAGCATCCGCTTCCGCCATTGCCTGTTTCTTCTGCTCCGCAGGATTTGTCTGTGAAGTGGTATTCCCATTACTGTCTGTCTTGGTATGCTCCGTTACGGTTCCTGTGGCACTTCCCGGCTTTGTAGCTTCTGCATTGACCGGAAGCTGTTCTGCCGGATTTTCATCACTTTCATCTGCCGCGTCTTTATAGTATGGATTTTTCGCCTTGTAGACCTCCGACATATTTCCGGCATTGTCCATTGCAGAAATGGTAAAATACTCATACCCCGCATCAAATTGCTGCAGGCGGATATTCAAAGTTCCGTTTGTAAGGTCTGTAAATTCATATCCGTTAACATAGACTGCTTTCGCTCCAGAATCCGTATCATGTACCTGTACACTCAAAAGTCCGTCACTGACCGCAGCATTAAGCGTAGGCTTTGTGGTGTCAAAACATTTGATTGCACGGCTTCTCTCATAGGTATGATCCTTCTGGTCAGTGACCTGCACATACACCGTACAGTTTTCAGAAACCTCCAGCTTTCTGTCCTCTGTCACATCCGTCCAGCTTCCATTCTGTCCTACCTTCGCCTGAATCTTGGCAATTTCAAAATTTCCTGTGTATGCCACATCCGCAACCGTAAATGTCACGGTTGCTTTGTCATTATGCCACCCATCCGGCTGATTGATCTGGATTGCGACATTCGGCTTTTTATATGCACAGAGCTTATAATCTTTCACGCATACTTCGCAATTATGGTCGTATTCATACGCACCACATTTATCCTCACAGGTACACTCCGGTTCTTTTACATCACCACCGGATACCGTATGCTCTTCCGTGCTGTTTTCTTCAGAACCGCTTTCTGTTTCCGGCTCTGTATCATTCTCGGTTCTGTTTTCCTCAGAACTACTTTCCGGCTCTGTATCCTCCGCATGAACACTCACTGCATAATTCCCGTTCATGGCAAATCCCAAAGCGGGCATACAGAACAAAACTGCTGATAAAACAAGCGATAACACCGCCTTAGATGATAGTTTCATTTTTTTCATGGCTTACTGCCTCCTTTTCTGATTGTTGTATCTTTTCTTCCTGTTCTTTTTTCTTTAATAGATGCAGGATTTCTTCCTCACTGACTTTGTTCAGTAAAATCAGCCGTTCCAGAGAAATTTTATTTTTCTCAATGAATTTCATCTTCTCCCCATCCTCTGCCATCTGTAACTGCTCCTCTAAGTCCTTCTGCCTTGCCTGCAATCCTGCAAGCTGCTCCCGGACTTTCAGAAGCTCTTTTTCAATTCTTTCCTTTGTCATTTATCCTCACTTCCTGCTTTTAATTTAATCTTCCAAAACTGTAGAAATGGCTCTGCCAGTATGGTGTATTGATAGAAGCATATTTGATTGGGTCACCACAGTGTATCATCACACCATTTCCGCAATAGATACCCACATGGCTGACAGGTCCCGGCGAATTGTAAGTACCTGTAAAAAAGATAATGTCTCCTGCCTTGGCATCTGCCGCCGACACCGGAGTACACTGGTCATAAATGCCCTGTGCCGTAGTTCTTGGCAGATTATGTACGCCGCTGTTGGTAAATACCCAGCATACAAAGCCGGAACAGTCAAAGCTCGTGGACGGAGAAGAACCGCCCCAAACATACGGATAGCCAAGATATCTTGCTGCTTCCTCCATTAGTGCCTGTACTGTTGCATCATCATAGGAATCCGGTGGTGTGACATTTCCCGGTGAACCGCCACCGCCCGGAGTTTCACCATAAAGCGTTCCTTCACCCACATCAAAGTAAAATAACGGGTTATAATACTCCCCGTTATACAAACACTCAATATGAAGGTGGCTTCCGGTACTGCTTCCCGTATTTCCTGTTGTTCCTATGGTTGTTCCGTGTGTAACAGTCTGTCCGGCACTGACACTTAATGTATCCATGTGTGCGTACTTGGTGCAGTAACCATTGCTGTCCTCTATCACAACATAATTACCATAAGAAGCATCATAGGTTGCTGTTGTAGCCGTTCCATCCATCGCTGCCAGAACGGTTGTCCCTGTGGGCACCACTATATCCACACCACGGTGAAATTGTTCCTGCCCTGTGACCGGATTGATACGGTAGCCGTAATAACTCGACACATAGCTGTACCAATACAAATTAAGCGGTGTATAAAACTGCTGTGTCAGCCCATGGGTTTCAGTGTAAAGATCATAGATTTCTTTCTGCTCCTCATTCATGTGTCCGGCTGCCACCACACCCAGATCGGTGGCTGTTAGTGTTACTTCAAGTATGGTTACGGTGTACTCTTCTTCCTCCTCATACTCATATTCTTCCTCTGTTTCCTCGCCCGTTACCGGGTCTGTTACAGTTCTCGTTCCTGTCTTTGTGACAGTCCTTGTCCTCGTCTCCGTGGTAGGATTTAAGGTCAGCTCATACATTTCTTCAAAAAGGCTTTCTATCTCACTTTGCACTTCACTTGCCGTAAATTCCGTATGTACTGCCGACAGGTAACTGATTAAAACAAACGGGTCATGCTCTATGGCATCCAGATTGTAGCGGTATTCGTCATAATCCGGATAGTCCGTTTCTATATCATTGATTTGTTTCTGTAATTTCATTTCCAGCTCGGAAAACGCCAGGTCCGCAGCATCAATCTCCGCCGGAACACTCATATAGCTTCCTGCCAGTGTGGTACTCATACCATCTGAAAACATAGCTCCACAGGACGATATGGCTGTCATTATCATAATCAGAAGCAGTGCAAAGATACCGATTGTTACCAGAAGCGAAACATTCCTGCTTGCTATCTCCTGTATCTTCTTGGCAACCTTGGTAATAAAATTGGCTGACTTCGCAGCCGCTTCCTTTGTATTCTTTGATGCCTGTCCTGCCCGCCTTGCTTTTGCATACTCCCGCTTGATACGCTGTTTCTGCAATCGTTTCTGCATCTGCTTTTTCAGGGTCTTTTCCTGCATCTCAGGGTTTTCTTCCAAAAACTTCTGATACCGGAAATTGACCTCTTTCTTAAACTGCTTTTTCTCCAGCTTTGCAACTTTCTCTTTCTTCCTTTGCAATCCGCTTTTATGGTTGCGTTTCACAAAATGATCGACATCCTCTGCTGTCTGCTCCGTCTTATGTGCTCCTTCCACCGCAGAATTTTCTTTCTCCACTTCGGCAACCTTGCCGTGGGCAAAATTGGAATATTCTGCACCGACCCTGCCTGCAACCACTTTTACCGGACTATCCGGTTTGAATTGCTTTTCTTTTTCCACGGCAGTCAGCACATACCTTGCTTTTCCTGTCTTTTCATCAAAGACACGCTCAAAGGAATACTCCTTTGTCTTTGGTATCTTCTTTCTTGCAGCTTCGGTCTTTTTCCCGGCTTTCTCTGCCTTACTTTGCAGTCTGTCTAATTTTTTGCTTCCATGAAACTCCGGTTCCATCCCTTCCGTAAAGGTTCTTTCCTTCGTCCGGAAATCACGTTCAAAATCCGATTGTTTTGTCCGTTCCCTGTTCTGATACTCCCGTCTGTGGTATTTTCCCTTTTTCTCGGATTGGTGGTAGGTATCCCTGCGGTGGTAATCATCCTTTTGCTGATGTTCTTCCTGCTCCCTGTCACCACCCTCCATAAAAGTATTGTTTTCCTGCGAAAAATCGCTTTTCTCCTTACTTTCTGCATCCGTATTCCCAGACTTCAAATCCTTCTGCTCTGCGGAAGGATTTTCACTGTGTCCAAAAGTGTCCTGCTTCTGATACTGCTTTTGATTTCTGTGTTTTGCTGACTGCTTCGACTTTTGGACATTCTGTCCAAAAGCTTCAGACTGTTCCTTTTTCGTAACATCTCCGGAAGTGTCATTTGCATCTCTTGGCTGATGTGTCCCGGAATACTTATGCTGTACTTTTTGCGAAGCAGTTCTCTTTTCGGATTCACCTTTAGAAAAAGCACTCTTATCCCTTGCAAACTCAGCCGACTTGTCTTTTTTATTCTCTGCCACTAATCAACATCCTCCTGCTTTACACTTTCTTCCGGTTTGGTATTCATAATCGCATAGGTCTTTGTGTCTGTCGGGTATTTATCCACAAAAGGAATCACCACGTTATCAAACAGAATCAGACCGGAACCCGGCTCTGAATTGGTCACATGGGAAAGCTGCTTTTCCGAAAGTCCCAGCTTATCTGCAAGTATCGCCTGATCCTTTGCATTCTGGTTCAAGAGATAAACAAAATCTGAGTTACCAAGAATACCCTCGATTTCCTCCGACTTTAAAAAGTCACCCACATTCTGTGTCAGACCTGTCGGAATACCGCCCCATTTTCTGAAACGCTTCCAGATTTCCACCGAATATATGGCAGTCTGTCGCTCCTTTAAAAGAAGGTGGAACTCATCACAGTAATAACGGGTAGCGATTTTTCTCTCCCTATTCTGCGACACCCTGTTCCATACGGCATCCTGTACGATAAGCATCCCCAGCTCTTTCAACTGGTTTCCCAAATCCCTGATATCAAAGCACATAATACGGTTCTTACTGTCCACGTTGGTCCGGTGATTAAAATAATTCTGCGAACCATGCACATACAGCACAAGGGAATTGGCAATACGCTCTGCTTTCGCATTCTTATGGTCTAAAAGGGCATTATACAAATCCTCAAGAATAGGCATATTCTCCGACACCGGATTTTCAAAATAGGCATCATAGATATGACGGATACATTCATCAATGATACCCTTCTCATCATTCTCCAGACCGTCCTTCCCTCCGGCAATCAAATCACACAGGGTAATGATAAAATCACTCTTTAATTTCAGAGCTTCCTTATCCCCCTTGTGGCTTAACTGAATATCCATCGGGTTCAGATAGTCTTTGGAATTGGTTGCCAGCTTTACCACCTGCCCATGCAAAGCCCCCACAAGGGCAAAATACTCGCCCTCAGGGTCACAGATAATCACATCATCCCTTGTCATAAGAAAGCAGGATAAAATCTCCCTTTTTGCACTAAAGGACTTACCACTGCCCGGTGTTCCTAAAATCACTCCGTTTGGTGTACGAAGCCGCTTTCTGTCTGCCATGATCATGTTGTTTGACAGGGCATTTAAACCATAATAGATTGCCGGTGCAGGCATAAATAATTCCTGCGTACAGAACGGTACAAGAATAGCGGTACTCTTTGTGGTAAGCACACGCTCAATTCCCGTATCATTGCATCCAATAGGTGCGGAAGCCATAAGTCCCTGCTCCTGCAAATACTGCAAACATCTTAGGTTACAGTTTGCCTGCTGAATAATGCCGGACACCCTCTGCGTAATATTTTCAAGCTCCCTTTTGCACCTGCCGTAACAGGTAATTAAGAAAGTCATTTTGATAATCTTCTGGTTACTGGTGTTCAGATCGTTAAGCAGTTCCAGCGTATCCTTTTCATAAGTGATAATATCCGTAGGAAGAATATCCATGTCATACCCACTGCGGACTGCCTTTTTCTGCTCTTCAATCTTCATCTTCTGAATATTGGTCAAAGCACCCTTTAACATCTTGATTGCCTTTACCGGGTCCATCGTCTGCATGTGCATGGTAATGGTCAGGTTATCATCAATATCAAGGAGCTTCTTTAACAGCTCATCATTAAAACGTGGTGCAATGATATCCAGATAATGGACACTGCCATACATCTTTCCTGCCTTAAACCGGCTCGGATAACGGAAATCAAAGCCCGGCGGTGCAATGTAGTCCTTTACACTCTTACCGGACTCTGCCAGCTCCTTAAACGAAAAACGGAAAGGCTCCATGGTATCCTGATTAAAATACTCATGCAGGATACGCAGACGTTCCTTTCCGTCAAGGCTTTTGGCGTGGGTCCCAAGGTTTAATAAGTTTTTGATAACATCCTTTTCAATGTTATTCAGTTTTGATTTCGCTTCCTTATATCCCTTACACTCCGTACCAAAAATAAGATATTTTGATTTAATGATACCGTTGTTGCCCTTTGCTGCCTGTTTCTTTAACATTTCCGTATATTCCTCACGGATATCGTCAAAATCATCTCCCTGCAAAGGAATGTCAAACTGGTCTATCAGCGTCTGTTCGTTGACCTGCCTGTTAAACAAAAACAGTTCAAACCGGATAGACGGGTCAAAGTAATTGATGAGCTTGCTGTACTCCTCTAAAATCTCCCCCTGGTCCTCTATTTCCAGAAGGTCATAATTTATATCATAAAATCCCACCATTTTTGTGTAGAAATCAGATGTCACCTGACAGATACCATCACGGAACATCTTTTTGAAAGTAATGGTATGATGTTGTATAAATAAAGTTGACACCTTATTCTCAAGGAAT
>ULPV01009851.1_pt1 | contig 21317 bp, 18 predicted proteins | sample 1953831 | NCBI WGS metagenome assembly ULPV01 (sample SAMEA4835638, study PRJEB28245) | human gut metagenome | biome: gut microbiome; material: fecal sample | place: Denmark | collected 2008 | reverse complement strand
CTTGGAGATGGTCTCTAAAAACTACTACTATATAATACGAGGTTGTTATGGATGACAAAATGAATGATGTGATTGATGAAGTGCAGAAAAGACTTGGAGAAGAATATGAGGTGAAAAGAGTTGAAGTTATGAAGAATAATGACACAAAACTGAAAGGAATTCAGGTCAGGAAAAAAGATATGAATGTTGCAAAGATATGTTACTGGACTGGTGAATCAGTTGATGAGATTGTAATGTGATTAATAGAAGCCTGTTTCCTAAGTTTGATTGTGAAATCAATTTGGAGAAGCTAAAGGAAAGGATTGTCTATACTCTGGTGAATGCTAATTCTAATAAGAGCAGACTAAAGACTATAACTTACAGGATGTTGGAAGGTACGGATTTAGCCATTACATATAAGCTAATCATATGATGCTTGAAATCACGTAAGAATAATTGAAAATATTTCAGGCACTTTTCCGGCACTTATTTCATCAATAAGCATTACATAAAAATCATTACACATGCTATCGACTCCTACTGGACTAGTGCCATAAAGGAGTCAGAAGAAAACCAGTGTTCAAGCGGTCTCACGGCTTCGAACCCCGGTGGGCTCATTGCAAAGGGAATGGTTGGTTGACCATTCCCTTTTTTCTTTTTGTGCCTGGTGACTAGGAGGGGAACGGGCGACTTGCGAAGAAATTCATTCTTTATTATTTCCATGCATTAATTATTGTGATTTTGAAAATCCGCATAAATATTGGAAATATTTGTTGACAGGTTGGGCAATTTGGTGCATATATGTAAAAGGGGTTCTGAACAAAGAATTGAGAACACAGACGGTGGGATTTGGGTTCACTCACCATGGCGGTTAAACATTGAAATAGTGTTGTTACTGCCGTGGCTGCAACTGAAAAATAAAACATTGCAGGATTAATTGTATATAAATTTAAGATGGAGGCAACAAGATGAAACTTGATAATTTTATAGGAATGATGACAGGACATTTTGATAACAAAGAGCAGTTTGATATGATGCAGAAGACAGGAAAAATATATCCTTACGCAGAACACATCAATACCATATGTAATGATAAAATAAAAAATATTCCTGTGGATTTTAATGGAAAATTTGTTGTTGAAGAAAGTTATTATGAAATCAATGGAAAGCGACATGCATCACCACATCTTTTTCTTATTACAGAAACTGAGGATGGAATTAGTCTTTCATCATATGAAATTCCGGCAGGAGAAGATAAGAATACATTTTCATATAATTCCATGAAGAATGTTGATTATACTGAACTGAAAAAATCTGAAAAGTTTATACCGGCACTTTATCATGAAAAGAATGGTGTCTGGGAGGGAGGCAGCACAAGCCAGTTTTCTCCGGTAATGACATTTAAGCTTTGGGAAAGGTTTTCGGATAGCTGTCTGGAAGTATCTGAAAGCATGGAAGTTAACGGAAAAAGAACTTTTGGATATGATGAACCAATTGTTTATAAGCGTGCATAAACAAGTGGAATTAAATGACAATTATCCTTTTATTCTTTTATGTTTTATGTTAAAATAAATAAAAATGTGATGTTGGAATATGCATTGGTTGATAATTCCTGAGAAGATTTAAAGATAAAAATAGATAGTCTGAAGAAAAAGGCTATCTATTTTCTGACCTATAAAAATATATTACTGATTAATAAATAAAATGGTGAAAGAATTCAAAGAATGGAGATTAGTATGAAGAAGAAAATAGCCAGAAACATAGTCAGAGTATTGTTAGTAATTCTTGTTACAGTGATAATGCTTGTAGGAACTTTATTTTTTATGATTAAACGTATATGCAGTAATTCGGCACCATCAGCAAGAAATCTTTTTATATCAACAGTTCTTGAATCTGGTCAGATGAAGTTTCTTGCATCATGGTTCTGTACAGATGATCAGATTAATGAGGTAATTAATGCTAATAAGATGGAAACTCTTGATTCGGATATTGATACATCACTTATTAATATATCTGCTTCGGATGAGTCAGTAAAGGATAATAATGAGGAAGCGGAGCAGTTTGATGAGAATGGCATAAGAATGGTAGAGATATCAGGAAGATCTTTTTTTGGTAAAATGCTTATTATAAAGGACCCTTCACAGGTCAAAGTAGGAACTACATATCCATGGGGAGATTATGGTAAGGAACTTGACCAGATTGTAAGCGGTGCAGGTGCAGTTGCCGGTGTCAACGGAGGTCTTTATGTTTCAGCAGGAAACAGAGGGGGTTCACCACTTGGAATAGTTGTACAGGATGGAAATATTACATATAATAGTCCTTCGTCGCTGACAGGACTTTACCTTATCGGGCTTAATAAGGACAATCTTCTTGTAATCAAAGATATAGATGGGATGTCGGCATCAGACCTTATTTCAGTCATGCAGGAATACGGTGCCGTTAATGCAGCAAATCTCGACGGCGGCAGTTCTTCAACTATGGTTTACAATGGCAGCTATGAGATGACGAGCGTGACATTTTATTATCAGAATTCGTCATGGAAACTGCCAACAGCATTTGTTGTAATGCCTAAATAGGGAGGAGAATTGTAATAATGAAAGACAATACTAAAAACAAAACTGGAAAATTTAATATAAAATTAAATTATTGGACAGGGCTTATCATATATGCTGTTGTTTTGTTAATTATAGGAATCTGCGTATATATATATACAGGATCATGCGTTAAGAAATATGAAAATTCACAGTCAGATAAAGTTATGGATGGATTTCTTAAAGACTTTGAAAAAATGGTTGATGATAAGACTCTTGCGGACAATATAGAGCTTCCTGCAAGCAGTGAATTTGAAGGGAAAGATACATTTGTCAATATGTATATGTCAGAATTTGATGGTGTATCCGGATATACATATAAGAAGTCAGAGGGAAGTTATAATACAGAAGAGCCGCAGTATGATATATATGCTGATGACAAACTGGCTGCAAGGATGACACTTGAAGCGAAAAATCAGCATGTTGTTCTTGGGATTCTTACAGTATTTGATTGGAAAATCAAGTCAATCGAGCCGGCATTTTCTGCTAAAACTACTGACTATACTGTTTTGATTCCACAGGATTACACAGTTACTGTTAATGGAATTAAGGTATCAGATAATTATAAAACAGGCAAAATGGTTGAAAATCCTGATTTTGTTAATGTATCTAAGTATGTTGATATGCCAAAATCTGTAGAATATAAGCTGACAGGATTTGTAAACAAACCTGAAATTAAGATTTATAGTGCGGCAGGAAGTGAAGTCGCTGTCAATGTAGATTCTAAGGGCAATATTACAGCCGGTGCAGGATGGGATTCATCTGATATGCCATCAGACAGAAAAGAAGAGGCTCTTAACATGGCAAAAATATGGGATAATTTCCTTACTAATGATTTAAGCGGTGCAGGTCACGGTCTTGCAACTGTACAGCAATATCTTATTGAGGATTCATATTATTGGAATCTTGCAAAAGACTATTCGGTAAGTCCTGATATTACATTTATAAGTGACCATGTACTTTCAGGTAATCCTTATACAAGTGTGGTAGTTGATAATTATATTGAATATAACGACAACTGTTATTCATGTCATATTGCATTTACCAAGAATATGACACTTACATCCGGCGGTGCTAGAAAAGATGTTATTGATTCAACATTTTATTTTGTAAAATACCAGGGAAATTGGGCTATTGCCGACATGATTGCAACAACAAAATAAGTTGTAATACAGGTACCATGTACTAAATGAAGAACAGAAAATACAACAATAGCACTATTTACATGAAATTATAAAATAAAGTATAATCGGTTGAATTAAAAATGGGACTATAAACATTGTTTTAATAACGTGGAGATATTATGAAAATAATTTATGGAATCATTATAATATTGCTTATAATATTACTTGGAGCATGTGCGTTAAAGGCAAAGAATAAAAAAGGGAATCTTGCCAGAATAGTGTTTTTGTATGAAACAGGTGCGGTACTATTTGGTATTACATTTATGATATTTACATTTTCCAATAATATCAAGGTAGTAACTTTTTGCCGTGGTCTTATGTTTGCAGGATATGACTGGCTTCTTATATTATTGATGTATTATACACAATATTATACAGGCTTATTTGATGAAGTCAGAATTATTAAAGAAGCTATGGTTATATATGGTATGTTTGATACTGTACTATTATTTTCCAATATATGGACAGGTCAGATGTTTTCAGTTGAATTTATTACAGATGCTGAATTACATTTAAGATTTACAGACAGTATTTTTGTAAAAATACATTTTATATATAATTTTGCAGTTGTGCTTCTTCTTCTTGTTTCATACATATTTATGATAATGAAATCTTCCAAGTTTTACAGAATAAGATATGAAGTTATTTTTGCATCACTTTTTATAGCAGCTGTATTAGATATTATTTTCTTTAAATCTAATTCTGTTTATGATATTTCAGTTGTAGCATTTGGGTTGATGTCAGTGTTTATATATTATTTTACATTGAGTTATGTTCCTGAGGAACTGATTGAAAATACGCTTTCACTTGTTATAAAAGATATGAATAGCGGAATTATATGTTTTGATAACAGGGGAAAATGTATACATTGTAATGATTATATAAAAAAAGTATTTAGTTTGCGTGATGAGTATAGTGAGTTGGAAACAGGATATCACAGATGGCTTGAGGAAATTGCAGATAAAAGAGAAAATAATATTGAGTATTCAGCTGTGAAAGTCGTTGATGGTGAAAGTAAAAATTATGATGTGATATATAAACGTATATTTGATGATAAAAATAATTTTATATGTGATTATTTTGTATTTAATGATAAGACCGAAGATATAAAGTCGATTGAAATTGAAAAGTATAAAGCATCGCACGACAGCCTTACAGGATTATATAATAAAGAATATTTTTATAGACATGTACATGAAATCGTAAATAAAAACAGTGGCATACAGTATTGTATATTGTGCAGTAATATAAAGGATTTTAAATTTATTAATGAATTATTTGGACTGAAAAAAGGTGATGAAGTTCTTGTTAAAGTAGGAGAATTTTTTAATAAATATCTGGAAGATGATTCAATATGTGCAAGAATTGAAAATGACAGGTTTGCACTATGTATGCCAAAAGAAAAATTCAATGAAAAAGCGATTATAAGCAGACTGAATGAATTTCAAAAACAGTTTGATAATAATGCATTCAAAATGCATGTATTTATAGGTGTTTATGATATTGAAAATTTGGATGAGCCTGTCAGTATAATGTGCGATAAGGCTAATATTGCAGGCGATACAATTAAAAATGATTATCACAGTTATATAGCATATTATAATAATGCAATGCTTGAAAATTCAATTGAAGAGAGACGTATTATCGGTGAATTTGAGCGTGCGTTAAATAATGAAGAATTTGTTATGTATCTTCAGCCGCAGGTTGATTTTAAGGGAATTGCCAGAGGTGCTGAAGCATTGGTGAGATGGAGACATCCTGTAAAAGGCCTGTTATCTCCGGCAGTATTTGTTGATGTGCTTGAAAAGGCAGGACTTATCTACAAAATTGACAAATATATGTGGGAAAAAGCGGCAGCTAAATTAAAAGAGTGGAAAGAACTGGGAAAAGAACAGTATCATATATCTGTTAATATATCTACAAAAGATTTTTATCTTGTTGATGTTTATGAGACATTTGTAGATATTGTTGAAAGAAATGGAATTAATCCGGAAAAGTTAAAGCTTGAAATAACTGAAACAACTATTATGGATAATTTTGAGAGAAATATTAAAATTATAAAACGCCTTCAGGATTATGGCTTTAAGATTGAAATTGATGATTTTGGAAGCGGATATTCTTCTCTTAATATGCTTAAAGATATAAGTGCTGATATTTTAAAGATTGATATGGGATTTTTAAATGCCACGGAGAATGAGTTGAAAGGCCAGGATATTCTTGAAAGTATTATTTTCCTTGCACAGAAACTCGGAATGGAAGTTATAACAGAGGGTGTTGAAACATCCCAGCAGCTTACAATGCTTATACAGATGGGTTGCAGGATGTTTCAGGGATATTATTTTTCACGCCCGGTACCTGAAGAAGAATTTGAGAAAAAATATAATATCAGACAGTGACTTCAAAGATAATATAGTTGATATTATTGATTTTTTCGTTGATTAAAGTAATATTTCCGTTATTATTATTTACAATTGTTTTTAATGAAGGCAGTCCAAGACCGTGACCTGTGTTTTTTGCATGTTTGGTTGTATAACCGGGCAGAAATATATTATGCAGAAAATCAGATGTAATCCTTGGGAACAATATGCAGGATATTCAGCTTATGGAATTATAAGAAAATAGCAGAAAAAGCGGGGGTGTAAAATGAAAAAACAAAGAAAAATAGTGATAGCAGTGAGTGGATTAATAATTGCTGTAATTATAGTATTTATTATACAAAATATTGTTAATACACCCAAAGGCGGTGTATGTATTGAAGAGGGACGAATAGTTAATGGTTCGGCTCCTTTTACATCACTTGAAGTTAAAGATGCAATGAGTGAGCTTAAAAGTATTTTTGAAAAATCTTATGCTGGATGCAGCATATCAGATATGTGGTATACGCAGACAGGTGGGGAAAATTATAAGACTGCGTCCGACAGTAAAATAACATTGCATACAAAAATTATTACCGGAAACAAAAAAATAGGTAAAATGAACAGAAATACAACATATAATGACTGGAAATGGATATTCCAAAAAAAAGATGAAAATGGGAAATGGCAGCTTATTAGTGATGGATATACGCCGTGAAAAAAACTGATACAAAATGTATTTTGATTACGAACAGTGAGCAAGCTGTCATTGAATGTGAGGGCATAGAAATTGATGTTGTTCCTGCATGGAAATGGCTTTTAGAGGAATAAAATAATTAAAACATTGCTTATGTCATACAGAGGTGGTACAATACAATAATTGTATTTAAAATTAAAGGAGGGCTAATCTGTGATTAAGCAATTATCGGTACTTGTTTCCAACAATCCGGGTAACTTATTTAATGTTGTTGAAATTTTAAAGGAAAATAATATTGAATGTTATGGACTGTCAACATATGATGCTACGGATTTTGGTGTGTTTCATATGATAGTGGACGACCCTGACAGATGTAATGATGTGCTTTCTTCAAAAGGATATACTGTACTTGAAAGATTCGTAATAGCAGTCAGACTCCAGGAAAGATTTACAAATATGTCTGATTTTTTAAAGGAACTTAAAAATGCACGTACTAATCTGGACTGCATTTTTACATTTGTAAGCCATAACCAGGAGCCTGTTATTGTATTCAGAACAGAAGACAGCTTTGAAGTTGAAAAGTATCTGACTGATAAAGGTTTCCATGTGTATACATCAATGAAGGAATTTATGTAATGTCTGTTCGCCAGATTTCATATCAAGGTGTATTGATTCATTATCATATATAAGATTGAATGATGTATCACGTAATGCAGATATATCTATGTATACAGACCGCTTGTTATTATCCCATGACAGGCGGTTTATTTTTATGCCGCATTTTGTGAGAAGACCGCATATTTCGCCGTTAATAAGACCTGTGTTTAATGCAGGGAGCAGTTCGACCGTACATTCGTCAGAGTACACCAGCATTTCGTTTATGATGCCGACTATTCCGAGAAGAGTGTCTGTGCAGAATACGCCTTTTGAGCGGTCTGTATTATGGTCTGTAAAAAATGTGTTGTAAAATATGTCGCTTTTAAAAAGCAGCAAAAGCGTATTATATACAGCTTCCGGGTTTTTGAGGCGGGCTTCTACGAGAGCTTTGTGAATCCAGCCGTGTGATGCGGTGTCGTCTTTTCCCGTGTTTTCGCGGTTACGGTTAATTATTGCCTGACGGCATGCGGATGCAAGTGCGTGATTGTGCTGTGTTTCTGATGATGGCCATGCACAATAAAGATGGCTTATGTGGCGGTGGGCATTATTTTCTTTGTATTCGTTCATGGACCATTCTTTTATTGCACCGCTTTTATCAAACATATATACAGGCAGGCACGATATCAGATGTGTGATTTTTTCAAGGGTTTTCTGATAACCATTAGGCTTTATGTCTGAGAGTATATTTTTGTACATATTAAGAGAATCAACGGCAGCAGCTATATCCATAGCCGCATTGGCAGTGATTGCACTTTTATAACCGAGCGGTTTGTTTTCGGGTGAAAACGATGGGATTATAAGGTATTTTTCATCTGGTTCCAAGGATGTTTTTCCCTTTACAAAGCGGGCATTTCCGTTTGAATCTGTAAAATATTCAGGAGTACAAAGCTGTTCCCAGAAGTTGAATGTTTTTGCAAGTAAAGGAAGAAGAATGTCTTCTTTAATGCGGAAAATGTTTTTATTATATATACGTATTATATTTTCATCGTGTGTTGTGATTGTGACGTTGCCATAGACTTGCATGAATTCATAAATCGGAATAATCATCCAGCTTGCTCCAGCATTCCAGTACTGAAATGGATAATTGATGTCATATTCAACCATCATTGCACGGTGACCGTCGGTATTTACGGGGGTGAGGACAGCGTTTTTCATGCCGTAAACGGCTTTGGCATTGATTTCCCAGTCGGGAATCTGTTTTAACACAAACCAGATGTAACCTTTGCCTGCATCACACATTCCGCATGTGTTCATGCCTGATACCTGAATATTTACATTGGCGTCCATTGTGTAGGCACTTCTCCACAGCATATTCCATTCGCCTGTCCAAAGCCCCGAAAGACGAGGTGCAGTATGTCCGGCACAGGAATACATTGCATATCTGCCATGGTTGTATACACGTTTCAGAAGTTCAGGCAGTATGTAATCAGTTTTTTTCTGCTTTTGTAATAATTCTTCGTTGCTGAGAGCTTTATCGGCGTTGTTAAGTTTCAGGCTGACATGGTTAAAAATACTGCTGTATTTTTCTATATGAGGCTTTAGTGCAGCTTCATATGAAAATAAAGAACTTGCGTCAGCGTATTTTATTAATGTTTTATTAATTTTATTTATACATTGTGAGACAAGTGGAATTGTGAAAAAATCTGCGGTTATTTTATCAGGCTGTTTATAAGTCCAGTCAAGGTATGTTATAAGAACAAGTTTTTTGCCTGAAAATGTTATGATGGGATTTTTGGGGTCAAGGCATGATTTTGCACGCATATCAGTGTCCGTAAAAGATAGGGAAGTTGTTCCGTCATAAGGGATAATGCGTGTTACGCCTGCAAATCCTCCATTTTTTAATTCACTTTCTTCGTATTGCGGATACAATGCACAAAAGCCGATTAATCCATCAGTTGCAAACCGCGTATATTTCATATTTAATTCGGGTGCGTCACCGCTTTTTTGTCTGCCAAATTTGTGCATTGATTCAAAATCATCAATTGATATGTCAACAGTGAAACTGTTACCTGATATTTCTGTGATTATTACATCGTCAACAGATGATGCGAAGGTACGTTTTTTTATATGATTTGCATATGTATTGTATTCTGACATGTTATACGATGAAACCAGCTCAGATGTTTCATAATCTGTAGAACGCACAAAGTCTGTAATATCTGAGGCATTTTTTAAAGATATTCTTAACTGGTGGCCCGGATGATAACAGTACATATTGGTTCTTTTTCTGTTATGTATATTCCATGTGTCGTCCATATTTATTACAGATTGTCTTGCTTCGTCAAGCTGTTCTGTTACTTCTGCGGGAACACATCTTGGCTCGTCTGATGGCATTACAAATTCAGTATTCTGAAAAATAAAGCTGTCGTTTTTGGGGGCACCAGATGTGAGAACGCCTATGTGTCCGTTGCCGCATGCCATACATTCGTGCCATGCAATCTGTTTTATATCATATCCGGCATAGGGTATTATTTCAGTAAAATAATTTGAATACATAATTATCCTCCGTTTCCATATTTTCAATAAAAAACCTCAAACAATTGTAGCATATTTTTGTTGCATTTTATATGAAATTATAGTACGCTATGAAAAATAAAACATAGTAATACGGTAGGAAAGGTAGAATATGAAGAAGACAGTTAAAAAATTAATTGCAGACATACTAATTATTACAACATTAATTTCAATATTTGCACTTGCAGGATGCGGAGTGAAAAATTCTGATAATGCCAATGCTGATGTGCAGGACGGTGTTACATTTACAGATGCACTTGGCAGAAGTGTTACCGTAAAATCGGCAGATAGAACAGCATCACTTCTCGGAAGTTTTTCTGATGTGTGGCTTCTTGCGGGCGGAAAGCTTGTGGCTTCGGTTAATGATGCGTGGGACAGCCTTGATTTGGGACTCGACGATTCTGTTGTCAAGCTTGGGGCGATACTTGAACCGAATGTAGAGCTTCTTATAGCTTCACAGCCTGATTTTGTTATTGCCAGTGCCAATACAAAGCCTGATGTCGAAATGCTTGCAACATTGGAGAATGCAGGAATTACAGTTGCATATTTTGATGTTAATAATTATGAAGACTATATAGCAATGCTTGATATATGCACAGATATAACGGGACGCAAGGATTTATATGAAAAAAATGGTGTTTCTGTGCGGACAGAAGTTGAAAATGCAAAAAAACAGATTGACGGCAGCAATCCTAAGATATTGCTTCTTCGTGCAGCTTCCAAAAATATCAAGGCGAAGGGCAGCGATGGAATTGTAAGCGGCGAGATTTTAAAAGATTTGGGATGTGTAAATATTGCCGACAGCGACAGTTCTTTGCTTGATGATCTGAGTCTCGAGGCTATTGTAAAGGAAGACCCCGATTTTATTTTTGTGACAATTCAGGGAACTAATACTGAGGCGGCATTAAAGAATGTTGACACACTTTTAAAGAGCAATCCTGTATGGAACAGTCTCACAGCAGTAAAAAATAACAGATATTATGTGCTTGATAAGAGTCTTTACAATTTTAAGCCTAATGAGCGTTGGGGTGAGGCTTATCAGAAACTTGCGGATATTTTGTATTAGAGGAGGATGGACAATTATGGCATATTTTCCATTTTATGTAGAATTAAAGGATGTTTCGGTACTTATTGTTGGCGGCGGAAAGGTTGCACTTCACAAGGTGAAGAGAATACTGGATTATGGACCTAAGATAAAGGTTGTTGCCAAAAAAGTTGATGAGAGAATTAAAAATATTAAAGGTGTTGAGTGGGAAGAAAGAGAGTTTGAGGACAGCGACGTAGAAGGTGTGCGTTTTGTTATTGCAGCGGCAGGTGATGAAGAACTTGATGAGCATATAACAAGTCTTTGTAGCGATAAAGGAATACTTATTAATGTAGTTGATGTAAAAGATAAATGTGATTTTATATTCCCGTCGGTTGTAAGCCGCGGAAAGCTGAAAATAGGAATATCGTCAAGTGGTGCAAGCCCAAGAATCACAACACTTCTTGCCGGAGAAATTGACAATATTCTGCCTGACAATATAGAAGAAATACTTGATTACCTTGAAAAATTGCGTCCTTACGCTAAACAAAAGATAAGCAATAATGTACTAAGGGCACGTTTTCTTTCATATATGGCAGAGCTTACATACAGCCGGAGAAACATTCCGGATGATGAAGAACTGGAAAAAATTTTAAATAAATTCTTAAATCCTATTGAAACGATATGAATAGTAGTGTATTATAATAAAAGTTGCAGAACTTAAAAAGAAAAGAGGGTTATTATGGCAGAGATAGCAAAACAGATAACAGAGCTTATTGGACGTACTCCGATGTTGCAGTTATGTAACTTTCAGGAGGACAATAATGTTAGTGCAAACATAATAGCGAAGCTTGAATATTTCAATCCGCTTGGCAGCGTGAAAGACAGAGTTGCATATGCGATGATTGAAGACGGAATCAAACAGGGAAAGATTAATAAAGATACGGTTATTATAGAGCCTACAAGCGGCAATACGGGAATAGGACTTGCTGGTGTGTGTGCCGCAAAGAAATTAAAGCTTATTCTTACTATGCCTGACACTATGAGTGTAGAGAGAAGAAAGATTGTAACGGCACTTGGAGCAGAAGTTGTTCTCACACAGGGAAGACTCGGAATGAAAGGTGCAATAGCAAAGGCTGAACAGTTAAAGGAAGAATACGGCAACGCATTTATTCCACAGCAGTTTGACAATCCTTCCAATCCTGAGATTCACAGGGTTACAACAGCAAAGGAAATCGCAGAAGCGACAGACGGAAAGGTTGATATATTCATTGCATCAGTTGGAACAGGCGGAACTATAACGGGAACTGCAAAAGGTCTTAAAGAAGCTGGAATTAATGCAAAAATAGTTGCCGTGGAGCCTTCGGGTTCACCGGTTCTTTCCGGTGGTAGTGCTGGTCCTCACAAGATACAGGGTATAGGAGCCGGATTCATACCTGAGGTTATGGATACAAGTATAGTTGATGAGATTATAACTATAGGAAATAACGAGGCGTTTGAGACGACGAGACAGGTTGCAAAGTCAGAAGGCCTGCTTGTTGGAATATCTTCGGGAGCAGTTCTTTGTGCAGCCTTAAAAGAGGCACGAAAGCCTGAAAATGCAGGAAAGAATATAGTTGTTCTCCTTCCTGATACGGGAGAAAGATATTTATCGACATCATTATTTGAATTTTAAGCTGTAGGAATTGGTGGTAAACCATATGAAAAAAATATATAAAATGCAGGCAGTTTTGTTAGCTGCATGTGTTTTTACGGGGCTTGCGGGATGCGGCCGTGAAAAATCGAATATAATGACAATCACCAATGTTTCATATGATGCCACAAGGGAATTCTATGAAAGCTATAATGAGATTTTCAAAAGCTATTATGAAGAAAAATATGGTGAGCCGGTGAATGTAATACAGTCACATGCCGGTTCCGGGAGTCAGGCAAGGTCAGTTGTTGAAGGCTGTAATGCAGATGTTGTCACACTTGCACTTGAACATGATATTTCACTTATTGAAAAAACCGGACTTATTGACAGCGGCTGGAAGCAGGAATATGACAATGATTCCTCACCATACACTTCAACAATGGTCTTTCTTGTAAGAAAAGGAAATGAGAAAAATATAAAAGACTGGGATGATTTGATTAAAGACGGTGTTGAAGTTATAACGCCGGACCCGAAAAGCAGCGGCGGTGCATGTTGGAATTTTCTTGCGGCATTAAGTTATGCCAGGGAGAAATATACGGATACAGATAAGCAGAATGAATTTATCAAAAAATTGTATGCTAATGTATCAGTTCTTGATTCGGGAGCGAGAGGTTCAGCGACAACATTCGTTGAGAATCAGAAAGGCGATGTTCTTATTGCATGGGAAAATGAAGCAATGATGACAGTCGCCAATTATCCGGGACAATATGAGATTGTAACGCCGTCAGTAAGTATTCTTGCACAGCCGAGCGTGGCGGTTGTTGATGATAATGTAAAAGTTAATAAATCAGGGCAGGCAGCAGGAGAATATCTTTCTTATCTGTATTCGGAAAATGCCCAGAGACTTGTGGCTGATTACGGATATCGCCCAAGTGATGAAAAAATCCTTAATGAATATTCGGATAAATTTAATCTGAATGTAAAATGTACAACAATTAATGATTTCGGCGGCTGGGACAATGCGTATAAACAGTATTTTGATGACGGTGCATTGTTTGACAAGCTGTGTAACTAAATGCAAATATGAAGTTGTATTTATATAGGGTATGAAGTTGTGCGGAAATTATATTTATATATACACAGAAATAAAAGCGGAAAGGAAAAATAAGTATGGAAGAAACCGTAAAATTAAAAAAAGCAAAGAAAACCAGAGTGATTCCGGGCTTTAAGCTTACAATGGGAATTACGGTGACGATGCTTTCACTTATTGTATTGATTCCGCTTGCATCGGTTATGGTATATTCGCTGAAACTGCCACCGTCGGAATTTATAAAACTGATTACAAAGCAGAATGTAGTTTACGCATTTACGACGAGCATTGTCTGTTCTTTTATAGCGGCGGTGATAAATGTAATATTTGGAGTAATTCTTGCATGGACACTTGTAAAATATGACTTTCCCGGAAAGCGTATTCTTGACGGATTTATAGAGCTTCCTTTTGCACTTCCGACAGCAGTTGCGGGCATAACGCTCTCAAAGATGTATTCGGATACGGGAATACTTGGAAAACCGCTTGTCGCAATAGGAATTAAGGTAAGTTACACACATCTTGGAATTATAGTTGCACTTATATTTATCGGAATTCCGTTTGTAGTAAGAAATGTGCAGCCGGTGCTTGAAAAACTTGACGGACAGTATGAGGAAGCAGCTTACATACTTGGTGCGTCGCCGGCAAAGACATTTTTTAAGGTAATACTTCCCGAGTTGAGACCTGCGATACTTACAGGTTTTGGGCTTGCATTTGCAAGGGGAATCGGTGAGTATGGAAGCGTTATTTACATTTCGGGCAACAGTGCCAAAGAGCATACACAGGTTGTATCGTATGTAATAATGCAGAAGTTAAGTTATATTGATTATGCGTCGGCAACAGCTATAGCACTTGTGATGCTTGTAATATCATTTCTGCTTTTATTTGCGATAAATGTTATCCAGATGAAGCAGGCAAAAAGAATCAATAATATATAATCATACAATGTTAAAATGGCGGATGATAAAAACAGGAAGGGAAAAGTTATGAATGAACAGGAAAAATTTGAAAAAAGAAAAAAGATAACTAAATATGTTCTTATAACAATAAGCGTTTTATTTGTATTTTTTATGCTTGTGATGCCACTGTTTTGTATTGTATCCAGCTCGCTCAAGCAGGGACTTGGATTTTATTTTAAATCGGTATCGTCAAAATATGTTGTCAGTGCTTTGAAGGTTACTTTGTTTGCAACTGTTATTGCGGTTGTTATCAATACATTTTTTGGATTGTGTGCGGCATGGGTTACGACAAAGTTTTCATTTAAGGGAAAACAGGTGCTTGCGACACTTATTGATATTCCGTTCTCAATATCACCCGTTATCGTTGGACTTGCGTTTCTTATGACATTCGGGCGTCTCGGCTGGTTTTATCCTGTTATAAGATGGTTTAATTCGGTATTCGGAGCGAATGTAAGAATCGCATTTGCAATTCCCGGAGTTGTGCTTGCGACAATATTTGTAACATTTCCGTTTGTATCAAGAGAGATTATTCCGGTGCTTAACGCACAGGGAAAAGACGAGGAGGAAGCGGCGGCTCTTATGGGAGCGGGCGGATTCAAAATCTTTTTTAAGATTACGTTTCCTCAGATAAAATGGGCTTTAATATATGGAATTATTCTTTGTACATCGAGAGCACTCGGCGAGTTTGGTGCGGTAAATGCATTATCAAAGACGAGAGGCGAGACATTTACACTTCCTCTTGAAATAGACGCATTGTATATGTCTGGAACGGAAAGCTCGATTACGGCGGCATTTGCAGCATCTTCAATACTTGTTATTATTGCGGTTGTTGTGCTTGTGCTTAGAAATATACTTGAATACAGGGCGAAAAAGAAAGGTCAGGAGCAGGCAGCTTCTTGAGAGTGGTGTGAAATATGTATGTTGAAATGAAAAATATTTATAAACAATATGGCAATTTCAGGGCTTCTGACAATGTGAGTTTCGGAATTGAAAAAGGTAAGCTTGTCGCACTTCTCGGACCATCGGGAAGCGGAAAGACAACGCTTCTTAGAATGATTGCAGGGCTTGAGACTCCTAATGCGGGAGATATTTTTATAGACGGAAAACGTGTTAATGATATTCCTGCATCAAAGAGAGGAATCGGCTTTGTATTTCAAAGTTACGCATTATTCAGATATATGACGGTATACGATAATGTGGCATTTGGACTTGAATTACAGAAGGTTCCGAAAGCCGAAATAAAAGAACGCGTTATGAAACTTCTTGAGATAACAGGGCTTTCGGGAATGGAAAAAAGGTATCCGAACCAGCTTTCAGGCGGACAGAGACAAAGAGTTGCTTTCGCAAGAGCATTAGCTCCGAATCCGCAGGTGCTTCTGCTTGATGAACCATTTGCCGCCATTGATGCAAAGGTTCGTTCTGAATTGAGACTGTGGCTTAGAAGCATGGTTACACAGCTTGGAATTACGAGTATATTTGTAACGCACGACCAGGACGAAGCCGTTGAGGTTGCCGATGAGATTATCATTACGAACCATGGTAAAATCGAGCAGATGGGAACGCCGTCACAGATTTACAAATCACCTGATACACCATTTGTTGCACAATTTATCGGAAGGCCGTCAGAAGTACATAATTATGATACATTGAACGGCTTTGACAAGATAGAGGGAGCAGACAAGGCGGTTATAAGACCTGAATTTGTCAAAATTTCAAAGTTTGGAAAGCTCGACAGATACATGAGTGCGGCAGAGACAGGAATTGTCGAGGACGTTGTTTTCCGTGGCAACAGGCTTGACGTTACGATTGATGTCCATGGAATAAAAATAACAGGCGAGTGGTCGCTTGAGAAAGATTCACTTGAGATTGGCGAAAAAGTTAATCTTTTAATATACAGAATCTATGTAATGGACGATACGAAAGCATATTTGTGTGAAAATAAAGAAATGCAGGAAGATGACGTATTCTATATCTAGGGATTGGAGAAATGTGTTATGCAGATTAAAAAAAGAGAGACACTTAATACAGACATACTTATCATCGGCGGCGGAACAGCAGGCTGTTATGCTGCGTTGACGATTGCAGAAAAATCGGGATATTCGGTGCTTATCGCAGAGAAAGCCAATATAAAAAGAAGCGGATGTCTTGCAGCTGGAGTAAATGCAATCAACGCATACATCGTTGATGGCAGAAAGCCTGAAGATTATGTTGATTACGCAAAGAAAGACGCAGACGGAATTGTAAGAGAGGATTTGCTTCTTACAATGTCTGAGGGACTTAACCGTGTCACGGAAAAGATGGAAAAACTTGGACTTGTCATTTTAAAGGATGAGAACGGCAAATATGTCGCAAGAGGCAACAGAAACATAAAAATTAACGGTGAGAATATCAAGCCGATTCTTGCAGATGCGGTAAAAGCACTTCCGGATTGCACAATTCTTAACAGGGTAAATATCACGGATTTTTATGTTGAAAACAATACAATCTGCGGAGCATACGGATTCAGTATAGATGAAACGGAAGAAAACGGAGAAAAAAGTGGAACGGCATATCTTATAAAGGCTAAGAAAGTTCTCTGTGCGACAGGCGGTGCGGCAGGTCTTTACAGACCAAACAATCCGGGATTTTCAAGACACAAAATGTGGTATCCGCCGTTTAATACGGGAGCGGGATACGCAATGGGAATAAATGCGGGAGCTGAGATGACAACATTTGAAATGCGTTTTATAGCACTCAGATGTAAAGATACGATAGCTCCGACAGGAACGATAGCACAGGGTGTCGGTGCAAAGCAGGTTAATTCAAAGGGCGAGATATACGAGACAAAATATGGTCTTACAACGTCACAGAGAGTATACGGAACTGTCATGGAAAATATTGAGGGAAGAGGCCCTTGTTATCTGAGAACGGAAGGAATAAGCAAAGCACAGGATGAATCGTTAAAGAAAGCATATCTGAACATGGCACCGAGCCAGACATTAAAGTGGATTGAATCGGGAAAGAACCCAAGTGAGCAGAATGTTGAGATTGAGGGAACGGAACCTTATGTTGTAGGCGGACATACAGCGAGCGGCTATTGGGTTGACACGGAAAGAAGAACTACAATTCACAATCTTTTTGCAGCGGGAGACGTGGCAGGCGGCTGTCCTCAGAAGTATGTTACGGGTGCTATGGTTGAAGGTGAGATTGCTGCGGAAACTATGGTAAAAGAGCTTGATGCACAAAAGTTCAGCGAAACAACAGAAGATAAAAAGGCAAATAATGAAAATGATGATGTATGCGGCATTGATAAAGCTTTTGATGAAAAAGTAAACGAGTATAACAGAATTTTAAATAATAAAGATTGTGTATACACGACAGAACAGCTTGAAGATGCCATGCAGAAGGTTATGGATGCTTATGCCGGAGGTATCGGAAGCCATTATCAGTTCAATGAAAAACAGCTTGAACTTGCAAAAGAAAAGATAAAGAAATTGCAGGAACTTGCTGAAAATGTCAGTGCTGATGACTGCCATGAGCTTATGTTTGCATATGAGTTAAAGGAAAGACTTACAGTATGCCTTACACTTATAGAGCATCTTAAAGCGAGAAAAGAGACACGCTGGCACAGTTTTGATGAGAATCTTGATTACCCTGAAAAGAGTGATGAATGGCTCAAATACGTCAATTCAAAGAAAGTTGACGGAGAAATAAAGATAATCACAAGACAGCTTGTGGGAAGGGGTGAGAACTATGAGCATAATAATTGATAAAGAAAAATGCAGAAAATGCGGCAAATGTACGCAGGTCTGTCCCGGAAGCCTTATCAAAAAAGATGAGGATGGAAAGGCATTTATTAAGTATCCTAAGGATTGCTGGGGGTGCTGCTCTTGTATAAAGGAGTGTCAGTTTGATGCCATAGGACTTTATCTCGGAGCGGATATAGGAGGAATGGGAAGCAGCATGACGGTAAAATCAAGAGACCATTTCCTTGACTGGAATATCCATAAAACAGACGGAAGCACAGAAACAATAATTATAGATAAAAAAGAATCTAACAAATATTAAGTGAATGGAGGAAAAATGTAATGGAAAAATTATCACATCTTGATGCACTTGAAGCAGAAGCAATTTACATAATCCGTGAAGTTGCAGCTGAGTGTGAAAAGCCGGTAATGCTTTACTCAATAGGAAAGGACAGCTCGGTAATGCTTCATCTTGCAATGAAGGCATTTTATCCGGAAAAACCACCATTTCCATTTTTACATGTAAATACAACATGGAAATTCAAAGAAATGATTAAGTTCAGGGATGAGCAGGCTAAAAAGCTTGGCATAGAAATGCTTGAATATATCAATGAAGATGGCGTAAAGCAGGGAATCAACCCATTTGACCACGGTTCTGCATATACAGATATCATGAAGACACAGGCTTTAAAGCAGGCGTTAAACAAATACGGTTTTACAGCGGCTTTCGGCGGTGGTAGAAGAGATGAGGAAAAATCAAGAGCAAAGGAAAGAATTTTCTCATTCAGAAATGAAAACCATGCATGGGATCCGAAGAACCAGCGTCCTGAAATGTGGAAGTTATATAACTCAAAAATCCACAAGGGCGAGAGCATAAGAGTTTTCCCTATTTCAAACTGGACAGAGGCAGATATATGGCAGTATATAAAGAGAGAAAAGATTGAGATTGTACCTCTTTATTTTGCAGATGTAAGACCTGTTGTATACCGTGACGGCAATATTATCATGGTTGATGATGACAGAATGAAATTAAGACCGGACGAGAAGGTAGAGATGAAGAGCGTAAGATTCCGTACACTTGGATGCTATCCTCTTACAGGCGGTGTAGAATCTACAGCAAAGACACTTGATGAAATTATTGATGAGACACTTTCAGCCGTATCTTCCGAGAGAACAACCCGAGTTATTGATAACGAGGCGGCAGGAAGCATGGAAAGAAGAAAAAGGGAGGGGTATTTCTAGGATGAGAAGTTTATTAAAATTTATTACATGCGGAAGCGTTGATGACGGAAAATCAACTCTTATAGGTCATATTTTATATGATTCAAAACTTTTATATGCCGACCAGGAAAAGGCACTTGAACTTGACAGTAAAGTCGGAAGCCGCGGCGGTGCTATTGATTATTCACTTCTTCTTGACGGTCTTATGGCAGAAAGAGAACAGGGAATTACTATTGATGTTGCATACAGATATTTTACAACAGATAACAGAAGCTTTATCGTTGCCGATACGCCGGGACATGAGGAATATACAAGAAACATGGCGGTCGGTGCTTCATTTGCAGATCTTGCCGTAATTCTTATCGATGCAAAGCAGGGGGTTCTTGTCCAGACAAGAAGACATGCAAGAATCTGTGCACTTATGGGAATTAAGTATTTTGTATTTGCAGTAAATAAAATGGACTTAGTCGGTTATGACGAGAACAGATTTAATGAGATTAAATCACAGATAGATGAGCTTTCAAAAGAACTTTCGCTTGAGAGTGTATACATTATTCCTGTATCAGCTACAGAGGGCGATAATGTAACTAAGAAATCAGACAATATTCCTTGGTATAAGGGTGAAGCACTTCTTACATATCTTGAAAATGTAGATGTTACTGAAAAGAAGCAGGAAGAGGGCTTCTATATGCCTGTACAGCGTGTATGCCGTCCTGACCATACATACAGAGGATTCCAGGGTCAGATTGAATCAGGTGAAATCAAAGTCGGTGATGACATTGTAACACTTCCAAGCAAAGAACATGCACATGTTAAGAGTATTCTTGTCGGTGACAAGGATTCACAGAGTGCATTTATGGGTCAGCCTGTTACAATCCAGCTTGATAAGGAAGTTGATGTTTCAAGAGGCTGTGTTCTTGCGGCAGGAAACAATCTTCCTATAAGCAAGTCATTTACTGCAACAATTCTGTGGATGGACGATAACGAGCTTACGCCGGGAACTGATTATATTGTAAAACTCGGAACAAAGCAGATGCCAGCCATCCTTAAAAATATACAGTATAAGATTGATGTCAATACAGGTGAGTATATTGCTGCCAATGTATTAAAGAAAAATGAGATTGCCGTATGTGATATTGCACTTCAGGAAGAAATTGTTATTGATGAGTTCAAGAAACATAAGACACTCGGCGAGCTTATTCTTATCGACAGAATTACAAACATGACATCTGCGTGCGGTGTTGTAGAGACATCAAAGGTTGATGACAGCAAGGATTTAAAGGCTGCGTTTGTATATGGTTCATATAAGGCAAACGGTGATATTTTTGAGGAGTTCTATTATAATCTCGACAGTATGACAATTAACAAGGTAAGACCTTCAGGAAAGACATATACAGTCGGTGACGAGATTCCTGTAAATGGTGAAAGCTACAGTTATCCTGATGATTTTGATATTGTGGTTCTTCGTGATAAAGTTGCAGTTAAGGTTCGCGACCGTATGGTTGTCGGAATCGGAAGCCTTGACGAGTACGGATATTCAGATGTTCCTGTAATCAACGGACGCGGTTTTGCTGTTAAGATTGCGGATGAGAAAGATTTGAAAGCTTTTCTTTCTGAGCTTAATGCACAGAATGGTAATATAAGCAGTGAATTCTTTAATAAGTGGATTACATTCGAGACATACAGAAAGAT
>ULPV01001155.1_pt1 | contig 21798 bp, 17 predicted proteins | sample 1953831 | NCBI WGS metagenome assembly ULPV01 (sample SAMEA4835638, study PRJEB28245) | human gut metagenome | biome: gut microbiome; material: fecal sample | place: Denmark | collected 2008 | reverse complement strand
AGATTGAAACTGGTCGAATGAAGCGTGCCATCATTGACATCTTTTTTGACTCTTTTTTCCAGATTTTTATTCAGAACAAGAGATACAATGTTAGCAATGACGATAAGATCATGTATGCCAGAGTTGATAGTTTGGCACAATCCTATCAACATTTTATCGACCATTATTGCGGTGGAGACAAAAGCGTTATACTTAGCCAAATGAAGGATTATGCCATCTGTTTTAGAACCATATTTAATCCAGACACCTGTGGGGTAAGTGTTCCGGGCACATTTGGTATTGAGCGTTTAAATATAATAATCTTTGGGTTAAAGACATCTACGCTCATTCCCTACACACTGTATATTGCCAAGAATGTGTATAGTGAAGATGAACGAAATGCCATGTATGGCATTCTGGAAAGCTACATCATGCGCAGAATGGTCGTTCATTCACTAACAAAAAACTATAACAACCTGTTCACTTCTCTGATTCGTAATGAGGTTTTGGATGCCGCCTCTTTGGTAGCCAAGCTCCACAGCGGAAATGACGCAACAACATATATTCCTACTAATGAGGAGTTATTGGACGGGTTCCAAAAATCTAAGCTGACCAACCTGCAAACCAGAGGTATTCTTTACCTCATCGAAAGCTATATCCGCCCTGCAAATAGTGCAACTTTGCTTCTTGGTTTTGATGGGTATAGCTTGGAACATCTCATGCCAAAGAAATGGAGAAACAACTGGTCCGCCTGCGCCTCAGATGAAATTGCAAAGCAAAGAGATTCGAAGCTACTGACATTAGGAAATCTTGCGATCATTCCTCAAGCGCTAAATGCGTCAATACGAGATAGTGATTGGACTACAAAAAAGTCTGGAAAAGGTGCAAATAAGCCAGGGCTTGAATCCTGCGCCAAGGGACTGGTTACCTTAAATGCTGTTTTATTGGAAGATGAATGGACAGAGGAAAAGATTGATGCCAGAGCTAAGTGGCTGCATGAGATAGCAGAAACTCTTTGGAGTATTCAACCCTAAAACAAAGCATAGCGCCAAGGAATGGTAATATCTCCTTTGGCGCTATGCTTGTTTCTTATCCCACCCTCTCGAACGGTATCACCTTGCACCGGCTCTCCTCCGTCGGATCAGGCGGCTCAGGTTCCGGTTTAGCCGTGGCCGTTTCCATGAAGCCGCCGATCTTTTCCGCCGCACCTCTCTGCATATCGTTGGTAATGTGCGTATAGGTGTCCAGGGTAAACCCGGCGCTATAGTGGCCCAACATACTGGACAAGGTCTTTACATCCACGCCGCTGGAGAGGGCCATGGTGGCGAAAGTATGGCGCAGATCATGGAAGCGAACATGCTCCCCAATGCCCGCCTTCGCCAGCAGCTTCCGGTTAATCCTGGACACCGCATCCGGGCTCCAATAGCCGCCGGTGCGGGGCGACGGGAACAGGATGGGGTTATCCGGGTGCTGTTCATGCTCCTTCACCAGCAAGTCCACCGCCTGCTGGGATAGCGCCACCTTGCGGACGGAGTTCTTGGTTTTTGGCTCCGTCACCACCAGCTCCCCGTCGATGCGGGTGACCTGCTTGCTTACCGAGAGGATGCGGTCCTTCACATTCAGGTCATCCCACCGGAGTGCCAGCAGTTCCCCACGCCTCAGGCCGCTGGACAACTCCAGAAAGAACATGGGCAGGACGCCGTACTTCTCCGCCTCGCTGAGATATACTCCCAGCTTCTCCGGCGGGATGATGGTCATCTCCTTTTTCTCCTTAGGCGGGATGCGGCAGTTGTCGCAGGGATTGTACGGAATGATCCGCTCCTTGACCGCCTGCTTTAGCGCCGAGGAGAGCACCATGTGGATGCGCCGCACCGTGCTTCCAGACAGGGCCGTGTCGGTCTGCTTCTCGAAGCGCTGCACCCGCCCCTTGGTTTTGGAATCATTGTACATCTTCTGAATCTGGATGGCGGCGAGCCGCTTGAGCTTCACTCCTCCAATGGCGGGTACGATGTGGTTTTCGATCATGTTCTCATAGGTCTTTGCGGTGTTGGGGCGGATCACAGGCTTGCTGTAGGTTTCAAACCACAGCCGGCACCACTCCGCCACGGTATAGTCCTCATTGTGGTTGACCGGTATGCCCCGGTTGTCCCGGATGGCTTTCGCCAGCTTTTCCTTGCATTCGGCCTGCGTCCTGGCGGACACGCTTTTCTGGATGGCCCGGCCGGTATTGGGATCGATGCCCTGTGTGTATCGGCCCTCCCAGCGGCCGTTGGGCTTTCTGCGGATGCTGCCCTCGCCGTTTGCTCGTTTCTTTGCCATCGTTCATCCCTCCTTACGACTCGCTCAGCACCTCGCTTCGCTCGGTTGCTCGCATGTATTGCGCCTGCGGGCGCTTATGGCAACACAAACAAATACCACAGGATCTTGGAAATAGCCACTAAAATATTTCCATCTTTTTGGCCGCCTGTTCATCGATCCACGCCATGAACTTATCACGGGGGACGATGATCCGGCTGCCCAGAGTAATGGTGGGAAAATCCTGCCGGTGGGCCACCTCGTAGGCGTGGGCCAGCCCGATGCCCAGCACATCGGCCACATCCTGCACGGTCAGCATCAGGGGGAGTTCGTTGAACGAGCTGTACTTGGATCGTTTCATCGGATTCCTTTCTACCCTTCTTGCGGAAGGGATTTTATTCTTTGTTTTGCGGCGCATTTCCTGCGCCGCTTACATGGTCATCTCAGGCCACTGCTCCTCCTCATGGTCGTCCGGCTTGTGGCCCATCGCGATCTTCTTCTCTTGGATCTTCCGCCTGAGTTTTCGATCTACCTGCTGGCCTACTGGGACAGCGGACGGCACGGAGTTGTCCTCAAAGATCCGGCTCATGTGGTAGAGCAGCTGAGTGACCGCCAGCATCACAGAGGGCGGGCGGAGATTGTTTTGCTGCTCCAGGAAGAACTGAGCATACGGATTTCCCTGGGCGGCGGAGCGGCTGAACCACACCATCGCCTGTGCCTGATCTTTAGGAAGTTCCTGTCCCGTCAGGCACAGCTTGCCCAGCATGTACTGGGCGTACTGGTTTCCCGCCTCTGCCGACTTCGTGAACCAATCCGCCGCTCTTGTGGTGTCCTTGTTGACAGCGTTTCCCTCCAGATACTCTTTGCCCAGACGGTAAGCGGCAAAGTGGCTTCCGTTTTCCGCTGCCTGTTTCAGCCAGCGGATGCCCTCGTCCGGATCCCGCACCTCCCAATCGTCGGAGAGAAGCAGCTTGCCAAGGGCATACTGTGCTTCAGGCAGGCTCTGTTTCGCTGCCTGAGTGAGCCAGTGTTTGGCCTTGCGGTTGTCCGGGATCAGCAGAGGGCCGTCCCGGTAGAGCTGTCCCATCCGGTATTGTGCATGGGCGTCGCCGCGCTCCGCCACCTGTTCCAACTTCTCTGCCGCCCGGTCACGGTAGTCCAGAGAAATGTCCTCGTTCCGGATGATGCGCCACAGCTCCCGGCAGGCTTGGGATTCATCCCGTGCCTGTTCCGGCTCGTCGTGCTCAGCCAAGTCGTTGTCCTCGAAGGAGATCTCACCCAGCCGGATGCGCTCCGCCTCCTGGATGACAGCGTTTTTGATCTGCCGGAACTCTTTCTCCTGGGACAGCTTTTTCCGTTCTCTGGGTTTGTCGTGGTAGTAACTCTCCACCTCGCCCTGGAGCATGCACCACTGGTCGTAGCACGCCCGGACCACTGGCAGTTCCTCCAGCTTGTCCACCACCTCGTCTACCGTTTTCTTCACGGACTTGGGAAGGTAGCCGTAGGACTTTTTGCCCCAGACCGTTTCCAGCTGTCCGGCCAACTGCTCCATCTTCTGCTCGATCTCAGGAGCCGTGCAGATACTTCGCGTCATCTCCTGGGTGAGCTGCCGGATCGCACGGCGGGCCTCCCGCACCAGTTCATCCCGCGACTGTGACTTCTGTTCGTAGGTATGGAGCATCTCCTGCTTGAAGATCTGATTGGTGAGCGTGGATTTGATGTTGCGGATACCGTCCCGCGTCAGGTACGCTTCTCCCGGCTGTGTTGACCATGCCATCATGTGGACATGGGGATGCTTCCCCTCATCGTGAAAGGCGGCGTACCAGCGGAAGTGGTTCGGTTGGATGTTCATGGCGGCGGCGATGTCATTGCGGTTGGCGCGGAGCAAGTTCCGCCATGCTTTGGCGTTGTCGTAGCCAAGGCGCGCGGCGTCCTCCCGCTTCAGGGAGAGAATATGCGTCCACACATTCCCGTTGTACTGATCCAACTCCTGCATGGCCTGCTCCAAGTCCACAGTCTCCTCATCACCAAAGAGCCCGTGGTCACCGAGCCGTTCCGCCCGAGGCCGGGTGGCAATGTACTTCATGTAGCCGTCTGACTGCTGCACTTGAGACCAGTTTTCCTCCAATGCTCGAGTGATAAAGACAGAGGCATTGGCCTTGGTGGGCTTATCTTTGTAATCGGAATACTCGCCCAGCTCCCTGGCCTCCGGGAAATCCTTGGTCAGTTTTGTGATGAGCTGCTCCTGTTTCCGGGTGGGTGGACGGTCATCCGGGAGGATCTCCACCCGTTCCCGTGTACCGATATACCGCAGATAGCCGCTGACCGAACTGCCGCCTCCGCACTTGAGGTAGGGGCTTTTCACGATCAATCCTGCCACTCATCATCCTCCTCCCAGGCCCCACGCACCCGCTGCTCCAGCGAGACGCGGCCATTGGTTTTCCGCACATTTTGTACGCTCTCCGCCCGCCGCCGGCGCAGATCCTCGCCGCTGAACTGGTATTCGTCGGCGAGGATACCGGCCACCATGTCCTGCTCCACCGCCTGCCGGAAGGCGATGGAGGACAGGCGCTCCTCCAGCTGTCCCATCCTTCCGTCCAGGTAGGACTTGATGGAGGTAGGGAGAAACAGTCCGGCATTGTTGGCGCTGAGATAGTCCAGGTAAAAGTCCACCGCCCGCTCAATGAAGGCGGTGATGCTCCGGCTCCCGTCCTCCTGATACCGGCGCTCCAGGATGGCCTTCTTCTCCGGCGACAGGTAGAGGGGGAATTTCTCTTTTTTGCTCATACTGGCTCCTTTCCGGGGGTTGACCCCTATTTTTTCTTTGCGGCAGTAGGCTTTCGGGGATTGTGACCGCAGAGATGATATCACGGCCCGGATTTTGACCCCATTTCCAATCCCCGCAAAAGCCCCCGCAACTGCCCGCACTGCGGGCAGAGGTGCTTCTGACGGGGGCGCTCGCGACCCCGTCGTTTATCCTGCTTTTTCTTTCGTCCTTGAGATTTCCTCCGAAAGCGGGCCAAATCGGGCCTCCAACCCCGGGTCGGCACTGGGACTCGCTTCCTCTCCGAAAGGCGCACACAGGGCGTTCTGGGGGCTTTCACGGGCCAATTCTTCGAGGCGTGCCATCGCCCTCTGACGGGCGGCATCCTCCTCCAGTTGCTGGAATTGCCGCTCGTAGAACAATTCGACTGCCGCCTGGATCGGACGGATGGTGTAGAGCAGGTTCCCGTTGAGGGGCCTGCCGTCTTTGCTCCGCACCATCGTCGGCTCAGTGCGGATGAGACCTTTCTCCTCCAGGCTGCGCACATACTTGCTCACGGTGTTCTCACTCATACCCAGCGCCTTGCCGATGGTCTTGTAGCTGGGGTAGCACTGGTAGGTTTCTCTGTCCTCGATGCTCAGCAGATAGCAGTAGATGGAAATCTCCGGGTAACTGAGACCGATGTGAAATACTTCATTGGGGACCTTGAAATAGTTTTTGTCGGGATCTCGTTTGGGCCACTGTTGAAACTTCATATAGCACCTCCCGTATAATCCTCCACCCACTGAATAAGTTTTTCTTTCGGCACCACCATACAGTGGCCCACACGCAGCACCGGGAAATCCGGTTCGTGCATGAGTTCATACCCGTTGGACGGTGATACGCCCAGCACCTTCGCCTCACCGTAGTTTTTGTAGACAGATTCTTTCATGTTGATCATCTCCTTTTCAAAACTCCCTCTACTTCTTTAGCCGCAAACATTTGCATGTGACATAGGTTTGACATAACCTTTGGATGGTGTCCGAGTTGTCTCTCTACTTGTATAGGGGGAAAATATATCCCCCTGACATACATTTGACAGAAAAACAGAGCGTCTGCTTTGTCGCAGACGCTCCGTTCGAGGTTGGATTATTTACTTTTGTGATGGTTTCAGCAGCCGGCATGTTCCCTCCGCCTCGTCCCGCTCTTTCAGCAGAGAGGCCAGAGCAGAGAAGAATTTCTTTTGCTGATAGTCCACGCTGCCGCGGTTCAGTTGATGGGCTTCCGCGTACTTGCGGATGGATAGACCGTCCACAAACCGCTCCCGGAAATAATCCTGGTATGCAGCCAGCACCGTTTTCAGGGCATTGTCCAGAAACTGCAAGTCCTCTTTCAGCTTGGCGAAGTCACTTTTGGTGATGGCGACCAATCTCTTTTCCGTCACGCAGAGGCGATATTTGTTTCGGTCGAAATTGTAGTGCTCACAGAGATCTTTTGCGTATGCGTGGTAGGTAAGAGACTGTTGGTACTTGCGGGAGTCGTATGCTGCATCCGGCTGTAGTCGCTGCCGCTTACGAACCGGTCCCCGAAAGCCCTCTTCCTCCAGCCGCTCTATAACTCCCCCTGAGATCTTCATGTTGAGCAGCCGCTTATACTTGGCTTTCCGTTCTCCGTTCACTTCCACAAAAGCACAGAAGGATCTTTTGCTGGAGGTGTAGTACTTGGGGACATCCGCGAAGGGATAGGTGGTCCAGATGACACTTTCCTCGCCAGTATCGGCATTGGTGGCCAGGGAGATCACATAGACCACTTTCCTGTCGTACCGCCGGTAGTACCCGGCGCTAATCCGTCTGCCTGCCATTGCCACACCTCCTCACTTCTCTGTCTTCAGTATAGCGGAGTACAGGACTTCTGTACTTCAATTCTTTTTGTTTTCTGCGGTGCAATTCCTAAACTATACACTCGGTAAATCTTTGGAAACCATCCGCTTTCACAAACTTAGCATCATTGCCCAAGGCGGCAAAATGTTTTTCTCCGCACCGGATCTTTGCTTGTTCTTTGGGGCGTAGATCCTTGCCCTCTATGCTTCCCTTTGTTTCCACGACAAAGTAGAGCTTATTAAGGCCGTTATCCTCAATAACAACTGCCCAGTCCGGGTTGTAGCTGCCGAGAGGAGTGGGGACCTTAAACCAGCCCGGCAGTTTTGCGTACACCTTCACGCTCTCATTGTTCTCAAGCTGTTCTGCAAAGCCACGCTCCACATCACTGTCGTAGACCACATAGTCATAGACGGAGCGATGGCTCTCGAACATATTTCGCTCAAGATATCCGGTGAGTTCCTCGGAGTCAAAGAGTTCCTGGGCGTAGAACTCGGTATCGCCCAATTTTGTGTATTTGATGCCATCCACAATGAAGAGCTGCATGGTGGCGCTGATCAGCTTCGCCACCTGATCCATATACGCCTGGGGATTCTTTTTGAACAGGTTGAGCGTCTTGCTCTCGGTGAGAATCTTTACGATGGTTCTGCGGGTCAGGCCAGTCCGATTTTGCAGATAGGTGATGATGTCGGGCAGTTGCTCCCTGCCATCAGTGGTCATTACCGAGAGCCGCTGGGTTTCTGTGGTATCTACGCCGCCCTCGGACACCTGCACCTTTGCCTTGGTGTACATCAGTTTGGCAGCGCCCACATTCAACTCCAACTGCATCTTTTCGCAGCACTGCTCCACCAGCTTCTCGGAATCAAACTCCACCTTGTAGGTGGTCTTGTATTTGATCCGATCCCAGAGTTCTTTGAAATCCTCGCTCAGGAAGCGCTCTTTGTTCAGGTGTACCGGCCTCTTGTCGTTGGCAGGCTTGATATTCAAGCCGCCGGCGGCTTTCTTACAAACACTGGCAATGGCGTGCTTATGTTCGGCCAATTCCGTAGGGACTTGCAGCGTGTTTGTCTTCAGAGCTATCTTCAGGGAGTCGGTCACCTCGTCCTTTTCATTCAGGTAGCCACAAGCCTTGAATGCCTGATAGATCTGTTCCGACTTCTCAACACCCAAATAAGCCGTGGAGCCGTCGGACTGATGGATAGGAATGTTGGCAAAGCTGTGGCTCTCCAGGATGCCGAAGCGGATTCCTTCCTCCTCTTCGTACTCTTTCTGCAGAGTGGCCGCAAATTTCTCATAGCTCTCATTCGCCATGACGGTCAATGTATTGATGGCAAACCCATGCTGCCGTTCACCGTTCTGATTAACGCACAGACGCAGGCCGCGGCCAATTTCCTGGCGTTTCTTCACCTCACTCTTTGTTTCATTCAGCGTACAAATCTGGAACACATTGGGGTTGTCCCATCCTTCACGCAGGGCGGAGTGAGAGAAAATGAACCGGAGTTTACTGTCAAAGGACAGAAGCGCTTCCTTGTCCCGCATGATCAGGTTGTAGGCAGACTCGTCCACGGCCGTGGTGCCACTGGTGTCCTTCCACTCCTTGTCAGAGTTTCCGCCCTTCTTGTCGCCGGAAAAATAGCCTCCATGCACCTCGTGGGGCAGGGACTCCAGATCAATGTCCTGGAACAGCGTCCGGTACTTGGGCCGTTGGATCAGCTCCTGGTAGTTCTTTTCAAACATATCGGCGTAGATACCGTTGTGGCGCACTCCGTCGGTATCATAGTAGCGGTAGTTGGACACCTTGTCGATGAAGAACAGGCTCAGCACCTTGATGCCCCGGTGGTTCAGGGCCAGTTCCTTGTTCAGGTGCTCCTCGATGGTCTTGCGGATCTGCTGCTCCTTGATGGCCCGATCATCAATGTCGCCTACGGCCTCACCAATCCGCAGGAATTCCGGCTTAGTGGTAAAACTGACATACTCATTGCCTTTCTCACAATAGATGTCGTCCACCACATAGCCGTTGTACACTTCCCGGTAGCCGGACAACTTCTCGGACAGATCATCCCCCTGGCGCACAGTCACCGCTTTGCGCTTGATGGTGCCCTTGACCTCGCAGTCCAGCTCGATTTTGGCCGTGATGGGGGACTTTTTATTGTCCACTGACAGCAGCTTCATGTACGCCTTGTTGTGGTAGTCCAGACTCTCAAAGCTGGCAACCTCAATCTGCTTCACCAGTTCCAAGTCAAAGGCGTCCACCGCATCCAGCTTATACACCAGGTTATGCTTTTCCACATGGGTAGCGGAGTAGCGTAGGGTACACAGGGCATTCAGAGAAGCCATAGCCTTCTTGGAGGCCGACGCGCCCTTGCCCTCCACGCTCTGGGGCTCGTCCACGATGACCACAGGGTTGGTCTCCTGGATCAGGTTTATGGGGCGCATCCCGTTGAGCTTGTCGATGGCCCGGTGAATGATGTTGGCCTTGTTCTCCTTGTCGGGGTCGTCAAAACTCTTACGGAAGGCGGCGATGTTGATGACCATGATGGAAATATTGTCGTTGACGGCAAAGGAGCGCACTTCCTCCGGCTTGCTGCCGTCGTAGATGTAGGAGTCGTAGACCACATTGCTGTAGATGGTCTGGAAATGTTCCTTGGTGATCTCCAGGGACTTGGCCACACCTTCTTTGATGGCAATGCTGGGCACCACGATGATGAACTTCTTGAAGCCGTAGGCCTTGTTCAGCTCAAAGATGGTACGCAGGTACACATAGGTTTTGCCGGTGCCGGTCTCCATCTCGATGTCAAAGTCATAAGCACCCTTTTTCAGTGTCTTGGTCTGGGGCAGACCGTTGCGCAGCTGCACCGCCTGGAGGTTTTCCAGGATCTCATCCTCCACCAATTCCAGTTTGTTTCCAACACCGTTGTCGGTGAACATGGTGCCCTGGTCGCTGTAGTTGGACACCGTGAAATTGCTCTGCTTGGGCGTCTGGCCACGAAAGAGATCCACCACAGCGGAAACCGCCTGCTCCTGATAGTGGAGGTTGGCGTCAAATTGTAGTTTCATTTGTGGTCACCTCTTTTGAAATCTTTTAAGATAATAAAACGAACCCCTATCAACAAAGCAATAATACAAATGACTACCGGAATATTGAGAACAGCCAGTTTTAACAGTGCATCACAAATCTTCGTATCTTCAGAAATTGTGCCTGCAATAGCATTGGCATTGATAACTATCAGCGCAAATATCGCAACAAAGACACCCATAATAGAAATCATATTAGTATAAAGATGCTCAGTTTCTTTTTCAACCCGCTCAATACGCCTATCATGCCTTACAATTTTTTCATCGAGAGCTTCTGATAGTTCCACAAATCGTGTTTCCAAGTTGATTTCTTCTTTGGACTTTTGGGAAGTGCTAATCTGATAATATCTTATGTTTCCGCTGCCTACCTTCTCAAGAACTCCTTGGCTTACCAATTTTTCTAATGCACGAGATGTTGTCGCCAAAGAATACTTTGTTTCTTCTGCAATCTGCCTCCTGGAAACTGGTGCATTGAACAGACGGACAGCTTCCGTAATATTTTCTAATATGTCCATTGTTCCCACCTCACACCGTTGTAAAGGCGTCCTCTTCCAGGCCGGCGGTTTTGAGGATCTCCTTGATGTTGACTTTGGCGCTGTCGTCGGCAAACCCGTTGTCCTTAAACACCACACGCCAGGTCTCGGGAGCCAGTTCCTTGTAAAGGGCCGCCATGCCCTCGGCCACCTCAGTGGTGATATGGTCATCCAGGCAGATCATGAGGGCGCCCATGCCGATCTCATAGACATTCTTGCCGCCGATAGTGTGGGTCTCCAGAGGCCAGGTGAGCTCCATGCCCATTTTCAGCATGATCTCATAGACCACATCCAGCTCGCTGCGGCCCTCCACATAGTTGCCGATGCTGTCAAAGAGGGTGGTCTCCAGGTCGTCATAGTCCGGCTGCCACTGTTTCAGGTTGGAGCTGTCCAGCTTGAACACCTTGAAGCCAATGTCCGGGACTTTCTTGGGCTCCTCGCCGATCTTCAACTGGGCGTTCTGCTCCTCAATCTCCGTCTTGATCTTCTCTCCGGCCCGACGGATGCGTTCCTTGCCGATCTCGCAGATATTCTCAAAGCCTGCATTGGCTGCCTCGGTGCCATCCGCACAGGGTTCCGGTAGCTGCACCATGATGAATTTGCGATTACCACCGTCCTCAGCATTGAGCTGCATGACTGCGTGAGCAGTGGTGGATGAACCGGAGAAAAAATCGAGTATAATATCATTCCCATTTGTAGCCAATGTAAGTGGCCGCATTATTGTTCCAAGTGGTTTTGGCCTCGGAAAAACCTCTTTGTCAAATTTCAAATCAATAAACTGCTCTGTACCTCTTTCACTATTCACATCTTTAAAAGTCCATGCAGTAGTAGGTTTAACACGCAAATCGTCTGTGAGATAGTCTTTTTCTACAATCGTCCATCTATTTTTAATCTGCATATAATTGGGAAGCAGTACACTTTTTCTCTCAAGCGCAGTTTCTAATCCCACACGCCATCGGCCTTCTGTTCCATCATCTTTCATTGGAGCAATCTTTATATAGCCTTCCGGAATGGTACTTTCATAAGTTGGATAGAAATCGCCTGTTTTTTCACAATACATAAAATAATAGAACATATTAGGTCTATCAGAGCGCTTATCACTATCTCCGGTCTTGCGTAAATCAATGTGTCTATAGCGCCTTCCGTCATCGTCAATTTTATTGTATCGTTTTATCACATTTTCCTCAGGGGCAAATCCTATCAGCGACGCCTCTCTCTTTTGATAAACCATAATATATTCAAAAGCGGTCGCAAAGTTTTTCTCGTCCGAGCGTCCCTTTGGATTGTTAATATTAGCAATACACGCAAGGAAGTTCATCTCACCAAAAACTTCATTGCACAGCTTCTTCAAATTATTGACCTCATGCTCATCAATGCTAATAAAAATCGTCCCATTTTCCTTAAGTAAATTACGGGCTAACCGCAAGCGAGGGTACATCATGTTAAGCCAGTCAGTGTGGTAGCGTCCATTGGATTCTGTATTTGTTCCCGTATTTCTACCTTCATCATCCACCTGGCTGGTAATGCGCTTGTAATTCTCAACGCTGTCAACGAAGTCATCTGGATAGATAAAGTCACCGCCGGTGTTGTAGGGCGGATCGATATAGATCATCTTGATTTTCCCATGGTAACTCTTCTGCAGCAGCTTGAGCACTTCCAGGTTATCGCCCTCAATATAGAGGTTCTGGGTGTCATCACAGTTTTTGCTCTCCGCCTCACAGGGCCGCAGGGTACCGGTGGTGGGGGTCTGCGCCAGCCGCAGGGCCTTGCCTTTGCCGTTCCAGGTGAAGTTGTAGCGCTCCTTCTCGTCGTCCACATACTCTCCCAGTACCTGCTTGAGCTTATCAAAGTCGATCTTTCCCTCCTCAAACACATCCGGGAAAATCTGCCGCAGCTGCTCTATATTCTCCGCCGCCAAATCCGGCGTTTTACCATCAAGTTTTGTCATCTGTGGTAGCCTCCTTTTTAACTAATACTGGTGAAGAAATCTGTTTTTCAATAATTAGTGCAATGTCTCCAGTTTCTGTTTTAGAGATTAAAAATGTTTCTGTTTGCCTATATGGGCCAAAATATTCAACATTGTAAAACTCTATTGTTATATTAAATTTTGAGGCCGTTCCCTTCATCAGTTGCTCGGCGTTGATTAAGAAGTACAACTGTTTTTTCTCTTCATGGCTCAAGCAAAAGAGCGGGGTAATCGGTTGGTTATTCATGAGAGTTTCAATTTTCACCGCACTTCCGGCACCGTGGTTCTCAAGGCAATAAGAAACCAGTCCATATTTCTTTTTTAGGTTCAATAGACTCTGCAGTTCTTTCGAAATCAATTCTGTTCTCTTATTTGTTTGGAGCAATTTATGCTCCATGGGTTGTGCCAAAAAATCACGGTGCATTTGACGTGCCACAACATAGTCTGTAACATCATCCGGCCTATTTCTACTGGCACAGATAACTGATGGAGTCCCGTCACTCTCAATGGTAATTTGTAGGCACTCTATTTGATTATCCGCCAGAAAATCAATGTGCCGATCCTCTATTTCTGAAAACAGATATGGACGAATTGCGTATTCTTCTTTTCGCCTACTCTCCAATCGAAAAGAATGATTTTGCCACAACGCTGCGCCAGCTAAAACTACCGTACCAATAAAGGAAAGTAGTGTTGCATAAAATCCCAGTGCGTCACCAACCGTTAGACTTGTATTGATGAGAATGCCGATATTGTCTCCAAAGAAGTATAAGATCCATATTAGACCGGGGATTAGGAATAGTGCTGCTATGCACCAAAATCCATACTTATACGGTTCTTTTTTTGCCTTTTCCAATACGCTCTCACATTTTCTCTTTATCTTTTCATTCATACAAATAGTCTTTCTCCAATTTCTTAATCCTCATATTCAGTTCCACCTTCCGGCTGAACTGGGTCTCCTTCTTCAGCTCCGCCCGCAGAGCAGCGATCTCCTTCTCCACCTGTTCCCGCTGGGCCAGGAGCTGCCGTGCCTTCTCTCCGGTTAGGCCTTCGGACACCTGCATCTTTTCCTGGGCGTTCTGGACGGAGAGCCTGTCCACCCAGTCGGTATAGAAGTCAAAGAAGTTGGTAAAGCGCAGCTCCCGGATGTCCAGCGCCGTCCAGAAAGGGGCGTCCTCCGGCTGCCAGGGGGTGGAGATAAACTCCTCCAGAGTGACCTTTTCCCGGTCGGCCAGGCTGAGCCGCTGGTGGGCCATCCAGACCTGCACCTGCTCCCCCAGCCGGAACACCAGCAGCATAGGATATGGAATGGCCCGCATGACGATCTCCGCCAGCCGCCGCAACCCCTTCTCCGCCGTAAGGGATACCTCCAGCACCTCCACCTCCGGGTAGTCCCGCACCTCGTCCGCATAGGGCTGGATGGGGATGAACTCGTTTTTCAGGCAGTATTTCCAGGTGATCTTCTCCACAGCTTCCGAGAGAAGGGCCTTGTCCGCCTTGGAGAGATCCCCGGCCTCGGAAAACAGTTTCTTTGCCACGGTCTTGTCCACCAGGCAGGGCTGGGGGATGTGCAGAGCGTCATAGAAGCCCATGGTTCCGCCTCCGTTCGTTATTTTAACACCAGGAAAGTAATGAGCTCAAAGTCCTCCAGGCCGTCATAGAATTCCTTCTGTAGGGTTGTCCCACCCCGGCTGAACAGGCTGGCCACGCCGATCTCCTGCTTTCTACCGATGAGGTTCTCCACCGCCGCATTGAGCAGCTTGGAGTAGGCCGTCATTCGGCTGCCCTCTTTGGTCTCCTCATTGAATGCCTGAACCAGGTCGGTGAGCACCCGCCCCTGGCCGCTGCACAGTTTCTTGTAGTAGTCCAGGATCTGCTTGGCATGGAGAAAGGACAGCTTCACCTGCCCATCCTGGGTGACATAGATCAGATAGTAGGGAAACAGGGCGTTCTGCTCTCTGGTCTGTTCCCGGCCCTTGATCTGGCGCAGGGTAAAGATCACGCCGGGGGCCACAGTATCGCGCAGTTCCTCTGGGATCTGGGCCACAGCATACAGGCCGGTAGGAGTCTCGTCCAGCTCCTTGCGGTGGATCTTCATGTACTCCATCAGGTCGGTCTTGAAGTCGTTGAAGGTCAGGTCGGTGATGGAGATGCCGCCGGAGATGTCCTCCAGATCCACCACCTCGTTCTGCAGGCGCTGTAGCTGCTTTTTCCGGTACTCCAGATCCTTCATCTCGCTCCCGGACTGGTCAATGACATTTTCCTCGCCAGTGGAGGAGACATCCAGCAGCACCATGCGCCCCCGCACCCGCTGGGCCAGATTGATGTACTCGTCCAAGTCACGCATGGGCCAGAAGTTCACCAGTTGGATGCACTCGTTGGCGGAGCCTATCCGGTCGATCCGACCAAAGCGCTGGATGATCCGCACCGGGTTCCAGTGAATGTCGTAGTTGATGAGATAGTCGCAGTCCTGGAGGTTCTGGCCTTCCGAGATACAGTCTGTGGCGATGAGCACATCGATGTGGTCGGTCATCTCCGGGAAGATCTTGGCGCACTCCTTGGAACGCGGAGAGAACAGGGTGAGGACGGTGCTCAGGTCAGAGAGTTTGATCCGGGTTTTCATTGCCTTGGGGATAGGCAGCGTGGAGCGATTGTCCCCGGTTCCGGTGACCAGGGCGGTATAGATCCCCTGGGCCTGGAGCCGCTGGGCCAGATGGTCATAGAGATAATTGGCCGTATCCGCAAAGGCGGTGAAAATGATGATCTTCCGGTTTCCAGAATTGATGGGATGCTCTATCTTCTTCTGAATCAGCTCCCACAGGGTCTGCAGCTTCATATCCCGCTCCGGGGTGACTACTTTTACCTCGTCCAGAATGGCCTGGAGCTGATCCCGGTCGCTCTCCAGATCCTCCTCCCACTTGATGAGGTCCATGTCCTGGAGCAGCACCTTCACATTTTTGCCGTACATCAGGTCTTCCAGGGCGTTGTCGTCCAGATCAATGTCCCCGATGTTCAATTCCGGGTCGTAGGTGAGCATATTCTTGCGGATCAGTTCCAGCGTGCTTTCAATATTGCTCAGCAGTTTGGATACGGTCAGTTCAAAGGAATTGACGGAACTCTCCATGCGCTTGAGCATTCCCACCCGCATCAGGTCAATGAGGTGAGTTTCACGGTCGGCCTGCTTAAAAACAGAGGTTCCGTCGCCCACGGCTACATCGTATTTGGCCTCGTATGCCTCCCGCTTTTCCGGCAGAACATAGCGCAGAGGGGAATACAGGCCCAGGGTGAGCCGCTTGATCATACGGTTGACTTCACCAATGGGGCGGAACTCCTGCTGGGTGTCGATTCCCGCATAGATGTTCTGCGGAGGCAGCCGCTTGGGGAACTGGCCGATATCCGCCATGTTGTAATACTTCTCAATGTGCTTCCGGGAGCGGGCAATGGTCACGGTGTCCAGAAGCTTGAAGTAGTCCACATTCATCATTTCAACAAAAGAGTCTGTGGTTCGCTGCTCGTCCGGCAGCTCCGACCACTTGTTGAAGATGCCCTGCGCCTTCTTCAGGAGGATTTCCAGGTTGGGGATGCCCACTTCCGCAAAGGCGTCGTTGCGACCCTCGGTGATGAAGTAGATCTGGTTCTTGATGTCGTTCATGCGGTTGTTCACCGGAGTGGCCGACAGGAGCAGGATTTTTGTCTTAACGCCGGACTTGATCACATCCTGCATCAGCCGCTCATACCGAGTAACCTTGTTCTTGGAGGGATTATTATTGCGGAAGTTGTGGCTCTCGTCAATCACAACCAGATCGTAATTGCCCCAGTTCACCGTAGCCAGATTGATGTCTCCGGTTTTGCCGCTGTACCGGCTCAGATCTGTGTGGTTGAGGACATCGTAATTGAAGCGGTCTGCCGCCAAAATGTTCCGGCTGTCGTTCTGGGTGTAGATGCTCCAGTTCTCATGGAGCTTTTTGGGTGCCAGAACCAATACACGGTCGTTTCGTAACTCATAGTACTTAATAATCGCCAGCGCTGAAAAGGTCTTGCCCAGGCCGACGCTGTCAGCGATGATGCAGCCATTGTACTTTTCAATTTTATCGATGGCACCCATGACACCGTCTTTCTGGAACTGGTAGAGTTTGTTCCAGATCACAGTGTCCTTGATGCCGGTACGGGTCTTGAGGATATTGTCCTCTGTCAGTTCCCCGAGATACTGGTGGAACACATGATAGAGTGTGACAAAATAAATGAATTCCGGGGTATTTTCTTTGTAAAGCCGTTGGATCTGCTCCAGAACACCCGCCTTCACATCTTCCACGGCAGTGCCATCATTCCAGAGTTCATCAAACATTTTGAGGAAGTGCTGGGTAAACTCACGGCCATACATACACATGTTGCTGTCAACACGGTCAGAATGGGTCAAGCCCAGACCATCCGTAGTAAAGTCAACCGTACCATTGATGCACACAGAGTCCTCGCCGTTGTCGATGTAAATCATGCGGGGCTGGGCAGAGTTCTTATTCCGAAACATTTTGATATCCGCTTTTGCCTCCAGCCATTTGGCGCACTCTTTTGCCACGGCAGCCTGGCACATCTCGTTGCGCAGTTTCATCTCATACACATTACCAGAGAAGGCTTGCCCACCGTTTCGCTCAAGATAGTACTCACGGGTCTGCTCCTGCTCTCCCTTGATAAAAACAGGATCGGTAAAGAGAAGGCGAATGCGATCCACTTTCATCAATTCTTTTTTCAGCTCCGCAAACGCAAAGATCGTAAAGTAAGCTGTCATCACGGACAGTTTGGAATCCTTGGTAAGTTCCAGACGCAGTTCTTCCGCCACTGTCCCATTTTTCTTGTTATCTATCATTTTAGGCGGTTTCATTTCTCCACCTCGTTCTTACAAAATCTCGGATCAAGGGGTTTCTTTGCGTCCGGCGGCAGCAGCCAGGTTTTTCCTGCCTTAACGGTTCCCGGGATGCGCCCCTGGGCGCAGAGAAGGGCAACACGGCGTGGGGAGATCCCCCAAAGTTCCGCCGCCTGTTTTGTCGTTAAAAATTCCATAGAGCATCCCTCTATATTCCAAATTTCTACCAAATATTATATTCTGTTATCTGAATATAGACAAGATGCTTTTTTATATTAAAAGCATAAAGAGATACCTGTCCAAAAAACAGGACACAACTCCCAAGGTGTCATAACGGTAACAGAAAGCGGAGCGCCAACAAGCACTCCGCTCTCCACGGCCTTTGCAGATGCATCACATCCGTTGTTGCACCCCATCAACACAAATCGGACAGTCGCAGTAAGCATCAATTTATGCTCTATAAGTGGACCTCTCATCCAGAATTATAGCCGCAGTTTCCGGATAGTGGAGGGCATACCAAACGAGACGAACCAGGGACACAGCATATTCAGCGGAGTGGCACTCTGGAAACAGGTACTGAATTTTTTCGCAGACCTGAACAAACCAATCTTCGGCGCCGCACTTTTGTAGCAGTTCCCTCTGGGGTTCCGAATAGCCCAGTCGAGCGATTCTCCCCAATCGAACGCACTCCATAAAATCCGCTGCCTCCGATGCCGATGCGCCCCGCTCCAGTAGGTACCGGTATACATCTTCCCGGCAGGTGATCAGTCGAGCTGGACATATCTCTCCGCTTTGGAGCAAGGACTGCTGATTATCCTGCCACAGCCCACTGCCGTGGCCAAGGCTCATAAAACGAATCAGTCCGCGAAGATCTGTAAAGCCCACGGCATAAAAGAGTTCCGTGTCAAACTGGTTGACGCTTGAGCCAAGCAGCTCGCAGGCTGCCGCCACCGGCGTCTCCGTATCCCCGCTGCAGTACGCTTCACCCAGGGCCGCATAGACAGTTTCGTCATCCAGAGGAATTTCCTGAAGCGGAACACCGGTGCTTGCCGCGCACCGCGCCAACACAGACTGGGCAGAACTGCCCAGAAGCCGTACACAAGGGGTATGCCCCATTTGCTCAAGACCAATGGACACCATGTTCAAAGTACCTTCCGGTGTGTCCAGCGTGACGGGCAGCGCAGATGGATCTGCCGCCTCCGGAAGCAGATACAGCGAGGTAATGGGAGAATGACATGGTACCCGGCTGCTGTTATGTCCCGTTATATAGTAAAACGAGCCGTCCTCTTTCAGTATTTCTGCCGTTTCTTTTGGACAGTAGTCGTTCAAATACCGCTCGATCAGGTCACCAACCTCTGCTTCCGATCCCATTTCTCGCATCACATGTTCAATCTGGAGAAACTGCCTCTTATATTTCTGTGTTACCTTCTCCCTGGCCAATGAGATAAAATTTTCCGACAGGCGCATATCTGCGGACAGCAACGGCTTTCCAGTCCCCAGCAGCGAAACCGGACAGAGGTCAAGGCCATTGGGCTCCAACTCCGTTGGCAGTGGGTTCACCTCTGTGATGTCCAGCAGATAGAGCAGGAAGGAGCTGTTCCAGGTGCCGGCAATGCTGACCCGTCCCCCGGCCTCACGCACCACTTTGGTAATCTCCTGCATCAACAGAATCTGTCCTGCCATACCCAACTGCTCCATCCGTTCCAATTCCCAGTTGAATCGCTGGACAATACCCGGTGCAGGATGCTCCCCATATTTCCGCAACAGCGCCGCTTCCGCCTGGGGGCGGAGCCATTTCTGCCGTTCCACTTCCGCAGCCTCCGCATTCTGGTTCAGCAGGTGCCGTAGAGGTTCTAACGGCTCGATCTGTTCCATCACCTGTGCTTGTCCCTGGGAGAGAGCCTGTTCCAGTCCCTGCCGTTCCCCCGGCAAAACATAGAGCGCGCGAAACTGTTCGGCTACCTCTTTAGGGGACAGATAGGAAGAGGGGTGCTCACCAAGTCCCATATCATAAGAGATCGCCTGAAATGCGTGGATCTCTGCCTCTGATGGATTCGGGGCCAGTCTGGCACTCCGTACGGCACAGAGAGGAGCGGATATCTCTTTCGAGAGCTGCAGCAGTTGTGCAGCTGTGTCATAGGGCTCCAAAGGAAATTCCAGATAGTCATATCCTGCGGCAATTTGTCTGAGCCTGCGTGTCCCGCGGCGCAGCTGGATGGCCCGGGTCAGCTGCCCGTCGATGGCGCTGGCCCCCAGCAGCAGGCCCTCCCGGTGTGCTTCGACCTGCTGACGGGTCACACAGCGGCCAAAGGGGAACTGGTTCCCATCCAGCAGGCGCATCAGGGCGAAAATATTGCGCCGTCCGGTCTCATTTTTTGCCAGCAGGGTGATGGCGTACCGGTCATCCAAATCCACGCAGTCCAAGGTCACACCATAGATCAGCTGAATGCCCCTGCGTTCCGCCTCCCGCTCCATCGGCAGATAGGACAGGATGGAGTTCCGGTCCGTACAGGCCACCGCTGTACACCCATTTTTGGCGCACAGGGAGACGATCTGCGCACCATCCAGAAAGGACAGTTGTTCAGAGGCGGAGGTGTCAGTATGCAATTCAATCCAGTTCATGCTCATTCTCCTGTTCCAGAATTTGATTCAGCCGCCATTGCAGTTCCGCCCAATCCGCCCCCCGCCGCTTCGCCTTCTGATACCAGTAGTCGATGCGCTGAAGGATTTCTTCCGGCTCGCAGTTTTTGCTGTGGCCAGGCTCATCGGTGCTGGTGCCGTCAGGAAGAGCGTTGATCTGCCCCCAGCGATAGCGCAGCAGATGCAGTTGCTGCTGCGCCCAGGTATCCTGCTCCGGGAGCTCCGTTCCTTGCAGCATGGCCGATAAAATCTCCATCTGTTCCAGAATAAACCGAAACAGCCGACCTCGATATTGGGGTTCCACCGCTTCTGCCGCATCTGCCACAGAAGAAAAGCGGGACAATACGGACAGTTTCAATTCCATGTCAGGCAATTCATCCACTTGACGCTGAGGCTCAAACTGAAACAGACGGTCAATCTTTTCCAGCAGGTCAGCCTTTTGGCTCATCAGCATTTTACATTGCTCTTCAGGCCTTGTTTCAGTGGGGACTCCCAAAAACACCCTGGTCTGCTTTGCGGGAGGCAGAAAGGAAAAGACCTGCTTCCCCTGGCAGGTTGTGGTGAACATGGGGCGGTCGCAAAAGGCCAGCACCGTGGTCTCGTCGGCTTCTTCAAGAATGGAAACCGGCACGCCAAACAGTGCGGAAATAGACTTCTTCCGTATGTCTGGAATGGGCTTATCCCCGTGCTCCCAGGCGCTGAACATCTGGCGGGATACCCCGATTTCCCGGGCAGCCATGCTCTGGGAGTAGTTGCACCGGGTACGGATATGATAAATAGCGGTTTTCATGGCGACTCCTCATTTCCGGACAAGCGCTTATCCTGCTCTCATCCTACAAAAGGTTGACAAGCATCGTCAAGACGCAACCATGTAAAAATTGTCTCCTCTGGGCTGATGTAAACTAATTTCACTAAAGCATGTTGTAGGCGTAAAGAAACCCTGCTGACAGTTTTCCTATCCTTATGCTATAATGTACCTGCTCCACTGTGCACAGAGAGATAATTGAAACAGCTGCCTACAGTAAAAACAATTCAGGGAGGTATCGCTTATGGCAACCATTCGTTGTCCCCACTGCGGCAGTCCCGTGATGATCCGGGGCAGCCGTTGGGAGTGCGGCTGGTGCGGTGACTTTGGCAGTATTTCTTCTTTGCAGCCTTCGGAAAAGGCCAAACTGATGCGGGTGGCTGCTCCCTCTGTCCAGGTCACCATCACGGTGACAGGTGCCGAGGATGGACCTGATGAAGAAAACTCTCCACGCAGTTTCTCCCTGGCTGAGTTGGAGGACATGGTACACCGGTGGGACTTCGACGAAAACGAGTGGGCCTGTCGGGATTTGCTTCTTGCCGCCTTTCCGGACGCCGTCCGCCGCTGGAGCCTCGAGGAACAGCAAGATATGCTCACGATGGATGTGTTGCTGGGCGTATCGGAGTACGACCCTCATACGGCCATACGGATGATGCAACTGTTGCTGGATACTGCGGAAGAACAGCTGACGAAAAAAGGAGTCGCGGAACAACTGTTTAGCTGGGATTTGCACGACCTGCTGATTAAAGATGATATGCAGCCTCTTCTGCTGGAAGAGCTGAAGTGGGATGACCATTTTGCCAGCCAGCTGTTTCAGAGCGCGTATGTAGGAGATCCTCAGGAGAGTTTACTTGAGGCGTGTGACCGGTTTGGGGAATCGGAGCTGAAAGAGCATCTCCAAACTCTTCTGTCGGAAAATCCTTATTGCGAGGAATTTGACTAAATAAAACAGTCCGGCTCCTCCTCAGATACGAAACGAGCGCCCGTTCTCCTGGCTCGACAGGAGAATGGGCGCTCACTTTCGTCGTTG
>ULPV01040020.1_pt1 | contig 21964 bp, 20 predicted proteins | sample 1953831 | NCBI WGS metagenome assembly ULPV01 (sample SAMEA4835638, study PRJEB28245) | human gut metagenome | biome: gut microbiome; material: fecal sample | place: Denmark | collected 2008 | reverse complement strand
TCGTTGCCGACGGCAGCTTCCGCGATAACCTCAAGGCTGTTGCCGATTACATGGCATCCAAGTAAACCGTATTTAACTGCATGTGATGCAGCTTGAATAATTTATAGGGAGGTATAATACTCGTGGAAGAAAACAACAAACTTAAAAAAGCCTTGACCGCCGCAGGTATATGGTCGGTCGCGGTCGGCGCTGTTATTTCCGGCAGCTACTATGGCTGGAACTACATCGCATCCGAGACAAACTTCACAGGCTGTCTCATCGCAATGGCAATTGCAACACTGTTCTACATCCCCTTCGCATTCATGTTCGCAGAGCTGGCAACCGCTATCCCCAGCTCCGCAGGCCCCGCAGCCTACACCGAAAAGGCCTTTGGCCGCGGCGCAGGCTTCTTCGCAGGCTTCAGCTATCTTGTTGAATCCCTGTTCTGCACGCCCGGTATCTGCATTGCGGTCGGTGCATATGTTCACACTCTGTTCCCGGTAGTTCCGGCAGTCGTCGCATCCGTTGTTGCATACCTGATATTCCTGTTCATCAACATGCGCGGCATTGAGGCCGGTCAGCTCATCGGCCTTATCGTCACCATTATCGGTGTTGCAGGCGTCGTTTTCTACGCATGCATCGGCCTGCCCCACGCAGACTTCAGCCTGCTCGGCAAGATGGGTGACCTCGGCGGCGTAAAGGGCATCTTCGTCGCTATCCCCTATGCAGTATGGTTCTACCTCGCATTTGAGGCAGGCGGCATGGGCGCAGAGGAATGCAAGAATCCTTCCAAGGACATCCCTAAGGGATTTATCGTCGGCATCTTCACGCTGCTCATCGGCGGCATGCTCATGCTCGTGACCACCTTCTCTCTCCTGCCCAAGGAAGAGCTTCTTAAGAACGACGCTCCTATCGCAAACGTAATCAACCACCTCTTCGGCGAAGGCAGCACGATGAGCATCGTATTCATCGTCATCGCAATGATCGGCCTGATCGCATCCCTTAACGGCATCATCATCGGCCAGTCCCGTCAGACCTACGCACTTGCGCGCTGCAAGTGCCTGCCCGGCTTCCTCGGCAAGCTCGATAAGAACGGCACCCCGATCAACGCACTTCTCGTTACCTCCGTCATCGGCATCGTCCTTACCCTCATCGGCTCGGTTGACGTTATCGTTGTTATCGCAAACATGGGTTCTGCATTCATGGCTCTTTGCTGCTTCATCTCCTGGATCAAGCTCGCAAAGGATCAGCCGGATATGCCCCGTCCCTACAAGTGCCCCCGTTGGCTCGGCTACATCGGCATTCCTTTCTGCCTTATCGTTGCGTTCTGCTCGCTGTACAGCGCAGTAACCGCAGGTACTCTGTTCTACATCGCAGTTGCATTCTTCGTGATCGCAATGATCTACTACGCAGCCGTCTGCAAGAAGAAGAACGGTACCTTCCTGGTTGAGCCCGAAGATCAGTGATAGGCTCTTTTGAAACATCATAATTAACCAAAACGCCATAGCGGCATCGTCAAATGGCGGTGCCGCTGTTGTCATTTTACAAAAAAGGAGCAAAAATTATGAGTTATGTAATCGGCGTTGACCTCGGTACGCAGTCGCTCAAGGGCCTGCTTGTCGATCCCGAGGGCAAGATCGTCGCAGAGGCTACCTGCGCGCACGATCCCATATACCCCAATCCCGGCTGGGCAGAGCAGCCCGTTGAGGATTATCTCCACTCTTTCACAACCGTTATAAAGCAGCTCGTTGCCGATTCCGGCATTGATCCTGCCGAGATCGGAACGATCGGCATGGACGCAATAAACGACTCAGTCATAGCGACCGACGAAAACGGTAATGCGCTTATGAACTGCATCATCTGGCTCGACCGCCGCGCCGAGGCAGAGACTGCCGAGATCGCAAAGATAGTCGATCCTGCGCGCGTGTTTGAGGTCTCCGGCCTTAACCTCGACTCGACCCACACCGCGGCAAAGATGCTGTGGATAAAGAAAAACAGACCCGACGTCTTTGGAAAGGCAAAATATCTTCTGAACGTTGACAGCTATCTGGTATACTGGATGACGGGCGCTGCCGCCGTTGACTATGCTCAGGCATCGGCCTCGATGATCTACAACGTTGCGGAGAAAACATGGTCGCCCGAGATGGCAAACGTCTTCGGTCTTGACCCCGAGCTTCTCGGCAAGATCGTAAAGGCAGAAACCGTCGTCGGCACGCTGTCGGCGCCCGTTGCACATCGCCTCGGCCTTACCACAAAGACCAAGGTCATCTGCGGCACCGGCGATGAGCACAGCGCATGCCTCGGCTCCGGCCTCGTAAAGCCCGGTATGGTCTGCGATATCACCGGCACTGCCGAGCCTGTTGCCGGAACCTCCGCAAAGCCTGTTTTCGATAAGAAGGGCCTTGTTGAGACCCATCACTCCGCCGACTCCCGTCTGTGGCTTATAGAGAATCCCGGCTTTGTTTCCGGCGGCTCGACCAGATGGTATAAGGACACCATTCTGCGCCTGCCGAATTATGACCTGATGAACACTCAGGCAAAGCGCAGCCCGATCGGCTCGAACGGGATCACCTTCCTGCCCTGCATGGGCGGCGCAATGACCCCCAACTGGAACGGCAGCGCACGCGGCACGTTCACGGGCCTTACGCTCAGCCACACGCTCGACGATATGTCGCGTGCGGTATTCGAGGGCATTTCCTTCGGCCTGAAGGACAACGTTGACAGATTTGAAGAGATCGGCATGGACTGCTCAAGCGTCCGCATAGTCGGCGGCTCTACGAAGTCTCCGTTCTGGTGCCAGATGAAGGCCGACGTTCTCGGCAAGCCGCTGGTTGCGACCAAGAACCCCGAAGGCGCGGCTATCGGCGCTGCGATGCTCGCATCGGTCGCAGAGGGCAACTTCGCAAATCTCGATGAGGCAGCAGAGGCAATGGTCGAGCTCGGTGCGACCTACGAGCCTGACCTGAGCAAAAAGGCTGCCTACGACGAGGCATACGCACGCTACTACGAGTGCTACTACACCATGGAGCCGTTCTTTAACAAGTATTACAAAGCATAATTAAAAAGGAAGTAATCAAAATGCTTGACAATCGTTTAATTGAAGCCGACGCAACAAAGCTTGATGAGCTGCGAGAAATACTCAAGGCGCAGGAGAATTCCGATAAGCTGTGCGGCATCGGTATGAAGGAGATCCACATCGAGCACGGGGGTGCCAAAAAGGTCTGCCAGGCCGTGAAGAGCCTTACCGACGGCAAAAAGGTGCTGATGGTAACAGGCCCGACCGAGATCGTCGATGTGGACGGGAAAAACGTTAAGGAAGCGGTTAAGGCATATCTTGACGCGGAGTATGATGTCGAGTGGCTGGTCATCAGCGAGCCGAACAGCATAGTTCACGCAACGCCCGAAAACGCAGCCAAGATCCAGGCTCACTTCGAGGGCAAGGATATCGTCGTCGGCATAGGCGGCGGCACGATCTGTGATCTGTGCAAGTACTCCACCTATTACTACGACCATGAGAATCCGCTGCCGCTGGTCATCGTGCAGACCGCGCTGTCTGTAAACGCGTTCTCCGACGATTCCTCTGTCATGCTCATAAACGGCGTAAAGCGCACCGTTCACTCGCGCTATCCGCTTATACTTATAATTGACCTCGACATCGTCGCCGCAGCTCCTGCGGAGATGAACGTCAGCGGTTACGGCGACCTTATAGCAACGTGGACAGCGCCCGTTGACTGGTATCTGGGCAATGTTCTCGGCATGGGACAGCATTTCCATACCGCACCCTCGGATATGATCCGCACCCAGTGCGACAGGCTGCTTGAGAAATCCGAGAAGCTCGCGGCAGGCGATGCCAAGACTCTCGGCGAGCTTGCAAATGTCCTGACCCTCAGCGGCCTTTCCATGGGGCTTGCAAACGAAAGCTCCCCGGCCTCCGGCTCGGAGCACGTCATGAGCCATCTTATCGACATGGCCTCCGGTGTCCGCAAGACCGGCATTTGCTATCACGGCACCCAGGTAGCTGTTTCCGGCATCATGAGCGAGATCATCTGGGATTGGCTTCTCAACGATTTTGACCCGAAGAAGGTCGATCTTGACAAGTGCTACCCCAGCTTTGAGGAAATGGAGCCGCGCGTGAAGGCTGCGTTTGACTGGCTGGACGATACCCACAATGCCGCAAACGAGTGCTGGGCGGATTATCAGAAGAAGCTCCAGCGCTGGCACGACCACAAGGCAGAGTTCAAAGCCTTCCTCGAGAACTTTGATGAGTTCAAGAAGGCCGTGGCACCATGGGTCAAGAAGCCTGAGTACATTGCCGACTGCATGCACAAGGCAAATGCGCCCACAAGATACTCAAAGCTCAACTTCCCCGTGGACGAAAAGACCGTCCGCTGGGCGATCACCAACTGCCACCTGATGCGCAACCGCTTCTCGGTCATCGACCTGCTGCACTTCACCGGCTTCTGGACCGATGAATTCGTGCAGAAGCTCATCGAGCGCGCCGAGGCGATGGACGCAGGCTTATGAGCTACGCGCCCGAATGCTTTCTTGCAGGGGCGATGAACACCCGTGACCTCGGCGGCATAAGAGCTGCCGGAGGCAGAACGGTAGCAAAGCAAAAACTCATCAGATCCGGCGAACTCTCAAGGGTGACTGACGACGATATCGCCAAGCTGACCCACATAAGGCTTAAAACGATAGTTGACCTCAGAAGCCCGGCGGAGACCTCGCTTAAAATGGACATTATACCGGACGGTGTGCGGTATGTGCACTGCCCGGTCGTGTCCGATCTGGTTCCCGGCATAACGCGCGAGTCGATCGAGGATCCCTACGACGGACTTAAGCGCACCGACTATGCCCGGGATCTGCGCGAGGGCGGCATGGCTAAGATGCGTTCGCTGTATCCGATCCTTGTCGAAAACAGCAACGCTGTAAAGCAATACAGGCGGTTTTTCGACTGCGTCCTTGAAAACGACGGCGACGGGGCTATACTCTTCCACTGTGCGATGGGAAAAGACAGGGCAGGGGTAGCCGCGGCGCTGCTGCTGTACGCATTGGGCGCGTCGATGAAAGATATCATGACCGACTACATGTACACCGGTATCTGCTGCGCCGAAAAAATTCGGCGCGATACCGATGCATGCCGCTCTCTTACAGACGATGAGTCGCTGCTGGAGTCCGTTTACTGGCTCAACACCACGCACGAAAGCTATCTTGAGGCAATGTTTGAAAGCTGCATTCGCCAATGCGGAAGCGTTGACAGATACCTTGCCGAAAAGCTTGGTATCACTCAGAACAAAATATCTCGTTTGAGATCAATGTATCTCGAATGAAAACAGCCCACGGGAAATTCTCCCGTGGGCTGAAGCTATTTTGTGAAATTAATGAGTGTTGAAGTAATCGACGGCGGCCTCGCTTGTGAGAATAAGGTCGCAGTCGCCGTTATCGAGGGCGCTGAAGTATTCCGACGCGCCGCCGTTGATGCGAGTTATCTGGCCGATCTTGCGGCTGACGGAGCTGCTTGCGTTTATGGTGTCGAGCGCAGACTGCGTCGTGCCGATGTACAGCAGCTTATCGCGCACCGAGCTTGAGCCGCTGCCCTTGCCGGCAAGAACGACGTCCGTTGACATGTAGGTTTCAAGTATCGTGTAGTCGGGGCATTCGGTGTCGAGCACAACGCCGCCCCAGGCGCAGTCAATGTTGCCGGAGTTAAGCTCAACGTAGGCGTCCTCCGAGTGTATCGGCTGAATTTTCAGCACCCAGCCGAGCTTTTCGCACACCTTGCCGGCAAGATCAATGTCGAAGCCGACGTACTCCTCGCCCTTGGTGAATGCCATAGGAGCCGAGTCGAGGTCAACGCCGATTATAAACGTTCGCTCCGCGATATAGCCAAGCTCACTGAGAGCATCCTTCTGCGACGGGAAGCTGACCGCGCGGCTGCTGCCGAACCATTGCGTGCTAAGCTCGTCTATAACGCCCTCGTAGGCAAGCTCCTTGAGCGCTTTGTCTATGTAATGATACGTCGAGTCGCCGTTTCTGAAGCCGATGGAATATTCCTGACTGCCGAGACTTTTGACGACTTTATATTTTCCGTCGCTGCCGCAGCCGCAAAGGCTCAAAACCATAGCAAGCGCCAGCGCAGCGCAGATAATTCTTTTTTTCATAGGGTACTTACCGCCTTTCGGATTTGATGATACGCGAAAAATGTTAAAAAATCAAGGCAGTAAATTCACCCTGTATGACTGCTCGATTGCTCATTGTCAGTGAGCGCACCTGCGAGGCGGAATATGTGGCCGAGGCGCTTACCGTTCCTCGCGGTTCTGTAAGGCGCACGGAGGCGTATTCGCCGTCAAGCTCTGCCAGATAGGCTGCCACAGCAGCCGTTCCGCTTGCGCAGGAGCCTTCCCACACTGCCGTATCGGTCGAAGCGACGTAAACAAGCGGCGTGAGAGTGTGTTTATCCCTGTCGAAGAACATAAGCCCCAAAGCGTCGGCTCCGAGCTGACGGCACCACGAGGCAATAACGGCCTTGGCTCTTTCACGCTCTATCGTGCCGACCGGAACTATCGCATGGCATATGCCGGGAAAGCGTACAAGAGGGAAGGTGTAGCCCTCAAAGCCGTCAAGGAAGCTGCATTCGGATATGGATTCGGGCAAAGGCATTGCGACCTCGCCCTCAAAGCAGGTTCTGTTAACCATGCTTCCCGAAATTTTCACAGGCTCCGGGGCACCGGATACCTCGAAAAGCTCCTCGCAGTATAAACCCTCGGCCAAACCTGCACGGCTGAAGATAACGGCTGCGGCCGAAAGCGAGGCGTTGCCGCAGAACTCGCCGCCCATCATCTGAAGGCGAACGGCGCAGCAGGGATCATCTGGCTTTTCGAGAAAGCCGACCTGCTCTACCGTGACATCGCGCTTCATGAGCTCGGCCGCAACGCGGCTCTGCTGCTCGCGCGGCACAAAGCTGTCAACGATGACGGTGATGTTCCCGGCAGGATCGATTTTAGTGTAGCTTATATTCATGACTGTCCGTAATTTTTAAGAAACTGCTTTGTGCGCTCCATCTTCGGTGCGCCGAACACATCCTCGGGATCACCTTGCTCGACGATAACGCCGCCGTCCATGAAAATAACGCGGTCGGAAACAGCGCGCGCAAAGGCCATCTCGTGGGTAACTATAACCATGGTCATGTGCTCCTCGGCGAGCTTTTTTATGACCTTGAGCACCTCGCCGGTAAGCTCCGGGTCGAGCGCGCTCGTCGGCTCGTCGAAAAACAGGATCTGCGGATCCATTGCGAGCGCACGAGCAATGGCAACTCGCTGCTGCTGACCGCCGGACAGCTGGCAGGGGTATGCCTCGGCCTTGTCGGAAAGGTTCATTTTGCCGAGCAGCTCAATGGCTTTTGCCTGCGCATCTTCTTTGCTGCGGCCGAGCACGCATATCTGGGGATCCATAAGGTTTTTCAGAACGCTGTAATGGGGGAAAAGATTAAAGCTCTGGAAAACCAGACCGAAAATGCTGCGGATCTTTTTCAGCTCGGCCTTGCTCGAATAAACCGAGCGGCCGTCGGCGTCATTCTTGGCCGCGTACTCGCCGTCGTAGAGAAGCTCGCCGCCGTCCATTTCGGTCAGCAGCGTTGCGCAGCGCAGCAGCGTCGATTTGCCGGAGCCGGACGGCCCGATTATGGACACGACCTCGCCCTCGGATACGCTCATGCTTATGTCCTTGAGAACATGCAGCGTGTTGTCATTGAAGCTTTTCTGAACGTGGTTCATTTCCAATATCTTTTTCATGTTGCATATCCTCCTTCTTATTGATAATAGTTCATCGCTTTTTCTGCCTTGCCCATTACATAATCAACGATGGCGTTAAACACAAAGTAGAACACGCCGGCGACGACAAACGGAACAAAGCTCGACTGCGAGTTTGCTATCTGCTTGCCGATGGTGAACATTTCAACATACGAAACGGTGAAGGCAAGCGAAGTGTCCTTAACGAGGGTAACGACCTCGTTTGTGACGCTCGGCATGATGCGCTTGAGCACCTGCGGAAGAATTATGCGGAAGAAGGTCTGAATTTTGGAATAGCCCAGAATGTCCGCAGCCTCGTATTGGCCAACAGGGATAGATTCAATGCCGCTTCGGTAGATCTCGGCAAAATACGCCGCGTAATTTATCGCAAATGCGATAACTACGGGGACGAGTTTATTTTTCGCAACGGGAAGCTCAAACAGATAGTACGGGCCGTAAGTGACCGCGATAAGCTGGAGCATGAGCGGAGTGCCGCGCAGGACGGATATGATGGCGCGGGTTATGGAAGAGATGACTTTGACTTTGCTCATTCTGAGCAGAGCAACGACCATGCCGAGGGGAAGCGCAAACAGCAGCGTCAGGAAAAATATCGCGCAGGTGCCGCCCATGCCGTCGAGCATTGTCTTGAGCATTGTAATAAGATCCATAGATATCCTCACTTTAAACGCACGCATTCCCGAAGGTGCATCGCGCCTCCGGGAAGCTTGCGGCTTTTTTATTTATGCCTTAATTACTTGTTAAGAAAGATTAGGTTGTTTACGATGTCGGGGTACTTATCGGCGATCTTCTGATAGGTGCCGTTTTCAACGAGCTGATCGATTGCTGCCTGGATCTGGTCGCACAGCTCCTGGTCACCGGAGCGGAATGCAATGCCGTACTGCTCTGCGCCGAGACCCTCGTCGATGATGGAGTAGCCGTCGTTTTCGGCAACGTATGCCGCTGCTACGGGGTAGTCAACAAAGACTGCGTCAACGCTGCCGCCGCCAAGCTCGGTGAAGCAGCTCAGGAAGCTGTTGCAGGTAACTACGTTGGAGAAGCTGTCCTTGAGAGAGGAGAGGTCGCCGTTGAGAAGAGCCTCGCCGGAGGTGCCGAGCTGAACGGCAACTGCCTTGCCTGCAAGGTCTGCGGAGGTCTTGTAGCCGCTGTCGGTCTTAACGAGAAGAACCTGGGTGTTGTCGTAGTAAGGCTCGGAGATGACGTAGCCGGCTTCCTTCATGCTGTCGAGGATGGTCATGCCGGCCCAGATGCAGTCGCATTCTTTTGCGTCAAGCTGAGTGAGCTTCTGATCCCAGTTGAGTGCGAAGATCTCCATCTTCCAGCCGAGCAGATCACATACTGCCTGAGCTACTTCAACGTCGAAGCCAGTGTACTTGCCGTCATCTCCCATGTAAGCGTAGGGGGGATATTCGGGGTCAACACCGACGGTGAGAGTCTTAACGCTGTCGTCGGCCTTCTGCTTGTCGTCGTTGTTGGTGTTGTTTCCGCAGGCGCACAGTGCAAAGACCATCATCAGCGCCAGCATCATAGCGATAATTCGTTTCATTTTCTTTTCCTCCAAAACGTCTGTTTGAGTTTTTAGCTTGTTATCACGCTGCTATAATAACACATTAGCGAAATAAAGCAAGACCTTTTTGCAAATTTAGCTGTGCAGTTTCTGCACAGCGCTTTTTCTACTTATATAAATAAAACAGCGCACCCGATGGGATGCGCTGCAGATTTGATGTTATGCGTTTGCCGGAGCGGCAGGCTCTGTGTTGTCCGGAGTCGGGCGCTTCATGCCGACCTTGAGCAGCAGAGGCGTTACAAGCGTTGTGACGATGACCATGAGGACGACGGCAGGGAACATGGTGCCGGATATAAGCCCGGCCATGCTGCCTTTCTGAGCAACGATCAGTGCGACCTCGCCGCGCGATACCATGCCGAGGCCGATGGACACGGCGTCGTAGGTCTTAAAGCCCGTGAGCCTTGCGCCTATTCCGCAGCCGATGATTTTCGTGAGAATAGCCACTATCGTGAGAGCGACAGCGAAGAGAATCAGATTGCCGTCAAGCCCTGCAAGCTCGGTTTTTATGCCGATCGATGCAAAGAAAATAGGGGAGAAGAGCATGTAGCTCATGGTGTTTATACGCTTTACAACATAGGTTCGCGTCTCGCCGTGGTCGCTGAGCATAAGTCCGGCAAAGTAAGCGCCGGTGATGTCGGCAATGCCGAAAAAGTGCTCGGAAACAAAGCTGAGGATGAAGCAGAATGCAAGCGCGTATATGGCAATACGTCTGTGGTTGCCCCAGATCCTTGCGCGCAGATGCGCAAAGGCTTTGCGGATGACTATGGCGACGATGGCAAGGCAGATGAAATATGCAATAATGCGGATAAATATAGTAACAGGCTGAACCGTCGAATCGGTAAAGCCGGTGAGCACGGTAAGTACGATGATGCCGAGCACGTCGTCAATTACGGCCGCAGCCATTATTGCAGTGCCGACGCGGCTTTTGAGTTTTCCCATCTCGCGCAGAGTCTCAACGGTTATCGAAACGGAGGTCGCGGTAAGGATAACGCCTATGAATGCGGCCTTGAGCATACGCAGGCTGTCCGGCTCGCCGTTAAACAGCAGGTAGCAGCCGGCACCGCCCAGGAAAGGAACTATAACGCCGATCGTTGCAATGATAAAGGCCGAAAGGCCGGTGTGCTTAAGCTCCTGAACGTCGGTATCAAGTCCGGCGGTGAACATTAATATGATAACGCCGATCTCGGCGGTCTTGACCAGAAAGTCGGATTCGCCTATAAGACCGAAGCAGCTCGGGCCGAGCAGCAGGCCGGCTATCAGTGCGCCGACGACCTGCGGCATATTGACCTTTTCGCTTGCAAGGCCGAGAACCTTGGTTGAAAGCATAATAATTGCGATGACTAAAATGAAGCTGTAATCCATAGAAAAAATCCCCCCGCAAAACACTGCTGAAATAATCAAAAAATCCACAATCTCAAGGCTTTCAGCCTCAAGGCGCAAGGCGGATTTTACGCGCTTTGCGGCAGAAATTCAAGTTAATTTTTCGCGCCTGAGATGAGCATAATTAATATGGCTATGAGTTTGCGGCATACAGGCACTGCTGTGCAAAAAATGCACCGCGAAATTAGACAAACTGTGGCATATGTACTTCAATTCCTATCACGAAAGTGGTATATTAATATCACACAACAGACATAGGAATTACGGAGGTGATATGATGAACGTGACCAGCAAGGGGCGCTATGCTCTGCGCATTATGATCGATCTTGCCCAGCACAGGGAGGATGGCTTCATATCGCTCAAGACCGTGTCCGAGCGCACGGAGCTTTCAATGAAGTATCTTGAAATGATAGTCGGAAACCTCAAAAAAGCCGAGCTTGTGCAGAGCACGCGCGGCAAAGAGGGAGGATATAAGCTCGTCAAGGATCCGAAGGACTACACAATCGGCGAGATACTGCGCTGCATGGAGGATAATCTTGCACCCGTTGCCTGCATAAAGGAGGGCGAGATACAGTGCGACCACTCCGGCGGCTGCCTGACGGTTCCGATGTGGAAGGAGCTTGATGATATAACAAACGCCTATTTGGACACTGTCAGCCTTGAGGATCTGCTCACGGGCGAAAAATGGCGAAATAAGACTTGACTTGGCAATAACATAGTGCTACAATCCCTACGGAATTAATAGGATATACACAATGCGAAAGGAAGATAAAAATGTTTGTTTACGCTGATAACGCTGCAACTACCTGCGTCAGCAAGACCGCGCTTGACGCGATGATGCCCTACCTCACCGAGCAGTACGGCAACCCCTCGAGCTTGTATGCCTTTGCTCAAAATTCAAAGGAAGCGCTTGAAAATGCAAGAAAGACCGTTGCCGACATAATCGGCGCCCAGCCCAAGGAGATATACTTCACCTCCGGCGGCTCCGAGGCGGATAACCAGGCCATAGTTTCCATGGCAAAGGTCGGCGCTCTCAAGGGCAAGAAGCACCTTATATCCACAAAGTTTGAGCACCACGCGGTTCTGCATACGCTCAAAAAGCTTGAAAAAGAGGGCTTTGAGGTAACTCTGCTGGATGTCCACGAGGACGGCGTTGTCCGCCTTGAGGATCTTGAGGCGGCCGTTCGCGAGGATACCGCTCTTGTGACCATCATGTTTGCAAATAACGAGATCGGCACGGTTCAGCCCATCAAGGAGATCGGCGAGTTCTGCCGTGCAAGAAAGATCCCCTTCCATACCGACGCTGTTCAGGCAGCCGGCCATATGCCGATAAACGTTCAGGAGATGAATATCGACCTGCTGAGCATGTCAGGCCATAAGTTCCACGCTCCCAAGGGCGTAGGCGTTCTGTATGCAAAGACCGGTATGCCGCTGTTCAACATCATCGAGGGCGGCGCTCAGGAGCGCGGAAAGCGCGCCGGCACCGAGAATATCCCCGGTATAGTTGCTCTGGCGGCGGCTCTCAAGGAGAGCGTTGACAATATGGAAGCCAACACCGCTAAGATCATCCCCATGCGTGATAAGCTCTTTGCCGAGCTCAGCAAGATCCCCCATTCCAAGATAAACGGCTCGCTCGAGCATCATGTCCCCGGCACCGTCAACATGTGCTTTGAGGGCATAGAGGGCGAAAGCCTGCTGCTTCTGCTCGACGCAAAGGGCGTCTGTGCATCGTCCGGCTCGGCATGCACCTCCGGCTCGCTCGACCCCAGCCACGTTCTGCTCTCGCTCGGCCTGCCTCATGAGGTCGCTCACGGCTCGCTGCGCCTGTCGATCGGCGAATACAACACTATGGAAGAGATCGACCATATCATCAAGGTCGTTCCCGAGGTAGTTTCTTATCTGCGCGATATCTCCCCCGTGTGGGAGGAGCTTGAAAACGGCACCAAGAAGCATCTTATTTAATAAACAACACACTGTGATATAATAGGAGGAACTTAAGTTATGGCACTTTATAGCGATAAGGTAATGGATCATTTTCAGAATCCCCGTAATGTCGGCAAAATGGACGATGCAGACGGCGTAGGCGAAGTCGGCAACGCAAAATGCGGCGACATCATGAAGATGTATATCAAGGTCAAGGACGGCATCATCACCGATGTTAAGTTCAACACCTTCGGCTGCGGCAGCGCAATTGCCACCAGCTCCATGGCAACCGAGCTCATCAAGGGAAAAAAAGTCGAGGATGCACTCGAGCTTTCCAATAAGGCAGTTGTTGAAGCTCTTGACGGTCTGCCCGCACATAAGATCCACTGCTCCGTCCTTGCAGAGGAAGCTGTTGCAGCGGCAGTCAAGGACTACTATGACCGCAACGGCATAGCATACGATCCCGAGCTGTTCAGCAAGAAGCTGCACGACTGCGAAAGCTGCGCAGAGTAATCAAGAACGTAGAAAAAGCTCCCCACACGGGGAGCTTTTTTGCATGTAAAGTATTACTTTCCGGCCTCGGGCAGGCAGTGCATGCGCAGAGTGTCGAGCATTCTGAAGCCTTCAGAGTGAAGGCAGAAGCTGCGCAGACCGAAGTCGAGTGAACGCAATTTGAGATACAAGGCAATCGCTTTGCCCTCGCTGCTGCCTTCGGGAAACTGGCTCTTATGGCAATCGAATATCGCGGAAAGCTGCCGGTCAAGAAGCTTTTTCGAGGTTTTGACGTATCGGTTTGGCGATGAGGTCATGTAATATGCTATTGCTTTTACCGGCGCGGACGCTGCGCCGTGCCTTTGCATTATGCCCTCGTAGGGGGCAAAGTAAGCAATCCCGGACGCGGCTTTGCCGACGTTCAGGTGATCGGGGTGGCACTCGCTTTTCACCTGCGGATCGGGGCAGAATATGACGTCGGGCTTAAAATCGCCCACGACCTTTGCAATGGCGGACGTAAGCTCGCGAGCGTCGTAAAAGCCGCCGTCGCAAAACGGAAGAAAGCGAACGTCGCTCACTCCGAGAGCTGCGGCCGACGCCTTTGCCTCGGCCTGCCTAATCGGAATAAGCTCCTCGGGCGGAACGGCGGCAGAGCCGTATCTGCCGTCTATGCAGCACAAAAACGCAACTGCCTTTCCGCTTTCGGCAAGCTTTGCCGCCGTGGCGCCGGCGCCGATCTCTATATCATCCGGATGCGGCCCGATGAAGAGGCAGCGACTAAAGCTTTCAAGCTGCGGCAGGGGAGACGTGAGGTTTATTGCAAGCTTTGTTATGCTCATGCCTTTGCTTCCTTGCGCGCGGCTATCTCGCTGCAAATGCGGTCGTACTCTTCCTCGTCAAGCTTGTAGTGCTTCTTGTACAGGAAGTGGCTGAGCAGCATCAGCACGCAGGGGACAATGACCATGCAAAGCAGCAGAGCCAGCGTCTTTCCCGGCTCGATGCCGGCAATGACGTTGTCGATCGCCATTGTCTTTTCGTGCTCGGTGATGAGGTTTCGCGCACATTCGTTTTCAAAATCGGATATCTGATTTGTGTATTTGGTCACGCCGAAAATGATGTAGCTAAGATTTGTGACGAGAACGATAAGAGCCGATGACATTTTAGTCAGGAACGGGCGCAGAGAGGTGATTATTGCCTCGTCACGCGAGCCGGTGCGGTATTCGTTGTACTCGACCGTGTTTATGATGGAGATCATCATGATAAGATAGTAGCCGTACTGACCGAAGTTCGAAAGCGCATAGCCGATGGTTACGACCCAGAACTTGAGCATCGTCGAGGGCAGGGCGAGTCCGGCAACGAGCATGAGTGCATAGCCGACCATCGAGATGCACGCGAGGACAGTCATGAGCTTTTTACGCTTGATATGGCGCGAAATGGCAGGGTAAAAGATCATGAGAAATGCCGTGACGGACATTCCGACGATCGAAAACAGCGAGAACAGGCCACCCTCATATCCGAAATCAAAATAAATATATGTCGAGCCGATGCCGCCGACTATAAGTCCGTTGCCTATCTGCTGAAGCAGGAAAATAAGGCTTATCCAAAGCAACTGATCATTGCCGGTGATGGTCGTCCAGATCTTTTTGAAGCTGATCGGGGGTGCGTCGGTGTATTCGCGGTTTTCACGCACGCCGAAAACGGTGAAGCACAAAAACAGCGGAGCGATTATGCAGATTATAAGAGCTATCCTGCCGTATGCTATCGTCGTGCTGCCGCCGATGGCCATGTCGCCGACGGTAAACATGGGGATGAGAACGCTTGCAAGCGTTCCGCCGATGCCGGCAAACAGAGTTGCGCGCGAGGCAAACTGGTTTCGTGCGTTTGCGTCGGTCGAAAGCGCAGGAACCATTCCCCAATAGGAGATATCGTGCATCGTGTAGGTTATCGAATACAGGAAATAGATCACGCCGAAGAACCACACAAAGCTCCAGCCCTGAAGATCGGTGTTGAACGCAAGATACACGACGACCGAGGTCGAGAGTATGCCGATGACGAGCCAGGGTTTGAATTTGCCCCAGCGTGTGCGCGTGCGCTCGATAATGTTGCCCATGATTGGGTCGTTTAGTGCGTCGAATATTCGCGCGGCGACGACAATTGCGGTTATTGCGCCGAACTGCGCGTTTGTGAGGTTTCGCGTAAACAGTACAAAGGTGATGATGCAGCTTGTGAACAGATAATAGATCATGTCCCTGCCGACGGTTCCGAGCGGGAACATGATAAGGTTTTTCTTCCTCTGCTTGAGATCTTCCATGATAATCTCCTATCCGAATAATGAATGTATCTTCCATTTTATCAGCCGTGCCGAATAATATCAAGGAAAACGCGCCGCGCCGCATGATGAAGTTTCGGGCGAAAAATTGTTGCACATGCACAAAGACGGCGGCGGAAAATCGTGATAATCTGCAAAATTCCGTCTTGCGAAATGCGTCGATATCGGATAAAATGAGTGTCATTCAATAACATACGAGGTGGTCAAATTGCAGCAGCTTATCGAGCGCATTAAGCGTGACGGCGTGGTAAAGCCCGGCGGAGTCCTGAAGGTGGACAGTTTCCTTAACCATCAGATCGACCCCAAGCTGAGCTACGATATGGCAAAGGAGATACACAGGCTTTTTGAAAACGAGGACGTCAACAAGATCCTCACGATCGAGGCCTCGGGCATCGGCATGGCGGTTTTGACCGGCCTTGTGTTTGACTGCCCCGTGGTTTTTGCGAAAAAGAGCAAGACGATAAATCTCTCGGACGACGTGTATGCAACAACGGTGTATTCCTTTACGCATCAGGTGTCAAAGCAGGTGCTTGTTTCAAAGCGCTATCTCAATCCCGGCGACAGAGTGCTCATAGTCGATGACTTCCTCGCAAACGGCGCGGCGCTCGAGGGACTGTGCGATATAGTCGAGCAGGCAGGAGCGACGGTCGTAGGCGCTGCTATAGCGATAGAAAAGGCCTTCCAGCCCGGCGGCGAGAAGCTCCGCGCAAGAGGACTGCGCATAGAGTCGCTTGCACGCATAGAGTCGATGAGCGACGACAGCATAGTTTTCTGCCAGGAATAAACATGCACAAAAATCGCGGTGAAAAAGTGTGAAACTTGGCTAAAAACCAGACTTGACTTTTTTCGACGCAGTTGATATGCTAAACGTGTTCCCGTTAAGGGGCGCGCAAAACAGAATATTTTCGATATATAGCAAATGATATGGATTTGAAGTCTCTACCCGGACGCCGTAAATGACCGGACTATCGAAGTTTTTATACAGAGGAAAATCAATAGTTTTTCCTTTGACTTTGGTATTTTATTCGCCGGTCACAGATCCATGTGCCCGGCGTTTTATATTTTTGTATCAAAACTCAAAATTGAGTTTGATAATAGATTATTTTGGAGGGTAACCGAAAGATGATGAAGAAGATTACAGCGCTTCTGCTCGCAATGGTCATGGTCTTTGCACTGTGCGCATGCGGCAACAATTCCGACGACAAGAAAACCGACGACAATGCCGACGCATCCAAGATCAAGGTTGGATTCATATTCCTGCATGATGAGAACTCCACCTATGACCTTAACTTCATGAACGCAGCAGAGGCTGCATGCAAGAACCTCGGCCTCGACGAGAGCCAGTACGTTTTCAAGAAGAACATCCCCGAAGATCAGAAATGCTACGACGCAGCTGCTGAGCTTGCTGAAGAAGGCTGCAACATCATCTTCGCCGACAGCTTCGGCCACGAGTCCTACATCATAGAGGCAGCTAAGGAATTCCCCGATGTCCAGTTCTGCCACTCCACCGGCACTCTCGCTCACACCGAGAAACTCGCTAACTACCACAACGCATTCGCTTCCATCTACGAAGGCCGCTACCTCGCAGGTATCGCAGCAGGCCTCAAGCTCAACGAAATGATCGCAAACGGCGACTTCACCGCAGACGAGGCAAAGATGGGCTATGTCGGCGCATTCACCTACGCAGAAGTCATGTCCGGTTACACCTCTTTCTTCCTCGGCGCACGTTCCGTCTGCCCCACCGTTACCATGGACGTAACCTTCACCGGTTCCTGGTACGATGAGACCGCAGAGAAGGAAGCAGCAAACACCCTTATCAAGAACGGCTGCAAGCTCATCAGCCAGCACGCCGACTCCATGGGCGCTCCCACCGCATGCGAGACCGCAGGCGTTCCCAACGTTTCCTACAACGGCAGCACCGAGTCCGCTTGCCCGAACACCTTTATCGTTTCCTCCCGCATCGACTGGACTCCTTACTACGAGTACGCAATCAAGGCCGTTATGAACGGTGAGACCATCGACACCGACTGGACCGGCACCCTCAAGACCGGCTCCGTCGTTCTGACCGACGTAAACGAGAAGGCAGCAGCCGCCGGCACCGCTGAGGCAATTGCCGAGGCAAAGGCAAAGCTCGAAGACGGCTCCCTGAACGTATTCGATACCGCAACCTTCACCGTCGACGGCAAGAAGCTCGACAGCTACATGGCCGACGTTGACACCGATAAGGACTACACCAAGGATACCGAAGTTGTTGAGAACGGTGTGTTCTACGAATCCAAGTTCCGCTCCGCTCCTTACTTCGACGTCATGATCGACGGCATCAATCTGCTCGACACCAACTTCGGCAGCTGATATACGAAATAAGAAGTACGAAGTATGTATTAATAAAGGAAGCTCCGCATTTACGGAGCTTCCTTTAGCCACTTATGAGGAAGCGGAGGAAAGAGCATGAAGAAGTTCACACTTTTTCCTGCGCTGCCACTTATTACACATGGGGAGTGAAGAGATGGATAACAAAAACGCCGCCGTGAAGATGAGAAACATATCAAAATCATTCGGCACGGTAAAAGCTAACGACAAGATTTGGCTCGATATATACAGAGGCGAGATACTTGCGCTTCTGGGCGAAAACGGCTCGGGAAAGACCACCCTGATGAACATGCTCTCGGGTATTTATTTCCCAGACGAGGGCGAAATTTTCATTGACGATAAGGAAGTCGTCATCCGCTCGCCGAAGGACGCTTTGAATCTCGGCATCGGCATGATCCATCAGCACTTCAAGCTCGTTGACGTGCTCACGGCCACGGAGAACATAATCCTCGGCCTTGAAGGCAAGGGAAAGCTCGACCTCAAGTCGGCCGCAAAGAAGATCCGCGAGATATGCGACGCTTACGGCTTTGACGTGGATCCCGATCAGCATATATACGAGATGAGCGTTTCCCAGAAGCAGACCGTCGAGATCGTAAAGGTGCTCTATCGCGGCGCGGATATACTGATCCTCGATGAACCGACTGCGGTTCTCACTCCGCAGGAAACGGACAAGCTGTTTGCCGTTTTGCGCAATATGCGCGATGCCGGCAAGGCGATAGTAATAATCACGCACAAGATGCACGAGGTTGAGGATCTTTCCGACCGAGTTGCAGTCCTGCGCCATGGCCAGTTTATCGGCGATATGCCGACGAAGGATACCAACGCTCAGGAAATGACCAACATGATGGTCGGCCACGCTGTCGAGCTTAACATCGACCGTCCCGACCCTGTCGATCCCAAGCCGAGGGTAGAGGTCAAAAACCTCACCGTTCGCAGCATTGACGGCATCGTTAAGCTTGACGATGTTTCCTTCACCGCCAACAGCGGTGAGATACTCGGCATTGCCGGCATATCCGGCTGCGGCCAGAAGGAGCTGCTTGAAGCGATAGCCGGCCTTCAGCCGACCGAAAGCGGCAGCATAAGCTACATAAAAGATGACGGCAGCAGGGAAGAACTTCTCGGCAAGGATCCGCTTTCAATCGCCGATCTCGGCGTCGTTTTGTCCTTTGTTCCTGAGGACAGACTCGGTATGGGGCTTGTTGCCAATATGGATCTCGGGGATAACATGATGCTGCGCTCATTCAGAAAGGGCAAAAGCATTTTCACCGACAGAAAAAGCCCTCGCAAGCTTGCCGAGAGCGTGGTCGATGAACTCGAGGTCGTAACTCCCGGAATAAGCACGCCGGTGCGCCGCCTCTCCGGCGGCAATGTTCAGAAGGTGCTTGTCGGACGCGAGATAGCATCCGCGCCTACCGTTCTGCTCACGGCATACGCCGTTCGCGGACTGGACATCAATTCATCCTATACTATATATGACCTAATAAACCGCCAGAAGCAGAAGGGCGTTGCCGTTATCTACGTCGGCGAGGATCTTGACGTGCTGCTTGAGCTGTGCGACAGAATACTTGTTCTGTGCGGCGGCAAGGTCAGCGGCATAGTTCCCGGCCGCGGTGCGAAAAAGCGTGAGGTCGGCATGATGATGACAAAGCTGGGAGGGGAAAAGGCAGATGAATAATAACAGCAAAGAGCCTCTGTTCCACATAGTTAAGCGCGGCGCTCTGCCGTGGTACAAGGCATGGGGCATACGCCTTCTGGCAGTTGTGATCGCACTTATTGTCTGCGCGATCGTTACGATGACCGTGACGGGAGAAAACCCCATTCAGGTCTATGCAACCATGATAGACAGCTCCTTCGGAAGCGAGCGTAAGGTCTGGATACTTGCCCAGAACACAGCAATGCTCCTGGGCGTATCGCTTGCCGTAACTCCGGCATTCCGCATGAAGTTCTGGAACATCGGCGGAGAGGGTCAGATCCTTGCAGGCTGCCTTGCGGCGGCTGCGTGCATGATCTGCCTTGCAGATACCGTTCCCAACGGTCTGCTTATCGTCATAAGCGCAGTGGCCAGCATCATTGCAGGCGCGATCTGGGGCGGCATTCCCGCGTTTTTCAAAGCTAAGTGGAACACTAACGAAACCCTGTTCACCCTTATGATGAACTATGTTGCAACTCAGCTTGTCGCGTTCTTCGTTATCATCTGGGAAGTGCCGAAGGGCGCAGGTCAGATCGGTATTATAAACCAGAGCACCCAGATCGGCTGGCTTCCGCAGATCGGCGGCAATAAATACATGCTCAACGTCATAATAATCCTCGTGCTGACCGTTGCCGTATACATTTACCTCAATTACTCAAAGCACGGCTATGAGCTTTCCGTCGTCGGCGAAAGCGAGCGCACGGCGCGCTATGTCGGCATAAAGGTAGAAAAGGTTATCATCCGCACGATGCTCCTTTCCGGCGCGATCTGCGGCATAGTCGGCTTCCTGCTCGTTTCCGGCACCGACCACACGCTGTCAACAAGCCTTTCCGGCGGCCGCGGTTTCACGGCGGTCATGATATCATGGCTTGCAAAGTTTAACCCCATTATCATGATCTTTGCCAGCATGCTGCTTGCTTTCCTCGATAAGGGTGCAAGCGCAATATCCACAAACTTTGGCTTGAACCACTCGTTTTCCGATATCCTCACGGGTATAATCCTGTTCTTCATAATCGGCTGCGAGTTCTTCATAAGCTATAAGCTCAGCTTCCGCAAGTCGGCAGGAAAGGAGGCAGCGGAAAATGTTTGATATAGTATCCTTTTTCCCTCGCGCGGTAATGCAGGGCGTGCCTCTGCTTTTCGGCGGCACCGGTGAGATAATAACCGAGAAATCCGGCAACCTCAACCTCGGTATCCCCGGCATCATGTATGTCGGCGGTATCTGCGGCGTTATCGGCGCTTTCCTGTATGAGCAGTCGGCAGCGGAGCTTAACAGCTTCCTCGCCGTTGCGATCCCCACGCTGTCCTGCTTGCTTGGCTCGCTGCTTATGGGACTTCTGTATTGCTTCCTGACGGTTACACTCAGGGCAAATCAGAACGTCACCGGCCTTGCAATGACCACTTTCGGCATCGGCATCGGCAACTTCTTCGGCGGCTCGCTCATTAAGCTCACCGACGCGGAGGTCCCCTCGATCGCCCTTTCGGCAACAAGCAAGGTTTTCAGCAAGTCACTGCCCTTTGCCGATAATCTCGGCTGGTTCGGCAAGATGTTTTTAAGCTACGGCTTTTTGGCCTATTCTGCCGTTATAATTGCGCTCATAACCGCTTATGTGATAAAGAAAACACGCGTCGGCCTTAACCTGCGTGCCGTCGGCGAAAGCCCGGCGACTGCCGATGCTGCCGGCATAAACGTCAATAAATATAAGTACATTGCAACCTGCGTCGGCAGCATGATCGCCGGCCTCGGCGGTCTGTACTATGTCATGGACTATGCCTGCGGCGTATGGTCTAACGATGCCTTCGGCGACCGCGGCTGGCTTGCAATCGCGCTGGTCATCTTCTCGATCTGGAGACCGAACCTCGCAATCATAGCCTCGATACTTTTCGGCGGCCTGTATATTGTTTATCTCTACATTCCGGCGGGAACGCAGCTTTACATGATGGAGCTGTACAAGATGCTTCCGTACCTTGTCACCATCATTGTGCTCGTGGTCGTTTCTATGCGCAAAAAGCGCGAGAACGAGCCGCCTGCCGCGCTCGGACTTGCATATTTCCGAGAAGAACGATAGTTTTAAAGCTCCACGGTGTTTGCCGTGGAGCTTTGTTATTATGCGTTGCTTGCGGCAACGGGGCGTGATAGTATATATTTTGGCCGCAAGGAGGTAAAAAAACATGTTGTCTGAAAATCTGAAAACTCTGCGCAGGCAGAAAGGCTTTACGCAGGAAGAGCTTGCCGTGCGGCTGAACGTAGTCCGCCAAACGGTGTCAAAGTGGGAAAAGGGACTGTCTGTGCCTGATGCCGAGCTGCTTACAAGGCTGGCTGAGGTGCTTGAGGTTCCGGTCAGCACTTTGCTTGGCTCGGCGATACCCGACGATAAAGAGCCTGACGATATCGCCCGGCAGCTTGCACGCATAAATGAGCAGCTTGC
>ULPV01011621.1_pt1 | contig 24809 bp, 30 predicted proteins | sample 1953831 | NCBI WGS metagenome assembly ULPV01 (sample SAMEA4835638, study PRJEB28245) | human gut metagenome | biome: gut microbiome; material: fecal sample | place: Denmark | collected 2008 | reverse complement strand
TTCCCAAAATAACCCACTGGGTTTTTCTGGGTTTCTCTGGGTTTTTCTGGGTTTTTTATGGACTTAGGACGTCCGCCTTTTTTGCCGTTATTCCTATTCCTCTCAACCACAGCGTCGTACCTCTTGTTGTTTTCGTCTATGTATGGCTTGGTAAGGTCGAATATCATAGCCACCACTACCGAATCTCCGCTATACTCCTCTCCGTCGAATCCATATCGCATGATCGCATCCAGCACCTCCCCTTTTTCGGTCATCGAAAGACGGTTGGTCGCTGTAAGCAGACTTCGAGGTATTACCATGGATTCTTTCATATTCGTTGAAATAAAAAAACCGCTCGTTCGATACCGGGGGGCAGCCCGGTATCTACTAAAGCGGTAAGTCACATTTTGCCCCTGCCCGAGCATTCACACCGCAAATATAAACAAACTTTTTCATTCTCCAAAAAAAATCAGAACGGAGTGTCCGTCATTGCCTGCCTCATGATCTCCTCCATGTATGCCTTCCTCTTCGCTGCGCGGCTGTGTCTGTTTGCCGCCGCCCGCTGTCTTTTGGCTACACTCAGCGGGTTGGCCATGTTCTCCTTCATGTCCCGGCACCACCTCAGATTCGAGGCATTGTTGTTCTCGGCATTCGTATCAAGGTGATCCACGATTTTGTCCCCCTCCCTTTTTGGGATAAAAGCCTCAGCTACAAGGCGGTGAACAAAGTAGTTGTACCTCCCGAAACGATTGAATAACCGCACCCTTACGTACCCGTCGGCATTGTAATCCACCTTCAATACATGGGGGTCTCCGCGCCGCGTAGACACCACCGTTCCGTCCTCTCCGATCCAATACCCCGGGAACTCGTCGATTGGCTTAAATTTCACCCCCCCCCTGTACTCCGGGAATCGTATGGAATCTCCATTCATTCATGTTGCCTATTTTTGGCGCCTTAGGGCGCATTTTACAATCTCTTCGAGGGTTGCATCCGGATCGGCATGCAAAGCCTCTAAAACGGCCTGTTTTGCCCTTTCTTTGGGGAAGCCCAAAGTTTTGAGAGCTCGTATCGCGTCCGCCTGCAATTCCTCGTTTACTTCCGTCGGTTCCGAATCCTCAGCCTCGGATTCGCCCCCGGCCTGCGGAGGCAGGCCGAGCGCATATCCTATAAAGTTCGACAACATCAGTAGCGGGAACAGGACGAGGCCGACGAGCCATTCCATCGCCGTGTTCATATCATCGTTCATGAGTTTTTACGTCTTGCCGCGGCATAGGAGGATAGATTGTCGTATCTATGAAGTCCACGCCCCCGAATTTAACTGTTTTTACTCGCCCGCTGGCAATGCGCATCTGCACACCCCGATAGGTAATGCCGCACCTGCGGGCGTATTCGGCTATTGTAACCACTGTCTCTTTCTGCTTCGGTTCCATCTTTTTCTGTTATTTTTCGGGTTCGTCAGTCACATCCACGGCCTCCTGCTCTTCGACGGCCGCAATATTGTCGTCCACTCCGTCGACATACTCGGGGGTCGCCTGCGACATATCCAGCGAGGAGGGGGTTGCCATGTCGTATTTTAGCGCTGTGATTAGTTTCGAGTTGGCCATTACATCCATGCTGCCCCATTTCATCAAGATGCGTTTAATGACCGTCTTTTCATACATGGCAGGCTTGTTTTTCTGCCACAAACCGCTTTTGTTGTAGTAGCTTTTGCTGTACTTCTTGCCGTGCTCCTCCAGCTCTTCGACCGTCATGTACAGGTAGTGATCGCCGCCGTTTATGTAGCGCAGATAGGCTACATATCCGATTAGTTTTGTGCGTTCGTGCGGCTCTTGGTTGTACTCCATATCACCCGTAAAAGGGTCGTGGTACTTTATGTCTCCCTCATACACCGGAGCAGCCATTAACCGCTGGATCATCCCGGTATTGTTGGCGAGTTGCACCAGTCCGTTTTTCATCGGCATGAACACCGCCTTTTTGGTGACTACCTGCTGCCCGTTCTTGTACGTGGTCTCAGTGAAGGGGACGATGGCGGCCTGCCCGAATGCCGGATCGAGGGACAGCCCCGTTGTTGCACAGGCCATACACGAGCGCATGATGGATTTGGGCGTGCACTCTCGCAGCATTTTGTTCTCGGGAGCCACCAGCAGGTTGCGGACGGCCTGCGTGAATATCGGAGCCCTGTCGCCGAGCACCGCATGCAGGCGTGCCTGCACCTCTCCTTTTTTGTCCTCCAGCAGGGCGATCATCTCCTGCAAATTCGGGGTTGTGGTCTTGGCCACCATCCCCTCGCGCATTGCGCGTTCGTTCTTGTCTGTTATGGTTGTCATATTCCTAAAAAAAGCTCTAAGGTTGATGTTTTGAAATCGTTTAGCACCTCGTGACCCTCCGCGTCATACGTGTGGAACTCCCACCATATCCACACCAGTTTTTCCATCCGCGTTTCCTTTTCTCCCGATCCCAGTGTATCGGTGTGCCAATACACCATAACGGAGGGGGTGAAACACCAGTCTTCGCCCGATATGCTGTCGGAGAAGTATGTATTCCCGTTAATGGCGTCCGTGAGGCGGTTTGCCACCTCCTCGTATTCCCGCGCTGTTATTTCTCGTTTCGTGCTCATGTTATTTGAATAATAATTGCCGCGTCGTACTCTCCTTTACATACTTGGCGTATATGTCCGGATTGTCCGCCTTTAATGCCTTCGAATCCAGCCTGCGGCTTGTTACAGTCTTGAATGTAGCCAGCGGTCTCCCGTCGTAGGTTATGGTGTCGTACTGCATGAAATACGCCTTAACCCGTTCTTCCGCCTTGGTGATCTCCGCCTGCATGGCGGCCACCTTCGACCGCTGCGCCCGCACCCACGCGATAATATCCCGTATCTCCGCATCTGCTTCCCGCGGGGCGGCTTCCGACACAGGCCATGCCAGCATAACGTCCTGGCCTGTCTCCACCGGGGGTATTTCGTCGCCCAAAATGTACCTTTCGAACCAATCCCGGCAGTACTCCACGATATAGGCGAATTTGGATCGGTCGAAATCGAATAGCGCATACACTAGCCGCTTGCCTCCCTCCTCCGCGGCTATGTACGCCGCATCGCGTTCCATGATCCCCATTTGGTACATGATCTGCGTGTACCACAGCATAGGAACCGTCTCGGGCGTCAGTTCCGGCAGGTGCATTTTCGTGTCCTTGCACTCCAGGATATACCGCGTACTCCGGCCCGCGGCGAACACTTCCCTGTCGGGCGCTGCCTGCATGTAGGACGGGTATTTGTCATTGCGGTACACCTCGATCTGCTCGGATCGTTTGACGATCTTTTCCCCGGTCGCCTGCTCGAACATGCGGGCGATCGCGTCCTCCTTGAAGCGCCCGCGGATCATACTGTCGTTATCCTCTTCGGCCGTGGTCTCCAAGGTCTCCATTTTCTTTACGCGCCAGTACTGGTACGGCGTCATATAGGGGTTAAGCCCCATAATCGTCCCAACGTCGGAACTTCCGATAACGGGGGTGTCGTTGCGCGCGTGCAACCACTCTTGTCGTGTTTTATAGGTCGTTCGTGTTATCATCTTGTATGGTCATATTTATCAATTGGTTAATTTTATCCTCCCATCTTCCCCTTATTATCCCGCGCCTGTTGAACCGAAGGGCATGGAATTTAAGACCAAGGGGGTACAAGTCCAGTATTTGACGGCGGGCACCCGAATAGATCAGCGCGCGTTTGGGTTTCAGTTCTCCCGGCTCCCACACACTCCCCCATGATTTTAAGCGCTGGTAAACCCGAATGCAATAGGGCGTTATATTTCGCCAGCATATTACGCTGTCGTGTTGATCGGCATACCGTCTGAGTATTTGTACAAACTCGTCATTCCTTCGTTTCTGCAACTGCTGCTTCGTCTCCCGATCCGTCATCATAAGTGCCGCATTCTTTTTCGTTTAACGCGAGGTAGTCGCCCAGTTCTTTCCGCCAGTCGCCCACCAGTTGATGCACTTGCGACATGTCCCCCTCCTCTACTGCCGCGGCGATCTCGTCGAGAAAGTCGATATCCTTTCTTAGGCGTTCGTGCCCCTCCTTGCCGTAGTAGTTTGCAGAAATCAGTTCGAACCCGTCCGGGGTGGCCTTTGTCCCATGCTCCAACTCCATGCTGAAGGTCGTCCCCTCATGCTTGAAATATCGAGCCGTGAAACGCATGCCGGATCGAATTACCGAGAAATTCTGTATACAACCCGACCCCGATCCCTCAAACCCTGGACACACCTGGGTTATCGTCTCGTTGTATATCCTGTAATTGGCGATAGCCAATTGTCGCGTCTGCTCATACCTTTCGGCGCGTCTTTGGTTGAATGCCCGCCATGCCTCCACGTCCTCCGCCGTGGAATCCTTGGTAATGCATGCGGGCTCATCGGTGCAGACGTCCATATAGCCATTGCATTCGGGATACACGGGCAACATCTTCAGCAGTTTGAATTCCGTTACATTCCACCATCTCGCGCATGGATACAACAACATATAGCCCTCTCCGTCCTTGATCCCTATTTCTACCGACGAGACGACGGGTGATCCGTCGACGATCCCGTAGAGTGTGCACGGCGTGGCGCCCGATCTCTTCAGCACCTCCGCTGCTTTCGCTTCGATAGTGTCGCGCCTTTCTTTCAGTTCGGCGCTCAGTACATAACCCTGGCCTTCTTTGGCCGCTTCGATCCATTTCATTGTTTTCGTCTTTTTTTAGTGTAATTTTTGTTAAAATGCGTTGTTCCGAAGGTGCAGGAGGACGACCGCCGCAAAGGCGGCCATTCCTGCCAGCACTACCGCCCACAGGGCGAGTAGCTGCCTTACTCGATCTTTATCCATATCCGCAAATCCTGTTCCTGTATTTGGATGGTTATCACGCCTTCCCTGAGGGTCGTACTTACGCCGATGCCTCGGCGTACTGCGATATCTTCGATAGCCTTCAAGGCCTCGTAGCTATATTTCACGTACGCCCCGATCTCCTGCGTCTCGCGGAAAATATGTATCGCGCTTATCGTGTCCTGGGGCATCTCCTGGGTAAGGGCGTACGCCCTTTCTGCCAGTTCGTTCATTGTTTTCATAATTAATTGATTTTTAATTTGATATAATTGTTATGTCTGCTGTCACTCGTGGGCTTATGCCTTGTATACTGTCAGCGCCGCACCCCGAAGCAGTCGCCATGCCTGATTTAGTGCCCGCCCTTGTACCTGAATCCATGTTTCGATCCGGTTCGGCGGCAGAATCATTCCCGATCGGCTCGTTTTACGCTTCATCTCCGAGGGACTACACAAGCGTTTGGCTATGTCCGCGCTGTACACGAGCGAGCAACCTCCCTCGCTGTATGCCATCCAGTTCTCAGCACCCAGCAGCAAAGCAGTTTCGATAAATCGAGGCGTATACCCCCTGTTTCCTTCGCGTAATCCAGCATTTTGGAATAGTCGCCGAGGATATCCAGCGCATACAGTTTTACGCCATTGTCCCAAGCGGAACGGAACCGGGTATTCTCGATCTCTTCCCTGATGCGGGCTATTTGGGTGTCGGTAAGGGCAACGCCCGAGGTGGTGAAATTAACGTGTGTCATGGCTTTCTGGTTTTTTTGTGTTTATAAACTGCATTCGTGTATTTCCGTCCCGCCGAGGGCTGAAACTTCGACGAGGTACCCGCTTTCCGTCCTGTGTACCGATTCTACCCGAAGCGAGCAGCGGAACAGCATCCAGCATATCGCGGCTGTGAGCACTACGAGGCAAAGAGCCTGCATATATTTATTCGTGGGGTGTTGTTTCATGGCTTATTCCTCCTCCGTTGGTTTATTCGAGTGAGTAGATCAAGACAAAATAAGGGGTCTTGTCTTCTACTCGCACAACTGCGTCGGCTGTCGCTCCCACCTCGTTCAAGTAGCCAATCAGTTCATTGTCATGCGTGCTGACGTACACGCCTACCATTGCGGTGTCAGCGGGAATAGCTCCCGACACCAATCTGGCAGGGTAGGCAGCGCCCCCGAACATCTCAACGGTGACGGCTTCGCCTGCCTTGAACAGGATGTAGTCCGAGTATCTCACCTCGTTCGTTTTCGTTACGGTCAGAAAATCAATTGCTTTCATTGTTGTATTGGTTTTGTGGTTGAACTTCGAATCGTGCAATGTCTGTCTCTCTCTTTCTCTATTACAAAGATAGTATAAGATTTTATACCATGCAAGCATTTCACAAACTTTCTTCATCGTTTGTTCTTATGCAAAACGAATATCGCATAAGTTTTTACCACCCGAAAGCCTGCCAGCCTGAGACCACGGCGACCCGCTTCACCACGACCCAACGCGCACGCACGCCCACGCCCACACCACGGGCTCCAACTACACTCCCAATAAACTCGGAGTTTGCTATGAGTACTCCCCCTTATATATTACTTCTTATCATTCATATATATTAAGAACGTGTATAGTCGCAGGGAGGGGTATTTTGGGGGTGTTTGGATGGTGTGGTGAAATAGGATAGTTTTGGTCTGTTTGGCCGGGTGGGGAGGGGGAGGGGCGGATGCTGGAGGAAGGAGGGAAGAGGAGGCAGGCCGGGGGAGGGCGCCGGGGAGCGGGAAGGGTTGGAGGGGAGGCGGAGGATTGGGAGCAAAGGAGGAAGCGAGAGGACGGGGCGGGAAGTGGAGGCCGGGCGAAGGGGGAAGGCGTGCAGCCTGAGCGAGCGGAACAACGTGGAGCGAGCGAAGGAAGGAGACAGCCACCGGGAAGGGGTGCGGGTCTTTGGTCAACAGCCGCCCGGGGTCTGGAGCCTTTCTAACACTCGAGATATTCCCGCATTGGGAGGAAGGGGGTACGGGTCTTTGGATTTTCGGGGGTATGTTTTGTGAGGGGTTTTGGTTATTGAGGGGGGCTGGGATTTGGACGGTAAAGATATTATTACTATATTTGTACAACAATATTAAACAATCTGATTATGGGAACAACGAAAAGTGTTACTACGCATGTAGGGGCTAAAGGCGCTTGTCATTTCGAGGCAGAGCTCAAGGGGAATCGCCTGCTCTCCTTTATTGGCATTTGCGTGAAAGGGGAGGGGCATTGTATTTGCGAGATGAGCTTTGGAGATATAGTTGAGCTCCGGGATGCTCTGAACATAGCTATCGGCTGGGACGAGCGCATCTCGGATATTCCCGGTAAAACAAAAAACGTGCTTTGTCATGGGCGTAAGTAAATCAATCACTATCGAGGGGGTTATGCACGTTTCTCTCTACTCGGGCGAGGGCGAAGCGGCTCATGCCATCATGTCGGCCGAGGAGAGCAAGGAGGTAGTCGACGCGCTGGACATGGTTCGCGGGTGGGTGAGGCCGAGGGAAAACAGACCCTTTACGGAACAGGAGCTTAAATTCTGAGGTTATGACCGAGATGTTCGGATATTATCTTCGCCTCTACGTGACGGCGAATTTCGGCGAAAAATACGACGACGGGGTGAAGCTCATGCTGGATGCGGGGCTTCTGAACGAGACGGCGGCGCAGTGTGCCGTGATATGCTGCTACGTGGACAACTGGTGCAGGACGCATTCGGGGCCGCGGCAGGAGGCGTTCGCGGCGGCGGCCGAAACGTTCGACATTGCCGTATACACGGTACGGCACTACTACTACGACCTGAAAAAAAGGTACGATATCTTCAACAAAAACAACAAAGATTATGAAAAAACTGCTTCGCCGTCCCGCACTGACGGCTCTTTTCGGCCGGAACAAGAAGGTCGGGACAAAAACGACGGCCGAGATTAAAGCGTGGCTGGAGACGCACGGAATTGACCGATCTACGGCCGCGCACATTTCGGGGTTCCTGAAGGCGCACGACATCGACCTCGGTGCTGTCCGCCTCTGCTCCTACGGCCTCACCTACTCCTTCGACGAGTTCCTGGATTGGTTCAAAAACGACGATTCCTCGCTCGTCCCCGTCGAAAACAAGTTCGCGATATTCTGGAACTCCTCGCACGCCGAGGCCGTTATCGCCGTATTCACGAAATACACGGACGGCATGTGGCTATCTTCCGACGGCATGAGTTACGACAACTGCTGCCGCTTCGTGTCTATGGCGCAGTATCGCATGATCCTCAACGTCCCCGACGACATGAACATCCCCCTGCCGCTCGGGTTCCTGGACGAAGCCCAAACGAAAGAAACCGAAAAAAAACCCGCCGAAGATGAAAAGTAGAACCTATTCCGTGGCTACGGGCTCCGAAGCCGTCATAACTCGTCGTCCGGAAGGCATGACACAGGAAGAATACCGCGTCCTGCGGCGCGAGGCCGACCGAAAACTAAAATTCAGACTGCGCTACGGAACGATCATCTACGTGGCCTCCGAGCTGTTCTCCGAGAACGGCATCGACATGATCCGGCGCTTCAAGCCCTATCGGCGCCCCTCAAAATCGGCCGCCGTGAAGCTCGAATCTATGCGCAAGGAAAAAAATATGCGCACCCGCTTGGAATTGAAAAAATAATTCCCTATATTTGTTCCCGGAATGTTTCTGTGGCATTCCTGCAAACACCCAATTCTCTGGCTTATTTTTTCCTCCGTTCCCGCTCCAGGGGCGGAGGTTTTTTTTATTAATTTTTTCCATAATTCACGCCCTTCGTGGTAAATTCTTATATTTGGGCGTAAAAACCGAGCTCCATGGACGACAGGAAATCCGCAATAGACTTTTTAAAGAACGCGACAGCAGTGCCGCAGATGCCTGATGCGACGCCCGCGGAGTGGGAGTGGCCTATATCGGAGCAGGTGGAGAAGCAACTGAAAATGATGGGCGTCTACGACATAATGCGCGAGCAGATATACATAATCGGCACCTCCGCATCGAAGGCGAAGATCGAGATCGCCAAGTCGAAGATCGACGGCCTCACCAAGTCCATGAATCTCATAAAGGCCACCATGTCCGTACTGGAATCCTCCGGATCGGACGTAGACGAAAACCGCATATCGGAAATCGACATACGCATGCACCTCGACGAAGATGATGATAACCAAGAGTAGAAAGGCCGGATGCCTCGACATGAACATACACCTCACGCGCAAGCAGAGGATCATGTGGAACCGCCTCAACGACGGCCAGTGGAAGGAAGTGCTCTTTTACGGCGCCTCGCGCTCGGGAAAGACTTTCGTCATTCTGTACTGGCTCATCGTGCAGTGCGTGGCGCACAAAGCCAACTGCCTCGTGCTCCGCAACCTCTTCACGTCGCTGCAAACCGGAATGCTCCAGCAGACCCTCCCCGCGGTGCTCAACGCGATAGCCAAGCACAACGGTTACGCCAAGTGGCAGGAGATAACCATGAAGGACGGGACACCGTTCGCAAAGTATAACGGCAAGGACAACTACCTCATGTTCTACAACGGCGCCTACATAAAATTCGGCTCCATACGCGGGTCGGCCAACGACGAGAGCCAGTTCGATAAGATTCTTTCGTCGGAATGGGGTCATATCTTCATCGACGAGGTATCGGAGGTCGAGGAGAGGGCGGTAGACACCCTCCGCTCACGACTGGCGCAGAAACTACCTGTGCGCAACAAGCTCCTGTTCGCCCTCAACCCCACGCGAAAAACCGGATGGACATACGTCAGGTTTTTCAAGCACGAGACCCGCGAGGGACTGGCGATCCCCCCGGAGCAGACGTCGAAGTTCCTGGTCGTGAAGTTCTCACTTAACGACAACATGGAGAATGTCGCCGACGACTACCGCGAGACCCTGGAGGCCATGTCCACGCTCATGCGCAAGCGCTTCCTGGAGGGCGACTACTTCGACGAGAGCGAGGGGGAGATTTTCAAAAAAATATGCTGGAGCGACGTGAACCCCGACCTGCGCTTCCCGACGCCCGAGGAGTGGATAGACCTCATCATCTACACCGACCCGTCGGCCAAGGACAGCCGCAAGAGCGACTTCAAGGCGTCGCTGCTCATGGGCAAAGCCCGCGGCCGAATATGGCTCATCGACGTGCTGGCCGTGCAGGGCACCTCCCTGGAGATGATGAAAAACATTCGGGAGTTGTACCTAGAAAGCCCCAACCGCCTTATAACGCGCATCGTGATGGAAAAGAAGCAGCTGCCCCTGGACTTCAAGACCACATTCGACCAGTTCCAGGCGGACACGGGGTGGATATGCCCCCTGGAATGGGACACCCGAAACATGGGCGACAAGTTTACGGTCATCGAATCCATCCTCGATCCCCTCTTCACGTCTGACAGGTTCGTATTCAACGCCAAGCTCAAAGATACCAACCGCGGCGAGGAAGCCGTGAATCAGTTCCTGTTCTTTTCGCGCAAGGTCGATCCCAACCGCAAGGACGACATACCCGATGCGGCGGCCAAGGGCGTGTCGCTCATGAACCGCGCGGGCGGAACCGTGGGCTCCGCGTACAAAAGCTCCGGCATCATAGTAAAAAAATCAAAACGTTTTATATCATGACCGAGAATGTGAAAATTTATACCATCGAGGAGCTCGAAGCCCTGGGTTGGGAATTTACCACGCTGAACACTATATTATACAATCCCCAGTACGATCAGAGTTTCCTAGAGCTGATGCTCTCGCAAGATATACCTGCGGACTTGCCGTCCCCGACGTCGCTTCAGAAGTTCAAGCCCTACTTCAACGGCCCTAAGACGATCCCGTCGCTGGACTACAACAATTTTACACCGATACAGATCTTGTGCGACGTGGAGAAAGATCCCGACGTCGCCACCGAGGTTATACCCGAAAAATGGGTCTTGAACCTGAAGGCAGGGGTATTCGCGATTACAGGACTTAGGGCCAACGAAGCCCTTACGCTCAAATTCACCCTCTCATGTTACATAAAGGGAGACACTCCGCTCCCGATCCAAATAGCGTGGAGAAGAGACGTTTCTTCTATCTGGAGTGTCGCATACGACACCTATGCATACAAGTGGCCTGTGTCGGGCACTATCCCCCCGGCTATCGAATCCAATATTCTTTTGAACGGATTAAAACCCGGCGATTCATTCCAGATAGGCATAATCAGGGACAACAAGGCGTCCGCCGATAAAAACCTGTACATCTATGGGTTCAATCTTGACGGAGCGACTATCATGCATTCGTATACTACGGCCAAGAAGAAGTTCACAGACCCCAAGACCGGGGAGGTTCGAAGCTATGCCAACGACCCTGTATTGTGCACCTCGCCCGCGGATTCGCGTCAGTCGGCCGCAGAGTACGCCTCATGCATAGAGTACGGGGAGCAGGTTATCGTGGCCGGGGACCCCGGTAAAATGTACTTCCCCGAGGAAGAGCTCTACCAGTGGATTTCGCCCCAGCAGCTCGATCAGTTCAAGAAAATGTATCCCGACTGCGTGGAGATTTCCTACAACAGCGCTCTGGGGTACGTATACAGTCAGATCGGGGAGCTGTACGACATAGCCTCGATACTGGCCGGAGACACCAACGAGGGCACGGCGAAGATCATGCGGTGGATATTGACTGTCCTTACGGCCTACAATATCACGAGCCCATCGGCCCGGCACTCAGAGACCCTGCGCGACAACTACGAGATGGTCGTAAAGAAGGTCACGGAGATGAAAAACGGGGCTACGACGCTGCATGATGCCCCGATAAAGGAGACCCCGAATGCATGGGGTACGGTAGTAAACGGATCGAAAAACAAAATGCGCGGATAAATGGCACAATTTCACACCCCGAGGCAGCAGCCTTACAACCCCTTCCGCCCTATTGGGGCGCCGAATGTAAAGTCGAGGTACATTCCCAACCAGTACTTCGTCGAGTTCACTCCGAGCTGGTGGCGAAATGCCATCGACAACGCGGTGAACTACTCCGACCTTACGATGGTGGACACCCTGTATTCGTGGTGCATTCAGTCATCGCCGTTCCTGGTGAGCCAGATGAACAAGCGCCTGAACCCCATCGAGAATGCCGTATTTGCGTTCTACCGCGACGGCGAGATCGACGAGAACCTCACAGAGATGATAACCCGCACCCGGTGGTTCAATAAGATGAAGCGCGAATTCGTGCTCTCGAAATTCTACGGCGTGCGTATTGTCGGCATCGACGTCGAGAAAGACACCATCACCAGCTACCCGCTGCGAAACATAGACATGGTGAACAGGGCGATCCGGTCGCAGACCTACGCCATAGAATCCGTGGCCAACGTCGACGATTACGACAATATGTTCTACATGCAGCCCGACACCGATCAGGACTTCAAGATGGGAATGATGCAGCAGATTTCCCGCGCTATGATCGGCATTGTGGAGGCATACAACAACTGGTCGGTGACGAGCGCTACGTACTCATATCCCCGCACCACCGTGGGCTTCATCGACGGGAACGCGCAGGCACAAGCGCTGGCCGAGAATATCGCCAACAACCTCGACCCGCTCGACACCCCAGTGCTGCCCTTCAAGCAGAACCTCGACAATAAGGAGAACGTCTACCAGGTGGAGGTCAAGCCCCTCCAAACCCAAATGTACCCCGATGCCTTCCGCGTGTTCAAGGAGTACATAGACAGCTACCGCGCAGAGATCATGCAGGAGGTGACGGGAGGCACTCTGCTCGGCGCCACGGAGAAAAACACCAACTCCGAGCAGCTCGCGCAGATACATATGTCCCTCTACGAAGCACTGTGCAACGCCGACAAGCGCGACTTTGCGAACTTTTTCAACTACGAAGGTGCCATCCAGAAGATCGGCCGCCTGCTCGGCATAGATATGTCGGGCGTAAAGCTCATGGAGGTGCCCGACACCACCATCAGCGTGGATAAGTTCGAGCGTATAGGCCGCGTGCTGGCTTCGCAGGGCATGGCGTACAGCCCCGAGGTCATGCGTAAGGTAGGCATGGAGCCCTCCGACATAAATACGTCCGTGCGCAACAACAACTGGACGGAGGTTAAATTGCAGGCCAAATCCATCATGGCGAAAATAAAGTCGGCACTCACGCCCTCCAAGAAAACAAACGACAATGGAGACGATAGCAGACCTGAGGAGGAAAATTAATACCGCCATCTACAACATCAAGACCCAAATTCCGGCCAAGGTGGCCGAAAGCATGGATAGGGAAACGCGCCTCAACTTCGAGCGCGAGGAGTATGGCAACGACGGCACGCCCCGGAAGTGGGCCGACAGGTGGGGCAAGAATTTTAAGACGAAAAAATTCGAGAACGTCGAGGCATACCTCCGTTACCCCAAGCTCCGACACACGGGACGTCTGGCGAGGAGCATAGCGCCGTTCTACGGCCGGGGATTCGCCGGGCTGCGGGCCGCGGCGCCCTATGCGGAACTGCAAAACACGGGGAAAGGCGCCCGTACCGGAGGCAACCCTTTCCGCACGCGACCCTCGTCCTCGACGCCCGTGCGGCTCGGCACCAATCCCGTCGCCCGACCCTTTATGGGCGTTGGCCAAAGAACCGAGCTCAATACGCTCCGGCTATACTCCCGAGAGATCGCAAAACTGGTGTAGAAAAAATTTTATTTGCGAAATATTTTCCTTTGCACTACATTCGTAACGTCCTATACTGAAATTATGATCGGTGAAATTTGCAAAACAATAGTTACGGCACTGCGGGCTTCGGAGCTCGTGGACGAAAATAATGTCAGTATAGTCCTCGCAAATGACAACGGAGAGGGGACGGTGAACACCGACCTCCCGGCCATAGCCGTAAGCGTGAAGGGAACCGAGCGTGACACCGGGGAGTTCATCGGAGGAATGATCTACAACCAGTACATCGTGCAGTTGTCGGTGATAACGCCGTTCGACAATCAGGCTGCGTCGCCAGACGATGACCACCAGTACGATCAGATGAACCTTGCATACAAGGTCATGCTCTATATGGCCGCGTGTTCGCGGGGAGTGATAAAGAACTCGGAGGGCGAATGGGTGCCGCTGGACTTTTTTACCGAGCTGAGGCAGAAATACGGCTTTACGCTCCTTTACAAGGAAACCGAGACCTATCAAACACTGGCTATGGAGCGCGAGATGGCAGAGCTTCCCGTGCATAACACGCGGCTCATATACGTGGCCAACTTCGTTGACAAGAGCACCTACGAGCAGGATTCGTTCCTATGTGATGCGATAGAGATGAAGTGTCTGTGCGATACAGTAAGGAGCACTAATTCATAAATCTGACATGGCAAAAGCGACATATCAAATACTCTCGAACGAGGCGCTCAACAGTAAGGGTTTCGTGGTGCTCAACTCCAGCATCGACTGGAGCAGGTACCTCAAAAATCCGATCCTGCTGCGCAACAAAGATACGGGAGAACATTTCGGCCAGCCCATCGGGCGCGTCGAAGATATTCATTTGGAAAACGGCAGGTGGATCGGAAAGCTGGTGTTCGGCTCCTCCGAACTCGCACAGGCCGCAAAAGGAGATTACGAAGCCGGAATACTCAACGGAGTGTCTATATTCGGTAGGGCGCGGATCGTCGAGCGCAATGGCAGGAAATACACTACATTTTTCGAGGTGTGGGAGATTTCCCTTGTCAACATACCGTCCAATCCCGATGCAGTGGCGATACGGGGAGAGGATAACGTTGGGTTGTCGGCAGTATCATTCGTGCCGGACAGCATAGAGATCGAACAGATCGAGAGCCTGTCGGCATACCAAACAGACATCATAAACCAATTTGAGAACAAGATGAAAAACGAGGAAGAGAAAAAAGTCCCCGAAACCGGGACGGAGCAGGCTTTCGACGACCGCGTGTCGCTGAGCGCCATGTCTAAATTCCTGGAACTTATCGGACTGGCACCCCGAAAGAGGCTTCTCCGCGCGGATGAAATAGACCGCGGCGCCAACCAGGACGACGCGGATGCCGGGCAGGATCAGCGTGATGCCCGCGAGAATCGCCGTGCTGCGCGCTATGAACGCGAAAAGGGCGATGATGCCGAAGCAAAACGGCGCGAAAAGGACGCCGAGCGCGACGACAAGATGGCCGAAAAGGACAAGAAGGAGGCCGACAAAGACCGCCGCGAAGCCCGCGAAGAGAGGGCAAGCGCCCTGGCCGCAGAGGCCGTTACCGAAGCCCTTGCCGCAGCCACAGACGCGGCCATAGCCGACGCCAAGGAAACCAAAGCCGAGGCAGCCAAACCCACGGCGCTCTCCGCTGCGGAGGATGCGCGAGTATTCAACGACAAAACAATCACAAAAACCAAAACAATGGTAAAACCCTTTTTCAAGTACATCGACGACCCTGAAAATCTGCCGAAGATTCAGGCAATCATGGGTCTGTCCGCCTCCTCGGGCACTGCCGACGGCGTTGCCGAGGTGAGCTTGTCGGCCGCACAGGACGCCGACGTTCGAGAATCAATCCAGGAGTTGTCCGCATCCATGCTCTGCGACCCCTATTTCATGGCCACCGTGCAGAACATGACCTTCCAGGTCAACGACGGACGCCGTGAGAGTGTCGTCGACACGATCCAGGGTCTCGCCTCGGGCGAAAAGTCGGGTAAGTTCGTGCAGAATGCCGACCTGGCGAAGATTTCATGGCTCTCGCTGTTCGTTCGCCAGCTCTTCCCGCCTAACACGTGGGCTGACCGTGTACGCCGCCTGTCGGTGCGCGACAAGGAAGGCATCATCTGGGTGGAGAGCGCCGTCAACCCGGACATCTATTTCGGAGATCGCGCGCCGCTGAATGCGCCCAACTACCTCTACGACGACCTGCCGCGGGGACTGGAGCGCAAAGTGTTCTCCATGCAGCCTATTGTATGGCAGCCCGCGAACTCCGACGTCCTGGCCTACAACGACCGCGCAACGGGTCAGCTGGATGCCATGGCCAAAATGTCCATGTGCATCCACAACTACTGGCTCCAGACCATCGCCGAGGCAGTTCCCGCAGCTAATCACCTTACAATGTCCGGCGCCGAATTCGATTCGGCAAATCGCTTCCCGATCAACTCGGCCGCCACTGGCAAGCTGCTCGGCATGACCCTCAATGACCTGCTCGCCGCACAGGGCCGCTTCATCGCCCGCAACCTCAACTTCCGCCGCGGGAACGGTGTGGCTGTGTTCGCAGAGCCCTACTACACGTCGCTGGTGCAGACCGACAAGGTTCAGAGCATTCTGACGCAGCAGTTGTCGAACGCCCGTCCCGAAGGCTTCACTTACTCGGGATTCGACGTCATGGCTCGCTCGGTCATCGCTGCCTACAACACTGCAACGTCTACGGTCGTGGATGCGGAGACTTATTTCGACAAGCCCGTCACCTTCGCAACCGGAGCTATCGACACCGCTCATGTGAAGCCCGTGCTGGCCGCAACGGTTTACGACATCGGCCTCGGCTTTATCCCCGAGGAGGTCGTTGTGGCAATCGGCAACACGAACATCCATATGGTGTCCGACCCGAACAACTACGGTTGGAAAGTGTCGATGGACATTTCGACGGGTGCCGGAACTCTCCGAAGCAGCGCAGCAGGCATCGTTCTGTATCGCCCGACGGCAGCCACCGGAGCGTAACGCAACACACACAGGAAAAACCAGCCCGGCATGTTGTCGGGCTGGTATTCCAAAAAACTCAATATCAACAATTTAATTCCCCCTTTAAATTATGATTCAGATCGCAACATTCACCCGCAAGTTTTTCATCGAGCTCGTAAAGCAGCTCCAAATCTACGGCACCCTGTACGTCACTGAGGACGGCAACATCTACGTCAACGAATCGCAGGCGCAGACACGCTGCCAGTCCCGCGAGAAGCTGGCGCACCTGAACGGAGAACTCGTCCAGGAGCTCCGCTATGCCCGCGTCGACAAATCCAATCCGCCCAAGGACACCGCGGAGTTCGAGGAGATGCTCGAGAACCAGTTCCGGGCACGCCGTCAGGCAGCCAAGAACTCCCTGGCAGAGGCCGAGAAGGAACGCAACAAGCCCGTCATGTCCGATGCCGAGGCAGAAGCCCTGCTCGAAGGCAAGACCCCCGCTCCTGAGAAACAGGAGGAGGAAGCCGCAACAGAGGCGCTGATCGAAGGCGTGGAGTATGCCAAGGTTCGGGATGCCATCCGGGCAACCGTGAACCCGAAGCTGCACCACAGCGCCGGGTACTCCAAGACCCTGGAGGCGTACAACGCCCTTTCCGACGAGCAGAAGGCCGCAGTCGGTGCAGAACTCGCAAAATAACAAAACCTACGCAAATATGGCAGTAGTAGATATTTATACAACTTTAGGCGACACCAGGCTGGGCAACACCACACCCAGCGATGGTATTGGCATGATCGTCGCTCCGGCAATGGCCTCCTCGGGAACCGGAGGTGCGGCCTTCGCGCTCGACACCGCCTACCTCATTACCTCCGTTGCCGACCTTACGGCGATGGGTGTGACCTCGGCAACCGGAGCCATGCTCCTGTTCCAGGTGGAGGAGTATTACGCCAAGGCCGGTAGCGGCTCTCGCGTGTGGGTCGTGGGATATGCTCAGGCCGAATACAAGACATTTATTTCGTCCAAGCTGGAATCCATCATCAGCGGTACCACGGCGTCGAACTTCGACCTGCGTCCGCGCATGATCTCCTTCGCATCGCCGCTTCCCACATCCCAGGATTTCACGGGGACGACCGAGGGGAAACTCCCGGCTACCCACAAGACCCTCATTGGCAACCTGCAAACCGTACTCAACAACCTGTTCCAGCAGTCGATCCGCATGGTCGGCATCTTCGACGGCGTTGTTTGCGTTCCGACAGGCAAGACTATCCTCACCACCGACCTGAGTAAGCTGGAGAACCTCGCAGCGCTCAAAGCACCCCGTGTGGCCTATCAGGTTACAACTTCGACGCCCGGCATGTCGGCATCCGTAGGCCGAACTCTCGGCATGCTGTCGAGCCTGTCGCTGGCGACGTCTCCCGGTGCGGTGACCACTGCCGGGCCAGCAGGCGACATCGACTATTTTGTGGATGTAACGGCCAGCGCCGACCCGAAAGAGGTCAACACTCCCGTATCGCGGCTTGTGCCTGCGAAGTGCAACATCCTGGGTGAGAACCAATACCTCTTCACCCGCGTGCGTCCGCAACTGGCGGGCGTATACTACAACGACGGCGCCACATGCAACGATCCGGAGATGGCTCTTTCGGAAATTTCGTTTGTCCGCGTGGGTAATGCCGTGTGTGACAGCGTGGAGAGATTCTTTGTCAAGTTGCTCCAGGAGAACATCCCTACGGATGCTTCCACCGGAGCAATCGACGCGGGATTCAAGTCCGGAACGCTGGCTCAGCTCGACGAAACAGAACTGACACCCCGTATCAACCGCGGAGAAGCACAGGCCATCAATGTAGATTTCGCCGCCAAAGACGGAAACTACAATATGTCCAAGGCTATCCAGGTTACCGTGGAGGTACTTCCCCTTAGCCCGCTCCGCGAGGCATATATCGAAACTTTCTTTGTAACTACGTTAAACTAAACGCCATGCCTAATCCTTATGTAGTGCCCTCGAAGGACGTCCAAATCTACCTTACTTTCGAGGGGCTTCCGGCAATCAAGATCGGTACGGGTACCTCGCTCAACTTGCAGTACTCGCAGACGGTGCAGGACATATTCGCTATCGGGGAAACAGACCCTATCGACCTGGTGCAGCTCAACGCTCAGTATGCGGCCACGCTGTCACACCAGACCGGGGAGCAGCACACTATCCTCGATGCGATCAACGGCGCTCTTCCGGCCGGGCAGACGCCCTATGCGTCCATGCTCCAACTGCCGCCCTTCACGCTGACGAAAACCATGTCGCTGCGCAACAGCGCGACGCCAAAGACCGTCTCGGAATCCCTGTTAGGGTGCAAGTGCGAACAGTCGAGCTCGGACACTAACCGAAACGACGCGGAGACGCTTTCGTCCATCAACATCCGTGCCCGTGCCGTACAGCGCTCGGTCGCACCCATCCAAACTATTGTGTAAACCAGGACGGGCGGGCACCCCAAGACCCGCCCGTCTTTAAAACCCAAAAATTATGTCGCAAATACAAGAAACGGAGCGCCTTGACCTCCAATACACCGTCACGGCATCGTATTTCGTCCCCTCCTTCAACAAAGACGGTCATATGATCGAGGAGGAGAAAAAGAACCAAAATATCGCCTTCTGGCGTTTGCAGCGCCGCAACATCGAGCACTCGAAGCTATCCATGTCGATCCTGTCTCGCGAGGAATCGGAGCAGAAGGGAGTGATTGGCCTGGCCATGGACTTCATCAAAGCCTGCTGCGTCGACGACAAGGTGCGCGAAGATTTGCTCGGCGATGCCCTCGCCTGCGTGGAAATCTTCCAGTCGGAACCTGTCAGCGAAGATTTCCGCCGTTTTTTCGGGACTTGGGAGTTCTTGAAGGCGCTCCCGAAGCATCCGTCCGGCAAAAAATAGAGGAGTACGCGAAGGACGACCCCCTGCTTATCAAGAAGGCCGTCGTCTCCAGATACTTCCACGAGCCTTACTCTGACATGGAGAAAAGGCTCAGCATCAATGATATAGACAAGTTATATACACTTGCGCTTCACCTTGTCGACATCATAGACATGGCGCCCTTTAAATCGAAGAAATAATGGCAACATACACCATACGCCTTAACCTTGGGGGAGACGTCATCGAACGTCTTACTCGTGCCAACGCACTGAGTGACCAACTGGAGCGTAAGACCAACCGCATGTCCCGGAATGGCCGAGGCGTAGGCGGAGGTGGTGTGGCCAGCTATCCGAACATGCGGCACGGATGGCACGAGCGCATGTCCTCCATGTATGACGTGTCGCGCCGATTCGGCAACCGACATACGCGCGAGGATTTCATGTCCGATGCCAACCGGGCGTTCGATTCCATCCGGCGCTTCCGCGAACAGTTCGTGCGCAATTCCTTCACCCCGAGCGGGTGGATGCGAAACGCCGGGAACTTGGTCGGGGCGGTGTTCGATTCCGCCGCCGCAGTGATAAAGAGCAACCCCGCACTCCTGATGGGTGCGGGCGTTCTCGGTACTGGAGCCGCGGCGTACGCTCTTCCTAAGCTCATCGGCGGAGGGCTGTATGCCGTGCTATCCAAGACCCTGAACAGCTCATCCATGTCGGATGCCATATCCAACCGCATGCAGATGGATATGGCACGCAGGGGGTTGGGGTCGGGCTACACCTCGGCGCTGTCTGACGCCACGCGCATGGCGGCCGAATACGGCTATTCTCGCGCAGGCATGCTCTCCATGATAAACACCGTGTCGGGCTTCGAAATCGGAGGCACGCAGATCGGCACGGCCATAGCCACGCAGATCGCGCGGCAGGTGGGTAAAGTCGCCCAGATCGGTGGCCGACCCTATGACATCGTGGGTCTGAACATGCAGCAGTTGTTGGCTGCCGACAAGCCCAACATGCGAGACGTGCGAGAGTTGATCCACGCCGCCCCTATCCTCAACAGATACGCCAACGAGGCCATGAAAAGGAGGGGTATCGCGGGGGAGAGCCCCTACAATTACCTCCAGGATCGCGCCAACATGCTCCGGGCCCTGCATCGGCTCGACACGGAGCTGCAACCCCCGTCGGCCGCGGCGGCGCGCGGGCAGATAGCCCTGGCGAAGGAGAATTTCTGGATCAACCTCGCGGGCATGGACAAACTGTGGGAAAGCGTCGGCCGGGCCGGAGAGAATATGTTCGACCGCATATCCGCACGTTTGGATATGTGGTACAACTCGTTCGACCCCAACAGGCTGGACAACATCTTCGACGACTTCGTGGATGGCGTGGAGGATGCCATAGGCGCACTGACGGCCCTTTCGGACTGGATACTCAACCTCTCCGACTTCTTCGGGCTCCTGAATCCGTGGAGCTGGGGCGACAAGAGCCGCTGGGACTTGCGGTACGAGAAATCGGCCAAGCAGTCGGAATACACGGAGAGACGCAAAGCCGCGACATATCTGTCCGAGGAGCTGGGAAAGAGGTATGTCGAGGAATACCTTTCTACTCCGGCTGCCCGCAAGGCGTGGGGCCTGGACGAAGGGACGAAGGAGAACCAGGCGGCGAACCTCAAAGATGCTCGCGACATCCTGCTAAAAAACTTCGTCACCACCTTTACACCCAAGGTTCGGGAGGGGTTGCAGGAGCTGCCCGGACACCTGACGCCCGAGGAGGGGGTTCCGCAGTACCCGACGGGGCTCCTGAGGTACCAGTACACACCATACGAAACGAATACCGGATTCAGCCTGTTCGACTTCCTAAAGACCGGGAACACGAAGAACGTCACTACCGTAACCAAGGGCGAGGCGTCCATAGCTCCCGTGACTTTCCGCTCCAATCCCGCGCTCAACGACCGGGAAGTCGCCGAGAATTTCAACCGCGTGACGAAGATTTACGGCGAAGGAGGAAGCGGCGCCAGCGGGAAGGACACCAAGAAGATAGAAGATTTGACAAAGGGATCGAAGTCGCTCATTATCAACTTCAATGCACCAATTGTGCAGATGCCGACCCAAATAAACACCAATGCCACGCCTGAAAGCATCATGCAGACCATATCCAAACAGATCGAAGAGGTGACAATTCGAGGACTGCAAATAGCCTTCAACAACTCAACACGCACGCTCAATGGCTAAAGATCAATATACCGCAAACACAACCCCCAACGACACTCCGAGCGACCTCCCGTCCTTGGGACAAATCCCGGCGTACAAGGCCGTGACGGATGGCATAAGCGCCGTAGAAAAAGCATATCAGGCGGGGTTGAAAATAACCCTGGCGGAGGTAGGATTCTGGCGTCAGATCGTTCAGTTCCGCGGCAAGGCCAAGACTTCAGACCCCCAGTATACCGGGATGGCGGACACCCTAAAGCAGTCCGACGACTACAAAACGGCCATACAATCGGTAGATCGTCAGGATATACAGCGAGAATATGTATTTCGCTGCGGGGATTATTTCCTCCCTATCAACCTCACCTACGAAGTGGAAGGGGAAAAGAACGATTCTACCTCCCAGCTCGTCGACGGGGCAGAAATCCTCCAGGTTCTCAACTATAAACCGATGGTCGTAACCGTGCGTCTGCGCATTGAACGCAACTTGTCTCGCGTCGACACGGACGCCTCGGCCTCGAACCTTTCCATGCTCGACGCCTTGTCCTATGAGGCATATGCCGACCAAGGGCTCGACAACACCGATCCCGCGGCCATGGCTATCGCCGACCTCGGCGTGGCTCTTCGGAGTTTGTGGCAGGGGCAGGATGTTTTCAAGATCGAGAACAAAGTCCTCAACAACGACCTTGGACTGGAGTGGGTATACATGAAGAGGTTCAAATATACCCCCAATCCGGGGTCTACCATCGTGGACGTCAGCATGACGCTCCACCAAATAAACATGGATGAAAATGCCATCGTATTTACGCAGGAGACGGTAAATACGACCAATCCCGCGGGGGGGGGCGGTAGGTGATGAAAGGTAATTTGTTCAGAGTAGGAAACGAGGTGTTTATCGAGGGGAAGAGCATCGGCCGATTCGCCTCAGTAGACATTACCGAGGAGCGGGATTCCCTCTCGGGAAGCTGCACCATGACCCTCCCGGTGTATGCCATCGGGTTCCGGCAGGGATTGCCTCCGGCACAGCGCATAAGGGCGGCCTTGGAGGGCATAAACATCAAGCCCGGCGCCCGCATAGACATCGACGGCTGGTTCTACAACAATGCTCAGTTGGGGCAGCAGTTCGAGAGGCTGCGCATTTTCAGCGGCTTCATCCGGCAGGTCATCGGGGGATTCCCATCGAAGATCGTATGCGAGGACTACTCTTTCATCCTGCGGTTCGGCACTATAAATCGGGACTGGGTGTCGCGCACGAAGCTAAAGGACATGGTGGACTATCTATGCCCCATCTCTAACAAGGCATTCGAGGACTACCGCAAGGCACAGGGGTTCGACAACCCGGCGGACTTCCCGGCTCTGTCGTTCGATTCATCGGATAGTGCGGATGTGGAGTTCGCTTTGCAGACCTTCAAGCTCATATCGCCGTTCGAGGCCCTGTCGAAGCTCATGAATATGTTTACGCTGTACGGCACTGTGAACACCCAGGGGAAGGTGTATTTCGGTATTGGCGTGAGGGACAAATTCAAGCGCACGGTGACACTGGCCACGAACACCAATGTCATCGGCCGCGACATAGTGCCTACCGACGGGCTGTTCGAGAACTACAAAGTGGTGGTAAATGCCCTCATGGCCGACGGTACAAAGTACACCTACGAATACGGCGATTCCCAAGGCGAGGCGCACCGATATTTTGTCCCGGCCAATACGGTATCGCTGACCGAACAGACGGCCAAGAACATAATGGCTCGGCTGAAAGGAACGCGCAACAAGGGAACTATAAAAACCGTGCTCTATCCGCAGGTTAATATGTTCGACTTTGTGGAGTACACGGACACCATGCTCCCGGAGCTTACGGGAAACTACTACGTGATAGGCAGGAATTTGAGCTGCGACACTTCCGACGGGTTCATCCAAACCCTGACAGTAACCAACGAAATGTTTATATTATGAAAACATCCGGCACTTTCGACGACGAATGCGCCCGTTTGGGGGCGGAATTCGGAACAAAGATGAATGACGGGAGGAGGGTGTCGCTCGTCATAGCCACCGTGTCGGCCATAGACGAGGATGCCAAAACCTTAGAGGCTGTTGTGGACAATGATAGGATATTCAGCGACATAAGTCTAAACATTTTTCCAAATGGGGGCAACAGCCTCTATATTATACCCTCCATGAATTCCCTTGTGGTGCTGGGGTTCATAGAGGGTTACTCCGAGGTTCCGGTGCTCATAAAAGCCACGAAGATCGACAAGATGGTCGTATCGAACGTCGCGGGCACCGAAGAGGAGGGGGAAAGCACTATTTCTTTTGATAAGGACGCCGTGGAAATAATCCGCGGCACCTCTTCTTGGCGGATTGAAAAAAATAAAATATCTTTCACTGCCGATAAAATTGAAATGGATGGCGGGGAGAACGGGGGGCTTGTGCTGGTAGATGGCGTCACCACGGCGCTCAACAATTTAGTGACGCAGGTAGGGGATATGTGCACAGTATTCAATGCGCATACCCACGGCGCCCAAGGTGCGTCGCCTCCGGCCACCCCTATGACCGCTCCCTCCCAGTTCAATAAAGGAGACTACGAAAATACCAAGATAACGCAATGACAGACGCAAAATTCGACTTTCAGGTCAACGACATAGTTATATCCAACGGGGACGTCGAGTTGGTGTCTTTGTGCAGCCAGCAGAACGCCACGCTGATATTTTCCAAGTCGGCGGCAAGTCTTACGAAGCCCCAGTTCGGGGTCGGATTCGAGGACTTCTATCCCCTGCTGCCCAAGTGGGCGTGGGGTAAGGTTGAGGCCACGGCTGAAAAGCAAATATACGACGACGGAGCCCTCATTGCCCGCGTGAATATCTTTGAGGAGACAGCCTCGGGAGTTGTGACCGCGGACATACATGCACGATACAAGGAGTAGACATGGCAAAGACGTACACAGTAAAACAGGGAGACACCATCCAGGACGCGGCATTCAACGTGTCCGGCTCTCTCGCGGGCATAGACCCGATATTGGAGAAAAACACGCCCACGAACATCCCGCCCGCGGACTGGAAGGCCATGCAGTACCGCCAGGAGCCTCCCGCCAAGAACTTTATGGAATCCTACACTCCGGCGCTGAGGACAAATCAGATTCTCGACGTCGAGGGGATCGACACATACAACCTACAAACCTTGCAGAGGCCTCCCTTCAACTCCTCGATGGACGTGAAGGAAGAGGTGGAGGCGGAAATCTCGCGTCTCTTCAAAGCTACGGCTGAAGGAGGACGTGCTCTCATGTCGGCGCTTATGCCCAAAGCTGAGGGGTGTATGGTTAGACGGGGAAACATGTTTTTACCCGCCAC
>ULPV01061453.1_pt1 | contig 24857 bp, 26 predicted proteins | sample 1953831 | NCBI WGS metagenome assembly ULPV01 (sample SAMEA4835638, study PRJEB28245) | human gut metagenome | biome: gut microbiome; material: fecal sample | place: Denmark | collected 2008 | reverse complement strand
GCTGGCAATGCCTTCGGTGGTTCGAATCCACCATCCCCCACCATCTGGGGTAGACACTTTAGATGCCTACCCCATTTTTGTCAGTATTCATGCGGGTTTGCGGGCTTTTTAGAGCGCAAAATCCAAAATGATTTTCCATAGATGCCTTTTCCATAAAATGGCAATATCAAGATTTTTCGTGAGCAGATGCGGGGCTTCCGCCTGAAAATTCAGGCCGGAGGCCCCGCTTTTTTGCGTTTATCACCCTTTTTCCCGTTGTCGGAAGTGTAGAAGTTTCCGGCAGTTTCATAGATAGATTGACGAATCCCTAAAACGGGCTAATTTTAAGCCCTCAAGATACAAGGGGGTAGTGCGCCCTTTTTTAGAACCTCTCCGGCAGGCCGCCGGGGAGGTTTTTCGCAGCGATTTTTCGCTTTCCCCCTCTCCCACACCCTCACCCCCTAATTACTTACCAGCTGGGAAAGAACAAGCATTTCTTTCCAGCAAGCTTACTCAAAACCAGCAACCTCTCCAAGTTTTCAACAATCGCCAAGAAAGGATGAGCAAAACCATGAACATCGGCATAGACCACGGCTATTACGCCATCAAAACCCGGCATTTTTCTTTCCCAGCCGGTATCGCTGTTTACAGCCATGAACCTTACACCCTGCAGAACACGCTGGAGTACGGCGGGAAGTTCTTCGTGTGCGGGACGGGCAGGCAGCCCATCCTGCGAAACAAGATGGAGAACGACAACTACTACCTGCTTACCCTTGCCGCTATCGCCAAGGAGATCAAGCAGCGCGGAGAAAAGGCTGAGTGTTCCGTAAACCTCGCCTCAGGGCTGCCTCTGGCCGGTTTTGGCCGTGAGAAAAAGCCCTTCCGGGAGTACCTTCTCCGTTCTTCCCAGCCTGTGTGCTTCAAATTTGAGGGAATCCCCTACAAAGTAACCATCGAGGATGTGAAACTGTTCCCACAGGGGTATTCCGCCATCGCCATCCATCCTGAACTTATCCAAAACGAACCTTCTGTTCTGCTCATGGATATCGGCGGCTGGACGGTGGATCTCATGCGGCTGGACAACGGCGTTCCCAACGCTTCGACCTGCCGCAGCTTGGAGCTCGGCATGATCCGGTGCATCGACGAAACAAAAGAACAGATCCGCCGCGACATTGGGATGTCCGTTACCGACGCCCAAGTAGAGCGCGTGCTGGCCGGAAAAGCCTGCAGTATGGACGAGGAAGCCCGAAGCATCATCCAAAAGCAGGGCCGCCTCTACACCGAACGGCTTCTCTCGGCAGCCATGGAATCGGGGTTTGACCTGAAAGCCATCCCGGTAATCATGCTGGGCGGGGGCGCGGCGGTGGTTAAAGGCAACGTGAGCGAACAGGACGGCCTGTGCCGGGTTTTCGCCCTGATAGACGACCGTGTGAACGCCGAAGGATTCGAGCGGATTTTGGGGCATTTGTCGGGCGGTGTGAGCAAGGGATGAATAGGCCCCTATTCGGTTTCCGCCCCAACCTCCAGAATGAACGCCACCGCAGGGCTTGGGAAATCCTGCAGGCTGTGCCGGACGGGCAGAAAAACGCCTTTCTGGTGCAGGCGATTCTGGAGAGCGAAGAAAAGGAAACCTTTGAAACTACCCTGCGGCGGGTGCTGCGGGAAGAACTGCAAGCTGTCCCTTCCCAGCCTGTGAAGCAGCCGGAGGAAGCCATCCCGCAGGAGATGATGGGCTTCCTCGGTTCCCTGCTGGGCGAAGATTAACTCTGTTTAAAACGAAAGGAACCGATTTATGAGAAAAGAAATTTACAAAATCAAAAACCCCAAGCATATTGTGTTTGGCGATCCCCTGTATTTCGAGGATTTCAAAGGGGCCGAGCTCAAACGCCTCACCGTGGATTACAAAACGCCCAAATCCTTCGACGCGGCCCGGCTTGTCCTGCTGGAAAAGCCGAATGAGAAATACCCCGAATACACAGACCGGACGATGACGCTTTACCTTGCCCCAAGGCAGACCATAGACGTCTATGCCGATGAGAAGATCTACGCCTTCCAAAAAATAGATGGCAAATCCATCGGCGTGGATACCGCCCGCTATTACCTCAGCATTGACGGGCGCGACGATATAATCAGGACCGGCGCGGATGGCTGGTGGGGCAGCTTTGAGGAATACTATCGGGAAAACGGAAAAAGCCGCATCTCAGACGCCGTTGTCCTGACGGTTGCAATACCGGAAGAACAGGATTTTAACTGGATGAAGCAGATGGCCGGATATTTCTTTGAGGATATGCAGCCGGTCACCCCCAAAAAGCAAAAGAAAATGGATGAGCCAAGCCGCTGAAAGCCCCAAACATAGCCCTTGTTGGTTGTGACGTTTGTCAGCCCTGCTTTGGCTGAAAGGTTGTTGCTCTTGGTAATAGCTTTATCGGGCGAGTTGCAGTATGCTTGTGTTGCCCGAAAGGGAAAGAAACGAAAAAGGAGCGATAGGGCATGGAAACCAAGGGCATCACCTGCAAAATCCCATTAGACCTGCACAATCGCATCAGCGAGGAAATCAGGGAAACAGAAAGCACAATCAGCAAATTCATCGAAATGGTCATTATGGAGCACTATGAGAAAGGGGCTGTCAAAGTCATGGAAAAAAGAAGAACATTAGCATTTCAGGTGAGCGAGGAATTGTTCCAGAGGGTAAAGGAATACCTTGAAAACTACGAGAAAACCTACCACCGCCGCCTTACCCAAAAGGAATTCGTCATCGGGCTGATCGAGCAGGCGCTGGAAGAAGCGGAGGAAGAATTCGAAGCAGCCAGAGCAGCCGAACAGGAAGAACAGGCGGAAAGCGGCTGGGAAGCCGCAGAAGGCCCCGAAACCGACGAGGATGAGGAAGTGCCCGATTACGAGGAACCAGAGGGCTGGGACGATTCAGAAGCCCCTGCCGAAGATGAGGGGCCGGAGAGCGAGGAAATCCCCGCAGAGAGGGATGACAGTGATGAAGGCTGCCCCGGCGGGTACCCGGACGAAGAAACCCCGCAGGAGGATGGGCCGGAAGGTTGGGAGCAGGACGATGACGAGGAAGAAGAAACCGAGCCTGCCGACGAATCCCCTGAAGATGAAGAAACCGCGCCGGATGACGATACCGTGGAAACCGGCGAAACCAATGAAAACGAAGATGAAACCTACGCATAAGACAGCCAGCAACGGCCCGCAGGAAACTGCGGGCCGGTTTCATATAGATTTCATTTCACAAAAAGAAAGGGGCGACGTCCATTGATTGTTGTTTAGCTATTCATAGGTTTATACAGAGGGAGCGTGATATAGAAAACCATACGATATATTGACCTGTTCTCCGGCATCGGCGGGTTCCGGGAAGGGCTCGCCCGCGCCGGAGGGTTTACCTGCATAGGCCATTGCGAGATCGACAAAAAGGCAAACCAAAGCTATGAAGCCCTGTTCGATACAAAAGGAGAGTGGTTTTGTGAAGATATCCGAAAAGCCGATCCAAACGGCATCCCCGACTTCGACCTGCTGTGCGGCGGATTTCCCTGCCAGTCTTTTTCGATTGCTGGACACCGGGGAGGATTCGACGATCCAAGAGGTACCCTGTTCTTTGAAATTGCCCGGCTGACTGCGGCAAAAAGACCTGCGTATCTGCTGCTTGAAAATGTTCCCGGATTGCTTAACCATGACGGGGGCCGGACGTTTGCGGCCATCCTCCATGCGCTGGACAGATTGGGGTATGGTTTGGAATGGCAGGTGCTCAACAGCAAAGATTTCGAAGTCCCCCAATCCCGAAAAAGGGTGTACCTTATCGGATATCTTGATGGGCGATGCCGGGGAAAAGTATTTCCTTTCACCGAAACAGCAGGCACATCTCTTATGCAAATCCGCCCCGGCGCGCAGGGAGAGCGAGTGTACTCCCCGGAAGGGGTAAGCTGCACCCTCGCGGCGCAGACGGGCGGCTTCGGCGGGAAAACCGGTTTGTACGAGGTGGGCCTGCCCATCAAGGAGAACACAAAAAAGGGGTACAAAATGGCCTATCCCGGCGACAGCATCAATCTGGCCTATGCTCAAAAGAACACCCGGCGTGGCAGGGTTGGACGAAAAATCGCCCATACCCTCACCGCCAGCAGCGACCAAGGCACCTTGGAACCCCTTAAGCGCATCCGCCGCCTGACGCCAAGGGAATGCCTGCGGCTGCAGGGATGGGCAGATGAACGGATCGATATTGTTTTGCCCCTCCAATCCGACGCCCAGCTATACAAGCAGGCCGGAAACGGCGTAACCGTCACTGTGGTGGAAGCCATCGGGAAACGGCTTGCCGCCGCCCACCGGGAGGTGAGCGCCATCGATTGATTTAAAAGACCAATACTTCGGCTGCGAAATTGAGATGACGGGGATAACCCGCCAGCAGGCGGCGGAAGCAGTGGCGGCCTTGTTCGGCACCATGGCCCGTCAAACGCACGAATCCCGCACCTACGATCCGTGGGAGGTTATAGACAACGAGGGCAAGAAATGGCGGTTTGTCTATGATTCCAGCATCCATGGCTCGCAACGGGTTGGGCGGCGGCAGGTTTCCAATGACGATGGAATCTACAAGGTGGAGATGAATTCCCCCAAGCTGGAATACAGCGAAATGGGAAAGCTGCAGGAGGTTGTCCGCGCCCTGCGCCATGCGGGGGCTGTCGTGAACGGAAGCTGCGGGATGCACGTCCATGTGGACGCCTCCAAGCATACCCCGCAGAGCCTGAAAAACGCCCTCTCCATCATGTATTCCAAAGAGGACATCCTGTTCAAAGCCCTCAATGTCAATGAACACCGGGTGGAACGCTGGTGCCAGAAGGTGCGGGAACCCATGCTGGAAAAAATCCGCAAGCTTCCCACCAATACCACCATGGAACGCCTCAAGCGGGAATGGTACGGCGGGCGGGATGAAAGCTACGAACATTACAACTGGACGAGATATTACGCCCTGAACCTTCATTCAGTGTTCTATCGCGGCACCTTGGAATGGCGCTGTTTTGAAAGCACCCTCCATGCCGGTAAGGTGCGGGCAAATATCACGCTGGCGCTTGCCATCTCCGCACAGGCCATCAATCAGAGCAGGACGGTGATGCGGAAAACCGAGATCAGTGAAAACCCGGCCTTTACCTTCCGCACCTTCCTTTTACGGCTGGGCCTCATCGGGCCGGAATACAAAAATGTGCGGGAGCATCTGCTCTCGAACCTCCCCGGCGACCGGGCATGGCGGTATGACAAAGCCCAATACCCCAGCCTGCAGAACCGCCGAAACCAAGAACGATAACACGAGGAAGTGATGAAAACCAACGAAAGACTTTACTTTGCCTATGGTTCTAATATGAACCTAAACCAGATGGCCTTCCGATGCCCGGATGCGGAGGTGGTGGATACCGTCCGGCTGGAAGGGTACCGCCTTGCCTTTTGCATGAACGGCGGCGGGAATGGCGTCGCCACTATCCTGCCGGAAGAAGGAAGCTATGTGGACGGAGTCCTCTGGCGGATCTCCGAACGGGATGAACGGCATCTGGACCATTACGAGGGCTTTCCCTACCTGTACGGGAAAGAACCTGTTGTGGTAATAGATCAGGATGGGGTAAGTCATGAAATCATGGCCTACACCATGAACAGCCCATACAAGGATCCCCCCGCCATGCCCTCCAAAGCCTATCTGGAAGGAATCCTGAACGGCTGCAGGCAGAACGGGATCGAAACCGCCCCTGTTCTGGAAGCCGTCCGGCTCACTCAGAAGGAATTGCCGAAGAAAGTAGTTCCGCAGAAAAAACACCATCGCCGGAAACACGGCGAAGAACGATAATCTGAACACCGGCCCCCGCAGGATGGAGAGGAAATTCCCCATCCTGCGGGGGCCTTTTTGTATTTTACGAATAAGGAGAATCGCATGAAAAAACATCTAAAACGGCTGCTGTCCCTGATGATGGCGGTACTGCTCTGCATTGGCGTTATGCCAAGCAGCGCCTTTGCCGCCTCCTACGATTACGACGGGTACATCTCCATGATCGACCATAACACCAGAGGGTATTCCCTCAGTTCCAATCTTCCCGCCCCGTTTGGCGGCTACAGTTCCAATAAGTTCACCGAGCTGCGGATCAACGACCTGAAAGCCTTCCGCACCGCCTACTGCATCCAGTTTAGTGTAGGCGTACACACGGGGATAGGCTATGACCAGTCGGATGATTACGCCGCTTTTACCGCCGAGCAGAAATCCATGATCAACACCGCCCTGACCTTGGGCTACAACGTGGAAACCGGAACAAAATACGGCGGCAGCGCCATCGACGAGTACATCGCCACCCAAATCCTCATCTGGCTCATTGCCCACGAGCAATTGGGGACCGGGTACGAAACGCAGATCGTCAATGAATTCACCGTCAACAGCCCCGCCGCGAAGCCCATCTTCTATCAGCTTCGGGAAAACGTCGTGAATTACCACACCATCCCGTCCTTTGCCACCGATGATCCAAACGCGGTCGGGGCATATACCCACGCCCTCAAATACAACGAGAGCAATGGAAAAAACGAAACCACACTGGTGGATGAGAACAATGTGCTGGGAAATTTCGCTGTCAGCTATCCGGGCGTGGATTTTTCCGTCAGTGGCAATGAACTGCACGTCTCCACCTCCGAAACCGAATTCGGAACCATTACCGCCGAAAAGCGGCTGCCTTCCTCTGTTCCCGGCGTGGTCACAGGCGGCACCAAATACTGGCTGCGGGACGAATACCAGAACGTGGTCACCTTCGATGTGGAAGGCTCCGCCGAGCCGGTGAAATGCTACTTTTCCCTTGAAATCAAGGCAGGCGCCCTGCAGCTTGTGAAAACCTCCGAGGATGGTAAGGTCGAGGGAATCCCGTTCCACATCTCCGGCAACGGCGTCGAAAAAGACGTGGTAACGGGGCCGGATGGCACCATTAAGGTGGATAACCTCCAAGCTGGAAACTACACCGTAACCGAAAATGCCCCAGACAAATACGTCCAGCCTGCTTCCCAGCAGGTGACCATCTACCCCGGCCAGACCTCCAGTGTGAGCTTTTCCAATATCCTGAAGAAATTCACCGTGGCGATGGAGAAAGTGGATTCCGCCACCGGCGAAGCGCAGGGCGATTCCACCTTGGATGGCGCTGTGTACGGGATGTTTAAAGGCGAAACCCTGCTGGATACCTACACCACGGCGAACGGGGGCAAATTCACCACCAAGGAATACCCCTGCGGGCCGGATTACAGCATCCGTGAAATTTCCCCCAGCGAGGGGTACCTGCTGGACGAAACCGTCTACCCGGTAGGCGCGGAACCGGGCAATTTCACCTTGGAGAACAACAGCATCCCCATGACTGCCACAGAGGACGTCATCCTCGGCAGCATCGCCATCACCAAGCATACGGATCAGCCTGCCATCCCCGATCAGGAAGAACCGGCCCCGCAGTCGGAAGCGCCTGCTGAAGATGTCCCAGCAGAAGAACCGGCAGAAAGCAATTCTATTGAGGAAGCGCCCGCCTCCGGTTCTTCGGAAATCCCGGAATCCACCCCTGTGCCGGAGGATGAAGCTGTTTCCTCCAGCCAACCGGAAGAAAGCGCGGAATCTGAAGCCCCGGCAGGGCCTGCCGGGGAACCGTCCCCTGAAAGCAGCCCCGCGCCGGAAAGCGAGCCGGAGCCTGCCCCAAGCGCATCGACTGTGCCGCAGCTTGTCCCTGCGGTTGCCAGCCTCGCCTCCAAAGCCTCTGTTCTTCCTTTGTCCACCACGTCCTCCAGCGATGAAGTACAGATCGAGCAGCCGGAGGAAGGTGCGGAGTTTCAGATTTACCTTGCCAGTGCAGGCAGCTATGAGAACTCCAGAGAAACCGAGCGTGACCTTTTAATCACCGATTCCTATGGTTTTGCCCGTTCGAAGGACCTCCCATACGGCCTGTACGTGGTGCATCAAACCGCAGGGGCCGAGGGGCAGAAATTTGTCCCCGACTTCTCTGTGTTCATTTCCGAGCATGGCAAGACCTACTATTATATTCTGAATAACCCCACCTTTACTTCCCTCATTCGGTTTGAGAAGAAAGACGCCGAATCCGGCAAAACTATTCCTCTTGCCGGAACTGCTGTCAAAATCCGCAATACCGATACCGGCGAGTGGGTGGTGCAGCATTTAAACTATCCCAGCCCCATTGACATCGACACCTTCGTGACGGATTCCACAGGCACCCTCATGCTGCCGGAACCCTTGGGCTTTGGAAATTACGAACTGGTGGAACAGCAGAGCCCGTGGGGGTATGTGCTCGACGGGGAGCCGGTTCCCTTTGTGGTGGACGGAACGCAGGACGTCATTACGGTTGAGAAATACAATATTGCGCAGAAAGGTGCCATCACCGTCTCCAAAGAGGGCGAAGTATTCAGCCACGTGGTAGAAGCAGGCGGGCTGTACCAGCCTCAATACGAGGTACAGGGCCAGCCGGGCGCTGTTTACGATATCACCGCATTGGAAGATATCGTCACCCCGGATGGCACCGTCCACCTGAAAGCCGGTGAGCTGGCGGCTACCCTCACCACAGGGAGCGATGGAACCGCCACCTCGGAACCCTTGTATCTGGGCCGCTATCAGATTTTGGAGCGCACCGCGCCGGATGGCATGGTAATTGATCCAGAACCCAAAGAGGTTACCCTGTCCTATGCCGGGCAGGAAGTGGAGATTACCTCCGCAAGCGTTGGTTTTGTCAACGAGCGCCAGAAGGTGGAAATCAGCCTCCAGAAGCTGCTGGAGCAGGACGAAACCTTCTCCATCGGCATGAATGAGGAATGGAAAAACATCACCTTCGGCCTGTTCGCCGCAGAGGAACTGACTGCCGCCGATGGAACCTCCATCCCGGCAGACGGGCTGATCGAAACCACCGGCGTCGATGAAAACGGCAATGCCATCTTTAAAACAGACGTACCATGTGGGGCTTCCCTGTATGTAAAGGAAATCGGCGCCGACGAGCACTACATTTTGAGCGATGAGAAATACCCGGTGGTGTTTGAGTACGCCGGACAGGATGTGGCCAAGGTGCAGATTCAGGTCAACGATGGAGAACCCATTGAAAACACCTTAAAGCGCGGCAAGGTTTCCGGCTGGAAAGTGGATCAGGATGGCTTTGAACTGGCAGGCGCGAAAATCGGCCTGTTCCGTTTCGACGAAACCGAATTCACCGAGGAAACCGCACTCATGGTTACCGAGAGCAATGAGATCGGGTACTTTGAATTTGACAAGGTACCGGTTGGAAATTGGCTGGTTCGGGAAATCGCGCCTCCGGCGGCTTTCGTTTTGACGGAAGAAACCTTCCCGGTTGAAATCACCGAGGACGGGCAGACCATTGAAATCCATATCGAAAACCAGATCATCAAGGGCATTGCCGAAACCACCAAGGTGGACGCCGACTACCCGGAAAATAAACTGTCCGGGGCTGTCTTTGAGATTTACGCCGATGTGGACAACAACGGGGAATTCGACGCGGATATCGACCAGTTGGTGGGCGAAATGACGGAAACCGAACCGGGCCTCTACCAGATGAAGGATCTCGTGTACGGAAACTACTTCCTGCATGAGAAGGAAAGCCCGGAATTTTTCCAGCGCGACGAAAATTATTACCCCTTCTCCATCACGGAAAACGGGGCCGTTGTGCGGATCGAAACCGAAGCTGGCGTGGGCTTCCTCAACAAAGCGCAGACCGGCTCCCTGAAGGTGGTAAAGACAGCCGACGATGACAAGATCGAGGGCCGTACCTTCAAAATCACCGGTACCGACTTCATGGGCAACCCCTATGAGCAGGAATTCCAGACGGATGAGAACGGCGAAATCAACGTCGAGCTTCGTGTGGGCGAATACACCGTATCCGAAGTAGCTGGCGAGGATTCCGAGAAATACATCCTGCCCGATGACCAGACCGTAGAAATCAAGGCGGGAGAAACCACAACCGTTAAGATGCACAACAAGCTGGTACCGGAAGTGCCTACCGTTCCGCAGACCGGCGATAGCCCGTGGACGCCTGCTGTTTTGATTGGCCTTTCCGTGCTGGCGGTTTTGTCTGCTGGCGGGCTTCTTGTCCTGCGCTTTGCAGGCAAAAAGAAAAAGGACGCAGGCGCTGAGGATCAGGGCGCAGAAGAATGAAAACCTTTTTCAAAGGGTTTTGCATCGGTCTTTTATCCCTGAGCCTTTTGGGGCTTCTCTGGTTTCTGGTGCTCCAGCCGGGGCTGACCAATAGAGAAGCGCAGGCCCTTAAGGAAGAATACGCGCAGCCCCTCCCCGGAGAACCCTCCGGGGAGTTACCGGCTGGGAAAGAACAGGCAGCCTCCCTTGTAAACCTCTCCGCCCTGCAGGCCGAATACCCGGATATTCAGGGCTGGATTTCCATCCCCGGCACCTGTGTGGATTACCCTGTTCTGCAGGGCAGCGCCGATGAACCTGAATACTATTTGCGGCGGACCTACAAGGGCGAACGGCGTACTGCCGGAAGCATTTTCTTTCAGTGGGACTGTTCCCCGGAAAGCCGGAATCTTGTGGCCTACGGGCACAACATGAGCGACGGGACCATGTTCGCTGTGCTCCAGAAGATGACGGATGAAGCCTTCCGAACCGAGCATTCCAAAATCCTCCTGCAGACCAGCGACGGGCTGCGGGAATACCGCATTGCGGCTGTGCTGAAAACCGATATCCAAAAGCTTCCCTTTAACCGCACCGAATTTGCGGACGATGCGGATTTCCTGTCTTTTCAGAAGGAGCTCTTCGCACAGTCGCTCTGCAAAACCGAAACCATACCCGGCGCGAACCGCCACCTGCTGACGCTCGTCACCTGTTCCTATGAGTGGGAAAGCGGCCGCACGGTAGTCGTCGCCACGGAAGTGAGGTGAGAATCGACCTATGGAACCAAAAGCCATTATTTTGATTGTCTTATGCGCTGTCATTTTAGGCGGCCTTGTTTTCCTGCACATCCGCAACCGCAGGAAGAAATAGCGGAAGCGTTTAACCGGGCGGGGGCCACAGGGCACCCGTCCATATTTTTTATAACACAGGAGGGATTGATTGAAGAAAACCGGATTGTTAGACCTTTTAGCCGAGCAGCACCGCACCTTTATCTCCAACCTGCGCCTGCTGCCGGAGCTCAAGTGGGCAGCCCTTGGTGATTTGTACCGCATGGAAAACAAAGAGCGGTACCCCTTAAAGGAGTGGGAAGAAGCCGTATCCTACCTGTTGGGCTGCGAAGTACACTTCAAGGATTACGAAGAAATCGGGAAAAGCCTCAAGCCCTTTTCCCTGCAAGTGAGGTGAAACCATGCGGGTTGTACTTGTAAAACCGGGCAAAACTGCTCAACAAGCTGAAATTGGAGAAGGGCTTCATGCAATGCAGGAGATCGTGGGCGGGCCTATTCAGGCGCTTTACCCATGGGATGATCCGGTAGCGATCATCTGCAACGATGAGGGAAAGCTCAACCATCTTCCCTTAAACCGCGTTCTGGAAAATTACGACATCATCTCCGGCCCTTTTTTCATTTGCGGTATTCAAGGAGAAAACTTCTCCAGCCTGACAGAACAGCAACTGCAAAAATATCAGCAAAAGTTCAACTGCCCGGAAAAATTTATTCCCACCCCAAATGGGCTTCTGTGCCTCAGAATAGAGCCGGTGGTGACGCCGAAAGAGAAAAACAAAAAGTCCCTCAATTATGAACGATAAAGGAGAATGCCATGAATCAATTTTATACCGCCGAATCTGTTACGGAAGGGCACCCGGATAAGCTGTGCGACATCATCGCAGACAGTGTGCTGGACGAATGCCTTTCTCATGACGCCCTTTCCCGTGTGGCCTGCGAGGTGCTGGCCGCCAAGGGGCAGGTTATCGTGGCTGGAGAAATCACCAGCCTGTTTGAGCCGGATATCCCTTCCATTGTGCATTCGGTTTTTAGAAAGGCGGGATATGATCCCGCCCGTTTTTCCGTCCAATGCCTGCTCCACCGGCAAAGCCCGGATATCGCCGCCGGGGTGGACTGTTCGTTAGAGCGCCGTAGAAATCCCTCGGAAGATCAGCCCGCCCTGCAGCTGGGGGCCGGGGATCAGGGCGTCATGGTGGGCTACGCCTGTTCGGAAACCCCGCAGAGGATGCCTCTGCCGGTTATGCTGGCCCACCGTCTTACCAGCGCCCTTGCTGCCGCCCGGAAAACCGGGGTGGTGCGGGGCCTGCGCCCGGACGGGAAAGCACAGGTCACCGTGGAATACGGCGAGGATGGAACCCCCCTGCGGCTGGATACCGTTGTGCTGTCTGCCCAGCACAGCCCGAATAAGCCCGTAGACGAACTCTGCTGGGAACTCACCGACAAGGTGCTGGCCCCGGCGTTGCAGGCTTTACCCCCGGACGAGGACACGAAAATCCTTCTGAACCCTTCCGGGCGGTTTGTTTTGGGCGGCCCGGAAGCCGATACCGGCCTCACCGGGCGAAAGCTCATGGTGGACAGCTACGGCGTGTTCGCCCCGCACGGCGGCGGCGCTTTTTCCGGCAAAGATCCCACCAAGGTGGACCGTTCCGGGGCATACATGGCCCGGTACATCGCCAAAAACCTTGTGGCGGCGGGCTTGTGCGAAAAGTGCCAAGTCACGCTGGCCTATGCCATCGGGAAAGCCGAGCCGGTCATGGTGGAGGTGGATACCTTCGGCACCGGCACAGTTTGCGCCGACGATTGTCTGGCAGAGGCGGCGCGCTTCGTGTTCGGCTTAACGCCTGCGGAGATCATCGCCCAGCTTGACCTTTTAACGCCAAGATACACACAGACAGCCGCCTATGGGCATTTCGGCAAGCCTGAATTTCCGTGGGAACGCACCGATCAGGCGAAAATCCTGCGGGCGGCTGTCATTTAACCAGAAAGGAGCAACCCTATGCCCGGAGTAACGGAAGAACAAATCATCGCCGCCAGACGGATGACCGCCATTGAGTTTTTGCGGCGGTACCGGCCCGGAGAACTGGTCAAAACCGACAGCCGGGGGGAGTTTGAACTCCGGGAACACGACAGCTTCAAGATCAATGAAGAAACCAGCTTCTGGCATTGGAAAAGCCGGGACGCAGGCGGCAAATCCGCCCTCGATTATCTCGTCAAGGTAGAAGGTATGAAGTTTGTGGACGCGGTGCTGGCCCTCTGTGAAGAAACCCCCAGATACATCCCGCCCCCTTCCCAGCCGGAGCAGGAAAAGGAATTCGCCCTTCCCCCGGCAGCTGCAAACAACCGCAGGGTGTTCGCTTACCTCCTAAAGCGCGGGATCAGCCGCAAGGTAATAGAAGCCTGCGTCCGGGCGGGGATTCTCTATGAAAGTGCGGACTACCACAACACCGTGTTCGTGGGAAAGGATGAAGCCGGTACTGCCCGGTACGCCTTCCTGCGGGGCACCTATACCAAAGGAAAGCTCTTCAAGGCAGAGGTATCCGGCAGCGAAAAACAATACTGCTTCTGCCTCCCGCCCAAGGGAAAAACCAACCGGCTGGCTGTGTACGAAGCAGCCATCGAAACCCTCGCCCATCTGACGCTGGAAGGAACTGCGGATAAATGGCGGCTGTCCCTTGGCGGGATCAGCGCCCCGAAAGAAGGAGAACAGTCACATTCTTTTTCCTTTAAAAAGCCGCTTGCATTGGACGCATTCCTTAAGCGGCACCCGGAAATTGAGGAAATCGAAATCTGCACAAACAACGATTTTGCCGGGCGGTGGGCGGCTGAACACTTGGAAAAAGCCTATCAGGGCAAATACCGCATGATGAAGAACCTGCCGGAAAAAGAGGGCTGCGATTACGCCGACCTGACAAAAGAACGATATGAGAAGCAGGCCGCCCGCCAGAGGGCGGCCTGCTCTCGTTAGAAAGGAGATTAAAACATCGACGCAAACAATATTATATGTAAACTTTATTTCCCTCTTGCCGGGGACTTTATGGATGACGATAGCTGGAACAACGGGACAGCCGACGTTCCAGTGCCGCTGAATGGCGCTGATTTAGCCGAATACGAAGGCCCGATCCTTCGCGCTGTGGAAAGCTGCAACAGCCATAATGCGGGGAATCTCATGCTCTGCTTTAGAAAAGAATGGAACCCCGGCGTTAAGGAAAAGGTACTGAGCGCCATCCCCTCGGTGGAAATCCGGGGCGGCGAGCTCATGGCCTGTATCACAGTTTGTCTGAAGGAGCCTCTCACAGAAGCAGAAATGAAAGACTTGCAGAATCACCTGCGGGATCAGTTTTCGAGCGGCTGGGGAGAAGATTTTGAACAGCAGGAAATCAAGGTTAAAGGCGGCGTAATCAGCGTCCACTTTTGGGAAACCGATCATTTCTCCATTGAAATGGAGCAGCCTGCCCCTAAACGCCCGAAAATGAAGCTGGAAAAATGGGATGGGGATATCCTCTCCGTCCTCAAAAGGGCTGAACGCCTGCTGATAGAAAATGGGCAGCCAGAACGGGCGAAACAGATGATGGAGCAGTTCCATACATTTTACAACCTATCATCCGGTGTCATCAGCCAATACGTGGAAATCGATCTGCCGGAGAAAAGCCCGAAGAAAGCGAAAAAGGGCCGTGGAGAAGAACGATAGAAAGGGGCTATGACGGATTGAAACACAGCGAACCGATGATTTTGAACAAGGAAGAATTCTTCGAGGGGTTTGACAATCCCTCTTTACAGGAAAAAGTCGTTGGAATCAAGATCGCCCTTCTTCAGGATGACAACGGCGAAATAGGTCTTGGTCTTGGGATTGAAGCGCCTCCGTTGCATTCGAGGGAAATCGAGGAAATAAACCGCTTTTTTGCGAAAAAGTACAATGTCGACGAAATGATGCAGAAACTCTTACAGCACTATCAGGATCAGAGGTCACAAAACGCAGACAGGAAAAGCCAATCAGATCAGAAGTATGAGATTACCGATATCGCTCACCCGCAATACCCATGGCTGCACCGCATCCGGGCGTTACAGGACGTTCGGGAAGATGTTCATCAAGGCGACCTTGGCGGCTTTGTAGAAAGCGAACGGAATCTCAGTCAGGAAGGAAGCTGCTGGATCTACGATAACGCGCTCGCCGGGGAAAACTCCCGTGTCATTGAACAGAGCGCCCTACATTGGGCTTGCCGGGCGCTTGGCTCGTCTATCATTTCCGGGGACGCCCGGCTGGATCGGAATGTATGGGTTTTAGACAACGCCATCGTTGCCGCAGGAACCGTCACCAATATGGTTACCATCCAAGGGAATGCAAGAATCCTGCCCGGCTCCGGCCATAGTTCTCCTGTCATTAAAAACGACGCCGTCATCTACGGAACCGTGGTAGGAAATGTGGAGATCTCCGGTTTCTATGAATTGCCGCCGGGAGAAAAACTGGAAAACCACAGCAGAGAACCTTTGAAAATCTATGCCGATGAATATACCGGTGCGCTTATGAAACCCCGTGAACCGCAAAAGCCGAAAGGCTTTGTCATGCCGGAACAACAGAAAAAACGCTCCGACAGGGAGCGATAACCAAACAACGAAAGGATGATGCCTCTGAACAAAACGAAAGAGCTCGCACAAGTCGTAGACGAATCCATTTTGCCGTTGGAGCATAGCGGCGGGGATGGCTGGACCATCCTGCATGGGGATACCCTGCAGATCATCCGGGCATTCAAGCCGCAGGTGTTCGACGCCCTCATCACCGATCCGCCCTACGCTTCGGGCGGCTGGAAGCCTTCTGAGAAAAACCGCACCACCAACCAGAAGTACAGCAGCATGAACCCCAAGAACGCCTTGCCGGATTTCGACGGGGATAACCGGGACCAGAGAAGCTGGACGAGGTGGATGGCAGAGTGGCTGTCCGATGCCCGGAAAGCCTGCAGGCCGGGAGCGCCGGTCTGCCTGTTCATCGACTGGCGGCAGTATCCTTCCATCACCGACGCTTTGCAATGGGCCGGATGGATCTGGAGAGGATGCGTGGTGTGGGATAAGATGACCAGCCGCCCGCAGAAGGGCCGGTTCCGCCAGCAGAGCGAATATGTGGTGTGGGGCTCCAACGGCCCCATGCCGGTGAACCGCCCTGTGGGCTGTCTTCCGGGGGTATTCCGCTACGCCAATCCGCAGAACCGCACCCATGTGACAGAGAAACCCCTGCAGCTTATGCGGGACTTAGTGAAAATCTGCGTACCGGGTGGGCGCATCCTCGATCCCTTCTGCGGGGCAGGAACCACCGTTCTCGCCGCCAAGCTGGAGGGATATGAAGCCGTGGGCGTGGAAGTTACCGACGCCTACTACAAATTAGGTTCCGACCGGGTGCGTTTTGCCTTGGAAGCCCATACCGAAGCGGAAGAAACCGCCGAATAACCCTGTGGTTGTCCACGTGGATGACCAACAGAAAACCAAACGGCAGGCTGGACGTCCACATGGACAACCAGCCTGCCACTGCCATTTTATCAGATATATATGAAGGAAAGGAAAATCATCATGGAAAAAGCATTCGCCTACATTTGCGCTTCGGAAGAAGCCGCGCCCCGCCTATTAAAACGCTACTGCCGCAAGGTTTATGAGCTCGGATACGTCCCCATCTGCCCAAAGCTGAGTGAAGCGCAGTACCTCCAGCCGGACAACGCCGACGAAAAGAGGGATTTCCACAGCATCGCCCGCCAGAAGCTGGGCCGATGCCGTATGCTGGTGGTGTGCGGCAGCGAGATCAGCCACAGTATGTCTGCTGAAATTGGAGTCGCTGAAAAGCGAAATATCATCTGCACTACCCTTGACGGTCTTGCCAAGATCAAGGAAGCGGATGAGAATGGCGGCCTCTGATTCGAGGTCGTTTTTTCTTTGCCAGCCGGTGACTGGTTTTGCAAGCATAGCGTTTGGATATCCAAACGCATCTTGGGGAGCGCCCCAAACCCCCGCTGAACCGCACCGGCTGATTTCGTTCAAGAAATAAGAGGTGAAAATACTGAGAGAAAAGCAATACGCCGCGTTCGCGGCAAACGCCAAAACACTGGACAGCCTGCGCCGGAACGAGGTAAGCTACGTTCCCGGCGTTTTTGAGGTGGCGAAGGTCATCATCCTGAGCAAAGAGGATTTTGAAAAGCTCTCGGAGGACGTCTCCCCGGAATACCCCTTCCTCAAGGATAACCGGGAAATCATGAGCGCCGATCCGGGCGGGTTGTTTCGCTGCCTCATGGTGCAGGCCGAAGGGGAAAAAGAAAATATGCTGATCGCCCAAAGGCGCGATACCCTGTACCTTGGCTACGGCAGGGATTACCGCAGCGTCGACCTGCAGGGAGTGCCGGTAGAACGCATCGCCTTGGAAGAACCGAAAGCCTATCAGGAGCACGCTGTATTCTATCACCGGCCCAGCCATATCAACGACCTCAATGGGCAGAACCCACTGCGGCCTGTGCCGGAGCGGCAGACCCGTTTTCAGGTGGAACAGGTGGTCGTTCTATGCGATGAGCAGTTCCGGCAGTTTCAGGAAACCGGCCTCAAGAATGACCAGATTTTCCTGTTCGATTACAATGACAAGATGTGGTTTGATCCGGGCAGCCTTTGCTGGCATTGCGTACTCGTTAAGGGTGAAACCGGTAAAAAGGGCATTCTTGTAGATGCGGAAGGGTATTCCTACGCCCGGTATGCGGCGTTCGTACCGGATTGCGACAGACTGCGCCTGCAGGATATTCCCGTCCATTACGAACATCCTGCCAGAGCGCCGGAGCAGAAGAAAACCCGGAAACGGAAAGAGCCGGAGCGTTAAAGGAGCCTCGCTATGAGAAAACGAAACCACATCATTCCTCTCCATCTCAACAAAAAGGAACTGGCCCATCTGGAAACGCAGGTGAAAACAAGCGGCCTGCCCCGTGAGGAATTCCTCCGCACCCTCATCATGGGCGCGGAACTGCGGGCAAAGCCCTGCGATCACCATGCGGATCTGCTCCACAAGGTGGCTGGGCTCTGCAACAACGCCAACCAGCTTGCCAGAGTTGCCAATACCTATGGCGAAGCCCGCCAGCAGGATATTGAGGAAATGACGAAACTTGCCCGTCAAGTATGGGAGGAGGTCAAAAATAATTGGTGAGAAATAAAATTGATTCGCGGGCGGGCGGTCTGTTGTTCTTCCAAAACCAAGGGCGCGAATTGCGTCCGGGTGCTACCCGGTGGCATACACCAGCGTGATCCCCGTCCACCGCCTCGACAACGCCATCGACTATACCCTTGACGAGAAAAAGTGTTCCCGCAGGGAAAACGAGGAATCGCTGGAAGGGGAAATCGATAAGGCGCTCAACAAAGACAAAACCGAGCAGGATCTGTTCGCGTCCGCCCTCGGCTGCACCTGTGAAACGGCTTTTGAAGATATGTGCCGCGTCAAGGAAATGTGGCACAAGGAAGAAGGTGTGCAGGGCTTCCATCTGGTGCAGAGTTTCGCCGCCGGAGAGGTAACGCCGGAACTGGCCCACCAGATCGGGCTGGAATTTGCGGATAGGCTGCTGAGTGGAAAGTTTCAGGCGGTGGTCAGCACCCATCTCAACACCAAATGCATCCACAACCATATTGTCTGGAATTCCGTGTCCATGAAAAGCGGCAGGAAATACCGCAGCAATGAAAGAACCTATGTCACACAGGTACGGCAGATTTCCGATGAACTGTGCAGAAAGCATGGCCTCTCCGTTATTCATACGGAGAAATCGGAACGGGTTGCCCGTCCCTATGTCCAGTGGCTGGCCGAGCAGAATGGAGCGCCCACATGGAAAACGCCCATCCAGCAGGATCTCAATGCGGCTGCCGCCGCTTCCCTCACATGGAAGCAGTTCCTGCGGACGCTGGAGAAGCAGGGCTATGCCTTTCGGTTTGACCGCAAATACCCCATGCTGATCCTGCCGGGCAATGGGCGCACCGTGCGCTTTAAGACCTTGGGCAAGCAGTACACCCCGGAGGCTCTCCAGCGCCGCATTCTTTACCCCAAGCCTCCCCGCCGGGCTGGGAAAGAACAGCCGCCAGCCAACCGCTTCCTTCTCCTTCTTGGGGAAACGCAGCCCCGCAGGCTTTCCGGCCTGCGGGCTCTCTACTTTTCCTACCTGTACAAGATGGGGGCGCTGCCGAAAAAGCCCCGGTATCCAAGCTATGCTGTGCGTGAGGACATCCGCAGGCTGGACAAACGGATCGAGCAGGCGGAATTCATCTTCAAAAACCACATAGAGGACCGGGGCCAGCTTGCCGCCATTCGGCAGAAAACCGAAGATGAAATCGCTGTCCACATAAAGCAGCGCCAGAAGCTCTATCGCTATGAACCGGGCTCTCCGCAGATTGCTGTACTCACGGAAAAACTCCGGCAGCTTCGCCACACCGCCAAGCTGTGCCGGAACATCGAAATCCATTCGATAGAGATGGAGAAGCGGCTGCAGGCGGCACAGATGGAAGAACAACGGCGGCGGGAACAACGGGAAAAAGAAGAACAGCAGAAGGAAGCTCGAAATCAGAAAAATCAAAAAAGGAGATGATCGTTTGAATCGAATTCCTACAAGAGAACAAGTGGAACGCCTCCGGCGGCAGTACCCTGCCGGAACCCGCATTACCCTGCATTCCATGGATGATCCGCAGGCCCCGCCGCCCGGCGCCAAGGGCACGGTTTTCCATGTGGACGGTATGGGGCAGATTTGTGTGAAATGGGATAGCGGTTCCACCCTTTCTCTCATCCCCGGCGAGGATTCCTTTTCTAAGGAAACCTCGCCGGAAAAAACAAAACACAAACGCTCCTGTGACTTGGAGCGATAAAAGGAAGGTGAATTGACTGAACTACGGAAGCGATCCAGCCGACCAGATCGTCCGATTTACCCTTGAGGGCACGGAAATGGCCCTCAAGCTGTCGGGCATGGCGGCAAAAAACTTTGCGCTGTTTGTCTATGCCGTACTGAAGGACCAGAAGAAAACCCACGGCAAGACAAGGCTTGTGCGGATGCTCAGGGAACAGCGCCCGTTCAAATTCTTTAACGTCCCCACGGAAAACATGAAGGAGTTCGCCACAGAAGCCAAAACCCACGGCCTTTTGTATGTTCCCATTCGGAACAAGCAAAAGGCGGACCGCATTGAAGTGGTGGTGTTCGCGGACGACGCCTCCAAGGTACAGCGCATTTTCGACAACCTCGGCCTTGACGCGGTCAAAGCGCAGGCTGGCGAAGCCACCATCGCCAGCGTACAGGAGCAGGAAAAACAGGCTCCCGCAGCCCCGGCCCCCGGCAAAACGGAAACCGTCAAAACCGAGCAGGGTGAAGTGGAATTCGAGGTGGGCGGTTTTGAGGACGATTTCAATATCGGCCCAACCCAGCAGGACGCCGCCGAAAATTTTACTTCTGGCCGGGAGAAGGAATCAAATCCCCCGGCAGTGGAAAAGAGTCCGTCCGAGCCTTCCTCGCCCAGCAAAAACTCTTCGCCCAACTCAATAAACCCTAAAGAGCCGGAACATAAGCCCTCGGTAAAAAAGGAACTACAGGAGATTAAGCAGGGGCAAGCGAAGAAAAAAGAGGAAAAGGCCAAACAGCAGGAGCGCCAGTATCCTACCCCCAGCCGTTCCAAACAGAAGAAAAAGAAAAAACAGAAAGGAAGGTAATGCCCTATCGACTTATCCAGTTTAATCGGCAAAAAGCAGGAAGCCCAGCCTCAGCCGGAACAGCAGTACACCAAGGAAGAATACGCCGCCATGAAGCAGGCCGAACGGGAGGATACCTAGGCAAGAGTCAACGCACAGGCCGAATCGGTGTTCAAGGATGACGCCTCCATGAAAGGCTTTCTCAATTTCATGGCGAACTGCACGCCCCAGAGCACCCGGAATCTGCTCATTCTGTATGAACAGAACGCTGAAATCACCCACCCCCGCACCTTTGATAAATGGAAGGAAGCCGGCCGCTCCATCCGTTCCGGTGAGAAAGGATACACCTTCTTTGCCGATCAGGAATACACCAAAGAGGACGGTACCATAGCGAATGGTTATACCATCACAAAAGCCTACGACATTTCTCAGACCAGAGGCCCTCAGCCCCTGCCGCCGCAGCAGCATCTGCCGGAGGAAATCATCGCCGCCATGGTAGAAAACAGCCCTGTTCCGCTTGCCATCTCCGACCAGCTTCCCCAAGGGGTGCAGGCGCAGTATGTCCCGAAACAGCGCACCATTTTTGTCCGCAACGGGATGGATGAAACTGCCACCATCTGCGCCATTGCCCGTGAACAGGCCCACGCCAGCTTCGATATGGTGGGCAGCGGTTACTACCGGCAGGCGTATGCGGCACAAGCCTACTGTGCCGCATATGTGACAGCCCAGAAATTTGGCCTTGATGCTTCGGCGTTCCGGTTTGACAAGGTGTGCCAAAGCTATGCGGAAAGGAGCGCGGACGATAAGCGCGGTTTTTTGGGCGACGTCAAACGGGCCGCCTATTCCATCAACCGGGACGTCCAAAGGAGCTTCCGGGATTTGGAGCAGACCATCCAGCCGGATGAGTTCTCCGTCGCAGCGCCCAAGCCCGCTAAGGCTGCCAAAGCCAAGTCGGAGAAAGAGCCGGAACGATGAGGGCTGATCGTTTTCCGTTTGTTTTCTTTTGTGCGGTAGCTTTCCGCCAGCCGTTGTGGTATGGTGGTTGTGAAAAAAGAGAAAGGAAGGGATCGCCATGACAAAGCAGCGACTGGTGAAAATGACCTGCGGGGATCGGAACATACTCGTCAAGGCGCTTCGCAGCGCGCAGGAATCGGTTGAGCCTGAACTGTCCGGCAAACTGCAGCTATTTATTGATCGAATCCTCAGTATGCCAAAGCGCAGGCTGTACCTGAACGATGAGGAATACCAGTACGCCACGCTGTGCTTAAACGGGATGCGGAACGACTATCTGGCGGCAGACCGAAGCTGCGGCGGGATCGACCGCCTGCTCTTAAAGCTTGTCCGCGCCAGCTACCGAAGTATCGTCAGCAGATAAAGAACTGCTTTACCCCCGGAGCCTGTGGAAACGCTTTTCCATGGGCTCCGGGGGATTTTTTTGTTTTCACGGAAAGGAAGGATATTTTTTGATTCAATAACCATAAGAAAACATCCATGGTGGGTGTGGCTTCTGCCGTTGCCCATCGTCTGGTGGCTGGCCCTTTTGACAGCCGGAAGCTGGAGCGAAGGGATGAACCTCGTGGATCTGCTGGGGAAGCTCTCAGCCGCCATGAACAACCCCTTTTCTGTTCATTGGACGGGATATTCCGCCCGGTGCCTGTTTTTCTTTTCCCTTGGCTACGGGGTGATTGCCCTTGCGGTGACATCCAGCCGGAAGAACATCCGCAGGGGCGTGGAACATGGCTCCGCCAAGTGGGGTGATGTATTCCAGATTGTAAAGAAATACCGTGATAAGAAAAACCCCAAGGAAAACCTCATCCTAACCCAGCATTTCCAGATGGGGATGGACGGCCACAAGCACAAGCGCAACACCAACGTGCTGGTCATCGGGGGCTCCGGCGCTGGCAAAAGCCGTTCCTATGCCATTCCCAATGCCCTCAACTGCGGCAACTGTTCGCTGGTGATCTGCGATCCAAAATCCGAAATCCTGCGGAAAACAGGCGGGGCATTGAAAGCCAATGGATACGAAGTGCGGGTATTTGATTTATTAAACCCCGACGCCTCCTTCTGCTACAACCCCTTGGCTTATGTGCGGGACGATAAGGACGTGCTGCGCCTGATTGAAACCCTCATCCAATCCACCACCCCGCCCGGCGCGCAGAGCGCCGATCCCTTCTGGCAGAAATCCGAAACCGCGCTTCTGCAGGCCCTCGTCCTATACCTCATGCACGAAGCCCCAAAGGAGGAACAGAACTTCGCTATGGTTATGGAAATGCTGGCTGCTGCCGAGGTACGGGAAGAAGATGAGGAATACGAATCGCCCTTGGATATCCTGTTCGCAAGGCTTGAAATGCGGAACCCGGAAAGCATCGCTGTGAAGCAATACCATGTCTTTAAGATGGGGGCCGGAAAAACTCTAAAATCCATTTTAATTAGTGTGGGCGTCCGGCTGTCGGCCTTCAACCTGCCGCAGATCGCAAGGCTGACCTATACCGACGATCTCCATCTGGAGGAAATGGGCGAGAAAAAGGTAGCCCTGTTCTGCTGCATTCCCGACAGCGATAAATCCCTCAATTACCTTGTGGGCATGATTTACGGGCAGCTCATCCAAACCCTGTACTTTGTAGCGGACCGGAAATACAAGGGCAGGCTTCCGGTGCCGGTCCATCTTCTGATTGACGAGGCCCCCAACATTGCCCTGCCCACAGACAACTTTCTGCCGTGGCTTTCCACCATGCGAAGCCGCAACATCTTCTGCAGCTACATCGCCCAAAATATGGCGCAGATCAAGGCGCTGTTCAAGGAACAGTGGGAATCGCTGGTGGGTTTGTGCGACGAGTTTCTCTATCTCGGCGGCAACGAAAAGGAAACCCACAAATACGTTTCCGAGCTTATGGGCAAGGAAACATTGAATACCAAAACCTATGGCCGGAGCCGGGGGCGAAGCGGCAGCTTCAGCGTGAACGACCAGCAGACGGGCCGGGAACTTCTCACCCCCGACGAGGTGCGGATGCTGGACAACCGCAAGGCGATTTTATTTGTCCGTGGGGAACGCCCCATGATGGACGATAAGTACGACCTCATGCGCCACCCCAATATCCGGCTGACCGAAGATGGCGGCGCTGCGCCCTACGACTACACGCAGGCAAAGGATGCCGCAGACGATATCGATTTCTCCCCGGACCAGTACGATGATTTTGAACTGCTGGAGCCGGAGGATTTTCTAAACCCATAAAAATACACATTGAACTGGAGGAATGCTTCTGAAGAAAACCCTGAATCGCTTTGTTTTGAAGAAAAATCCCAAAAAGAACGATAAGCCCGCCAACGCTTTGCCCCTCGGAAGAAAGGGGCGGCTCGGCTTTTCCGTCTATGCAGCCGCAGTGCTGTGCTTCTGCTGCTTTTCCATCCCGGCCTTCGCCGCCAGCGATCCGTTGGGCGTGGTGAACAACCTGTCCGACTTTATCTTTTCCCTGATCCGCGCCATCGGACTCATCCTTTTGGGCTGGGGCGTGGTGCAGGTCGGCCTCTCCTTCCAGAGCCACGATCCCTCCCAGCGTTCGCAGGGTTTCCTCACCCTGGCGGGCGGCCTCGTGATTACCTTTGCCAAGGAAATCCTCGACCTTATCACGGCTGGACCGTGAGTATGCCTTGAACCAAAGGGGCATCTTTCAAGATGCCCCTTTCTATTTTCTAAAAGGAGGTGACCAGCCGGAAACTGGATTATTGATAACTTAAATTCGGCGCTGGAAACATGGAACGACAAGCTGGCGGAAATCTGGACGCTGCTTACCCAAGATCCCGCAACCTTCAAGGGCGGCGGGATCTGGCAGGTGATGCTGGACATCAACGGAGCCCTGAAAGCCATTGGGTACGGCCTGCTGGTTTTGTTTTTCGCAGTTGGCGTCGTCAAGACCTGTTCGAGCTTTACCGACCTGAAGCGCCCGGAAGCGGCGTTTAAAATGTTCATCCGTTTTGTACTGGCAAAGGCGGCGGTGGGATACGGCCTCGACCTTATGCTGGCCGTTTTCAAAATCATTCAGGGGATGGTTTCCACCATCATTACCCAATCCGGCCTGTCGGGAAGCAGCGGAACGACGCTTCCGCAGGAGATCATCGACAAAATCAACAACGTGGGCTTTTGGGACAGCATCCCCCTGTGGGCGGTCACCCTGCTGGGCGGCCTGTTCATTACGGTGCTGGCGTTTATTATGATCCTGACGGTGTATAGCCGCCTATTCAAATTATATAGTGCGCCTGGAAGGGCTGCGGCGTGAGCCAAAGCAGTCTGCGG
>ULPV01005537.1_pt1 | contig 25181 bp, 23 predicted proteins | sample 1953831 | NCBI WGS metagenome assembly ULPV01 (sample SAMEA4835638, study PRJEB28245) | human gut metagenome | biome: gut microbiome; material: fecal sample | place: Denmark | collected 2008 | reverse complement strand
ATATAATAATAATACATATATTTTATATTTACTATAACAATCAGTTATGATAATATAAAATATATGATTTGTATTACGGAGGATAAAATATGACACAGAATCTATCATCCTATTATGTGTTCTATATTGCGGCTAAAACAGGGAATATATCGGCTGCGTCAAAGGAATTGTATATTTCTCAGCCTGCGGTGAGTAAGTCTATTACAAAGCTGGAGGCCAACTTGAATGCAAAACTTTTGGTACGCAGTTCAAGAGGTGTAACACTGACAAGAGAAGGCGAAGTCCTGTATGAACGGCTAAAAGAAGCATTTCATGCGATAGAACTTGGAGAAGAACAGCTTCGCTATGAGAACAAAATGGAAGTTGAACATCTTACGATAGGGGTCAGCACAACTTTGTGCAAATATGTACTACTGCCCTATTTGAAGGAATTTGTTCGTAAAAAGCCACATGTAAGAATTTCCATTGCCTGTCAACCTACATATCAGACATTGCAGGCATTGGAGGATGGTACCATTGATATTGGTCTGGTGGGCGAGCCAGATGCTTCTTCCCCATTCATATTCTCACGTATTCATTCTATTGAGGATATCTTTGTCACAACACAGAGCTATCTGGATAATCTGATGATCAGGACAGGATTAGATTATCATAATATGAAGGACACCAAAGAATTGTTCAAAGTGACAACGCTTATGCTGATGGATAAGGAAAATCTGTCAAGGAGATATGTTGACCAGTATATTACAGCAAATGAAATACAAGCCGAGAATCTGATTGAAGTTTCTACCATGGATCTGTTGATTGAATTTGCTACGATCGGTATTGGAATAGCCTGTGTGATCAAAAATTTTGTGGAACAGGAATTAAAAGATGGGACATTGGTTGAGATACCCATGCCTTTCTCTATTCCCAAAAGAAACATAGGACTGGTATATCCCAAAAAACAGTATCGAAACCCTGCATTGGAAAGTTTTCTTGAATTTTATAAAGAGTATGTATAAATAAAAATGGTTATGGATTTGCTCCATAACCATTTTGTATGTAACTTAACGAATCATTTTGATTAGTTGTTAACTAATTTATCTTCTTCATTGTTCCAGCTATACAGTTTACGAATTTCTTCGCCAACCTTCTCTGATGGATGCTCAGAAGCTAACTTTCTCATAGCCTTGAAGTGAACCTGACGACCTGCAGGAGACATATCAAGTAAGAATTCCTTAGCGAATGTACCATCCTGAATATCAGAAAGGATCTTCTTCATAGCCTTCTTGGTATCTTCTGTAACGATCTTAGGACCTGTTACATAATCACCATATTCTGCTGTGTTGGAGATAGAATATCTCATTCCTGCAAAACCTGACTGATAGATTAAGTCAACGATCAGTTTCATTTCATGGATACACTCAAAGTAAGCATTTCTTGGATCATATCCAGCTTCTACTAATGTTTCGAAACCAGCCTGCATTAATGCACAAACACCACCGCAAAGAACTGCCTGCTCACCAAAGAGGTCTGTTTCTGTTTCTGTTCTGAATGTTGTTTCAAGAACACCAGCTCTGGCTCCGCCGATTGCTAATGCATAAGCCAATGCGATATCAAGAGCCTTACCTGTAGCATTCTGCTCTACAGCTACTAAACAAGGAACTCCCTTGCCAGCCTGATATTCGCTACGTACTGTATGACCAGGTCCCTTAGGAGCGATCATAGTAACGTCTACATCAGCAGGTGGCTTGATGCATCCGAAATGAATATTGAAACCATGAGCAAACATTAACATGTTGCCTGCTTCAAGGTTTGGCTCGATGTCTTTCTTGTACATATCTGCCTGTAATTCATCATTGATAAGGATCATGATGATATCTGCTCTTTTTGCAGCTTCTGCTGCTGTATATACCTGAAATCCCTGCTTTTCAGCCTTTGTCCAGGACTTGCTGCCTTCATAAAGACCGATGATAACATTGCATCCGGATTCCTTAGCATTTAATGCATGAGCATGTCCCTGGCTGCCGTAGCCGATAATTGCGATTGTCTTACCCTCTAATAATGATAAATTACAATCTTCCTGATAATAAATCTTTGCTTCTGACATTTTCTTTTCCTCCTAGAAAATAAAATTATATAAAAAATTGTAAGCTACTCAAGATAGACTACATCTTCCGTGCCTCTTCCAAGACCGGTAATACCGGTTCTGGCAAGTTCCAGAATTTCGTAATCCTGTAATAATGCAATAAATGCATCGATTTTAGACTGATTACCTGTAAGTTCGACAATCAGACTGTCCATGTTGACATCTACGATCTTGGCTCTGAAGATGTCTGCACAGGCGATAACTGCCTGACGTTTCTCAGGTGTTGATCTGACTTTTACCAGGCACAGTTCTCTATAAACACTCTTGTCCGGCTTTAATTCATGAATATCTCTAACATCTACCAGTTTGGCAACCTGCTTCTCAATCTGGTCAAGAATCTCTTCGTCACCTGAAGTAACAATGGTAATTCTTGTGAATCTCGGATCAGCGGTCACACCGGCAGTAATACCATCAATGTTATATCCGCGCCTTGAGAAAAGACCCGTTATACGGCTCAACACGCCTGAATTGTTATCAACCAAAAGCTGGAAGACTCTTGTTTGCATAAAAATACACTCCTTTTGCGTATATTATACGCTACATACATCTTTAATTGTAGCAACTCTTATGTTAATTGTCAAGCTGACATCTTCCATAATATGTTATGTAATTATTCAGAGATATACATATTGAGACGGAATAGTTACATATGCATTAAAATTCAGTACATTTTGGAAGTGCCAGAGTTCCGGTACGGGCAACTTCAACAATGCTGATAGATTTGAGCATATCAAGCATTACTTTAATGCGTTCCGGCATATCACATATCTGAATGATCATCAGGTTCTGTGACATATCAACAATATCAGCTTTCATGATATCGCAGATCTCCATAATATCACGGCGGGTAGTTTTATTATATTTTACTTTTATAAGCATTAATTCCCGGCTGATGCTGTCTTTTTCTTCAAATGTCTTTACTTTGATAACATCCAGTTTTTTATTCAGTTGTTTCTCTATCTGTTCAATAGTACGTTCGTTACCGCTGCTTACGATCGTCATGCAGGATACTTCAGGATCTTCAGTCTCTCCAACAGCGAGGCTGTCAATATTAAAACAACGTCTTGAGAAAAGACCTGAAACTTTACAGAGTACACCGGCTCTGTTCTCTACTAATACGGAATATATTCTTTTCATAAATCAATTGCCTCCTACTTAACAAGGTCCATTGGATCTACCAGACATTCCATAAGCATTGTTGTATCATCTTTGAGGAAAGCCTGCAATTTTTCTCTGGCATCTGACATATTCTCAACTCTCAGGAATGGAATATCATATGCCGCTGAAAGTTTTTCAAGATCAGGAGAACCATCCTTGATATCAACAACGGAATAGTGATCCTTGTAAGTATAGTGCTGGTATTCCCTTACCATGCCAAGGTAATTGTTCTTCATTACAATTATTTTGACCGGAATATGATGCTGCATAATTGTAGCAAGTTCCATCATGGACATCTGGAAAGAACCATCACCGCATACTGCAACGACCTGCTTATCCGGATTACCACGTTTGGCTCCCATAGCGGCCGGAATGGAATATCCCATGGTTCCCATACCACCAGAGGTGAGGAAACGGCCGTCTTTTACAATATGATAAGAACAGGACCATATCTGATTCTGTCCAACATCTGCAACATAAATTGCATCATGCTGCATTTCTTCTGACAATATGCGGATGAAGGCAGCAGGATCAACATAAGCGGGATTAGGATCACGTTTCATTACCATGGATTCACGATAGCTTTCCAGAGTTGCAATCCACTCTTCATGTGAGCAGTTAAACTCCTGCTTGGCAAAGTCACAGAAGATATGCTTAACATCCCCGACCAGAGGAATGGTAGGACCTACATTTTTGCCAATTTCTGCAGGGTCTACATCAATATGCACTAATATTTTATTTTCTGTGATCAGGTCTGGCTGACTGATCGCACGGTCTGCGACTCTGGCACCAACCATGATCAGCAGGTCAGATTCGTTCATAGCACGGTTAGCATATGCCTTACCATTATTACCTACCATACCAAAATACATAGGGTCCTGTGTCTGCATGACACCGAGTCCCATCATAGTAGAGACAACAGGTATTCTGTATTTATGTGCAAAATTCCGTAATTCATTTACGGCATCACTTAGATGTACACCGCCACCTGCACAGATAATAGGCCTTTTGGCTTTTTCAAGCTCTTTGATGACTTTTTTGATCTGGACAGCATGCCCTTTTACAGTAGGCTTATAAGTACGTAAAGATACTTCTTCCGGATATTTGAATCTGCTCAGGGCAGCATTCTGGATATCAATAGGAACATCTATAAGGACAGGTCCTTTTCTGCCGGAATTTGCAATGTAGAACGCCTCTTTGAACACGCGGGGAATATCTTCTACTTTTTTTACAAGATAACTGTATTTTACAAAGGATTCTACAGCGCCGGTAATATCAGCTTCCTGAAAAACATCACTGCCGATCAGTTCGCTCTTGACCTGACCAGTGATACATACCATAGGAATACTGTCAGCAAAAGCAGTTGCAATACCTGTGATCAGGTTAGTGGCACCAGGACCGCTGGTAACTGCACACACGCCTACCTTACCTGTGACTCGCGCCTCTCCGCTTGCTGCATGTGCAGCGTTCTGTTCTGTTCTTACAAGTACTGATTGTATGTCTGAATCCAGAATACTGTTATAAAATGGGCAGATAGCCACTCCGGGATAACCATATACTGTGGTTACACCTTCATTTTCCAGACATTTAACCATTGCGTCAGCGCCGATCATAATGTTCACTCTTATCCTTTCAAATTTTAGTAATTTAACAGTTCAGTAAAAATCACTTGCATGCACTGAACCGTTAAACTAAATTATACATAGTTGTTGGTTTTAAGTAAACTACATTTTTTATGATTCTATTGTATTTTTTTATTCAATTTATTCTAAAGTATATTACTTTTATGTAAATGCAAATGACCGTTTAAGTTGCGTAGAGGAAGAATATATGATATATTTAAGAGAGTTGCAAAGAAAGGCAGAATAAGAATGAGACATGTGAATAAATATTTAATTGCTACGATCACAACGGTTATGTGCCTTACGGCATGTGGACATACAACGGAAGAAAAAGAACTTGCAGATTTCTCCACGTCTATTTCAAATTTTACAGCTACTATTCAGGATGCAAATCAGCAGATCAATGAACTGGATGTCGATGATGCAGAAGCCAGTGACAAATTATTATCCATTCTGGACAATCTGGATACGGAATTTAAAAATCTGGCAGAACTTCCAGTCCCTGAGCAATACCAGAGTATTGAAACGCTGGCAGATGAAGCAAGTGAAAACATGACAAATGCAGTCTCTTATTTTCATTCTGCTTATGAATCAGAGGAATTCAATGAACAGGATGCAGATGTGGCGTATCAGTATTATACAAGAGCTATGACTCGTGTAGAATACATAGGGTATGTTCTGGTTGGTGAAATTCCTGAAAATGATCATGTGACAGTTCAGGAACAGGAATTGAATGATAACAGATTTATAGATAAACTTCTGGATAATGGCGAAGAAACATCTGTAGAGGAAACTACGACGGCTGTTATTATGGAATAAGTAATCCCGCATGCTTCCAATTGTTTAATGGGGTATGCGGGATTTTCTTATGCATTGGGATTATCAATGATTCCGATAAACAGAGGAATTTGAGTATCCATATCCATGATCATATAAAGAAATGGATGATCAAAGACCATGTTAAGAGGCTGTTCAATATCAAGTGAGGTTGCTTCTACCATGGCAATTTCTGTGGCAGCAGCAGCTTCGGTGCCCTCTTCATCCAAACGGATGTCAGCTTTTTGGCGAACCAGGCTGATGTAAATATTACCGTCATGGTCAGCTTTACCAAGCCCGGTGAGATCTGCCTTATCAGCATCAAAGGCACTCTCCAGGCCAAGCTCGATCAGGCTGTCATTTAATATCTGATCGAAGGTAATTTCAAATTTAGGCAGATCGATATTCATATAAGTACTCTCCTGCCTGTTGTCAAGCAATGATACGATCATATCCGAAGTCAGCATATTGCTGAGTTCACGCACAGTTGTGCCTTCTCTGGGACTGAGGGCAACCAGAGAAAGATTACTGTCAGCATAAGGAAGAATAACTCCTTCAGCATAATCGTTTGTCAGGTAGTCGTAATAACTTTTACGCTGATGCATCATGGAAACATTAACACTTTTCCCATCACTGGTGGTAAAGGGCTGTTCGTAAGTCATTTCATGTATGAATGGATCGCGCCAGGTGCCTTTAAAGTATAAAGTATTGAAAAGTACCAGTCTCGCATCATCCTCAAAAGGCTGTTCGATCATCTTTTTGATCAGCCCCTGTGTATTGTCACTTACCCATTGATTTATGGAATCTACAGCTTCTCTGGTGGATAAGTCTGCATGGTAAGCCTGTGCATCATAAAGGGAAGAAATAGTTCCAAGCCATTCTTTGTCAGGTGTAAATTCATTGTCTATCCAGGCGGAATTGGCAAGACTTAATTTCAGGTTTTCACTGTCTGTTGGAAAACGATTCATCATATCATCTGATAGTGCTGTCATTTCCCCATTACTTCCCAGCAATTGATAAAATTCATCTTTGGTTGTTCCATTGGCTCCATTTCCTGCCATTGTAAGGGCAATGTATGCAGATACCGGTGACAGGACAGGATTTGTAGTTCCCTCTGTATTTTTTTGAAAAAGGTGGTAGCCGAAATCGCTGACAGGTGCATAAGAATCAATCGTATAGTCGATATTGACACTTGTGGCAGTTTCAGAACTGTTATCAGTCAGATTGATGACTTCGGATGTCACATCAGCCTTTTTGTCTGTTGTAGAAATGATATCACTGGTTTGCGAACTGTTTCCACAGGCACTTAACAGACCTGATATCAAAGTTGCTGTTAATAATAGCGTAATTGTTTTTTTCTTCATAAAATAACCTCATTTCTTAGAAATAATCTCTATGGTTCATTTGCAAAATAAATAGTGTAGCCATATTTTTCATTTACAGGAAAATCATTCAGTTCTTCTTTGGTAAAGATACCGCTTAATTGATAGGAATCCGACAGGTATACATCATATCCAAGATCAAGCAGACGTTCATATTCCTGGGTCAATAGCTGCTGATCTGCTTCTGTTTCGCCTGAAAGATGTCTGCTATATTGGTCGGAAGGATCATCATAGGCAAAAACATCAATGTTTACATTATATGCAAAGGGATGAGTCATAACAGCAGTTTCATTTTGAGCCAATGTATCACTTAGATATTGATAGAGGAAATAGCTTCCCTGTTTGGGTTCTCCATAACAATAAATTGCATTCATTTCACCGGGGTATTCACTTATGATCGTATATGCTGACCAATCGTGTACAGAGGAAGACTCAAGATTACATTCTTCTGAAGCATTATCTTCCGCTACAACATAAGGGGCAGCTTCCATAACTCCATCCAAATTGCCTGCACCATCCTCTGGAGGCAATGCCTGAACTGCAATATCCATGGCTGCTGTTTCGGAAGTGTTTTCTTTTATGGAGTCTGAATGAACACGATATGCAATACCACTGACAATACCGATGCAGAGTAAACATGCGGCAGCACTGCTCCAGCGTCTCCATATCACAGAATGAGTAACTTTTGGTGTGCCAGTATTTTCTATGTAGGATTCTTCAACCAGATCGTCGTCAATTTCGCCGATGCCTTTTAACAGGTCAAGACCATTCATAATGCAATTTCCTCCTTTTCCAGATATTCACGAAGCTTGCCACGCATGCGGAACAGTATGGATTTTACCTTACTCTGGCTTAAATTAGAACTGACACATATGTCATTTATGGAATCCATATACCAGTATCGCCTGATGAATACCTGACGCATCTGCTGGGGTTGTTCACGCAGGAACTGACTGATCAATCTACCTAACTCCTTGTTTTCCAGATTTTGTTCACAGTTATTGGGCGATGCAATACAGTTTTCAAGTTCCGTACTGAACTCTACTAATTCGGCATCACGTTTTTTTGCCTTTTGATAGTCAAGTTTGCCGAAGCAGAAGTTTCTGGTCAGTTTTGCCAGATAAGCGAACAAATAATCCGGACGTTTGGGAGGAAGTGTGTTCCAGGTTGTGTGATAAGTGTCATTTACACATTCTTCCGAATCCTCATGATTATACAGAATCCGTTCTGCCAGAGTATGAAGTTGCCTGCCATATTTGGCAGCAGTTTCTGCAATTGCCAGTTGCGACCGGCTCCAGTATAGTTCGATAATCTCCTTGTCTTCCACGGGGATATCCTCCTTTATCGGTGGTTTTAAGCGCTTCTACTTATATAGAGGGATTTTTTTGACAGATGGTTGCATATTGTTAAAAAAATTCTACATGATATTTAAACAGATAAAAAGTCTAATGTGTGTGAATCATATAGATGAACTACACATTAGACTTTCCGGTACAATCTGTTTTGGACTATTCATAGAATATAATTTCTGTAATACAGGTATCATTCCATTTTGAACCGCCAAAGATGCTTTGCAGAGTAAGTGTTACCTGATCTTCCAACAATGGATTTTCAAATATGATGTATTGTACTTCCATTGAATCAGGTAATTTGACAGACAGGTTATCTTCAAATATGGTAAAAGAAGCAACACGATTATTTTCATAAAAAGCCTGATTATCTGTCTGTTTTCCATTGTAAATACACATGGCGCTGATAATGGCAGGTTCATTGAATGTAAAATTGATAGACTGTCCTACTCCCCCATCTGCTTCCCCCTCTTGCCAGGAAGTCTCCAAATCATAATCTATCAGGTTATCTGCACCATAATAGTTTCCTTTTTTAGAAATATACTCTGATGTAGCATTGACGGAAGATATTTGTACTTCCTGAAAACCTAATGATTCAAAGTCTGACTGGCTTACCAGAGTATAAGATACAGGCTCCTGGATTTCAACGGGTTTCACGATTGGTTCTGATTGTGGCTTTGGTTTTTCCTCTTCAACAATAGTTACCTTTTGCTCTATCTTGTATCTGCCAGCATAAGTCTTGTACTGAACTGACAAATAATGGAATAGAAAATATGCAGCTATACATGATGCTGACAAAGCAACAATTGTATAAATGAGATAAGAGGCATGCTCATTTTGATTATCATGAAGCAAAGCCAGAACTTCCTTTGCTTCAGCATCATAGGATGAATCAATCTTTTTCAATTCCTGATAATATCGATAAGATTTCTCATAGTGTCCCAATGACCGTTCTGCATCTGCCAGTTTTAAATAGGCATCAACCAGAACAGAATCATTTAACAGATCTTTAGATGACACTTTATGTACGAAAAAAGACAGATATTTGATGGCTTTCTGCACATTCTTAATACATCCAGCACCATATAGATATAGCTGTCCCAAAATATAATAGGATTCTATATATCCATGTCTGGAAGCCTTTAGTGCATATTGATATGCAAGACAATAATCTTTTGTATTTTTTGCATGTGCTATATGCCAGCTTGCCAACTGGATATAGGCATAAGGATCGCCCTGATCTGCTTTTTTCTTTAAAACATCATAGGAATCTGTCTTGGATATTGTCTGGCAAAGATATTCAAGAACCATATCTTCTTTATCACCGGTCACACTTTTGTCCGCCAGAGATTCCTTCAGTAAATCTTCAATATCTACATATTTTTCTTCTTTTTTACCAGCCTGACTCCCCATAGTCCCCTCTTTTCTGTGCGGAAAAGCACATAGACAGCAAGCATTTTCCAATCATACATTATTATTTAGTATATCAGCTTTAAATGTGAGAAGCAACTAAGTTTTCAGATAATTTTTGGATTTGTAGGTATATTGAGACAAATGCCAAAGAAGTTTTTGGTTTATACTGGCAGTATTCGGGTTACAGAATGGTCACCTGCTTATCAAAGTCGTATTCGTGTGGTGTTTTATGATCTGTCTTATGCCCTACTGCCAAGGCTATCTGGAAAGAATATCCTGCTGGAATCCGGAACTGTTCTGAAAAATAATCTTTTCTTTCACCATGCAGGGCATCATAGATACATCCAATGACTAAATTGCCAAGTCCGAGGCTCTCTGCCGCCAAAGCCATATTTTCTACGGCAATACCTGCGTCTACCCGACTCCATTTAAAGTCATCTTCAGCACTTAATAAAATAAGAACAGGTGCTTCATAGTAAAAATTATGCGGCTGCTTTTCCTGTCCACGTAATCTTCTTTTTTCATCATCCAGCTCTGAAAGAACAGGATTGTTCCCCTTTACCACTGTGAAATGAATTTCCTGTTTGTTCATTCCGGTCGGTGCCATAAGTCCAGCCTGCAAGATCATATTTAATTCTTCCTGTGTAGGCTGTTCTGTGCTGTATGCTCTGGCAGAGCTGCGCTGTTTTATAGTTGTTAATACCTGATTGTTATTCATGTGAATGTACCTCCTTTTTTCTTGTATAATCTCTCGGAATCTCTAAGCCAGTAAATATAAGGCTTTCAGATTCCATTTTTATTAAAATCCCCCACTTTTTTCACCAAAAACACTTGACATATGTCTCCAAAAATGTGGCGCTTCGCGCCTATTTAATCAAGAAGCATATTGTTCCGGCACAGCCGGTAAGTTTTTTGATTGGAGGCGATTTTTTGTTACCTGTTAACTGCGGCAGTCATTCCGACTACCAAAACTTTGTTGTTGAAAATCTTCGCAAATATTATCCGAATCCTGATGCCATTTCTCGTGACACTTGGGATATTATCGATCGTTTTTGGAATCTCGATCTTTCCTACACAGATGAAATGATGATGAGCAAATATTCCAAGTATGGATCTGCTCACAGAAATCCTTCCTGTATGCAGCGTTCCTACCTGCTTTCCATTGATTTTAAAGTTACTTCTGTAACTGAATGGGCTGCACAGCTTAAAATTAATCCTTTGTATGCTATTGTCAGCGGCTTTGAAGTTGGTGATGCACCTGGTGTTGGCACCTTTTACGATTTCTTTTTCAGGCTTTGGGATTCTGAAAATAAGAATCTTAATCCCCATTTTCACAAACTTAAAATTCCCGTGAAAAAGCCTAAGAAAAAAGGTTATAAAGCACAGCCTACTGGAAAAGTAACGGTTGACCAATTATTTAAAAACCTTGAAAAACAATCTTTTTCCATTGATGAGCAACCCTACGCTTCACTGTTTGACCTCTATACAAAAGAGTTCCTTCGCAAATCTCTTGAAAAGGGGCTTATTAATAATACTCATCTTTCCATTGCCGGTGACGGGACACCTGTTGTTACTTCAGCCAGAGAAAGAAAGCACCGCATTTGTGACTGTGCCTCAAAAGGCATCCATGACTGCGACTGTGAACGCTATTTTTCACAGCCGGACTGTGATGTAGGATGGGATTCCTCCAGAGGATATTTTTATCATGGATATGATCTTTACATGCTGGTTGCCTCTGATTCAGAAAGTGACCTTCCTGTTTTTCCACTGCTTCATCCTGCTTCCATGCATGATTCACATGGATTCCTTAATGCCTTTTTTCGTATGAGGAGCTTTCTTCCAGATTTTCATGTAGAAAAACTTCTTCTTGATTCTGCTCATGATGCAATGCCTTATTACCAGTATTGCAGACGGAATGGAATCACTCCATTTATTGATTTAAATGAAAAGCGGGGCATCAAAGAAAAATACAAAGATGACTTTACCATCGGTGAAGATGGCATTCCTGTCTGTAAAGCGGGAAGGAAAATGAATCATGATGGCGTTGAAATTTCAAAAGCACGGATAAAATTCCGGTGTCCTCTTGCCAGCAGAAAACACGGGTGCTCCTGTGAATCCCCATGCTCTGATTCAAAATATGGAAGAACTGTCCATCTTGCAATGAAAGACAATCCGCGTCTTATAAATATCCCTCCGCGTGACAGCGAGCAGTGGAAAAGTGAGTACAATGCAAGAACTTCTGCTGAACGCTCAAACAAGTGTGAGAAAATAGACTTCAAATTAGAAAGTGGCAGACACCGCTCTACTAAGATGTGGTACTGCCGCCTCTATCACATCCTGATGTTATAGCATCTGGATGCATGGGATTTGCCGTTTGAATCCACCCTAAGAAAGTTAATTTTGAACGTAGCATAATCCTACAGACATCATACCTCATTTTTTGGCATGGCAACAGTCCTATGTCTATTTTTTGTACCCATTTTTTCTATTCCGAATAATATTTATTTGTCAAAGTTCAATGCCAGAATTTCGCTGGCATGATCAATCAGAATTCCGAGAGATCATTTGTTTCTATTTGGATTCCAGTGCTTTTGTAAGTTCCTGGATTTTTTTCTCGAGTTTTTCTATTGTATTATCTTTCTGCACCAACATATCATCCTTCTGAGTAAGTACCTTCTCCTGTTGAAGTAATTTTTCACTTTGCTGAGCTATCGTATCATGTAGATATTTCTGCTCCAGCTCATAATCCTCTCTGTCACGACATCTTTCTCGCACATTGATATTCGCATATAAATCACATAATGTATTGGAAGCTTCTGTAAAATATTCGTTGTCTTTCGCAAGCATTTTAATTTCCTCCCAAGTCTTGGCTTTGAACAGCTTCGCCCAGAAGTCAAGGTTCCAGTCCTTATCTTCATCCGTTGCCAGTTCTATATGTGATAAGTCTAACACATTTACAGCGAACTTACTACTGTAAATCCTGTGCTGTATGATATCTATAAGCAAGTTTCTGGAATAAAATATAGGTTGCTCTGTAAATGGTGAAAAATTCAGAATTCCGATATGGATTGCAGGCTTCGTGTTAATATACTGCTCACCTTTTTGCAGGTTGTTATACATACGACTCAGATATCCAATGGAACGCTCAGGCCAGTCATAACGGTTGGCTACCTGCATCTCAAGATTAATCAGTTGATAGTTATTCAGCACTGCCTTAATGTCAAGGCGGAACTCTTTATCCTGTATCGCTTCTCCAATCATGATTGGATTGGTAATTTCTACAGATAGGATTTCCTCTGGCTGCATATGCAGCAGTGAGCTTAGTAAGCCTTTCAAAGCGTTCTTATTTTCCTGAAATAATGCGCGAAACATATAATCATTGGTCATGTTATATTCGATTTTGCCAGTTGCCTTTTCCAATTCGGGTGTAAATTTTATTTTGTTCATTCATAATGTCCTTTTTTATGTAATATTACAAACGTTTGTAAAAGGCATTATAGCAAGTCTCCTGTAGAAAGCAAGCCAAATGTAAAAACTTATACCAAAGTACTGCACATCTAGGCCACTTATGTTTCAAAATCTTTTTATTGTATTATCAAGTTCATTAATCTTTTTGATAGAATGCTGGTTCTGATTATCTGTCCTTCTTCTAATACCTTAAAATCACAGCAGAACTTAACCATCTTTCCAGTTGCTATCTGTTTATCATACAATTTGTTAGTCTTTCCGATAACTTCATCAATTATCTTCAAGTAAAAGGAATATTCCTTATTTAGCAAGTCCTTATATTTCTTGGCATTATCGGCATTTTTGTCTTCAGGATTAATATTCACTTTCCTTTTTCCATGTTACGAAAACATATCGTCTAATCCTCAAACATCACTTCAAAAGATTTCACAATAATTTCTAATTGACCTACATACTGTGGTTGCAAAAGTTTGCTTGATTCGTTATTACTATAATCAATAACATTGGCATTATTTTTATATTGGTCGTATTTTTGAGCATTATATTCTTCAGCTTTTAGCGTTGAAGTAATAATAACCTGCTTCTTCCTAGCGATAAAATTTTTTATCATTATATCCTCTTTCTGCGAAGATATTTCGCCACTTCTATAGCAATCAATCAATAAAGGATATGAATGCTCGAAGTAATCGTTGATAGCCAGAATTCTTGAATAGTAATATTCCTGTTCTTCACTTCCAGAGTATGTTTCATCTTTCTTGGTAAAGATATCATCAAAGAAAGTTCTACCTTGTGGATCAATCTCTTTATAAAGCTTATTCATTCGAGAAACGATATCTTCTTTCATTTCTTTACATTTCTTTTTGGCTTCCTTTTCAGAGTTACTTATTTTTTTATCATTCGATTGTAATTCTTCCAACTGCTCGCACAGTTCCTTTAACTTATTATCGTAATCAATTTCTGACAAAATCATCTCTGAGAACAGTAATATTTTATGCAGCTCAACCGGAACTTCTTGTAATATCTTTTTTAACTCATCCTGTAATTGTTGCAATTGGTATGAGTATTCACGAACAATCTCTTCTTTCTGTGATATTTGATATGCAATAGAAGATAAAATCTGTTTTCTGACATATGAATTGCTTACTTCAAAAGACATTCCCTTGCTTTTATATATTATTTTATCGCTACCACACTTTGCACAAATAACATTTCCATGCTCAATTTCACGATTCAAGGAATTTAATTCTTGTACCAAATCCTCTAAATTAGCTTTACGATTATACTCCAAATTCCTTTTCTTCTTATATTCGGCAATATCATTATGTAACTCTCTTACCTTCATGCGAAAATCACCAAACTGTGCAGAATCACTATATTTATCTACGTAGCCTGAAACATCTGGGTTTTTCTTTATTAACTTTAACAATTTCTTTGTTGTTGCTATATCAGCTTTTACCTGTTGTATCTTTTGCTTGTTTTCTGCATTGATTTCTTCGACATCCTTTAATGGATAACCATTCATACTACAAAGCATACTAACAAAATCCTTTTTGTTATTGTATCCAGAATTAATAGTATTTGAAGGATTACGCTTGTCCTGTCCGATAAAAAACAACTCGTAAAATAAATTTAAATCTACAACAACCATATGGTCATCCTTACTTATTTGTGGAATTTCAAATATGTGCTCATCCACCAAAAAATACTTTAATTCCGTAACATTATCGAATGTATAATATTTCTCCTGTTTCTTAACAACAAATGAGCTATCTCTACGCAAAAATTCTATTTCTTTTTTATTGACTTCTACTTTGCAATAAAAATAATTTGCACGATAGTTAAAACCTTTAGGGAAAATAGGCTGATTTCCCATTGCATACATCATTCCCTGCATAACCAGTGTTTTACCCTTATTGTTGTCATCACTAAAAATTATATTTACACCATCTGTAAGGCGCTCTTCTACATATGCTTCCTCTACGTTACCTAAGGCTATACTTTTAATTATCATCCATCAACCCCTCCTTTAAAGCAGCAATCAAGTAAACTACACTCTTTTCACTTAATGTTCTGGGAATCGTAACATTATCTCTTCTCATTTGCTCTGCGATTTCTCTCGGGCTTTCTAATCTGATAGCATTAGCATAACTAAGCAATCGACCAAAAAAACGCCAAAAGGCATGTCTTCCATTTTTGTCAAATAGCAATTTAGCAATATCTGACTGGCATTCTTGTATTACATCTTTCCGTTCTTCAATATCTAACATTGCTATTTCATCAATGAACGAATTAGGAACATGCCTAGAATTAAAAAGGTCCATTCCCAATATTCTGTTAATTACCAGCGCATCTATTTCTTTTTTCCAAAGCAACTTCTCATACTGTAAAACCTCGGCTGCGTTCATAATTTGATAACCATTTATATTTTTAGTCTTTAATATTGTTTGTTGATTTCTTATATCCTCAAATATTGCATCATAAAAAGCTGCTTCAAATCTCAAAGATGCCCTGAACGATGTTATTTTTTTTATATATTCTTGTTTTTGTTCTTCAGCAATAACAAATTCCACCATTTGCAGAAAATGTTCTAAATCCGCTCTCTGTGGTTCTGAACTATTTCTTCTTGCATATTCATCTTTTAATCCTTGCCTAATTTTGTCTATGTATTGCAGTTTAAAGTTATCAATTTGAAAATATGTCCTATCCTCATCAATCAAATACATTTCCTTTAACTTGGGCATGAACAAAATATAATGTTCGAACTCAATATCCGAAATATAATTTTGAAACAACGTTACTAACGCTTCTCCTATCTTTTTGGGATTTAAAGATTTAACACCTTTAGACTGAACATCCCACAATCTATCAACATTATAGTTTGCCCCTGAAACATCATTAAAACAATCTATAATAAATACGTCTATGTCTCTGCTATCTTGACGGCATCCAAAAAGGTATAGCATAGCTTTTGTTTCATATTCACTTGCTTTTTCATTGTTCCGTTCCGTTGTCGTAAATTGGTACATCTTATCATCCCCTTCTTATATCATCTGGTCTTTTGAATTTGTAATAATTTTATTCCTAACACAAATACACCCATAACAATAAATCCACTCCAAAGCAGATTTCAATACCATGCTATCACATCAAATATTGCAAGGGTCAAATCAAGCCAAAATCCAATCTTATTACAATAGCAAATATTTGTCACTATATAAATACATCCATTTCCACCAATAATTATAACGCAAATTCTTAAAGAGAGTGATAATTCTAAGCATGTAAAGTATCGTTAATATACCCATAAGCACAAAGTAAAATATTCCCTATCATTCCATAACATTTATCTAAAACGTCAAAAATACCTTGTCAATTTTTATAACAAAGAATACACCAAAGCCAAACATTAACTCATATGCAATATACTTACCACGATAATGACTCTTATTAATCTGCCATTACCTATAATGCGCATATAAGCGTTTCATTTTTTCATCAGTCATATCAATAGCTCTACGATTATTTAATCAACTGGTTACAATATGGTAACAGTTCCTCGATCTTAGCAACGATACGTTTCTGCTCGGCAAATGGGGGAAGTGGGACAACTGTTTTTGCAATTGCATCTAAAACCCAATTCTTATTTCCAACTCCACGAGTATTATCACTTGCTTGCTTCTGAACTAAAGGGCTATATATTGCATAATATAAATACTTATTATAAATACAATCTTCACTCATTTTTAATAAAGCAACACTAACAAACAAACTGAATTGTTCGTCTGTATCTACAATAGCCGGAACTCCTGTTGTACCTACTTTTGATAATAACACATCTCCTCTCTCTGGATTGCATCTTGAATACAACTCATTGTGTTCAACTTCTGTAATATATTTCGTATCCTCTAATGTCAGCTTACCACTACTCATATTTTTTACAGATACAAACTTTATGCCCTCATTCGTATACTTAGGTGTTTTATGCGTTCCATCTGTTAGCTTGTTAAGAATTGCACCAAGATAAGTCCATCGCCAACTACTAGGTATGTCAAATGGAATATCATCCTGCTGTACATCAATATTATCTAGACGTTTGTCTTCCTTAATCTTACCATCTTTGATGAGCTGTGCTTTCTCGGTAACAATTTGCTCATAAAGTTCATCAGCAGTACCTTCTTCTGGTCTCTGTTCCACCAGCTTACCTTGCATGGCAAGTTGTAAGATACTCTTCTTCATATCCTCTGGGAATTTTTTATTAAATGTTTCCAGTTTTGTATAAGCCTTGTCATACTGCTCAATATATAGAAGAATTTCTTCAATCTTGGCAACGATGCGGTGCTGCTCGGATAGAGGTGGAAGTGGCACAACAGTAAGCCCAAATTCTGCACCTGAAATCTCTTTGAATGTTGTACCAGAAGCTCTACTCACAATGTTACCTGTTCTTGCAATCAAACAATAGTACATATATTCACTTATACCAGTATCAATCGGCACTAAAGACTTAAACCCTTGATTTGTTGATATATCATTGTCAGCAATTGCTATATAACCAATCGGTGCCCGACTAGAATACAATACTGTTCCTTTTGGCATTAATCTTGCAGATGACTTATCAAGTCCAAGTTCTGTAATATTTCTTTCACCTCTTGAAGCATACTTGCCCTTAATATTTTTCATATCTGCTGGTGTCAACCAAGCAATATCGCCATCCCAAAATTCTGCATTAGCCGTTTTAGGCGTTCCACCGCCAATTATTTCACCAAGTTCTGCAAGTCTCACCCACTCCCAAGACTCTGGAATTTCAAAAGGGATCTCATCCTCAGTAATCTCCGGCAATGGTTTTGACTTCTTTATCTTTTTATCTTTTATGAGCTGTTCCTTTTCCAGTTTTATCTGTTCAAGCAACTCTCTCGCAGTGCCTTCTTCGGCTCTTTGCTCGACGAGCTTTCCTTGAACAGCAAGCTGTAGGATGCTGTTCTTTAAATCCTGTGCGTTCAAATTAATTACCTCCCAACATAGAAGTAATCTTCTCTAAAACATGGTCAATCTCTGCATTAAGACTTGCTCGCTTTTCCTGATACTGATTGATCAAGTCCATAGGTTCGAGTATTTCTTCCTCTTCATGAGGGAACCCACAGAGATCTATGTTATAGCCATTCGCAACTACCTCATCAACAGTATACTTCTTTGCCTTAGGGAAACCATCTACCTCGATTTCTTCGCGATTATCCCACCACTCTAAAGCTGGAGCAAAATGCTCAAGTTTCATAGGCTTTGTCTTTGAAAAGTTCTTATACCCCTCTGGCATGTCCAAACGATAGAACCATGTCTCCTCTGTTGGATGTGTATTATCAAAGAACAAAATGTTTGTTGTTATGGAAGTATACGGAGCAAATACACTATGTGGCATTCTGATTACTGTATGAAGATTAAACTCCTCAAGCAGTTTCTTCTTGATATTTACCTTTGCATTATCAGTACCAAACAGGAATCCATCAGGCAGAATAATTCCACATCTACCATCTTTCTTCAAGCGGAACATAATAATATCCATGAAAAGGTCAGCAGTCTCAGAGCTACGCAGTTCAGTAGGGAAGTTTGCTTTTACAGAATCCTTTTCGTTTCCTCCGTATGGAGGATTCATGAGGACTAAATCAAACTTTTCCATCTTTCTGTACTCTTTGTAATCAGTCTCAAGAGTATTTCCATGAATAATCTTAGGGTTATCAATATCATGCAACAGCATATTTGTTACACACAGAATATGAGGTAAAGCCTTTTTCTCCACGCCATAAACTGTATTATTATATATTTCCTTGTTCTCGTTAGATGTTAAGCTCTCATCGTATAATTCGTTAAGAGCAGATACCAAGAATCCACCAGTACCGCAAGCGAAGTCAGCTACCCTGTCACCTAACTTTGGCTTTGTAACTTTTACCATAAAGTCAGTTACTGCTCTCGGTGTGTAGTATTCGCCGGAATTACCAGCACTCTGCAAGTCTTTTAAGAATGACTCATAGATAGAACCAAATGCATGTCTTTCCTCATACTCTGTAAAGTCTATTTCATCAATGATATTGATGACCTGTCGAAGCAGGATACCATCTTTCATATAGTTATTGGCATCTTCAAAAGCATAACGCACCATCATCTGGTTCATTGGCGTGTCCTCTGACACTTCAAGATTTTTAAGTGTTGGGAACAACTCATTGTTGACGAAATTCAAAAGTGAATCACCTGTAAGAGCCTGACCATCCTTATTGTCTACCGCCCAGTTTCTCCACTTGTATTTGTCAGGTATGATGGAAACATAATCGTCATTGATAAGTTCCCACTCTTCTTCTTTTGCATCATATATCTTTAAAAACAGAGTCCATACAATCTGCTCGATACGTTGTGCATCACCATTAACACCAGCATCGTTACGCATTACATCTTGTATTCTCTTAACAAAATTAGTTATAGCCATTGGTAAAAAACCTACTTTCAATTATTATTTGTAAAATACTACGCAGAGAAGATTTCATCTTCCAGTTCTTTTACAGCCTTTTCATATGCTGCTTTGCCTCCAAAGGCTTTGACAATCTTCATAGGACTGCCAAACTGCTGGAATTCGTGTAACTGTAAAACTTTTGTCTCCTCTATCTCTTTTAAGCCTTCACTCGCATACTTATCCATAAGTGCCCCCAGAACCTTTTGTGCAAGTTCTGAGTACTTATAGAGGTATCCTCTCTTCTGGACATTATTTATACGCTCCATACGAGTAAGTGGTGCTTTGTCATAAGCAAGGTGCAGTATCAAATCAAAGTCATCAATATCTGTTTGACCTGTTTCTTCTCGCACAGCGTCAAGCAGTACCCCATCCTCACGAAGTTCATCTACGATAGCCTGTTTCTTCTTTGCTTCATTCCACTTCTTGAGGAATACATCTAACCTTGCATACTGTCCTAATATATTTTTTCTGGTGTAATCGATAAGACTTTCAGTTATCAGTTTTCCATCTTTATCAATATACTGCACTCGCTCCGACAGGACTTTGACTTCTACATCCTTGATGTAGTATTTCTTCGGCTTCGAGAAGCCGTCATCAGTACCCCAGCCATTATCAGAACCGCCAGTATTACCAGCACCTGAATCATTACCAGTATCATCTCCTGTATTCTCTGAATTATCTTCATCACCAGTTAGTGGATCTACTGGGTCATCACCACCAATGTCAATCACCACCTCTGGGTTACCATCAAAGTCTTTATCTGCAAATAACCTTGAAGCATTTCTAAAGTCCATGATAGTGAAATATGTTTTTCCATAGTCCTCAAGCAAACGAGTACCTCGACCAATAATCTGCTTAAACTCAGTCATAGAGTTAATATTATTATCCAAGACAATGAGCTTACACATTTTAGCATCAACACCTGTGGTCATAAGTTTGCTTGTAACTGCTATGACAGGATATTTGCTGTCCTCATCGATAAAATTATCCAGTTGGGCTTTACCTTCATCATTATCTCCAGTTATACGCATAATGTACTTGTGGTTCTCAGTCCACAAGTCTTTGTTCTCATTAATGAGAGCTTGTCTCATACGCTCCGCATGCTCCACATCAACACAGAACACAATAGTTTTGCTGAACCTATCAGTTTTCTTCAAGAATTCTGTAACTTTCTTTGCAATAACTTTGGTTCTTTCATCCAAGACAAGAGTCCTGTCAAAGTCTTTGACATTGTACTCTCTATCCTCTATTTCATAGCCGTTATCATCACGTTTCCCAGCTTCTGGACGATATCCGACAAGATCTTTATCAAGTCCTATACGAATGACCTTATATGGAGCAAGGAATCCATCATTGATACCTTGTTTCAAAGAATACTCATATATAGCTTCGCCAAAATAAGTTTGTGATGATGCTTCTTTGGTTTCTATTGGCGTAGCCGTCATACCTATCTGAGTTGCTCCAGAGAAGTAATCAAGGATCTTTCTCCAAGCAGACTCCTCTTTGGCGGAACCTCTATGGCACTCATCGATGAGTATGAGGTCAAAGAACTCTGGCTTAAACTGCTTGAATGGCTCTACACCCTCATCACCAGCCAACTGCTGATATAACGCCAAATATATTTCATAAGAACTGTCGAGCTGTTTGTTCTCGACTTTGGTCATTTTACCCCCGAATGGCTTGAAATCACCAGATATTGTCTGGTCTACAAGTACATTTCTATCAGCTAGGAACAGTATCTTTTTCTTAACACCGGCTTTCCAAAGTCTGTATATTATCTGGAATGCCATGAATGTTTTACCTGTTCCTGTTGCACATACTAACAGAACTCTATCCTTGCCACTTGCTACTGCATTTACTGTTCTATCAATAGCAATTCTCTGATAATATCTAGGGGTCTTATACCCCGGTACATAATAATATGGCTCTAGCAATACCTTTTTCTCAGTATCTGTCATGTGCAGTTCTGACATATATCTCTGGTACAGTTCATCTGGAGATGGAAACTCATCTAAGGATAAGTTCTTTATCTGACCAGTAATCAAGTCCTGCTCCACAAAACCATCCCCATTAGAAGCATACACATACTTCACATCCAGAGCTTCTGCATATTCAATAGCCTGCTGAAGTCCTGCTCCAACTGGATGATTATTATCCTTTGCTTCTATAATTGCCAAAGGAAAATTAGGTTTATAAAATAACAGATAATCTGCACGTTTCTGCTTACCTCTTGAAGTTATATTACCTCTTAAGATGATGCGACCTGCTGTGAACGCATATTCATAACGGATCTGCTTCTTATCCCATCCAGCTCGCTCTACTGCTGGTGTTATGTATCTTGCTTTTATATCCTCTTCTGAAAGGTCTCTTTTCCCCATTTACCCAGCTCCTTCCCTATGTAGTGATTATCTCATAACAATAGTCCAATAATCTGGACTGCTGCAAATAAAATTCTGCTTCTGTGGTACAACTATCTACAGATAATTGTACCACAGATTACTAATCTTTTCATCTACATTATGGACGTAAGGAGCAGATGAACAATTTTTCAGAAAAAAAAGAGTCAGTCGAAAAACTGACTCTTTTTACTTCATAGCATATTACAATATACTATCTTCTATCAATTTATTTCTTAGAACTTACCAGCCTTTGCTGCTTCTTCGATGGAAGCTGTCGCATGCTGTTTTTCCGGGTTTTTCGCGCCTTTTGTGTATTGCGCGTTGTTTATGTTCCGGTGTTACCCGGTTTTCAAAGGGCTTTCACAGCCGCGATCAGAGCCGCACGCGTCTTCTTTCCGCATTTCTTGTCCGGCTCCTTGGTGCTGTATGTTTCCTTGTGTGCTGTCTGGAATGCCACCAGTGCTGCTTCTGTTCTCTTACCGAAGGATCCGTCAAGATTGCTTTTTCCTTCTGCGGTGTGCGATTTCAGAACGCCCACTTTGATCAAGTGCCACTGTAACCATTTTACATATTCCACCTTCTGTGCCAGTCTTCCCCGGTACAGGGTGTATGTCGGCTCTGTATACGGCGTGCTGTAGTCCTTCGGGGCTTCGTTCTGCTCCAGATCTTCGTAGATCAGATCAAGGTCAACGCTTGTGCTGATTCCGTCCACGCGTCCCGTTGAAGAATACTGCCATCCGAAAAGTTCCTGTGTGATCTGTGGCTTGTATTTATCGTTCGGCGTGTCTTCCAGCTGCATTTCCTTTTTTGACGGATAGCGCGCCACCCAGAATCTACAGGAAAACGCTGTCGGATCCAGTACGTTTTTGTACCAGTCCACATTACAGTAAATACCGAATTCATACCCGGCGGCTTCTATGATCACTTTAGCAACTTTTATAAGTGCTGTCAACTTCTCTTTTCCCAGCGGGCGCAGCGTCTTGTCTTCCGTGTCCCACCAGACTGTACAGTCCTCGACGCCGCATGATTTCAGCAGATCGACGACCTGCTGTGCTTCCGTCTTCTGTTTTTCCGGCGTAGTTCCATAACTGTACTTGTAGACATCAAACGGGATCCCCTGCGCCCTAACTCCAGCCAGATTGTTGTGAAACTGATAGTCTGTTTTCCCGGATCCTCTGACTGAACGCAGTACAGCGAAGGCGACGCCCGCCGCCTTCACCTTCCCCCAGTCGATCACTTTCTGATTGTCTGAAACGTCAATCCCTCTTCTGGTTCTCTGTACTGTCATTTCCGAATTCTCCTTCCTGTTTTGCATTCATGATCTTTTCTGTCACTGCCAGTCCTTTTACAAGAACAGGCGGTACATTGTAACCGCATTCTACAAGGTTCTCCAGAATGCTTCGTGCTTCATTCACGATCAGCATTGCAACCACCCACCAGCCGATCATTGTCAAGAATGCCAGATTGATTCCCAGCACGTCGTTTCCTAAGTGTACGAACACGCCGGAAATAATGAAAGCCACAAGAATGATCGCCCAGTAGCCCAGCTTCTTTACAATGCCGATCAGTCCTGTTTTGCTGCTTTCTTCCTTCTTCTTGTACGATTTATACCAGCCAGTAAGCCAGTCAATCACATTCAGCAGCAAAAAGGCTGCGAATACATACCAGTAAATACCGAATACAGCTGTCAGAATCGCTACGGCTGCGCCTGCGATCGCGTTGTACTTGTCCATGAATCCCTGTGCATAATTAGTCATTTTTCTTGTCCCCCTCTACATGCTTTCGCCGTTTTCGTCGTAGCCGTCCGCTTTCAACGCTTCGATTACAGCTTCTTTGTATTTCTCCGGTACGTCGTCGATCGTGATATATGTTTCTCCGTCCTCTGCTCCCTTCTCAATCACACGCTTTGCAACTTCTACAATATGTTTTGCAGGAACGCTGCTGATCTCTCTGGATCCAACAATCACCAATTTTACATATACGCTTGTCATACTTTATTTTCCCCCTGTTCGTAAATTTCCGCGATCCCTTCCATGATCGCCCGCTGGTTGTCTGCTGTCTTCATTACCTCTTCGTACAGCGCCGCTACAGCTTCCAGCTGTGCTGTTGCGTTGTCCTGCATCTGTCGTGCCAGCGGCGTGTCAAGCTGTGCCACTTCCGCTGCGTATTCTTCGTACTGTGCCAGCGTCATGTCTGCATATTCATATACCCAGACTTTCTGCTTTCCTGTTTCGGTTGTGCGTGTTTCTCTTGTGATGTTCCGGCGTACTTTGATACGACCTGTTCCCATGATAATTTCTTCCGGGCGTGCCGTTTCGGTAGTTTCACCGGGTTTCCAGTTAGGCTGCTGCATAGTTCGCACTTCCTTTCTTTCCATGTTTGGAAACTTTCTTTTTCAGCTGCTTTATATTTATAAATGGACTGATCCAGCATGCAAAGACATTGTACGAATTTGTATGCTTAAAATAGCCCATGCGGCTGATCATGCTGCTGGCGTCCAGCCAGTTGATCTTCTGCTTTTTGCTTATTTTCCTTGCTTTTCGTGTGATCCTGTACAGAATCGCTTTTCTGATCGTCGTTCGTGTCCTTCTGAACAGAAAGCCCATGAAGTCCAGTGCGCGTCCGATCTCCCTTGTTACTATTTTCTTTTTCCCGTGTCTGTCGATTGTCTCCACTTCATATTCCTTCGATAATGGGAAGATCTGTTTTGTGTCTTTTATGATTAGACCCAGCTTTTCTTCGCAAAATGCTTCGATCCTCTCCAGCGCTACTTTCAGATCTCTTTTGTTTGCTCCGAAGCACACTATATCGTCAACATACCGGACGCCGTATTTTACGCCGCAAGCATATTTCGGCACTTTCCCGGCTGTTTTCCCTTTTCTCTTTGTTCTGGCGATATATTGCGCTGTCTTCTTTTCCTTTTCCGGTTTCCAGATCTCCTGTTTTATGT
>ULPV01037661.1_pt1 | contig 25217 bp, 17 predicted proteins | sample 1953831 | NCBI WGS metagenome assembly ULPV01 (sample SAMEA4835638, study PRJEB28245) | human gut metagenome | biome: gut microbiome; material: fecal sample | place: Denmark | collected 2008 | reverse complement strand
CTGCTGGAGGGACGCGTGGCCGCCGTGCGCGACATCGCCGCGACGTGCTACATCTACGGCGAGGGCGAACGGCTGACGGCCAAGATGCGCGAGCTGGCCCTGAGCCCCGCGATGCTGGCCGACGTGGTCGACATGGCCGACCTGTACAGCGACCGGGCCGTCACCCTCCTCCGGAAGCGGTTCCCCGACTGGACGGCGCGCAACTACGACTTCGCGGCGCTGGTCATCGCGGGATTCACGCCGCAGGAGATCTGCGTCATGCTCGGCATGTCGCTCAACGGCGTCTACACGCTCAAGTCGAAACTCAAGCGGCGCATCGCCGAATCCGCAGCCCCGGAGCGCGACCGGCTGCTCGGCTTCTTCGCCTGACTGTCCGGGCAGGGCCGCCGCCCCGCCCGCCGGCAAGGCTTTTCGGGCTGCGGGCAAGATTTTTACCGATATATACGTTGTGAATCATTGTGTTGCGATTTCGCGTGCAAGATGAAAAGCACACCGGCAAGGCCCCGCGGAGCCTATCTTTGCAGTAGGAAAATCCCTTTCGCAAACTGCAAAAACGATGAAACCGCACACCCTAATTTTTCTGTTGATTCCGGTCGCGATCCTGTGGACGGTCGCTGCCGTGCAAGCTCAAACAACACCCCAAACAACACTCCGTACAATGCCCCAGGCAACATCCCAGGCAACACCTCCGCCGGCCGCTGCCGACGCAATCCGGGGACGGATCGTCGATGCGGCGGATGCCCCCGTTGCCGGGGCGGCCGTCATCCTCTTCGACCGCGATTCGGTCTACCTCGGGGCCGCCGCCTCGGGGGCGGACGGACGCTTCGAGCTCCGTTCGGCGGTGCGTCCCTACCGGTTGCAGATCCAGCACCTGGCCTATGAGCTCCGCACCGTCGAGTCTGACCTTTCCGATTTGGGCGACATCCGCCTCACGGAGGCCGCGACGGCGGTCGATGCCGTCGTGGTCGAGGGCGAACGGCCCGTGGTGAAGGTCGAGCAGGGGCGGCTGAACTACGACCTCGGGCGGCTGACCGAGGGACAGGCCGTGAACAACGCCTACGAGGCCCTGACGCGCCTGCCGGGCGTCTCGGAGCAGGAGGGGGCGCTGACGCTGGCCGGCGCCTCGTCCGTCACGGTGATTCTGAACGGACGCCCCTCGACGATGACCCCCGAGCAGCTGGCCGCGCTGCTGCGCTCGACTCCGGTCGATCGCGTGGAGAGGGCCGAGGTGATGTTCAGTGCCCCGCCGCAGTACCACGTCCGCGGTGCGGCGATCAACGTCGTGCTGCGCCGCAGCCACGAGACGGCCTTCTCGGGCGAGGTGCACGCCAACTACACGAACCGCTGGTACGACACCTACGATGCCGGCGGCAGCTTCGCACTCTCGTCGCCCAGCTGGTCGGCCGACGTCACCTATTCGGCGGCCCGGAGCAAGGAGCTGTCGAGTTTCGACCTGCACTCGCGGCACACCTTCGCCGGGCAGCCCTACGATATCCGGCAGGATGAGTGGATGACCTACGAGGGGTGGAGCCACCGGTTGCGCGCCGCCGTGGAGTACTCTCCGAAGCAGCGGGGGAGGGTGAGCGCCGCCTACACCGGCTCCTTCTCGCCGAATACGGACGGCCTTTCGCGCTCGACGGGAACCTATGTCCATTCGCTCTCGAACAAGCGGAGCGACCAGACGCTGCACAACCTTGCGCTGCGCTACGTCGCGGCCTGCGGCCTCGATCTGGGTGTCGACTACACCCATTACGACAATCCCGAGCGGACGCGGCTCGAAAACGACTATGCCGCCGCAGCAGCCACGGCCTTCGATGTCACGTCGGGCCAGCGCATCGACCGGCTGAACGTGACGGCCGACGAGCGCCACACCTTCGCGTCGGGCTGGGAACTGACGGCCGGCGGCGCCTTCGGCTTCGCACGTTCGCGCGACTGGCAACACTACACCGTGCTCGAAGGCTCGCCCGCGACGACCGACACCGACGCCCGGCTCGACGAGTACACCGCCAACCTCTATGCCGGCTTCGGACGGCAGTTCGGGAAGGCGGGCTTCACGGCATCGCTCGCCGGGGAGTACTACCGGCTGGGCGACTACGAGAACTGGTCGTTGTATCCGCAGGCGTCGATGACCTGGACGCCCTCCGAGCGGCACATCGTGCAGTTGAACTTCTCCTCGGACAAGGAGTATCCCTCCTACTGGGAGATGCAGGGCGCCGTCTCCTACATCGACGGCTATTCGGAGATCCACGGCACGCCGGGGCTCCGCCCCTCGCGCAGCTACGAGGCGCAGGCCGTCTACATCTACCGTCAGAAGTACATCTTCGTCCTCTTCTGGAACGAGCGGCCCGACTACTTCGTGCAGACCGCCTGGCAGGCCTCCGACCGGCTGGCGATGATCTACCAGTCGCTCAACTGGAACTTCAACCGGCAGTGGGGCGCCAATGCCGTCCTGCCGTTCCGGATCGGGAGGTGGCTCGACTCGCGGCTGACACTTACGGGGATGCGCATGCGGCAGCGGTGCGACCGGTTCCACGACATGGCATTCGACCGCTCGAAGTGGGTCGGCATCGCCCGCCTCGTGAATACCTTCCACGTGAGCCGCAAACCCGCCATCGACCTCGAGGTAAACGGATTCTTCCAGTCCGCGGCCATTCAGGGCACCTTCGATATCGAACCGTTGGGATCGGCCGACGCTGCCGTGAAGTGGACCTTCGACCGGGGCCGCGCCACCCTCTCGGTGCGCTGCAGCGACCTCTTCGACAGCGGCATGCCCAACACCAAGGTCCGCTACCGCGGGCAGTGGCTCGACATGGGGGCGCAGCGCTACACACGTACCGTAACCGTTCACCTCTCCTACCGCTTCGGCAGCTTCAAGGAGCGCAAGCACAAGGAGGTCGACACCTCGCGATTCGGACACTGACATCCTTATTCCATCATCTGCAAATCTGGACAACCATGAAACTTTCGACGATTCGGAGGGTGCTGCTCCTCCTTGCGCTGCTCGCATGCGGGCTCCGCGCCCCGGCCCAGACACGGGCCGACCTGCGCACGGGCGAACTGCTCAACGGCGGCGATCTCTTCCGCCTTCGGGAGGAGTATCCGCGGCTGAAGGATTCACTCTCCATCGACATGCTCGACCTGCTTGCCCGCAGCCAGCTCGGCGTCGCCTTCAACCGACCCGAGGAGGCCGCCCCGGCGCTCGATTCGCTTCTGCTGCTCCATCAGGACGCACTCGGCGCGGAGAGCACCCTCTCGATGGCGGCGCTGCGGGCCATGAACCTGCTGAATCTGGGAATGTATGCCCAGGCCGGGGCCGCCGGAGGCGATCTGGTGCGGGCGCTCGAAGGCTCCCTGCCGTTTGAATCATACTTCGGGCTGGTCTTCGTCGAGCGCATCGGCAAGGCTCTCTCCGACGTACCGGCCCCGCGTCTCGAACGGCCCGACCGCACGGTGACCGTACCGATGAAATGCGAAGCCGTCGGCCGCGGTCACCATCTCTATATCCCGGTCGAGGTGAACGGACAGACGCGCGACTTCGTCTTCGACACGGGCTGCTCGTCGGGCTGTTTTGTCTCGGAACACTATGCCGAGGAGGTCGGGCTGCGGATTGTGGCCGACTCCATCCCCGTCTCGGGTATGGCCGTCGGCTTCGTTCGGCTGGCTGTGGCCGACTCGCTGCGCATCGGCGAGATGGTCTACCGTTATCCGTTCTTTCTCGTCGCACCGCCCGATCCCGAGGTCGATGCCGCATTCCCGTTCGACGGCGTCATCGGCTACGACCTGCTCCGGGCCGTCGGCGAGGTCGTCGTCGACAACGAGACGGGCGTGTTCCGCTTTCCGGCGCAGCCCTCCGACGGGGAACCCGACATGTACCTTTCGGGCAACATTCCGCGCGTAAGGATCGAATACGATGGCGAACCCTTCGAGATGGTTTTCGACACGGGCAACGTGAAGAGCAGCCTCGACAGCGGTTTTGCGCAGCGGTTTCCCGATGCCGTGGCAGGGCTTGCCCGGCATAAGACTCGTCACGGCGGTTTCGGAGACATCGAGGAGTTCGAGGCGGTGACGCTTCCCGAATTCCGCATCCGCGCGGCAGGGCGCGACATCACGCTGCACGACACGGAGATGATCTGCAACGAGGCGGAGGGCGGTACGCTGCTCACCGTCGGGTCGCTGGGCGCCGACTTCGTCCGTTCGTTCCGGCGGCTGACGATCAGCTACGAGCGGATGTTCCTCCGCGGCGAATAAGGCGGAGCGTACCGCAAGCTCCGTGTCGGCAGCCCGGGAATCGGTCCCTGTACGAAACGGCGGCCCTTCCCGGGTGCGGCCGGGGTGCAAATTCTGTAATTGAGGTTAGAATCGGAGGTGAAAACCGTAATCCGTCTATGGCGGGCTATCGAAAAAATGCCCAACTTTGCACTGTCCAAACACCCGGGACGGGGGGCGGACGACGGACCGGGACTCCAGGCGGCCGCGGTCACCGAAAAGCGGCGCTTCACGCCGGAAAGACCGTCGCACGTTGCCGCCGGATGAATCGGGCTGCCCGCCTGTCGGTGTGCGGACGCATTGTGTGACTGTTAAATAACGAAAAGATGCTGGGAAATTTCACCTACTGCAATCCGACGAAGCTCTATTTCGGAGACGATGTTCGGAAAAACCTGAACGACGAGCTGACCCACTACGGGCCGAAGGTCCTGTTGACCTACGGCGGAGGCTCCATCAAGCGAAACGGAATCTATGAAGAGGTGATCGCCTCGCTGCGGGAGGCCGGAAAGGAGGTCGTCGAGCTCTCCGGCGTCATGCCCAACCCCACGACGACCAAACTTGTCGAAGGGGCGAAGCTGGCGAGTGAACACGACGTGGACCTGATTCTGGCCGTGGGCGGCGGCTCGACGATCGACTACGCCAAGGCGGTGAGCGTGGCCGCGTGGTGCGGAGAGGACCCGTGGGAAAAGTTTTACATCCGGCAGGAGGAGCCCGACCCCGACCAGCGCATCATTCCCGTGGGGTGTGTGCTCACCATGGTCGGGACGGGTTCGGAGATGAACGGCGGATCGGTCATTACGAACCACGAGGCGAAGCTCAAGATCGGAAAGGTCTTCGGGGAGCGTGTGATGCCCCGCTTCTCGCTGCTCAATCCGCGGTATACCTTCTCGGTCCCGCGGCGTCAGATGGTGGCCGGGTTCTTCGACATCATGAGCCACATCCTGGAGCAGTACTTCTCGGGCGAGGATGACAACACGTCGGATTATCTGGCCGAAGGGCTGATGCGGTCGCTGATCCACAGCAGCAGGCTGGCCGTCGTCAATCCCGAGGACTACGAGGCGCGTTCCAATATCATGTGGACCGCGACATGGGCCCTGAATACGCTGATCGGCATGGGCAAGCGGCAGGACTGGATGGTACACATGATCGGTCAGGCGATCGGCGCCTACACGGATGCGACGCACGGAATGACCCTGTCCGGCGTTTCGATGGCCTATTACCGTCACATCCTGCCCTGCGGGCTGAAGAAGTTTGCCCGCTTCGCCACGGCGGTGTGGAACATTCCGGCAGCCGGCAAAACGGACGAAGAGCTGGCGAACGAGGGTCTGGAGGCCCTGCTGGCGTGGATGAAGGAGATCGGCGTGGCCACCGAGATCCGTTCGCTCGGCGTGACGGAGGCGATGCTGGAGGGCATAGCGGACGCCACGCTGCTGCTCGACGGCGGCTACAAACGGATGACGCGCGACGAGGTGTTGGCCATCCTGCGTGAAAGCATGTAACCCGTTTTGCCGCGCCGGGCGGGGTGCCGCGGCCGGTCGGACAACCTCCATTCGGACGAATGGAGGTTTTGTCGGATGCGCCGCTTCTCGCCGTAGCGGGGAGTCGGCCGGGACCGGAGGCGGATGCCCGTGCGGAGGTGCGGGCCGGCGGACAACCAACGAATCGGAATGAAACGTACAGGCATGACGGCATGGATCATGATCGGTGCGGCGGCCGCACTGGCCGTCGCCGCCCTGGTGTGGAGCATACGGCCCGGTTTCGGCCGCCTGCCCCGGGGCGAGCGGCTGGAACGCATCAGACAGTCGCCCAATTTCAGGGACGGCAAGTTCAGAAACCGGCATTTCACCGCCCTGATGACCTCGGACCGGGGGCGGTTGCGTGCGATGTGGGATTTTCTCTTTGCCGACCGGACGGGCCGGGTTCCCGAGAGTCCCGTTCCGGCGCTGAAGACCGATCTGAAGCAGCTCTCCCCGACGTTCGACGGGCTGGTGTGGTTCGGTCACTCCTCCTACCTGCTTCAGTTGGACGGAAAGCGTATCCTCGTCGATCCGGTCTTCTGCCAGGCGGCGCCCGTGTCGTTCCTCAACCGGGCTTTCCCCGGAACGGAGCTCTACAAACCCGAAGAGATGCCCGCGATCGACTACCTGATTATCACGCACGACCATTGGGATCACCTGGATTACCGGACCGTCGTGGCTCTGAAGGAGCGGGTGCATGCGGTGATTTGTCCGCTGGGGGTCGGTGAGCACTTCGAGTACTGGGGCTATGACCCGCACGTCATCCGGGAGATGGACTGGCAGGAGACGGCTCCGCTCGATGCCGATTCGGCCTTTGTGGTGCACTGCCTGCCGGCGCGTCATTTTTCGGGACGCGGGTTGAGGCAGGACAGGACGCTGTGGGCCTCCTTCCTGCTGCAGACGCCCTCGCTTACGGTCTACATCGGAGGCGACGGCGGGTACGACACCCATTTTGCGGAGATCGGCAGGACCTTTCCCCGCATTGATCTTGCCCTGGTGGAGAACGGGCAGTACGACGAGCAGTGGAGGTACATCCACCTGATGCCCCGATACCTTGGCCGTGCATGCCGGGAGCTGAAGGCCCGGTATGTGGTCACCGTGCACCACTCCAAGTATGCGCTGGCCCGACACCGCTGGGACGAACCGCTCGAAAACGAGGCGGAAGCGGCCCGCAGGGATTCGCTGCGGCTGATCGTCGCCCGCATCGGGCAGCCGGTCGATCTGCAGCCGATAGTTGCCTCCCGGGAGGCGCCGCAGCCTGCGGCCAAAAATTGAACCCGGAGCCCGGCACGGGGAGTCCGTGCCCGGACCGCCCCGCGGCAGGAGACCGCAGCGTCGGTTGGCCCGATGGAAAAACCGGAAAAACGAACAACAAAACAGACATGCCCATGGCATTCGCATCCGTAGAGAACCGGGTGGCCGGTCCCGTCGGGCCGTCCGAACGCTCCGTCGTTCTGGACGTGCTGCGCGGGCTGGCCCTGCTGGGAATCGCCCTGGCAAACTTCCCGGAGTTCTCCCTGTATTCCTTTCTCCCGCCCGAAGCGGCTGAAGCCCTGCCCACGGCTGGTTTCGACCGCGTGGTGCGCTACCTGCAGTACCTCTTCGTCGACGGGAAATTCTACACGATCTTTTCGCTGCTCTTCGGCGTCGGCTTCTCCATTATCCTCGCCAATGCGGCACGGCGCGGTGTCGACGGATTCCGGATCTTCTACCGGCGCATGGCGGTCCTGCTGCTGATCGGCCTCCTGCACCTGATGTTCCTCTGGAGCGGCGACATTCTCGTGCTCTACGCGCTGCTCGGCTTGCTGCTGCCCCTTTTCCGCAACGTGTCGAACCGCGGATTGCTGATCTGGGCCTTCGGGCTGCTGTCGCTGCCCCTCGCCGTGGATTTCTTCGTGGAGTACTCCGGCTTTTCGCCTTCGGCCCCCTTCGTGGAGTTGCAATGGCGCTGCTGCGACCGGTACGGAATCACGGAGAGCAACTTCGCCTACTGGCTGCGCGATGCCACGCACTACGGGCAGACGTTCGAGTTCCTGATTCAGGGCGCCTGGGTGCGCGTGCAGGAGTTCATCGACGGGAACCGCTATTTCCGCGTCATGGGCCTGTTTCTCCTGGGCTTTTACATCGGACGAAACCGGTTGTATGCCGATCTTGCGGGCCGCAGGCGCGAGCTGGAACGTCTGGCCCGTCTGGGCTTCGTGTTCGGTCTGCCCCTGTCGTGCCTCTATGCGTGGAGCGCCCTGCACGGCCGGCCGTGGGGGACGGGCCTGCACTCCGTACTCTATCTGGTCAGCGTCTTCCCGCTGGGCTTCGCCTATGTGGCCGGAGCAAGTCTTTGCTGCATGCGGCATCCGCAATGGAAAATTTTTCGTTACTTTGCAGCGCCCGGGCGCATGGCGCTTACCAACTACATCGGGCAATCCGTATTCGGCATGGGACTTTTTTACGGCATAGGACTCGGCTTCGGAGCCGAAGTGGGACTGGTCTGGGTGGTACTGATCGCCGCGGGCGTATGGATCGTGCAGTCCCTCTTCAGCAGGCTCTGGCTTGCCTGTTGCCGCTTCGGTCCGCTGGAGTGGCTCTGGCGGATGCTGACCTACGGAAAGGTGTTCGGACTGCTTAAAAACGGAGCGGATGGAGCGACCGACCGATAAGACCACCCGGCTGCTTGCCCTGATCCGCAATGGCCGGCCGATGACGCTGGCCCAACAGTTGAGCCTGACGGTGCGGCTCAGCCTCCCGGCCGTCATCGCGCAGCTCTCGGCCATCGTCATGCAGTATATCGACGCCGCGATGGTGGGACACCTCGGGGCCGAGGCCTCGGCGGCGATCGGCCTGGTGTCGACCACCACGTGGCTCTTCTGGGGGCTGTGCGCCGCCGCGGCATCGGGCTTCTCCGTGCAGGTGGCCCACCGGATCGGAGCGGGCGACATGCGGGATGCACGGGCCGTGCTGCGCGAATCGCTCTTCTCGACGCTTCTCTTCAGCCTGCTGCTGGCGCTGATCGGCATGGCCATCAGCGGCGCGCTGCCCGGCTGGCTGGGCGGCGATGAGTCGATCCGGCGCAATGCGTCGCTCTATTTCTTCCTGTTTGCTCTCTTTCTGCCCGCCCTCCAGCTGAACTTCCTGGCCGGGGGCATGCTGCGGTGCAGCGGCAACATGCGCATCCCGAGCCTGATGGGCGTGGCCATGTGCGTGCTCGATGTCGTCTTCAACTTCTTCCTGATCTTCCCGTCGCGCGAATGGGTCGTGGCGGGGATCACCCTCCCCATACCGGGTGCCGGGCTGGGCGTGGGCGGGGCCGCACTGGGTACGGCGGCCGCCGAAGTCGTCGTTGCCGCCATCCTGCTGCGGTATCTCTGGACCTCGTCGGCCGAGCTGAAGCTGCGCGGCGAGCGGGGCCGCTTCCGTCCGCGGCGGGCCACCCTGCGCCGGGCCTTCCGCATCGGGTTCCCGATGGGGATCGAGCACCTCGTGATCTGCGGGGCGCAGATCATGACGACGGTCATCGTGGCGCCGCTGGGTGTTTTTGCCATTGCGGCCAACTCCTTCGCCATCACGGCCGAAAGCCTGTGTTACATGCCCGGTTACGGCATCGCCGACGCCGCTACGACGCTCGTCGGCCAGAGCATGGGCGCCGGACGCCGGAGGCTCACGCGCAGCTTCGCCCGGATCACCGTGACGATGGGCATGTGCGTCATGGGCGTGATGGGGGTGCTCATGTATCTCTTCGCCCCCGGGATTATCGGACTGATGACCCCGGTCGAGGAGATCCGGCAGCTGGGTGTGATGGCCCTTCGCATCGAGGCGTTCGCCGAACCGATGTTCGCGGCCTCGATCGTCGCCTACGGCGTCTTCGTCGGGGCGGCGGATACGGTGGTGCCGTGCGTGATGAACTTCTTCAGCATCTGGGCCGTCCGGCTGTCGCTGGCGGCCTGGCTCGCCCCGACGCTGGGACTGAAGGGTGTTTGGATCGCCATGTGCGTCGAGCTCTCGTTCCGCGGGGTGATCTTCCTTGTCCGCCTGAAGCGGGAGCGATGGATGAAACGGCTGTGAGCGGACTCCCGTAATCGGGGTTATATAATCCGTAATTCATATAGGTGACTCATCGCAATCCGCCGTATATTTGCAACGGCATGAGCGCCCGAAGCGGCAGGAACCCCCGCCTGCGGAGACTGCCGCCGGAATGCGTCCCCGGCCGCCGTGGCGGCGAAGGCGCGGCATGCGGAGAGAACATGAAGCGAATCATAACAAAACCTTAAGACGAAAATATGGAACTGATTAAAGACAGAGAATTTGGCGGCGAACGACCGTTGTTCGAGTCCCATGACCTGCGTCTGGAGCATGTCATCATCCGGGCCGGAGAGTCGGCGATCAAGGAGTGCAGCAACATCGAGGCGGTCAACTGCCGTTTCGAGGGCAACTATCCCTTCTGGCATGTGCACGGATTCCTGATCGACCGCTGTTATTTCGATGTCGGCGGCCGGTCGGCGCTGTGGTATTCCGACCACCTGAAGATGACCGACACGGTGATCGATGCACCGAAGATGTTCCGGGAGATGAGCGAGATCGAGATCGAAAACGTGACGATGAACGATGCCGACGAGGTGTTCTGGCGCTGCAACGGAATCCGGGTCCGGAACCTTGTCCTGCACGGCGGCACCTATCCCTTCATGTTCAGCCGGGACATCCGCGTCGACGGGCTCGAGAGCGACAGCAAGTATGTCTTCCAGTACGTGCGCAACGTGGAGATTCACAACGCCCGGATCACCACCAAGGATGCGTTCTGGGAGGTGGACAACGTCACGATCTACGACTCCGAGCTCAACGGCGAGTACCTGGGCTGGCATTCGAGGAACCTGCGTCTGGTGAACTGCCACATTACGGGGGAGCAGCCGCTCTGCTATGCCCGCGACCTGGTGCTGGAGAACTGCACCTTCGGACCCGATTGCGACCGGGCCTTCGAGTACAGCACCCTCCGGGCCGACATCCGCGGCGCCATCACCAACATCAAGAATCCGATGTCGGGCAGCATCGTGGCCGACGAGATCGGATCGGTGACCATCGACCGCAATATCAAGGCTCCGGCGGATTGTGAAATCAGGCTCCGCGACGGCCGGGCCTGCGTCTACGACAAACCCGACGAGCGATGAAGTACGATTTCGACACGCCGGTTCCGCGCCGCGGGACCGACTCCTGCAAGTGGAACAGTGCGGCCGCGGAGGGGGTTTTGCCCATGTGGGTGGCCGACATGGATTTCCGGACGGCGCCGGCGATCACGGAGGCCCTCCGCCGTCGGGTCGAGCATGGCATCTTCGGCTATACGCATGTTCCGGAGAGCTATTATGAGGCCGTCGCGGGGTGGTTTGCCCGCCGCCACGGCTGGCGGATCGAGCGTGACTGGGTGATTTGCCTGCCGGGGGTGGTGCCGGCCCTGTCGGCCATCATCAAGGCGTTGACCGTTCCCGGGGACAAGGTGCTCATCCAGACGCCGGTCTACAACTGCTTCTTCTCGTCGATCCGCAACAACGGATGCGAAATCGTGACCTCTCCGCTGGTGCCGGTCGGCAATACCTATGTGATCGATTACGACGACCTGGAGGCGAAGGCCTCCGATCCGGGGGTGAAGCTGATGCTGCTGTGCAATCCCCACAACCCCGTCGGCCGGGTCTGGACGCGCGCCGAACTGCTCCGGATCGGCGAGATCTGCCTCCGCCACGACGTCGTGGTCGTAGCCGACGAGATCCATTGCGAACTGGTCTTCCCGGGGCACAGCTACACGCCGTTTACCTCGCTTTCGGAGGATTTTCTGCATCACAGCGTGACCTGCATCTCCCCCAGCAAGGCGTTCAATATCGCCGGGCTGCAAATCGCAAACATCGTCTCGGCCGATGCCGGACGCCGGGCGCGGATCGACCGCGCCGTCAACGACAACGAGGTCTGCGACGTCAATCCGTTCGGCGTGCTTGCCACCCGGGCCGCCTACAACGAGGGGGCCGAGTGGCTGGATGAGCTCATCGGCTACCTGCATGCCAATTATCGCTGCATGCGGGATTTCTGCCGGGAGCATCTGCCCGATTTCCCGATCACCGAGCTCGAAGGGACCTACCTGGTCTGGATGGACTGCCGCCGGCTCGGCATCCCCTCGCATGAGATGGAGCAGCGCCTGATCGCCGAAGCCCGTCTGTGGCTGAATGCCGGCACGATGTACGGTGCCGAGGGCGAGGGGTTCATGCGCTGGAACATTGCCTGTCCGCGGGTGCTGCTGATGGACGGCCTGAACCGCTTTCTGGGCTTCGTGAAGGCCGTGCGTGCCGGGGCGTCCGCTCCGCAATCGCCCGCCGGTGCGGAGCGGAACGGCGGACGGTAATCCCGGGCAGGCCCCGCGCTGCCGCCGGGTTATCATGCGGCGGAGTTTCCGCCTTGACGTGCTGTCGGGCCGCAAATCCGAAAAAGGAATTTGCGGCCCGACAGCGTATATGTGTATGTGCCCGGCCATCCGGCGTGCGGCCTAATGCCTGATGCTGATAAGCAGCGCAAGAACGGTCAGATAATCCTTCAGGGAGAGACGCAGGGAGCTGATGGCCCGCTGCAACTCGTAGTCCACCTTTCGGGTGGTGATGCCGTATCGGTCGGCGATCTCCCGGTAACTCTTTCCCTCGAACTTGTTTGCCGTGAAGATCTGCCGCCGCAGTTCGGGCATTTGGGCGATCTGCCGCCGGCAGATCTCCAGAATCTCCGCGCTGAACATCTCCTCCGGGTTGCAGCTTTCGATGGTGCGCGTGTAGTAATCCATGACGCAGCGCTCCTTCATCAGAATCTTTTCGTAGACGGCCTTCTTGAGATTCCGGTCCCGGCGATATTTCAGGCTTTCGTTCCGGACGGCCTGGTAGAGATAGGATTCCATGTTCCTGATCTCGATGCTCTCCCGGCGCCCCCAGATGGCCGCAAAGCACTCGTTGACAATATCCTGCGCGGTATCCTTGTCGCGCACGTAGGAGTATGCAATCCGTTCCAGCTTTTGTCCGTATCGGTGGAAAAGCTGTTCAAACCACTCGCGGGTCAATTCTCTTGTTTCGGATACCTGCATGTCGTTGCTTTCAAAACAAAGATAACAAAAAATAATCTAAAAAATCAACAGGTACCGGCCGTCCTCTCGGTCGTGCCGTTGTGAAAATAAGAAAATTGCGAAATTTAATAAGAATATTTATTTGCATGCGGGATCGGGAATTTGTCCCGCTCGTGGATCATTTATTATAGAGGGGCAGACAAGAGGGCCCCGATGTATGACACGAAATCAAACTACCCGTATGATGCAAAACGAAATATCGGACACGTTGCTCTTCAAGTTCTTTCTGGGGGAGACCACGAACGAGGAGACCGACCGGATAGCCACCTGGCTGGACGAGAATCCCGAAGAGCACCAGAAGCGCATGAAAAATGCCCATGAGCTCTTTGTCAACAGCATTATGGGCGAGCCGGACCTGGTCCCGGAGGCCGATCGCCGGATCGGCTACCGCCTGCTGCACTCCCGGCCGGTGCGTCGGGTCGTGGGCCTGGCGGCGGCCCTGCTTGTCGCCGTCGGCGCCAGCTATCTCTTCTTCGATGCGCGCATGGAGCGGATGGCCGGGGCTCCGACCAGCATCGAGGCGCCGGCCGGACAGCATGTCCGCATGGCGTTGAGCGACGGTACGGTCGTCGAGCTCAACTCGAAGAGCCGCATCGTCTATCCGGCTCTCTTCACCGGCCGGGAGCGCCGGGTGCGGCTCGAGGGGGAGGCCATGTTCGACGTGCGGCACGACGAGGAGCATCCCTTTGTCGTGGAGACCTATGCCTGCGATGTCGAGGTGCGCGGCACGCACTTCAACGTCATGGCCGACGAAGAGACGCAGGCGTTCTCCACGGCCCTCTTTGAAGGGAGCGTCGCCGTGCGCAACAAGCTGAACGACGAACACATCCTCATGGAGCCCAATACGGTTGTCAATCTGCGGAACGGCCATTTGTGGCTCGACGAACTGACCGACCGGGACGACTACCTCTGGACCGAGGGCATCATCTCGTTCGGAGGCGACTCGTTCGGACAGATCATGGACAAGTTGAGGCGCTACTTCGACGTCGAGATCGAAATCCGGAGAGCGCGGCTGCCCGAGGTGAAGTACAAGCGGCTGAAGGTCCGCACGTCGGAAGGAGTGGACCATATCCTGCGCGTATTGCAGCGCGGCTCGGACTTCACGTATGAATACGACGACCTCGAGAACAGGATCGTCATCCGATAGAATCGACCGATTCCATCCGTTTATGTCCAACCTCAAATCAAACTGCCTATGGATCAAATGCTGAAAAACTGACCCCCGACGACTTTTTGGTTGAGACGAAAAGGCCTGCAAGTGAGGCAACACCCGCAGGCCGCAGTCCAATCAAAAATACTAACCGATTTTTACTTGAACCTTAACTCACAAATGTATGAATAAAAAGATTATTCAGCAAATCCGTCTGTCTATTCTTTTGTTCGTTCCGGCCCTGCTGTTTCCCCTATCCGCCCTTCGTGCACAGAATGTGCGGGTCACGATCCGGGAAAACGGGGCGAAGATGGAACAGGTCATCAGCGCAATCGAACGACAGACCCGTTATCTGTTCGGCATCGGCGACGAGGTGAATACCGATCTTCCGGTCACGGTCCATGCCGAAAATGAACCCCTGAAAAAAGTCCTTGACGAGATGTTCCGCGGGACGGACATCGTCTACACGGTCGAAGGGACCAATATCCTGCTGACACGCCGTCCGGCCGCTCCGCAGAGCCGCGCGGTGTCGGTCTCGGGGCGTGTGACCGACGCTTCGGGGCAGCCGATCGTCGGCGCCTCGGTCATCGTGCGGGGCACGACCGTGGGTGTCTCGACCGATACGGAGGGGCGCTTTGTGCTGGAGGTGCCCTCCCCGGCCGCTTCACAGACGCTCGAGGTGAGCTACCTGGGCTATGAGACGGCCACGGTGCCGGTCGGCTCGCGCACGTCGTTCGAGGTGACCCTGCAGGAGTCCTCGTCCGAAATCGAACAGGTGGTCGTGACGGCCCTCGGAATCAAGCGCCAGGAGAAGGCCCTCTCGTACAACGTGCAGCAGGTCGCGGCCTCGGATATCACGCTGGTCAAGGATGCCAACTTCATGAATTCGCTCTCGGGCAAGGTGGCGGGCGTGACGATCAACGCCTCGTCGTCGGGCGTGGGCGGGGCCACGAAGGTCGTCCTGCGCGGCAACAAGTCCATCTCGCAGTCGTCGAACGCGCTGTACGTCATTGACGGCATTCCGATGTACAATTTCGGCGGCGGAGGCGGCACGGAGTTCGATTCGCGCGGCGCGACGGAGGCCATTGCCGACATCAACCCCGAGGACATCGAGTCGATCTCGGTGCTGACGGGCGCTGCGGCCGCGGCCCTCTACGGCTCGGAAGCGGCGAACGGCGCCGTGATGATCACGACGAAGAAGGGCGAGGCCGGAGCGCTGAAGGTGACCCTTACGAGCAATACGGAATTTCTGAATCCCTTTGTGCTGCCGGAGTTCCAGAACCGCTACGGCACGGGCCTGAACGGCGTGCGTAGCGGGTCGAACATTTACAGTTGGGGTGGGCGCCTCACCCCGTCGGCCCGCTACGGCTACACGCCCAATGACTTTTTCGAGACGGGACACGTCTATACGAACGCCTTCACCCTCTCGGGCGGTACGGACCGCAACCAGACCTACTTTTCGGCCGCGGCGGTCAATTCCGACGGGATCATTCCCAACAACGAGTACGACCGCTACAACTTCACCTTCCGCAACACCAGCTATTTCCTGAAGGACCGGCTGCGGATCGACGCCTCGGCGAGCTACATCTACCAGCAGGACCAGAACATGACCAACCAGGGCGTCTACTCGAACCCGCTGGTCTCGGCCTACCTCTTCCCGCGGGGCGAGAATTTCGATCTCTACCGCCGCTTCGAGCGCTACAACGAGGGAACGAAGCTCATGGAGCAGTTCTGGTCGTCGGACATGGAGGGTGGTGATCTGCGCATGCAGAACCCCTACTGGATCGCCTACCGCAACCTGCGCAACACGGACAAGAAGCGCTACATGCTCTCGCTCTCGGCCTCGTATGATATCCTGCCGTGGCTGAATGTCACGGGGCGCGTAAGGATCGACAACATGAACTCGCTCTACACGCAGAAGCTCTATGCCTCGTCGAACACGACCATTACGGACGGCGGCCGGAACGGCCACTACACCGAGGCGCGGACCTACGATTCGCAGACCTATGCCGACGTGATGGCCAACATCAACAAGACGTTCGGCGACGACTGGTCGCTGCAGGCCAACCTCGGCGCCTCGATCAACAACGTCAAGAGCGATGAGCTCTCGTACCGCGGCCCCATCCAGGAGAACGGCCTTCCGAACGTCTTCAACGTCTTCGATCTGGACGACACGAAGAAGCGGGCCGAAAAGACCGGCTGGCACGACCAGACGCAGTCCCTGTTCGCCTCGGTGGAGGTGGGGTGGAAGCAGATGCTCTATTTGACCGTCACGGGCCGCAACGACTGGGCCTCGCAGATCGCCGGCTCCTCCTCCTCGTCGTTCTTCTACCCGTCGGTCGGATTGTCGTGGGTGCCCACCTCGCTCTGGGACCTGGGCGGAGCGTTGAGCTACCTGAAGCTCCGCGGCTCGATCGCCTCGGTGGGTATGCCCTTCCCGCGCTACCTGACCGTCCCGACCTACGAGTACGACGCCACGAACCGCGTCTGGAAGGACAAGACGCACTATCCGATCGGGGATCTGAAGCCCGAGCGCACGACCACCTACGAAGTGGGTATCGACGCCCGGCTGTGGCGCCACCTGAGCCTCTCGGCATCGTGGTACCAGGCCGACACGAAGAACCAGACGTTCGACCCCTCGCTGCCTCCCTCGTCCTCCTATACGACGATCTACCTGCAGACGGGCCACGTCCGCAACACGGGCGTCGAGCTCTCGGTGGGGTATGACAACCGGTGGGGAAGTTTCCGCTGGGCGACGAATTTCACCTATGCGTGGAACCGCAACGAGATCATCGAACTGGCGGCCAATGCCGTGAATCCCGTCACGGGCGAGCCGCTGAATCTCGAGAAGCTCGACATCAAGGGCCTGGGCAAGGCGAAGTACATCCTCAAGGAGGGCGGCACGCTGGGTGACCTCTACACGACGTCGGACCTGCGCTTCAACGACAACGGCTACGTCGAGGTGGACAAGAGCGGCAACCTGCTGCTGACGGACGAGGGAGACGACATCTACCTCGGTTCGGTATTCCCGGACCACAACCTCGCGTGGCGCAACGACTTCTCGTGGAAGGGCGTGAATCTCGGCCTGCTCTTCACGGCCCGCATCGGCGGCATCTGCTACTCCGCGACGCAGGCCAATCTCGACCTGTACGGTGTTTCGGAGGCTTCGGCCGCGGCGCGCGACGCCGGGGGCGTTCTGATCAACGGCCGCGAGATGGTCGACGCGCAGAAGTGGTACCAGGCGATCGGCTCGCAGTCGGGCCTGCCGCAGTACTACACCTATTCGGCGACGAACTTCCGCCTGCAGGAGCTCTCGCTGGGCTACACGCTCCCCGCGAAGTGGTTCCGCGACCGGATGCGGATGACCGTCTCGTTCGTCGGGCGCAACCTCTGGATGATCTACTGCAAGGCACCGTTCGACCCCGAGGCCGTAGCGTCTACGGGACTGAACTACCAGGGCATCGACTACTTCATGATGCCGTCGCTCAGGAGCCTCGGCTTCAGTGTCAAATTCCAATTCTAAACGACTACGGGCATGAAAAAGATAACGATAACAACGGGCCAACTGCTTCTGGCGGTCGCACTGCTGGCTCTGGCGTCCTGTACGGGTGATTTCGAGGATATCAACCGCAACCCGAACCAGGTTACCGAGGAGCAGATGGAGGCCCTGAACTACAAGACGGGCACGAAGGTCCGCACGCTGCAAAGCCTGGTGATTCCCGTCCAGGAGCACATGTACCAGTTCAACGAGTCGCTCACGGGCGGGCCGTTCGCGGGCTATATCGGCGCGACGGTCGACACGTGGCAGACGAAGTTCGAGACCTACAACCCTTCGGCCGACTGGCGCAAGTGGCCCTTCGCGAATGTCATCACCGAGACTTACACCCCCTACAAGGGAATCGTCGGCGGTACGGACGACGAGGTGGCCATCGCCTTTGCGCGGCTGCTGCGCGTGGCGATCATGCAGCGCGTGACGGACTCCTACGGGCCGATTCCCTACTCGGAGCTTGAAAACAACGAGTCGGTCTACGTCGCCTACGATTCACAGGAGGCGGTCTACACGAAGATGTTCGAGGAGCTGGACGAGGCTATTGAGACGCTGGGCCGCAACACGACGCTCTCGTCGGATGCGTGGAGCCGCTACGACGGGGTCTACTACGGCAACATCGCGCAGTGGCTGCGATACGCCAACTCGCTGAAACTCCGCATGGCGATGCGCCTTACGGAGGTGAAACCCGACCTGGCGCGGACGAAGGCCTCGGAGGCGATTGCCGGGGGCGTCATCACGGCCAATGCCGACAACGCGGCGATGCACGCCGCGGAGAACCGCACGACGCTCATCTACAACGACTGGGGCGACCACCGCGTCGGCGCCGACATCCTCTGCTACATGACCGGCTACAACGATCCGCGCGTCGAGAAGATGTTCCTGCCGAACGACGTGGGCAACTACGTCGGCATCCGCATCGGTATCGACGTGGCGGGCAAGGCGACGGCCATGACCAAGTATTCCAACCTGATCGTCGAGTCGACGACCCCCTACCTGTGGTTCAACGCCGCGGAGGCGACGTTCCTGCGCGCCGAATACGAGCTGCGCTGGGGGTCGGAGGAGACGGCCCGCGAGCTCTACGAGGAGGCCATCCGCCTTTCGTTCGAGGAGCGGGGCGCGAGCGGCGCCGACGCCTACATCGCCGATGCCACGAGCCGCCCGGCAGCCTATACCGACCCGCTGGGCTCGTACAGCGCCGCGGCGCAGAGCACCATTACCATTGCCTGGACGTCGGGAACCGAGAACTTCGAGGCGAATCTTGAACGCATCATCACTCAGAAGTGGATCGCCATCTTCCCGCTGGGCGTGGAGGCGTGGTCCGAGCACCGCCGCACGGGCTACCCGCGGCTGATGCCGGTCGTGGCCGACAAGTCGGGCGGCGGGGTCGACGTGGCGCAGGGGGCCCGACGGCTTCCCTACCCCGTGGAGGAGTATCAGCAGAACAATGCGAACCTGCAGGCGGCGATCCAACAGCTCGATGCCGAGCAGACGAACGGCAACCGCACGGGCGACCAGATGGGTACGCGCGTATGGTGGGACTGCAAACCCTATAACAACTGACCAACATGAAACAGACAAGAACATACCGGATGATCCTCCCGCTCGTGGTGTTGCTGCTCGGGGCCTCGTGCAGCGACTGGACCGAGACGGAGGCCATAGAAAACACGGTCTACAAACCGTGGGAGCAGGACCCGGCGCTGTGGGCCGATTATACTGCGGCGCTGCGGGCCTACAAGCAGTCGGAGCACTACCTTTCGTATGCGCGGCTCTACAATTCGCCCGCGAAGGCCGTGAGCGAGCAGGACTTCATGCGCTGCCTGCCCGACTCGCTGGACATCGTGACGCTCACCAACGCCGACAATTTCTCGACGTATGATGCCGAAGACATGGCCGTGATGCGCGAAAAGGGGACGAAAGTGCTCTATCAGGTGGACTATGCGGCCCGCAAGGCGGAGTTTGCCGACGCCGCGGCCCTCGCGTCGTACCTCGACGGGGTGATCGCCTCCGTCGAGGTGAACGGTCTGGACGGCTACTCGTTCACCGCCGACCCGCTCGACGCCGCAGCAACGGCCTCGATCGTCTCGACGCTCTCGGCGGCTAAAACGGAGGGCCAGCTGCTGGTCTATGAGGGCAACCCGCTCTCGGTGGCTGCCGCCGACCGCGAAAAACTCGACTACGTGGTTCTCGATACCGAAAAGACTGAAAACACCACCGAGGTGCGGCTGCAGGTCCTCAATGCCACGGACTACGCGGGCATCGCCGCGGATCGGCTGCTGCTGGCCGCCGAGATCGACGCGCCGCTGCAGGACGCCGACCGCACGGAGTATGCCGCCGTGGAGCTGATGGCGCGCTGCGTCGTGGAGTTCGGCCCGCTGGCGGGCTTCGCGGCCTACAACATCGCCGGGGACTACTACCACGCCGACCGGAACTACAGTACGATCCGCGAGGCGATCCAGACGTTGAACCCCTCAAAATAGAGTGCCATGAAACGATACCTCATAACCTTTTTCGTGCTGCTCGGGGCGCTGACGGCCTGCGAGCGGTACGATGCCGACGACCACAAGTTCGGCAACGTGGTCTATCTGAACGTCTCGCAGACGAGCCCCGTGCAGCTGGCCACCTTCAGCAACAACCGCCCGACCTACGACTGCACGCTGCAGGCGGCGCTGACCTATCCGGCCGCGCAGGACGTGACGGTCTCGCTGGCGGTCGATCCGTCGCTCGTGGCGGCCTACAACGCCCGCTACGGCACCGCATGGCCGATGCTCGACGAGAAATACTACACCCTCTCCGCCCCGGAGACGACGATCGCCGCCGGACGCACCGTCTCGGATGTCGTGACGCTGCAGCTGCGCGGGCTCATGGGTGAGGGCGAGGAGCAGACGGGCGCCCTGCCGCTTGATGAGACCTATCTGGTGCCAATCCGTATCAGCGGTGCGTCGATGGATGTGCTGCGGGGCTCCGACGTGGCCTACTACGTCGTCAAGCGCTCGTCGGCGATCACCGTGGCGGCGCAGCTCGGCGCGGGCAACTGGATCAACTTCCCGACCCTGGACAAGTACGGCACGAACAGCAGCGCGTGGAACGGCCTGACGGCCATGACCTACGAGGCGCTGATCTATATCGACGAGTTCGCCACGACGGATGCCGAGGGGCTGCCGGTGAACATCTCCTCGGTGCTGGGTGTGGAGCAGTACCTGCTGCTGCGCATCGGCGACACGAACTTCGAGCGGCAGCAGCTGCAGTTCGACGGCTCGGGCAGCGGCTCACAGTTCGGGAAGTTCCCGGGCAAGGATGCCACGAAGAACCTCGAGGCCGGGCGCTGGTACCATGTTGCCTGCACCTATGACCAGGCGGCCCGAACCGTGCGCATCTATGTCGACGGGCAGCTCCAGAGCGAGGAGAGCGGCGTGGGCATCGCAACGCAGAGCGAGGACAACCGCATCAACCTGGCCATGCGGGCGCTCTACGACTACTACCTGAACAACCCGACGGAGGAGAACGAGAAGAAGTACGGCGGCTTCGTCGACGCCTACCAGTTCTTCATCGGCAAGTCCTACGACGAGAAGCGCCCGCTGAATGGCAAGATCGCCGAGGCGCGCGTCTGGTCCGTGGCACGGACGCCCGAGCAGATCTGGGAGAACATGTACAATGTCGAGAACCCGGCCGACGACCCGACGCTGCTGGGCTACTGGAAGTTCAACGAGGGGGCGGGCAATACCGTCCGTGACTACTCGATGTATGGCAACGACGGTGTGGCCGAGAGTGACATCACGTGGCCTGCGGGCATCGAGATTCCGAAAATCAACGAAACGAACGAATAATTATGAAAACGAGAAATATTTTTGAAAAAGGGTTGGCCACACTCCTTTGCGCGGCGGTATTCGCAGGTTTTTCGGCCTGCACTACCGATCCGGTGGAGCGCGAAGGCGGCAAGCTGCCCGACAAGGAGGCCATCGAATCGACCTACGGCATGTTGCGGAGCGGAATTTCCACCGGGAATCTGGTCGACGTGCTGCTGACAGCAAACAGGGGGGATCTGCTGCGTGAGTTCTACTTTGAGCAGACCCGTCCGGCCGCCGAAGGCGCGACGCTCACGTTGCGGGTGGATGAATCGCTGGTCGATGCCTACAATGCCGAAACAGGAGACAGCCGGACGCTGCTGCCTGCCGAGAACTACGAATTTCCGGATGGCCAGACGCTGGAGTTGACCGCATCCGAACAGCGGACAACCTCGAAAAGGATCAGGTTCATGTCCGAGAACCTTGCGGCCGGAGAGTATGTGCTTCCGATAACGATTGCCGAAGAGGGTTCGACGGCGGACAATCAGACCCTTTATTACCTGATTTCCGTTCGTGAACCCTACATGGGGCAGTACGAGCTGCACGACGGCAGCGATCTGTTCTTTGTCTTCTATATCAATACCAAGGATTATCAGCCGCTTCTCGTTCAAGACTATTTATTGCGGAAATGGCTGCTTTTGGGTGGCGATTTGTGGACCAAGACAATCGGTAACATCATCAATCTGCGGACCGTGACCGTCAAGTACGATGATTCGTCGGGGCGGGCCATGCTGAATTTGGGATCGGATATGACCTATGTGCTCGGTCATGCGTCGAAATATATCTGGCCGCTGCAGGAGGAGGGCCGCAAGGTCTGCCTCAGTCTCGAAGGGGGCGGCACCGGTCTCGGTTTCTGCAATATGACCGATGCACAGATTGCCGATTTCGTGGCGCAGGTCAAGGCCGTGGTCGAGACCTACAATCTGGACGGCATCAATCTTTGGGATCGCAATGCCGGTTACGGCAAGGAGGGCATGCCGGAAATGAATACCACCTCCTATCCGAAACTGGTCAAGGCCATGCGCGATGCGCTTGGTACGGAAAAGCTGCTGACACTGACTGTTTACGAGGAACCGACCTCGACCTTCTGGGATACGGAGGCTACGGGCGGAATCGCGGTCGGCGAATACCTCGACTATGCCTGGTCTGGTTACAACAGCAAGGACGAAGCCGTCCAGCTACTCGATCCGTGGCATCCCGACGAGTCGTATGTTTCGGCCTATACGCAGAAACCCATCGCCGGGCTTGATCCCTCGAAATTCGGCTGCATCAATTTCCCGATCTATCCGGGAGCCAAAGATTCGGAAGAGATGCAGTGGCGTTCTCCGACTTTTATTAAAGACTGGGTAAATGCAGAGTATCAACCGAATCGCCTGATCATATTCGACGATATTCGGGCTCATCTGCAGGATGAATATGAAACTCAGTGGGATCAATTCTTTGCTTCATTCTGCCAGTATATGGACCCCGGCAGTCAGCAATATGCTGGAATCCTGAACGGTTGCTGGTACACCTTTCAGAAAAGCATGCTATCTCTGCGTCCTGACGGTACGGTCGGATATGGTAAATGGTTGAAAGATTGGTGAAAATAAGATTCCAGTCAACAGATATAGTCTTCCTTCTACTCTCTCATGGCTTCCGTATGGAAGCAACCGCAAAACAAATTAACCTAAAAACTTGCATGTTATGAAAAAGACTTTGAAACTTATGGCCGCTCTGTTTGTCGGAGCAATGTTTATGGGGCGGCCACGACATCACCATGGATGACGTCAATGCTCAGTAAATTCCACGACAGGAAGTCTGTTTCTGTTGTTTGGAATCGGCTGTTTGAGTAATTCGTCGCGGGTATTCTTCCGGCAGGGAGGATACCCGCTTTTCGTGTGCCGGGAGGCTGGCAGGACGGCTTTTTTGCGGCAGTCTTTGTCGCAAGGCGGCAAAAACAGGGGCCGGGCAGGAAATCCTGCCCGGCCCTTGCCGTGGGGTGCCGGATGCCGAATAGCCGGCTGGCGCATCACCGGATCAGAAGACCCGGACGCAGCACCCTGAATGCGGAGATGGCCACAGTCCGTGATCCGAAACGTCTCCCGTCATGAAAACAAGTACCTGAGCTGAACCGGGCTTGGCCCGGAATCACGCCCGGCCATTCCGGTGGCAGACGGCCCGCCAAAAATGCAAAAAAACCTGTAAACTCGTGGTTTACAGGTTCCCGGCCTCTTCGCGGCCTTGTCTTGGTGGAGAATACGAGATTCGAACTCGTGACCTCTTGCATGCCATGCAAGCGCTCTAGCCAGCTGAGCTAATCCCCCGTTGCGGATGCAAATATAAGTCATCTTTTTGATTCCTGCAAGCGTCTGCCGAAAATTAGCCGTTTTTTTCTCCCGAACCCCGCCCGCGGGAAAAATCGCCAACCTTTCCGGCCGTTTGTCCATTTCACGGCGTGAGAAAAAGCGCGATCTTTGCATCATGAAAAACAAAACCATCCACAGTGTAAAAACGGTATTCGCAACGGCGATGGCCCTGCTGGTCGGTATGACGGCGTCGGCTCAGGACCGTTCCGAATCGAAAAACGAAACGACCATGAAAGCTATCGAATTGAACGCGGCGGAGTTCCGCAAGCAGATTTACGACTACGAGAAGAATCCCACGGCCTGGAAATACGAGGGCGACCTGCCCGCAGTGATCGACTTCTATGCCACGTGGTGCGGACCCTGCAAGATGATGGCTCCCGTCATGGAGACGCTGGCGGGCGAGTACGAGGGGCGCGTGCGCATCTACAAGATCGACGTCGACAAGGAGCAGCGGCTCGCGGCCCTGTTCGGCGTGCGGAGCATCCCGACCTTCCTCTTCATCCCGCAATCGGGCGATCCGCAGCATGCGATGGGGGCGATGGACATCACGCAGATGCGCCGCATCATCGACGAGGTGCTGCTCAAGAAGTAGTCGCGCCCCGCAGCACACCGGCCGCATTGGCCGTACTGGCTGCATTGGCCGCCCCGGCTGCCCGCCGCCTCGGCGCCCCGGCCGAAACGGTGAAAAACGACGAAACGGACCTTTTTCGGGTCCGTTTCGTCGTTTGCGTTGTCTGGAATTTCCGGGTTCGGGAGCCCCTCTCTTCGTGAGTGTGGAACTGCCCCCTCCGCTCGTGCGGCGGCGCGGAATTACTCGACCTCCCAGGTCTCGCCCGAGTGGAGCAGCTCGTCCACCGAGTGGATCTTGCTGGCGGCCTTCACCTCCTCGACCTGCCGTTCGACGGCCAGGTCGTAGACGGCGTCGTCCTCGACGGCGCGGATCACGCCGAGCGCCACCGGATAGTCGGGGTACTTCATCGCGGCGAGCATCACGTGCAGCGTCGTGTCGCGCTCGTGGGCGTCGTGCGTCAGGATGTCGTCGAGCGTGTAGCCGTCCTGACCGACGGTCACGACCTTGAGCTTCATGTTCTCGAAGACGAGGCCCTTCTCCCGGTTGGCGCCGAAGAGCATCTTCTCGCCGTGGCGCAGCGTGATCGTGTGCTCGGCGCGCGTGGCCTTGTCACCGGCGTAGGCTGCATGGGTCTTGTCGTTGAAGATCACGCAGTTCTGAAGCACCTCGACCACCGACATACCCTTGTGCATCGCGGCGGCTACGAAGCACTCCTTCGAGAGGTTGACCTCCATGTCGACCGAGCGGGCGAAGAACGTGCCCTTGGCGCCGATGACCAGCTCGCCCGGGTTGAAGGGCTTCTCGACCGTGCCGTAGGGCGAGGTCTTGGTGATCTTGCCCAGCT